>TARA_R110002072_G_scaffold303099_1_pt1 | contig 357228 bp, 243 predicted proteins | sample TARA_R110002072 | Tara Oceans TARA_R110002072 (sample SAMEA4397118) | marine metagenome | biome: Polar Biome; feature: [SRF] surface water layer (ENVO:00010504); material: water (ENVO:00002006), including particulate matter (ENVO:01000060) such as... | depth 5 m | reverse complement strand
TGCCTCCTTTCACATATTTACCCAGGTATTGTCAACACGACCTAGTAATGGCTCCAAGGTTAACCCCTTGGTCATTATTTTCAGCAGCGCCGGCATTGTCGTGTTCAATATTATCGCTGATGAACTTAACGGCCCCGTCGCACATCAGAAAATGTGCGCCACCGACATGCACACTACTGAAGCCGTCGGTGCAACGATCGTTCCCTGTGTTGACCGGATCGTTGAGCACGGGCCGAGTCCTCGCGATGTGATAATCATTGCCGTGCGTTCCGTTTCCGTCCGGGTTTCGTGCTCCCATCCATACTCCTGCACCGCAACGTTTTTCACGTTCGCCGACCATGAATACATTAGTCGTACCGTCGACAATGTCGCGAAACTTAACTTTGCTTCCGTTGTAAAAGATGCCCAACGGCTGCCGATGATTCTGTTGGCGCGGCGCTCGCAAGTCGCCAGAGACACCCCCAGTTGAACCTGGGTAGTTCAATGTCGGCGGTCGCCATCCATTTCCAATTGCTGACAAGCCATTGAATTGCGTGCGACGCATTCCGTTTTTTAATCGCGGTCCGGTTGTGTCACTCGGGCATTGATAAACTGCCAGCGGTGGAAAACTTTCGTCCAATGTGCCTGCGGCGTTAGCGGCAATCAACGCTTCATTCAAAGTTCGCCCGTTAAGGTCTAACTCTTCTGCCAGAGCTGCCTGATCGATATGCCCCAGAATGAACGCCGACCAGCCCCATGACTCGTAGTTCGCCATTACCCGATTGTTATTGGCTCCTGTACGTCTTGGAGCAGTACCGGGAGGAAGTACGCTGAAGACATCGTGGTAATTGTGAAGCCCAATGCCAATCTGCTTGAGGTTGCTCTTACACTGGCTTCGGCGAGCAGCCTCGCGAGCCTGCTGAACAGCCGGCAGCAACAGTGCCACCAGAATCGCGATGATCGCAATGACGACCAGCAATTCAATCAGGGTAAATCCGCGTCGATGAGTACGTGCAGCAGCCATGAGTGCTCCTCCAGAACTGGAAATGAGAAAATGTCGCCAGCCATGATTGGGGCGAAAGCATTGTTCGAGGCAAGGACACCTCGAAATAGACGTGATTATTGGGGAAACCCAATGAGATGAAACGGCGACCGTAACAGGTGAAATCTGTTGGTCAAGCGCGAAATCTGATCGCGAAGGCTGAAATTGCCAATAATTTCGCTATGCAATAAGGGCCTGAACAGCTTCAGGATCAAGCCAGAATTCTATCCTGCACTTTTCCGTGGACATCGGTTAAACGGAAATCGCGGCCCTGAAAACGGACGGTCAGTCGTTCATGATCGATACCCAACAGATGCAGCATTGTGGCGTGCATATCGTGGACACTAACCACGTCTTCTACCGCGTTGTAGCCGAGTTCGTCGGTTGCTCCGTAAGTCATGCCGCCCTTCACGCCGCCACCGGCCATCCACATTGAGTAGCCTTTGATGTGGTGATCGCGACCGCTGCCTTGGGCCATCGGTGTCCGACCAAATTCGCTCGCCCAGATGATCAGCGTGTCTTTCAGCATGTCACGTTGTTTGAGGTCTTTGATCAGGGCAGCTGTGCCCTGATCGCAAAGCTTCGCCGTACCAGCCGACGCGTTCCTGATCCCGCCGTGGTGATCCCAGCCTCGGTGATAAAGCTGAATAAACCGCACGCCTCGTTCCGCCAGACGTCGAGCCAGCAGACAGTTTGCCGCGTAAGTGCCATCGGCCCCTTGCGTGCCGTAAGACTCAAGCGTCTCCTTTGACTCGTTCGAAAAGCCCATCAGTTGCGGAACACTGGTCTGCATGCGGAACGCCAGTTCGTACTGCGCGATACGCGTTGCGATTTCAGGATCATCGACGGTTTCGTTGCGGATGCTGTTAAGCTGCTGAACGGCGTTGACCGTGTCTCGCTGCTGCTCGACCGAAATGCCCGGCGGATTCCTGACGTATAGAACCGGGTCGCCCTGCGAGTGAAACTGCACTCCCTGAAATCGACTCTGTAAAAACCCGCTGTGCCACTGCCTCGCGGCGATCGGTTGATTCTGCCCGCCGCCGACAGAAGTCATTACCACAAAACCTGGCAGGTCGTCCGCTTCAGCTCCCAGTCCGTACAGCAACCAGGAGCCCATTGATGGACGACCGCTGATCGACGTCCCCGTATTCATGAATGTGTGTGCCGGATCATGGTTGATGGCTTCGGTCCTGAGCGACCGGATGATGCACATTTCATCGGCGACGTCCGCCAGATGCGGAAAGATTGACGCCATCTCGATGCCGGACTCGCCACACTTCTTAAATGGATGCTGAGGGGCCAGGCACTTCAGCTGCTTACCCTGCAACTGAGCAATGGGCTGTCCCGTCGTGTACGAATCGGGCATCGGCTGACCGTCCATCTCGGCCAGCTTCGGCTTATGGTCAAATGTCTCCAGGTGCGAACTTCCTCCAGCCATACAGAGAAAAATCACCCGTTTCGCCTTCTGAGGCACGTGCAACTCTTTAAGCGCGCCCGTCCAATGATCAACCTTGTTTGTTGGCGTGGCCGCACTCGCCACCGACTGTTCCAGCATCGAAGCTAATGCGAACGCCCCCAACCCCTGCGAAGCACGACCCAGAAATGCGCGGCGAGCGAGTGGTGAATTGAGCATGAGGTTTTCCGATGCGGTTGTGAGTTTGTTCCAGCCTGCCTTCGCGCCGATTGATTTATTCGAAGAATGGCGATCACAGGTTGCAGAAACGGCCTCGCTATGTCCAGGGAATCAACTTCGACGATCCTGTTCGGCTGGCTGACTTTGTTCGGGAAACTTCATTAATCGAATGACCGCGCTGCCACCGACGTATTCGCCGTCGTTAAGTGGCCTGCCGTTGCCATTTCGCGCCTCTGACGTCAGGTGAGCGATACGCACCCCGTCGGGATGCAGGCTTAGACTGCGACCATTCGGAAGTTTTTTACTTGAGAAGAATTCCTTTTCATCTTCCGGACGCCAGAACCAGACATGCCCTTTTCCGGGAAAGGCGGATGAGGTTGCCATGACGAAACCGTCCGGGTGAAACCGAGCGTCGTAGGCAAATCCGTCCTGCGGGCCACCCATTGGCATCTCTCGAATCTGCTCGCCGCTCTCCCAGTCGAAGACGAGCAGGCAGGGAGTACCGGTTGCAAATCCGCCACCCGGGTCTTTTTGACCGCCACAGACGAGGCGGCTGCCGGTTGCGTCGAACTCCAGATTTCGAACGCCACCACACTGCTGAATGCGGCCTTTGGTTTCGGCCTCATCCGCATACAAAGTAGACGCACTGAGCTGCCGGACTTCCTGACCACTGGAGACGTCCCATTCGCGGATCACTCCAGGAAGGTCACCCGAAACCAGCGACTTACCATTCGGATGAAACCGCAGGCTGAAGACTCGATGCGGATGCGGAAACTCCTTCTGCAACGTGCCGTCTTCGGTTGACCAGAGTCGAACGACAGTGGCATTTCCACCGGTCGCGACAAGCTTTCCGTCGGGACTGACTGCGAGCGTTCGGATCCACCCTTCGTGAGCATTCGGCAGAGACCAGACGAGAGCCGGTTCAGACTCGGCGTAATCCCAGCAGGCAAGCTGCCCCCAGGAATCGGCGGCGAGCAGTCGTTCGCTGTCTGGTTGGAAACCCATATCCTGGACCCAACCATTGTGGCCGATGAGCGGTTTCAACAGCTGCGGCTCTTCACCGGTAAGATCCCACCGTTGAATCGTCGCATCGTAACCGCAGGCTACGAGGTATCGGCCACAGGATGAGAACCGAGCCTGCCACAACTGACGTTCGTGCGTGATGACGACGTCAGTCTTGTCAGGGTTCAGTTCATAACGCTTGAGGAGTTCTTCAGGGGTCATGAGTTTTATCCAAGGAGCTCTTCGATGGCGTGGCATTCTTCGTGGGCGACGGGCAGTGGCTGACCTTCGTTGACGTACTCCATCTTTTCTTCGGGAACGCCCAGCGCCCGGAACCAGGTCTGGAAGAGGTGACCGATGTCGTATTCTTCGGACTCGACGAACGTGCCGAGCTTGTTTGTTTTTCCGACGACCTGGCCGCGTTTGATTCCGCCTCCGCCCATAGCGACGGACCAGGCTTCCGGCCAGTGGTCGCGTCCGACGTGAGAGTTGATCCTTGGCGTGCGACCAAATTCGCTGATGGCAATAACCAAAACATTGTCGAGCATGTCGCGTTCGGCAAGATCCTCGAGCATCGCGGCGAATGGTTGATCGAACTGCGGAATGAGACTTTCGCAGGCGTTGAAGTTGTCGCCGTGGCTGTCCCAGTGGTACGAATTAACTTTCACAAACCGAACGCCCGCTTCCAGCAACCGGCGTCCCATCAGCATGTGACGGCCCAGGGCGTGTCTGCCGTAGCGGTCTTTGTCTCGTTCCGAAATTGTGGACTCATCGAACAGGTCCATCCGTTTCATCAGCGTGTCGGCGACGTCGAAGACGTAACTGTTCGCGTCAGCCCAGTCGCGCCGACGATCTTCCGTGAACCGCTCGTTGAACATTTTCCGCAGTTCGTTGCGGGCTTGATTCTGCTCAAGACTGACGGCTTCGTTCAACAACAGATTTTCGGGCGGCTTTGCGTCACCGAATGCCAGTGCTCCGTACTTTGCAGGAAGGAAGCCCGTGTGTTCTGTTTTGAAGCCTCCGCTGTACGGCTTCACCCAGCAGTATGGAGGCAACCCCGTCGAGGTGGGGCCCAGAAGCTTAGCGACGGCTGATCCGAAATACGGATAAACGACTCCGCGATTCTTCGGGTCGCCACGATTAATGCGACCAACTCCCGCCGAATGACTGTTGTCCTGAGTGTGGACGCTTCTGACAATCGACAGGTGGTGCATCTGCTTTGCCGTATGAGGCAGCAGTTCGCCGACATGAATTCCGGGCACCGATGTAGGAATGGCTCGATACGGTCCTCCAAACTGAGTGTTCGGTTTTGGATCCCAGCTTTCGAGCTGACTCATTCCTCCATCCAGCCAGACGAACAGGACCTGCTTTTCGTTTTTCCGTAACTCTTCAGCGACAGACGGTTCGAGCAGGCCGCCGAGTCCGCCAACACCGGTCGCCGTCGCCGCGGCACCGAGAAGCCGGCGCCGTGAAAATGCATGGTCACTCGCTGAGCAGCAGGGCGATTTGTTCATAGGAAAGGTGGTTGCTGAATAGTGATTAGTGGTTGGTGACTGAAATTCCAATTGCCTGCCGCCAACGACCGACAACCAGCCACCATTCGTCAATGATTCACGGCAAACTCGATCGAGGTCAGCATTGCCCAGGCAAGTTGAGACAACGCTTCCTCTTTGCGATCGACATTGTTTTTCAGGTAGTCATTGATCGTTGTTCGTTCGGTGTCGTCGGGCAGTCGGCAGAAGACGCTGAGAAACAGCTCGTCGGCGACCTGCTCATCCGGCAGGCTCGTCAGCGTTCCTATCAGATTTCCAGGCTGCGGTTTCAGCAGACTCAGCACTTTGGAATCGTTCAGCAGGAACAACGCCTGCTTGACCGCCGGCGTGTAGTCGACAGCTGGTTCCTTGGGTTCACTCGCGAAGGATGTCACAAAACCGGTCTGAAGTTCTTTGAATTCGTTGCTCGGCTTCTCGCCGTCTTTCGGAGCAAGGCGCTCGAGATTTCCGGTGGCCTGAAGAGTGCTCCAGAAAAGTTGCTCAGCGGTCAGACGTCGCTGATTACCCACCTGATAAGTTTCTCGCGGCGGCGCAGTCGGCGAGTTCAACCGACTGCTTCGTTGCCAGGTATCGCTCAGAGCGAGTTCGCGAATCATCCACCTGATGTCAAAGTCATGCGCCGCGAACTCGTCAGCTAGCAGTTCGAGCAGTTGCGGATGCGTGGCCTGATTCGCTGAATGAAACTGATCGAGCGGTTCGACCAGCCCTCGTCCCATCATGCAGAACCACAACCGGTTGACGATGTTCCGACGGAACAACTGGTTATCAGACGACGGCAGCGAATCGGCGATGACACTCAGAGCGCTGAAGGTCGGTGGGTCGTTGGGATCAGGACGCTTCTTTTTTGCGGTAGGGTCGACGGGAGGCGGCTCGGGAATTTCAAACTCTTTTCCAAACGGAATCCGTGGCCCCGTGTCGCCTTTCGCGCTGGCGTCGAACACCGAAACAAACTCCAGCTTCGCCGTCATCGTCTTCTCGTTGATGGCCGGAAACTTCTCGCTGCGGATTGAGATATTCTGATAAACGGCGAACAACCCCTGGAAATCCCGCTGTTTATAGTCGTCGATGAAAAGGTGATCGTGGCATTCGGCACATTGAAGATCGATTCCCAGGAAAAGACGTCCAACATCTCGAGTCAGTCCGGGAAAATCCGTCGTCTGCTGTCCCGATTTCTCAAGCCGCCGCGTGTAGAAGTACGCCGCTCCTCGCAGAGACTCGTCTTCACGATCCGGATTCAGAATCTCTCGGACCATCTGGTCCCAGGATTTGTTCTGAGCGAAGCTTGTCTTCAGAAACCTCATCCAGTCTTCGTTGTCACCGCGGCGTTCCATCAACATGACGTGAAACAGGTTTGCCATGCGATCCGCGAACTCCGGCGACGCAAGCAGTCGATCGATCACTGCCACTCGCTTGTCCGGCGACGCATCTTCCAGAAACGACCGCGAGTCTGCCGCCGACGGAATGCGTCCTGCCAGGTCAAGATTCACGCGACGAAAGTACTCTACGTCGTTCGACAGTGATGTCGGTTCGCCTTTGAAGTCAGCAGCGATGAGTTCATCAATGCGCTGATGAAGCGGCTCAGCCGCGAAGCCGTCGAAACTGCTCAACACCACGACAGCGCACGTCAGGAGTGCAGATCGAGCCATTGGGGGGTTCTCAGACAGGGTGGGATGCTGGGGTGGGGAATGCTTCTGGAAACAGCATACGCCCCCCGAGCAGATTTGTCATCAATGATCGCTGATGGGATTCTGCTCGCCGGCGATCGACCTGCGTGTCTCCAGATTTACGGCTTCGTCCGCTATTTGCTGAAACTTCGCTTCGGCGCGATCATAGGCGGCACGTGCGGCCGGCCGTTCCGATTCGGAGATATATTTGCTGCGAAACTTCCACAACTCCTTGATGACTTCCCGGCACCAGCTCGCGCTGTCTGCTGATGCTCGGATTGGTTGCTCGTCAACGATGACGTTAACCGGGTTTGTGTGAAGCTGCGGAAAATGTCGAAGCGCGACCCAGCTGCTTTGCAGGATGCTCACCGGAAACTCGATGTCGTGGGGCTGTCCATCGGCAGGAACTTCAGTAAACGCGACCGCTTCGCCATTGACGATGATCTCGACCTTCCGCTTCCCACCGTTGACGTAGTCCATCGATCGAGGCGCGTGAAGGTTCACGGTGTCTCCGACAATCCTCCGCCCGGCGGAAGGCATGACGTTTCCATAGGCGACTCCGATCGGCGTTGCCGGAGCAAACGCGACGGTTGCCTGCACGCGGACCTTGCCGGCTTCCGACAACGTCACATCACCGAAGCCGGGGCGCTGTCGATCGACCGAAAAGTCCAGCGCGTGAGCGAAGCCATCGGAAACGTACGACTTGCCGGCGGCGATACCGCGGCACCAGTCTCCGAAGTCGAGTTGCCCGACCTTACCCAGCTGAACGTAGACTCGGCCCTGCCCGACCCGACGACTGCTCATGCAGGGAAAGTCGGTCTCGCCACTGAGCTTCAGGGGAAAGCCGCAATTCATCAGGTGGTACCAGGTGTTCCATTCTGGAATCCGTGCGGTGTCCATGGCACTGATGAAGTCGCACACGCCTTCCGCCGTGCTGACGCAGATTTCGAGTGCCCCTCCGCCGTTCATGAACGGGATCGCCGTGTTCGGGAGCACGTTTGCGGCTCGTTCAACACTGCGCGACAGTTCGCCAAACGAGAGTTGCCTGTTACCGTCGGTGTCGATTTTTGCAAACGGCTCGGGCATCAGCGCCGTTTTCAGTTCGTCTTCGCTGAGCCCTTCGTTCGAGTCGGCGTCGTAGGTTTCGAGTAACCGCTTCCCTTCGTAGCCGGGGTTCACCTGCAACGCTGAGTGGGGGTAACCGGTGACGCCGCCCTGCTCCTTGCACCATTTCAAAACGGGAACGGTCCACGTTGGCCAGCCGTGATCGCTGGTCCCTTCCGAGCCGGGGTAAGTCTGGTTCTTCAGGTTGAGCAGGCAGACATGTCCGAGTGCCGCCGACCCGAACCCGCTGATTTCGAGGTCGTACTTCAGCAACGTCAACGCTTCGCTGACGGCGTCGGCCTCAGGGCTGAAGTAGTTCCGCTGGAAGTCGAAACACGGTCCCCATGTCAGAACGCAGCCAACGTTCAAGCCTTCGCCTTTGACCTGCAGAAACATGTCCTGCGGACTGACGCCCTTCGTTGGCGAGTCGTAATGCGAACACCCCGCCCCATGAATGTGATGGTCGCCGCAGAAGAATCCCTGGTTCATCGGGTTCACCCAGCGATTCATGCTCAATATCACCGGCGGATCGCTTGCATCCGTCACGGTGATTTTTTTTTGCTGAACGTAGTACTCCGGGCCGCGAGAGAATTCGATGTCGAACTCGCCCGGCGGCAGCAGCACGACGTCGCCATGGTTGCGATAGATCTGCGGCTGAAAAAAGAAGTCCGGCGCGAGCCGCTTGGCCTGCGACGGATAGATTCGGCCAGACGAGTCGCGAACGATCAGCCGACCGACCGTGGGCTGACCATCAACGTCGTAGATGGCAAGTTTGACGGGCACCGCCGGCTTCACGTCAAACAGGATCGGCACTTCGCCACGAAAACCGATGTCCTGCGTTCCGGCGCCGACGTCGAATTCCAGAGTCGCTTCGCGCTTCCCAAACTCACTGGAGTAAACCAGCACGATGGCATATTCGACTTCCAGTCCGCTGAGCTGTCTGGTCATCGGCGGTCGCTGAAACATCTCGACTGCCAGAAACCGATCCGTTTGGCCGTTGGGATCTTCGCCGTCGTTGAGTTCTGTTTGTACTTGTCTTTGCAGAATGGCTTCCGCCGCGCCCGAGTAAACTGGTCCAGCCTGAGGGCTGCGAACCCGCAACTGACTGGCGACCGTGCTGTGGTTGACCACTTTGATCAGCAACGGAATAAACCCACTCTGTTGAATACTCGCCGCTCCGGGCCCTCGGTCGACTTTCACGCGGACTTCGGGATTCAACGACACGACCGCGATGACGAGCGGGTCGAGTAATTTCTGAATGGCCCTGGCGTCACGCTCTTTCTGCGCTGCGGTGAGCTGTTGAGACAGTTCGCCGGGTAATGGCTGCCCGAGAAACTCCAGCGCCTCAACCAGCCGACCAGCATTCGCTGCCAGCGGTTGCCCTTCGACCGGTTCGTACGGAAGTTCGGACGCACCGATGTGCGAACTTCCGCACCAGGCCGAAAGAAGCAGTTGGAGAAAGAGAAGAAGTGCGGCCGAAGGAAGGTGTCGCATCGTCATTAACTCCGAGGCAGAACGGGATTCCTGATTCAGAATGTGGCCCGACGCGCAGCCGGTCGGGTGCACGGTGCCAAGGTGCCAACTCTGAGAAGTCGCCGCAAGGGTCTGCAGAGGCACCGTAAAGGCCACATCCCTTGCCGGCAATTGCCGGCGTGAGTCTGTCGCTCGACGCGGCTCACAAAGCGTCGGCAACGTCGTCGTCAGCCGATCCGGGAATGATCAGGCCCAGACGCAGCATTTCTTCGACGAGCGATTTAGCCAGAGGGCCGGCGACAGACCCGCCAGAGCCTCCGTGCTCAAGAACCGCGACGAAGGCGATCTGTGGCTCTTCAGCAGGCACGTACCCGGCAAACCAGCCGTGGTCCCGCCCGGAACCTGTTTCCGCCGTGCCGGTCTTACCCGCGATGGAGACTTCTTTCATGAACACGTTTCGGTACCCCGTCCCACCGCGTGAGGCGACAACTTCTTCCAGGCCGGCTCGAACATACTTGAGAGTTCTCGCGGAAAGTGGCACTCGTTCCTTCTGCGAATTGATCAGGATCTCTGTCGGCGTTTGACCGGAAGAATCCAGTGACCGGATCGCTCGAACGACTCGCGGAGTCGGCATGTCTCCACCTGTCGCGACGGCCGCCATCAGCCGGACGATCTGAAGTGGAGTCACCGACAAGCGGGACTGACCGATGGCAAGCCCCAACGTGTCGCCATCGTACCAGGGTGATGGCGGGGCCTGACCATCACCCGCTTCGAGGCCCGACGCGGGTTCCTCGTAGTTCGCCAGCTTGATCGTCTGCTCGGGGCTCGGTCTGGGGAGATGTCCGCCGCTTTCGAACGGAAGATCGATTCCTGTCGGACGCCCGAAGCCGAGCCGGTCCGACCATGCGACGAGCGGGCCGGCGGTCATTTTCTGACCGACAGTGTAGAAGTAAACGTTACACGATTTGCAAAGTGCATCGACCAGTGAGACATCACTGTGTCCGACCCCGTAATGGCGATAGATGTAGCAACGGTGCCGTTGTGGTGTTTTCAGATAACCTCGGCAGAAGACCGACTCTTCCGGGTCCAGCGTTCCGTTTTCCAGACCCGCGATCGCCGTGAGTGTTTTGAAAACCGACCCCGGAGCAATGGCCATGCTCGTCACGCGAGGATACATCGGACTTCGTTTGTCGCGTTGCAGAGCCAGCCAGAGTTCCTCGTTGTGATTGACCAGAAGTCTCAGGTCGAATCTCGGAGCCGCTGCCGCGCACAGCAACTGTCCGGAGTGAATGTTGATCGCGACGAGGCAACCGCCTGTCGGTCTGGAAGTGGCAACCGACTCTGCAAGTGCACGCTGAGCCTGCGTTGCCGATTCGTCACTGCCTTCCGGAAACCATTCGATCGGCGAGCTGCTGGTGGCCTTGTCGAGTAACGCTTCCGCGTGACGCTGCAACGGTTCGATCAGAGCGAGGTCGATGTCTGCTCCCGGCTGGGCCTGCCGAACGACCTCTCGCAGGATGATCTCGCCAGCCGAGTTCGACACAATTCGTTCCAGGCCGCGCTGGCCTCGAAGATACCGGTCGTACGAACGTTCGACGCCTGTACGGCCTGTGCGGTCTCCGGCTTGTAGTTCCGAAACTTTCAGCGCTCGCACCGTTTCATCGTTCGCAGCCGCTGCAAGCTGTTTGACGTCCTCGTCATCGACCGGCTGCCTCGTACCAACGATGTGCGCAGCCAGTGAACCCTCGGGATAATCTCGTTCCGTTCGCATTTCGAAGTCGACGCCGGGGTAAAGTTCCGGACGAGTCACCACGGCAGCAACTTTCTCGTAGGGTAGATTCTCGGCGATGACGTGATAGTCGAATTCTTCCCGTACGGTGATCGGCTCACGGCGGCGACGTCTCGGCGGAGTCGTCAGCTCAGTGCAAATCCTTTTCCAGGCGGCCCCCAGAATCGTCTCCTTTTCCAGCTCTTCGTCGCGTCGTTGTTTTTCGGCGTTTGATTCTTCGTCCGCGCGCCGATCGCGATTCTGTTCAACGAGCCTGGCGATGCGTTCGACCCGTTCCTGTGTCCCGGAACGTCGCTCCGCAAACTCCTCATCCGATACACCAATGGCAGCAGCAAGACGAGCCCACATACGTTGTCGTTCTGCCAGAACCTCCTGCTGGGCGGCATCCACCCGCTCACGATCCAAACGTTCTTCCTTGCTGAGCCTTTCACGAGCCCGGGTTCTCAACCACAACCCGTCAGCGGGTTCTTCCAGCCAGCGATAATGGACTTTCAGCTCGTACGTCGCGACGTCGCGAGCCAGTTCGCGGCCGTCAATCAGAATTCGTCCGTCGGTCGTCTCGACAGGCTTGAACGATTCCGTGACGCGTGACTCGAACCCGGTGATAAAGTCTTCTGACTGAAAAGCCTGGAGCGTGGCCAGCTTTCCGCAAACAATCAACAGCGGCCCGGCGATCAGCACGAAGAGTCCCAGCAGGCGGACGCCAGGGTTTTTATCCAGCCGGTACTCGTCGCGCAGGCCAGGCCCGCGCTCTGATTCGGAGAGGAAATTACCCGGTCGATTCAACATGAATTTTCTTTGCCTGACTTAGCTGAAACACCGGTTGCTGGCGAAGCGTTGTACATCTTCCACGAAAGCTGATTGCTAGTGAGCAGGACTTTGCGCTGGCAGGATGGCTCGCTGGAACAATCGACCAACTGAAACACCGAACATTGTTAACAAAGCCGCGAATGCTGACGAAGTTGCAATGCCTGCCAGTAGCTCGAACGGACTGGTGAATGAGATTCCCGCGAGCATTGAGAACGTCGCAACCAGCATTGCCATCAGACCCGCGCATCCAGAACTGACGACAAAGACTCGCGGACCGGTTTCCAGAAACTTCGGCGTGATGATCCGCTGAAGGATGCACGTTACCAGGATCGTCGCCGCGATCATCAGCCCTGGGTGGTGATTCGAAACGGCGTCGATCATCAGACCGTAAACTCCGGCTGCCAGAATCGAGCCCGACCGCGAAGGCTGCGTCGCCAGCCACGGAAGCAACATCCACACGAACGAGCCGTAAGGCGTCGCCAGTCCTGTTTCGGTCTGCAATGAAGTCTCGATAACGATGAGGACGTAGGCCGCAATGAGTAGCCCGACGGATCGAATCATGAGTCGCTGCCCCTCCGATGATTGGGGAGAATCCCGCCGCTCAATCGTGAATCAGGTTTGGTCGGGGCGCGACTCGTTACGCCTCTCGGCGCTAATTGAGTCTCCGCGGAAGCTGGTGCAAAAGTCCTGTTCGGAACACTGGAATTGAAGTCTGTACTCAACTCGGGGACCACAATTTCTACACGTCTCACACTGTTAACGTTGACCGCTGGTTCAACGGTGATCACCCAGTGCAAAGCTCCCGGAGACAGCTCGGCGGCAGCGACATGCCCGAACAGCATCGGCGCATCAACGGCGTCTCGCGGCGGTGAGTAGACTGGCATGCCAACGTCGACCTGCTCAGTGGCCGGGATCTGGGCGAGTTCGCAAAAGCCATTCTGCTTCAGATCAGTACGGCCTTCGATAAGCCCTTCCACGCCGAATGAGAATTGAACGCCAGCCGCGTTCGGACCATCAACTCCGACCTGTGCGAGAACGGCTCTTGCTCGAAATCCCGGGTCGGTGATGTATTGCAGCGAGCTGGTCCAGCGACCGGCTTCGACGATGCGGCCGACAACGCAACGGCCAGCGAAGACTGGCAGTCCGTCCGCGACACTCAGATTAGAACCGGCCTGAACGATGGGAAGATCGCCGTTCAGAACCCAAAGATCAGAGGCGACGCCGTCAGTGTTGCCCTGGTCGAGAATTCGTCGCGACTTCACGTCAGACAGAATTTCCCGCCCCAGCACCGCAGCGCGGACGGCTCGAGGACGGATCATCGGCGGCGCGATCTCGACAGCGAACGGCGATGCGCCGTGACGTTCGACGGCTGCCAGTTGCTGACTTGCTGATTCGGCCGCCAGCAAAGCTCGTCGTTCGCGAAACTGGCTGTTTGCAACTTCGGTCCGAAGTTCGTCGAGTCGTTGTTGCTGGTCGGCAAGTTGCTGATCGATCGCGTTCCGCCATTTCGACTCGGCAGAAGCGACGATCGAGCCGACGAGTCGTTGCCCTGGCAAGATCCCCAGACGCACGATGTCGCGAATTGGCGATGTCGCGAAATCCGGCAGAACGGCAAACATCGCAGCGCCCAGCAGGCAGGCGGCGAGCACTCGGAAGGTGCCGGTGTTTTGCGATTCTGTCATGAGCCATCCCGTCAGGCGGCGTTTTCGATGGTCTCAAACCGGTCCTGCCACTCGCTGAGATGTTCCAGGCAGATAGCCGCGCCGCGAGCCACGACATTCAACGGCTCATCGGCGATGCGGACCGGAATACCCAACTGCTCGTGCATCAGTCGGTCGATTCCTCGAAGCAATGCTCCACCACCGGTCAGGACCATGCCGGTATCGACGATGTCGGCGACGAGTTCCGGCTTGCAACGTTCGATGACTGACTTCACACAGCCGACGATCGCTTCGAGTTGCGGCGTTAAGGCCTCGCGAACTTCCTCGCTGGTCACAACGGCTTTGCGAGGCACGCCGCTGATCGTGTCCAGGCCACGGATGTCGCTGGTCAGTTCCTGCTCAAGCGGGAAAGCACTACCGAGCCGAATCTTAATCTGCTCAGCCGTCTGAAAGCCGACCTTCAACGAGAACTGCTGTTTCATGTAATCAACAATGGCCGCATCGAGTTTGTCGCCAGCGACTCGGACGGACTCGCTGACGACGATCTCTCCAAGACTCAGAATCGCGACGTCTGATGTTCCGCCGCCGATATCACAGACCATGCTGGCGATCGGTTCTGAAATCGGCAGACCTGCTCCGATTCCGGCTGCTCTGGATTCTTCGATCAGATATACACGTCCGGCCCCGGCACGTTCGGCGCTGTTGAAGACAGCTCGTTTTTCGACCGGCGTGATTCCGCCCGGCACAGCGATCACGACGCGAGGTCGCATGCCTTTAACGTGTCGGCTGGCCTTTTGAATGAAATAACGCAGCATGGCTTCGCACTGTTCGAAATCGGTAATCACTCCGTCTTTGAGCGGGCGTACCGCCGTGATTGATTCCGGAGTTCGACCGAGCATCTGCTTTGCCAGCTTGCCAACCGCGGCGCCCTTGCCGAGCACCCGGCGCGTGCCTTTCTGCAGCGCAACGACGGACGGCTCGTTCAGGACGATGCCTTCGCCCTGAATGATCACAAGTGTATTGGCTGTTCCAAGATCAATCGCCAGATCCGGACAGAGTCGTTGACGCACCCAGTTCAACACGCTTGGTTGGCCATCCCTGGTCTGAAGTTGCAAACTCTCTGCGTAAATCAGCCTTGAATTACGCAGTTCTTCCGTTTCCGCCAGCCGATCATCCTGCGGCTGCGAACGCGAGCCCGGATTTGTAACCCCAACAGCGAAAACAGGGCAATATGGGGTTTCAGCGACTGCCTGATCGCCGCCCCCAACACCCGATGAGAAACGACAGGTTCATCAGTCGAGTGGTCGCACTGGCTGTGCCAGTGCGGCATTCCCGGCAACCACGCATTTCAGAATGCATGTGCACACATTCTCAACAGATTGGCCAGCATGTCCGCTCGCAGTCACACCATTCAGGAACAGATTCAAACTGTGTACCTGGTGAGACCTGCGTACGACAATTGAGAAACTCATAGCCCCGAAATATCAACGAGGAACTTTCCTGTTCCTCTCATGCGATTCCCACAAGCGGCATGGAAGTCTCGGTCGAATTATCAAACCTTCAGACCAGTTCGTTGATCAGTTCGCGATTTTCCAACAGGTAGCGAGGGCGACCGGCATTATCGGGGAAGGTAAGCGACGGATCGATTCCCAGGTGACGGTAGAGCAGAGCGAGAACGTTTTCCGGACGGTATGGAGATTCGATGGGGACTCCGCCGCTTGAATCCGAGGCACCGACGACCTGTCCGACTTTCAGATCGCCACCGGACAGCAGAACGCTCATCACTCGGCCCCAGTGATCGCGCCCGGCGCTCTTGTTAACTCGCGGCGTTCGTCCAAACTCGCCCATCGCCACGACCATGACTTTCTGATGAAGCCCCGTTTCGTAGAGGTCTGTCACCAGCGAAGCAATCGCCTGGTCAAGTGCAGGACCTTTAGCATTCATCCGTTTTTCAATGCCGCTGTGGTCGTCCCAGCTGCCCAGCGTGTTAACTCGAACGGTGACGAAGGTGACTCCTCGTTCCACAAGACGCTTAGCCAGAAGAACGTTCTGGCCGATCGAGTTGCGTCCGTAGCGGTCTCGCGTCGCGTCGTCTTCTTCGTCGATGGCGAAGGCTTTGCGGGCGGCATCTCCGGTAACCATGTCGAATGCCTGGCGAGTGAATTCGTCGGTCGCTTCGGCGGCGCCATGGTTATCGACAATTCGGCGAGCGGCATCGAATCCAGAAAGAAGTTGACGACGGTCTGAAAGTCGGCTTTCGTCGATCCCCTTGAGCAAAGTCAGATTGGGGACTTCAAACCGCTTGTCGTCGGCGCTTCTGGATGTTTCCAGCGGGTTGTTTCCTTTACCCAGCCAGGCTGCCCGTCCATACCTCATGCTCTGCGGAACTGAAACAAAAGCCGGCACCCCCTGAGCATTGGCTCCACGTATCCGCATGGCGTAAGAACCGATGCTCGGCATCTCATTGTTACGGTTCTGATTATCGTTGAGATAATAACCCGTCTGCGTCATGTGGCTGCTGGTGCCGTGGCTGCTTGAGTTGTGGTGAATCGACCGGATGACCGCGAGCTTGTCCGCGATCGCCGCCTGCTTCGACATCAACTCGCAGAAAGAAAAGCCGGGCAGTGCTGTCGACACTGCGTTGAACGGACCTCGGTATTCGATCGGAGCGTTCGGCTTAGGATCGTACGTTTCGTGCTGCGTTGGTCCGCCTGCCTGCTCAAGATAGATAACTGCGGTGTCGAGCGAGCTGTCAATCTTTGATTCGGGTTCTGCAGCGGTTGCCGTCTGCAACTTCAGCAACTGCGGCATTGACAGCCCAATGATTCCGCCCAAACCAGCCTGAACAAGACCTCGTCGCGAAACTCCGTCACAGAATTCTTTACGAGTGCAGCGTGTCATCTGGTGAGCCCTTTCGATTGTAGCGGGAAAGGCAGAGGGGCGACTGGGGAGTCGAGGCGAGAGATCACGAAGATCCAACGGGGGAGAACAGAAAACGTAATTCTTAGCGTACTTGATCGTCCAGCCCGTTCCACAACGATGATGCTAATCCGCCAGTTACGCTGCGATCGGCTGTCGCTACACTGCCACACTCGAAACCGGATGTCTGACGGCAGGGTAACTCATGGAACTTTCAAAACACTGCTTGATTGCCTCGGCACAATCTTCGCCGATAGGAACCGTCGTGCTGGTCGCGGCGTTACTCACAGGTTGCGGTCGTACCGAGCCTCCGGCCGCGAGCAATCCTGTCGAAGAACAGGGCGCTGACGTTGCCCCCGCAGTGCTGGGCATCTTTGGCAACGAGCAACCGGCTGCTGAAGTTGTCCCCGTCTCGGCCGAAATCATCGACAACGAGAAGGCCGAACACGTGAACCGTCTCGCCCACGAAACGAGTCCGTACCTGCTGATGCACGCTCGCAATCCGGTCGACTGGTATCCCTGGGGACCGGAAGCGTTTGAAGCGTCGAAAACATCCGGCAAGCCAATCTTTCTTTCGATTGGCTACAGCAGTTGCTACTGGTGCCACGTGATGGAGCGACTCGTCTTCGAGAACGAAGAAATTGCGAAGTACATGAACGAGCACTTCATCAATGTAAAGGTCGATCGCGAAGAACGACCGGACATTGATGACATCTACATGACGGCCCTGCAGATTTACAACCAGCTCAGTGGCAACGGCGGTGGTGGTGGCTGGCCACTGTCGATGTTTCTGACTCCAGATGGAAAGCCAATCGCTGGTGGCACGTACTTTCCTCCGGAAGACATCGACGGTCGTACCGGTTTCCCAACACTTTGCCGGCGGATGATCGGTGCCTGGACGTCTCAGCGGGAAAGTATCGAGCAGGGGGCCGACACGATCACGCAGTATCTGCAGAAAGAAATGGCTCCGGGTTTCTCGCTGGAAAAAGTGGAACTGACTCGCGAACTGGCCGACGCCGTTTCCCGATCCATCGTGCAGAGTCATGACCCGGAATTTGGCGGCGTCGACTTCCGTATCGAGAGCCCGGATTCGCCGAAATTTCCCGTGCCGACAAAGCTTGCCTTGTTGCAGTACGAAGTCGAGCACAACGACAACGCTGCCGCCGAACGAGTCCTCTATCACACGCTCGACGCGATGGCGGCAGGCGGAATCAGAGATCACCTGGCCGGAGGCTTTCATCGATACAGCACCGATCGGCAATGGCTGGTGCCTCATTTTGAAAAGATGCTCTACGACAACGCACAACTGGCGAACGTTTATATCGACGCCGCGCGAGCCACCAACAAGGCCGAGTATCGTCGAGTGGCGGAAGAGATCATGTCGTTCATCCTGTCCGACATGACTGACGCGACCGGAGCCTTCCATTCGGCGATCGATGCCGAAACGGACGGAATCGAAGGCAAGTATTACGTCTGGTCGCGCGAGGAAGTCCAGCAGGCTCTGGGCGAACAGACCATCTTCTTCGGCCGGACGTACGGCATGACGCTGGAATCGCCGTTTGAACACGGCTACGTGCTGCACCTGCCTCGTTCAATTGAAGAAGTCGCTGCGGACGAAAAAGTCTCACCCAGAATCCTGCGAATGAAGCTTGAAGAATCTCGCGAACGCCTACTGAAAATTCGCAGTCTCCGAGAGCCACCCATCAAGGACGACAAGATTCTGACCAGCTGGAACGGGCTGATGATCAAAGCATTCGTCAACGCTGGTGCGACCTTCAGCCAGCAGAAGTATCTGACGGCGGCGGATCGAGCGTTGATGTTCATCCTGTCGAACATGCGGGACAACGACGGGCATCTGCTTCGAACCTGGCGAGGTGGAACGGCCAAACTTCAGGCGTACCTTGACGACTACGCGTTTCTCGTGGAGGCGATGCTGGAAATGCACTCTGTTAGTCGAGATGAAAAATGGTTGAGAGCCGCGAGACGACTGACCGACGATCAGATAAGAATGTTCTACGACGAAGCGGCTGGCGGTTTCTTTTTTACAGCTCACGATCACGAAAAACTTTTATCACGAACAAAGAACGCCTGGGACTCGGTGCTTCCTTCAGGCAACAGCGTCAGCGTCCGGAATCTGATCCGGTTGGCATCGCTGACGGGCGAATCGTCTTACCGCGACCACGCGGCCAGCACGCTGAAACTGTTCGCTCCACAGATGAAAAGCAACCCGCGAGGCGCCAGCAACCTGGCGCTGGCACTCAACGAGTTTCTCGCAAACAAGGACTACCGATCGCTGACCGACCGCGTTCGCGACAGCCAGGCGGCGGCTCAAAATCCGCCGACCGGCACCGCGCCATTGAATCCCGACGCTGCCCCGACCGGACCTGCTCCGCGCGAGCTGCCATCGGTACCGCTTAAGCCCGAGGCGGATTCAACACCACCTGTCGTAAACGGCGATGACACAAAAGCCGCCAATCCAAAGAAAACTCCCGATCGAGTTACCGCAACAGCCTTCCTTTCCACAAGTAGACTTCCGGCCGGCGATCGATGCCGCATCGCCGTCATTCTCGAAGTTGAACCGGGCTGGCACATCAACACCAACCCGGCGTACCCCGACTTCCTGATTCCGACGACGGTTTCCATCCGTTCGGATCAGGGCACAACGCTTGAGTCGCTGAAGTTTCCTCAAGGGAAAGACCTGAAGATCGAAGGCCTGCCCGAGGCGTACAAAGTTTACGACGGCAAAGTGACGATCTTCGGAGAGCTGGTCGTTCCGAAATCCGCCGCCGGCAAACAGGAAGCCTTCGAACTCCACATCCGCTACCAGTCGTGCGACGACGAACACTGCGAACGCCCCCGAACGCTGAAGTTCGCCGGCTCCGTTCCCGTCGCTGAAATCGGCGAGTCCGTCCAGCAGATCAACCGAGCTGTTTTTAGAGACACGACACCGGAATAGCTGAAGTCGTAAGACTTCAGGCCCGAACTCCCGGGAGTCCGACTACGGCTCAATTTGCAAACCGACTACTCGCCCTGCTCTCCACCTTGGCTCTGCATCCACTCGGCCATGCGCTCATCGATTTGCTCTGGACTCAAATCTTCGATGTGAGTCGAGACGGTCCAGACATGCCCGAACGGGTCAACAAGCGTTCCTGATCGGTCGCCGTAAAACTGATCCATCATCGGTCGCTTTTCCGTAGCGCCGGCCGCGATGGCTTGAGCAAAAACTTCGTCACAATTCTCGACGTACAGACACATGCCTGTACCGGAATCACCAGGCACGGGCGGAGCACTGGCCATTTCGCAGGCATCAGCCAGCATCAGGTGCGAGTTGCCAATCGTCAGTTCCGCATGCCCGATCAACCCACCCGGCATGTCCAGCTTCATCACTTCCTGAGCGTTGAAAGCTTTTTTGTAGAACTCGATTGCCGCCGTCGCCCCTTTACAGATGAGGTACGGAGTCAGACTGTGGTATCCCTCGGGAATCGGAGAAGCGCTCATAATGTGGTTCTCTGGGTGAATGTCAGGTCTTAATCCGCCGTCCTTCCCGTGAAGGCGGGAAACCAGCCGCTACCAAAGAACTGGGTGCCCGCCCGCGGGTATGACGTCACTTGTCAAGCTTGCAGAATATCGCACAGACCGAGCCGTTGTCACCCTCCGGTCGCAGTTTAAATCGCCCGAAAACGAAGGAGGCTCCCGGGGCATTTACTGACACCCCGGGAGCTTGGCCGGCGACTTCGAAACGGTCGAGACGATGCCTGAGACATCGCTCAAACCTACGAAAAAAGGCTCTTTGGCGGGTATTGCCAAAGAGCCTTCTCGAATTGCCCCTCTAGGATTCGAACCTAGACTAATTGAGTCAGAGTCAATCGTGCTGCCGTTACACTAAAGGGCAAAATCGTTTAGTTTTTCGGACCTGCCGTTGGAATCGCACGATCCAGACTCCTCAGGCGGCGGCATTGTAGCTACACGATTCGAGCGAGCCAAGAGTCGCAGATCGCTCACTTTAAAATGTGTCGAAGATCCTTTGCGAAAACTCATTACGTGTTGTCTATGCCGATCGACCAGGCCCTCACGGTGCTTTAGTTACGAGTTTCCGGCTTCTCTGAGTCGTTTGACGACGGCCGCAATTCTCTGGGCCGCGGCCGGGATCTCCTCAGGACGGTTGTCGCTGCTCAGTGTGAACCGAACGGCTGATGTGTAGACGCCTTCCGAACGTCCCATTGCCATCAGGACGGGAGCCGGCTCCGCTGACCCGCTCGCACAGGTGCTGCCCAGCGAGCACGCAATACCTTCCAGATCCAACGCAACCAGCAGTGCTTCGCCGTCGACACCGGGGAATGAGATGTTCAGCGTGTTTGGCAGGCGAAACTCGGACGGGCTGTTGATGACTGTCGGTTCGCAGGTTGTCCGAAGTCGTTGTTCGAGCTCATCACGCATGGACTTCAGCCTGACGATTCGAGAGTCCATGTCGGCATGGCAGATTTCTAAAGCGCGGGCCATGCCGGCCGCGAGGGCGACCATCTCCGTACCGGGTCGGCGACCGGATTCCTGGTGACCTCCGTACTGAAGAGGTGACAACTTTACCCCGTCTCGAAGCAGTAAAGCTCCGATGCCTCGCGGCCCGTGAAATTTGTGAGCGCCCAGGGACAGTGACGTTGCCTTCAGCTCTCGGAAACTGATCGGGATTTTCCCGACGGCCTGAACGGCGTCGATGTGCAGAGGGACTCCGCGTTCTTCGCAGTGCTGAGCGAGCGTTGCCGTATCCTGAATAACTCCCGTTTCGTTGTGAGCGAGGATCAACGTTACCAGCTTCAACTGCTCCCACGGCAAAGTCGCGAACTGATCCTGAAGCAGACGACCGTCCGAGTCGACGTCCATGTTGACCAGTTTCCAGCCTCGCTGCACAAGAGCCCGGCAGGTTTCGATCGTCGCCGGATGTTCGCCAGCCGTCAGCGCGATCGCCTCCGGAACGGACGACGCGAATCCGAAGATCGCCAGGTTGCTTGCTTCCGTTCCGCCGCTGGTAAAGATGACTTCGCTCGGACTGGCACCCAGCAGGTCGGCAATTTTTTCGCGAGCGTCTTCGAGTACGCGCCGAGCCTTTCGGCCTTCCGCGTGTCGGCTTCCCGGATTCGCGCAAGCAAACCTTGATTGGTGCGCGACTGTTTCAATCACTTCCGGATATGGTCGCGTGGTCGAATTGGCATCAAGAAAAATTCGCCCCGGTTCCAGGGACGGAGTTTCGTTGTCTCCTGCCGACGGAATTTCAGCCGCACGCTCATCCTGAACTGTCATCTCATCCATTTCCTGTTTCATGGTCTTTTATCAGCCGTTCCGACCGACAAATTCGCTGACACCATCGCTGCTGACAAGCAGCAACAGCTTGCTGAGAGGGTGATCCATTCTGTCATGGTCGTCGATGATCTTTGCCTGAACCTGCTCGATAACTTCGTCCGACCCCAGACTGACCGCCACAAAGAAATCACGGTTAGGCATACCAACAACGAACTCGCGACCGAGCAACTCCTGCAGTGACCGATGGAAAGAATGACTCAGCAGTCTCGCAGAGTTGTAGGCATCGGGGCGTTCGGGAAGCAGGAGTTGCGAGTTTTCCGGTTCCCCAGTCAGAATCAGCTCCATCGCATTTTTTTCGAAATAAGAATCCAGATTCTGAATCGCGATGTCGTGAATATCTTCGACAGTAACGCCCCATGGTTCGATCTGATCGTTGCGGAGGTACCAGTAAGCGTCGGCCTCATCGACAACGTACAGAATCGCCAGGCCGCCAACCCACGGCTGAGCCGCAAATTCGGGAAACTGTTTCTTCCAGGTCGATGCCGGATAAAGCATCGGCATGATTCGGTCGCGAATATCGGCCAGCGACGGATTCAGTCGGGTAGTGTCCCAGTTCTGAACGTCATGGAGGGTATCGAGTGCCGGCTGGACAATCTCTTCGAACTGGTCGGGCGAGTTTGCATACCGCCGATAAACATTGAAGAGGTTGATCTTCGAGTCGCCGAGCTGCAGTTGCAGCTGGTCGTCGAGTTCGCAGGTGTAACCTGGAAACTGAGTGCGCGCGATGCTCAGAACTCGATCGGCGAACATTGATGGCGGGTCGGCCAGCGGTTCCGCGAACTCGATCGACCGCATGACTAGACTCATAATCGTGTCGGCCTCAGGATCAAATTCGTCATCCTGCAGATAGATGACCATCACGCAAAGGCTCTGACACTTAATGGCCCGAACTCGCCAGCGTCGCCACTCCTGCGGAGTCAACGCTCGTTTCCACCAGGGCGTTTCAGGGCCAAGGACAGCTTCGCCCTGGACGCCGATGTTCTCCTGAGGAATATCCAGCTCGGTCAGACTCTCAACATTTCGCCGAACTGGAAAAATTTCTTCCAGCAGAAGCGGATGATCTTCGAGACGCTTGACGGACTCTTCCAGCCAGATGCAATGAAGTGTCAGCGAGATTCGGTCATCGGAAGACGTAAGATGCAGGATGTTGCCGTCGGTCTGTGATCTCCAGCCAGGCGGGTGCCGCAGGACGAACCAGTTTGATGGTCCGATCGACGTGTTCCAGTGTGAGGGAACGTTCGCGGTCAACTGCTTTACCCTTCAACTTAGCCTGATTCTCTGACCCATCATGTGCCGACTCTACTGTTTTCCGTCTGGCAGAGGTCTCAATAACTCAGAATTGGATGCCCTGATTTTTCCATCTTAACTCCCTCCTGATAGTTCGAAATAGTCCGCACACATGATGTCGAACGATCATCCCACGACAGACGAAGGTGGATCCAGTTTCGATGGCGTTTTGCAGTTCAGGCTCCGTCTGTCGGAATCGGCAATCGCTGGTCGGTCACTCTGACTCGTAATTTTGTCAGGCGACACCTGATCCACCAGAGTTTGCTGAGCGAACCGGACAGACACGGACGTCGTCAGGTCGCTGGAATCGATTGAGAAATCTGGCTACACTCCCCGCTTCACGAAACAACCACGTTTCTGGTTACGTTAGAATAAGTGAAGACTTGTTAAAATGCCGCATACAGCTAACGCAAAAAAAGCTCACCGCAAAAGCCTCAAACTTCGTCTTTCCAATCGTTCCAAGAGGTCTGCTCTGCGAACTCTGGTCAAGAAGTTCACCGCGACAGTGGTGGACGCCGAAGTTTCATTTGAAGACAAAGAGTTGTTGTTTCGACAGGTTTCCAAACGACTCGACCAGTCGGCGGCCAAGAAGCTGATCCACAAAAACAAGGCCGCACGGGATAAGTCGCGTCTTTCAAGCCGGCTCGCGGCTGCAAAGAATGGCTGATCCTGGTTACTCCCGGCTGAGTCTTTATGGCAGACGCCGAAGTCGGGGGGACCATTCGGACGGCATCCCTTTTGCGGTTCCAGCGCCGAGAACGAGTTTCGGGGCAGAACTGAACTGATCAAGCCGATGCGGAGCAGTTGCTTCGCATCGGTTTTTCGCTGCGCGATGAGAATCTGGCAAGTCGCGACGAAGTCGTTCATTCGGCCGGGACCACGCCAGTTCCAGCTGACCAGCCGCGCTGGAGTTTAACGGTTATTCCGATCGGCGAATGCAAGGGCAACGGAGTGTTTTCGTAGAGTTTGACAGCCCTGCCGCCTATGCCGTTTCCGTAGGTCTTGCCGTAATTAACGGACGTAAGATTTCGCACGCTTGTCGCAGTTGTAACTTCTATAACAGCGCCAGTGGTAGCGGTTAAACGGAATGTCTTGCTGGCGACAGTTGTGATGGTCGTTCTCGTTCAACCGGTCGAAATACCCACAGCGGAAGAACCGGTGCAATCATTGCATTTGTTGAGTCCGATTCTGCCGGCAACGATGCCAGCAGCGAAAACACCGAATGAGCGGACATTGTGTCATTCCGCTGTCGGGTATTGATCAGGAAGGAGCCGCTCGTGACTGTTCGTCCGTGGTTGAAGGAATTTTGTGCGAAGCTGAATCTGTCATCGCATTCCCGCAGTCGCCGGCTTAAACGCCCTGACCGTGCTCTAACGAGGCATTCCAGCAGCGTTGTTCAGCAGTCGCTGGAGACACTGGAAGACCGCACTCTGCTGGCGGCATCCGTCATCTTTGGGTTCGGCGAATTACAGATCCTTACGGACGCCAACGAAACCGTCCTCATTCGGGAAAACCCCACAACTCCTGGTCGAGTCGACGTGCAGATTGGCACCACGACAACTGCGGCGACGACTGCTCCGTCGCTGCCGAACGTGTCGACGGCGGACGTAACGTCGATCGTGCTGATCACCGGTTCCGGAGATAATACGATCGACTTAAGCGGCGTGCTCGCTTCCGCGTTCACCGGTCTGACTTCCATCAGCGTACAGGGTGGGAACGGAGATGACGTCATCATTGGCAGCCCCGACCTGGCAATGACGGCTGAGGGCCAGGACGGCGACGACTCGATCACCGGTGGCAGTGCGGACGACACGATCTTCGGTGGTGACGGGGCCGACACAATTTCTGGACAGGCTGGCAACGACAGCATCAACGCAGGTGACGGCGACGACCTGGTGACGGGTGACGACGGTGACGACACGATTCTCGCTGACGATGGGAACGACACCGTTTCCGGGAACCTCGGTGACGACAGCATTCTCGGCGGCGACGGTCTGGACAGCCTATCGGGCAACGAAGGCCTCGACACAGTGAACGGCAACTCGGGCGACGACACGATCTCAGGAGACCAGGGGGCCGACTTTCTTCTCGGAGGCGGTGGAGCCGACCTTATTAACGGCGGTGATGACGATGACACCATCCTTGGACAGTCTGGCCGCGACACATTGCTGGGCGACGGCGGTGCAGACTTCGTCGATGGCGGAAGCTCCGCGGACTCAATTGAAGGCGGAACTGGCAACGACACGCTGAATGGCATGGCCGGAGCGGACACCATTGTCGGACGTGACGGCGACGACGTGATCTTTGGAGGAGCCGATGGAGACATGCTCTTCGGCGATAGTGCCGGAACGATCGTTGCAGATTCCGGTAACGATTTGATCGAGGGACAGGGCGGCAACGACACGATTCAAGGCGGCGTCGGGACAGATACCCTGCGTGGTGGCGACGGGAACGATTTCATCGAAAGTGGCGATGCCAGTTTCGTGAATCCGGTGCAGATCACGATTGGTGACGTCGTTTCCGGGCCAGAGAGCAACGCAGAGAATATTTTCTTCAGTAACGCGAACAATGTGAGTTCAGGGTTGTCGTTCCCCGATGACGTTAAGACAGCTGACGTCGATAACGATGGCGATCTCGATATTATCGCCGGCGATGCCGGATCGATCTCAGTGATGATCAACACCGGAAGCGGAGCATTCGCCGCGGGTGTGACTTACGCCGCAGGTATTACCAACCTCGAGGAGATCGCCCTCGCAGACTTCGACAACGATGGTGATCTGGACATAGTGTCGGCTGGTTTTTCCGGTACGACTCTTGGCCTGCTGATGAATCTGGGAAACGGAACGTATTCCGCGCCTATAACGCTCACAGCCAGTGAGTCGTTGAGCGGCGAGACACTCGACGTGGGTGACTTCAACAGCGATGGCTTTGTCGACATTGTCATTGTGGCATCAACAATTACGAACCCTTCCGTATTCACGTTCCTGAATGATGGCGCGGGCGGCTTAAATCAGGTGACAGCTGGAACTCTGGGGGGAGTTCAGAGTATTGAAGACCTGACAGTCGCTGACTTCAACAACGACGGATCGCTGGATATTGCGGTAATCAATGACTTCATCAACGAGACGGTCGTCGTTCTGACTAACAATGGTCTGGGAAACTTTACGACGATATCCACGGTCGCCATCCCAGGCACGTCTTTCCTTCAGCATATCGAGAGTGCTGACATCGATAACGACGGCGATATCGACCTTGCCGTCAGTGACAGCTTTGGGAACAACAATATCTTCGTGCTCAGAAATAACGGTGGCGGCACGATGACGTTGGACCAGACGTTAACACCAACAACCACGTTCGGTTCGGACGGCTTTACTTTCGGGGACTTCAACGGTGATGGCTTCATTGACATTCTGACGTCTGACGATTTCAGTAGTCCCGACCAGACGATTGTGTTCATCAACGATGGAACCGGCACCTACTCCACGGTACTGAACTTCCCAAATAACAACTTCTTTACCACATCCAACGACGAATACGCCACGGGCGATTTTGATGCTGATGGTGATCTGGATTACGTTACCGTCGGCGCTTTTCAGTCGGTGGACGTGTTCCTGAATAACCCGGTTCCAGCCCCAACGCTGTCATTCCCGGTTCGATTGTCGGCCCCGTCGACGGTACCGGTGACGGTTGATTTCCGGACAGTTGATAACACTGCACTGTCAGGATCAGACTTTATCGCGAACGCTGGAACAATCACGTTCCAGCCCGGTGAGGTTCTCCAGAATATTCGAGTTCAAGCGATCGGTGACACACTTCCTGAGCAGGACGAAGTGTTCTTTGTCGAACTGTCCAATCCAACTGGAGCAGCGATCATCTCAGATCGGCAGGCCCAGGGTTTGATCTCGGACGACGATGGTGGAACTCCGTTACCAACCGTTTCGATCACCAGTCAGGTTCTGCCCGCCGAAGGGAACGGAACCAACACGACGGTCGTATTGACGGTTAACCTGTCGGCAGTATCGGCGAACACGGTGACGGTCGAATTTGAGACCGGCGGACTCACTGCGATATCGAACGTCGACTTTGTTCAAACGATGGGAACAGTGACGTTCGCACCAGGCGAAACCACGCAGACAGTTTCTGTGGACGTCGTCGGTGACCGGTTGTTCGAGATGGATGAGACATTCGCCGTCAATCTGCTGAACCCCGTGAATGCGACCATCAGCACAAGCTCGGGCGTTGTCACCATTACCAATGACGATTCAGGCGTCATCATGGATTCGGACTTCCTGTTCGGTGGTGCTGGCAACGACACCCTGCTCGGTTCCAGTGGCGACGATTTCCTCAATGGGAACAGCGGAGACGATTCACTGTCGGGAGCCGCTGGGGATGACACTCTGCTGGGTGGCGGCGGTGACGATACATTGAGTGGCGGTACGGGGAACGACGTTCTGCAGGGGCAGAGCGGAAACGATGTCGTCAATGGTGACGAGGGCGAAGATGTCATCGTGTTCGGCGGAACTGGCGACGGTCTGGATACAGTCGACGGTGGCACGGGATCGGACACTGTGCGAGTTGACGGAACGTCCGGCAATGACACTTTCAGCGTTTCCCAGGATGCTCTGGGGCTACTGACTGTCAGTCAGGGGACGGCCACAATCACCATCAATCCAAGTTCGGTTCAGGCAGTAATTGTTAACGGACTTGCCGGAAATGATTTCATCAGCATTGGTGATCTCGACCGTGTTGGTCGAATCGTGCTGATTGCCAATGGTGGATTTGGCAATGACACCATTGACGCCGGAAGCAGAAATACTGGCAGCGTCATCCTTCAGATTAACGGTGAAGGGGGCGACGACACGCTTGCTGGCGGCTTGCGGAACGACCAGATCAACGGCGGCATTGGCGACGATTCTGTGATCGGCGGTGAGGGCGACGATACACTTTCCGGCAATGATGGCCAGGACATCATCGCTGGCGGACTGGGTAGCGATCTGATCCGAGGAGATGCCGGCAACGATACGCTGGCCGGAGACGAAGGTGACGATGTTATCGACGGTGGCCTGGACAGTGATGTCATCACAGGTGGCGACGGCAACGACACGCTGCGAGGCAACTTCGGTGACGACGCTCTGAACGGAATGGCCGGCGACGATTCAATCCTGGGTTCGTCCGGTCGAGATACACTGGCCGGTGGCGCGGGCAACGACACGCTGGACGGCGGTCGCAATGACGACCGGATTCGAGGCCAGAGTGGTGACGACCTGATTCGCGGTGATCACGGCGACGACTTCATCACTGGAGACGCTGGCGACGATGAGATCGTCGGCGAAGATGGCAACGACACGATCATGGGCGGCGACGGAGCAGATGGGATTTCGGGTGGCGACGGTGACGACTTCATCGAAGGCCAGGGAATGAATGACATTATCATCGGCGGCGACGGCAACGACACGTTGCGAGGCGGCGGGGGTAACGACACGATTCTTGGCGAGCAGGGCGACGACGTCATCAACGGGAACTCCGGCACCGATATCGCAGCGACCGGCGAAGGGGCCGATCCACCAACCACAGATGTCGAAGTCATCGACGAAGGCTTCATGCTTGATTCGCAGATGATGATGAAGCTTGACGGCGTATAACAGTCGCCGATCGATGGCGATACCTGAGCCCGATTCGACAAATTCGAATCGGGCTTTTTTATTGGCGATGCCGTGATCACGAACGCTGATCGGCTACATCAATGCGTTCAGGTTCGCTTTGCTCGTCAATCAAAGTCGCGACTGCGCAGCGTCGCAGGTTATGCAAGCGCCGGGTGGACGGTGGATTCGTCGACGACCGTCGCGATTGCGTTCGGTGTCAACGCTCGACCAAGTGTTGCCGAGACGGCGATCGTGCCGCCCTGCCGCGTTACCGCTTCGATCAGGCTGACGAACGCGGCGATCGGCAGGCCGAACCAGTATCCCAGTTTCAGTTGCCAGCGTTGCCGCCATGAAAGTTTCCTGACGACAGGATGCTCGCCGCCGCGGTGCAGTAACGAGTACAGCGAGTTTCGCGGCGTCCCTGAAATGCGATTCAGCAGACTCTGCAGCCAGCCGAACGAATTCTGCAGCATCGCCATGTGGCGTACCGAATCGGAGTGAAACCCGTTGCAAATCAGAAGTCGTTGCAGCGTTTCCGGCGTGAAGTGGTAAAGATGTCGCGGCAGGTCGAGATGAAACCAGTCGTGGCCGGTACGCTGCGACTGAAGGCTTCCAAAATTCGGAACCGCCAGAATCAGTCGACCGCCTGGCCGAAGAATTCGACGGATCTCGGCGAGCGTCTTTTCGGGGTGTGGTAGATGTTCCAGAACATGCCACATAATGACGGCATCGAATGTGTTCGCGTCATAGCCAGCTTTTGAAAGTTCGGGAGCGATGCGGATTTGCGCTCGCGGGTCCGCGCCGGATGCCGCTTCGGGAGCGATTTCAACGCCGTGCGCTTCGTGGCCGAGGTCGAGCAGTGCTCGCAGCATGACTCCTCGCCCACAGCCTACGTCCAGAACTTTTGATCCGGCGGGCAGATCGCCGACGAGCGATTTGACTCGCAGCTTCGCGCCGAGTCTCACCCCGAATTCGACAACTGGTTCAAACTTCGCGCTCGGCTCGCCGTAGTACTCGGCCGGGTAAAACGATTGGATTCGCTCAGCAGTCGGCATTGGATAAAGAGAGCCAAGTCCGCAGCTTTCGCACGCGACGAGCTCTTCCGGGACACCTTCGATTGAATATAACCGTCTGGCTGACGTCGCGTGACAGGCGATGCACGGAGACGTTGAGACCTGAGTATTGCCCGTTAAGGCTCTTACAGCGGGGTGCTCGGGGATGGTCGCTTCGACTGACGAATCGGCGTCGGCTTCACGCAGGAGTTTTTCGAGCGACTCGATTTCAGCCAACGCGTCCTGCGGCTGCCGGACGTTGGCAAATGGCCGGACGTTGGCAACGGATGGATCAGATGTCGCAGGCGAAGATCCAGCGACCTCGACAACAGCGTCGAGATCTTCGGAAGAAAGCTGGTTTTCGTGAGCGTCAGGCATGATGACATCGACCTTCGAACGGGGATTGCAACACTGCAACCATAGGTCGAAAGGGATGTCGCAACGGAATTTGCCGCAGGCCTGACAGGTAATTCCGATAAGCAACGCCAGGCTGTTCCGGCTGTACGGAATATTCAGCCTCGCTCAGCGGATTCTTCTTTCGCTCCAGTCGACCAGCCCGACGATGAAAATCGCCGCAACAACTCCGGCGCAATCCGCAACGGCGTCCATCATGTCCGGGTAGCGGTTGATGATGGGGATTCCCTGCGTGATCTCATCGAACGCCGAATACAACGACGTCATCGCCGCGAGAATGATCGTCTGTCGGATCGTCGGCCAGCTGTCGTAGAGAATCCTGATTCGAGTCGCCAGAACCAGGTACAAACCAAAATAGGCTGAGAAGTGCAGAACTTTGTCAGAAACGTGCTCGCCGATCAGCATCTGGGGATTCGGAATGTGCGTCCCGACGAATAAAGCGAGCCAGTAACACACCGCAGCCGGAGTCGCCACGCGTTTCAAAAGCGATGGTTTTTCGCAGTCAGAACTTGTCGGTACGTGATCAGAGGGGACAGGCATATCTGCTTTATCAGGCGTCAGGAGATTCAGTGGAGACGTGTTTCGCGGAACGGGGTTTGGTGACGTACGGTATTCGACTACCGTGGAAGCCTGACACGTGGGGACGCGTCTGCAGGTCAGAATCGGCATCGTACGGATTTCTTCGGCGTGGTCCATGTTCTCGTTGATGCGGAGCGGTGAATGACTGACATCTACATAGGCATGGCGATTCTTGCTGTGGTCAGTCAGCTCGTCCTGATGGGTACTGTCTGGTCGACGCGAAATATCACGAAGCGCGAAGCAACGGCGGTTGGAGTTGTCGCCGCCTTACTGATCGTCTGCTACCTGCGATTTATCTGGAAATCGACGGTGCTGGCCGACTATCTGCCTTACTCGTCGATCGTTGTGTTGAGCAACTGGTTCCCTCCGGCCGCGGCGTTCCTGGCGGGAATCACCTGGACTCATGGCTACGGGTCAAAACTTCGCCGGATCCTGTTCGGCGGAGTTCTGTTCGTAACGTCCTGCTGGTCGGTAGTGTCGCCGCTTCTGGGATCGCCACCGGTCTGCGAAAATTTCTGGGACAAACACTTTGTCTGCCGTCAAACGTCTCGCTACACATGCACGCCGGCTGCCGCCGCGATGCTGCTGACCTGGCACGGAATTCCGGCTCAGGAATCTGAGATGGCGGAACTTTGTCTGACCCGCAAAGGCACGACGTGGCAGGGACTGTTTCGAGGTTTGACGATCAAAACTCGAGATCAGCCGTACCGCGTGCGCGTTGTTGAGTGCCGCTGGGACGAACTGACAAAGAAGCTCACGGGCCCGGCCATCCTGTCGGTGGGCATCGATCCGTCGAAACCTTACCCCGAATACTACACCAAATACTGGGGCTGGATTCCGGGCGTTCGACACTCAGTCATGCTCCGAAACATTCTGCCTGACGGTCAGCTGTCGATCGCTGATCCGGCAGTTGGAGCTGAACTCTGGAAGGAAAAAGATCTGCAGACGCTGTTCCGAGGCCGTTTCCTGACGCTTGAACCAACGAACGATGTCCTCGCGATTCGAAGTGTCGGCGAGAATTGAATGGCCTGCCTCGCCTTGCTAAGGTTCGCGGGATTTGCGCTGGATTCTCGCGAAACGACCGAACAGCATCGGAAGTGGCTCGTCGTAAAATCCGAAACAGCGGGCGGTGTCCTGCGCAATCCTCGGTCCTTCACTCGCGAGGTTTTGCAGGATGAATTCAACCGCCGCACCAGCGGACGCAGCGACCAGCTGGACACGTAAGCACTTGCTGGGGTTACGGGATCTGTCCGCTGCCGAAATCACCATGATTCTCGATCAGGCTGCCGAATTTAAACGGTTGGCTCTGGCCGGCGAAATCAAGCTGAACTCACTCAAGGGAACAACGGTCGCTAATCTGTTTTTCGAACCGTCGACCCGAACGAGGACCAGCTTCAGCCTTGCGGCAAAGCGACTGAGTGCCGACACCGTCGACTTTACGGCAGCGGCCAGCAGCCTGACCAAGGGAGAAACCTTCGTCGATACCGCTCGAAATATCGAAGCGATGGGCGTGGACCTGGTCGTCGTTCGACACTCAACTTCGGGCGCCCCGCAACTTCTGGCTCAGCACCTGGATGCCAGCATCGTCAACGCCGGTGACGGGATGCACGAACATCCGACTCAGGCACTGCTGGACCTGTTCACAATTCGCGAGCACCGCGGCTCACTCGAAGGGCTGACGGTCACACTGGTCGGCGACATCCTGCACAGTCGCGTCGCACGCTCGAACATCTGGGGACTGTCGAAACTCGGCGCGCGAGTCATTGTCTGCGGACCTTCGACGCTGATCCCTCCGCACATCGAAGAACTCGGTGAAAACGGCGTCGAAGTTTCAAACAGCCTGGACCAGGTACTCGCCGAAACTGACTGCATCAACCTGCTGAGAATTCAGTTTGAACGGCAACGCAGTTCATACTTCCCATCGCTTCGCGAGTACGCTCACTTCTTCGGCATGAACGGCGAACGAATCAGGAAAGCGAAGAAGGACGTGCTGATTCTCGCGCCGGGGCCGATCAATCGCGGAGTCGAATTAACCCCTGACGTCGCCGACGGGCCTCACTCAGTGATTCTCGATCAGGTGACGAACGGGCTGCTTGTGAGGATGGCGGTGCTGTACCTCCTTCAAAAACGACGTGAGCAGGAAGCCGCCGAACTGACGGCGACCGGAGAGGTGAGCCAGTGACAACCACTCTGATTCGCGGCGGCAGGATTATCGATCCGAGCCAGAACATCGATCGCGTCGGCAACCTGCTGATTCGTGAAAATCGGATTGTCGGCATCGACAAGGGAGCTGCCGTCGCGGACCGCGTGATCGACGCAGCGGGAAAAATTGTCTGCCCCGGCTTGATCGATATCCGAGTCGCGCTGCGGGAACCCGGCAACGAAGAGGACGAAACAACGGCGTCCGGAACAGCCGCCGCGCTGGCCGGAGGTTTCACCAGCATCGCCTGCGCACCCGACACGCACCCGGCGCTCGACAATCGAGGCGCCGCGGAATTCGTTTTTCTGATGGCGGCCCGCGCGCGTAACTGCAACGTGTTTCCATTGGGAGCCATCACCAAAGGTAACGCTGGAGCGGAACTGGCTGAAATCGGACAACTCGTTGAAGGCGGTGCCGTCGCGCTATCAGACGGAAAACGTCCGATCGCCAGTGCGGAGATCATGTGGCGAGCACTCGAGTACGCTCGCATGTTCGACTGTGCCGTCTTCAACACCCCGCAGGTTCCAGAACTGGTCGCCAGCGGCGTCATGCACGAAGGCTATTATTCGACACTGCTGGGTCTGCCCGGAATTCCGTCCGCCGCCGAGAACATCATGGTCAGCCGCGACATCGCGCTGGCCGCCCGGACCAACGGAAAACTACATCTGAACTGCGTATCAACATCGGTCAGTGTCGATCTGATTCGCCGCGCCCGCGAGCGCGGCGTGCAGGTTTCGTGCGACGTGACACCGCATCATCTTACCCTGACCGATGCCGTGCTCCAGTCGTTCGAGTCGTGCTACAAGGTCAACCCGCCACTTCGACCGCAGTCACACATTGATGCTCTGGTTGCCGGCCTGAAAGACGGAACGATCGAAATCATCAGCTCCGATCATCAGCCGTGGGCTGCCGAAAAGAAGGACCGCGAGATCGATCTTGTCCCGTTCGGGATTGTCGGTCTGGAAACTCTGCTTCCAATCTGCATCCAGTCGCTGATCGAGCCGGAGCATCTTACCTGGCCGCAGCTGCTTTCAAAATTGACGACCGGCCCGGCAAAACTGCTCGGCATCGAAAAAGGCACACTCGCCGACGGAGCTGACGCCGACATCACAATCATTGACCCGGACGTCGAGTGGACGATCGACCCGACGCAATTCAGATCACGAAGCCGCAACACCCCCTTCGCCGGTCGCCAGGTCAAAGGCAGAGCCGACGCGGTACTCGTCAACGGCGAAGTCCGTTACCAGGCCGCCACTGTGTGACACCGGTTTCAGGCGTCGATCATGGAGGACAGTTCGTTCGAAAGCAGACTCGGTCTTGTTTCAAACTGCTGGAAGCGGCAGCTTGATGCCGGCGTCAAGCTGAGCGTGCTGACCGAGCGGGCGGTGCAGGAAGGTTTTCGTTTCGTGGAGCTTCGCCAGGGATGCCTTGGCGAGTGCGAAGATTCGAAAACGCGACTCCCACATGCGGACATGCTGAAGAAACTCGCGCAGGACTTCCCGGAAATCACCTTCAACCTTGCTGTTGAGTTGCCGGTTTTTTCAGAGTTCATCAACGTCTCTGCGGGAACGGTCGAAGCGGTGCTGACCGGGGCTCGCGCGCTCTCAGAGAACGATCGCCCTGCTCATCTTCGAATCGTGGACCTTGTCTCCAGAAATACGCCGGCCCGACGTTCCGCCACAGCCGCACCCGAAGCGGAATTTTCTCTTGAGGACGTGGTCGATTCACTGCTGAATCTTAAGGCTCAACTTCCGGACGGGATTCTGTCGGTCGAACATTCCTTTCAGCCGTGGGCCGGATTTCGGCAGGTCTTCGAAGCTGCCGATTTACACACCAACTCATCGAGGGACGCTATTCAAGTCTGTTATGACCCGTGCAATCTCTGGCTAACCGACGACGGGCAGGCCGCAAACGGGACCACCAAACGGCTGCCGGTCGAGTGGCTTTCGATGGTTCACCTGAAGCAACGAACTGGCGGTTCGATCTCGACGCGACTGGAACCGGGTGATGTCGACTGGCCCCGGCAACTGAAGCTACTGCACAGCGCCGGGTACACCGGCCCGTTTCTGTTTGAGACCGCCCCCTCGAACGACGTCTGGCAGTGCCTGAGCGACAGCCGTAATTACCTTGCGTCGATCGTCCGCGGGACTTGATAGAGGCGAAGGATCGCTTGCCGCCATTTACGTGGCGGTACAGTCTCGCAATAACTGAATTGGCCTGATGATGTCGTTCAAATCCGCGACGGGAACCAGGCCACCGACGACTCGCCGACAAAAGATGTCGAGCATGATTTCTTCTTCGCAACGGTCGACGGTGAGCGTTTCGCGGATCGACTCCGCCGAGTCAGCCTGCCACGAAAGTTCAGTTGTTGAATTCAGCTCTGCACGACCGTTCTCGCAACGCAGTTTGACCTGCGGAATCCAGCGTTGCGATGAATCAGTCGCCAGCAGCGTCGGCATCAACAGCGATGAATGCCTGCGACCAGCCATCAGATCCTGAACGAAATCTCGCGCGGTGATTGTCGCGTCGTTGCCTGCTGAGCGGAGCACCAGTCTGGCCGTTCGATTTGGATTGACGTCTGCCCGCGACTTTTCGGAATCAGATTTGCCGGTCGGAAGTGGTGGATACGACAAGCGAAATTCGAAAAAACTGTCGGTGGCACTCGTCGAGCTTTCTGAGTCCGGCGTCGGGCAAACCGATGCGGACATCGGAAAGGCTCGAAAGAGTGTGCGGCAGAAGTCGAGCCAGCCGACGAGCGATTCCAGTGTTGAATCGGCAGCAGATGTTGCGGCCCGCTGTTCTTTAGTTTCGACCGAAGCATTCTGCCCGGCGAGGTCGACAACGATCTGGTTTGGTTGCCCGATTTCGGTGGCAAAGAGTTCCTGGATCCGGATCGCGACGGGAGAAAACCGTCGCCACATGGCGGGAACAATCATGCTGTCGGACTCAGCGTGCCAGGCGGACTGTCGTGTCGGGTCGTCCTTCGCGGAGAACGGCCAGGGAGCGAAGAACACGGGTTTCTGTTGCCGGGCCAGCAACGGCAAAACCGATGTCCTCGTCCAGGCAGGGTCCATGACCAGGATTGCTTCGACGTTGCCACGATTTGCCAGAGCCGAAATTCCGGCCACAGGGTCGGCGTCGAGATCCTTCGCGGCCTTTTCGGCGCGAGCGAAGACCGGATCGTAAACTGCTTCGACATGAATCGGTTGCCGCAGTCTCGCAAGGGCTGGGCGAAAGCGTTCCCATTGAGGGCCGACGCCAACAAGACCGACCTGAATCATGACTCAGAATCCAGGGGGGACGCGATGTGAGATGGAAAGGAAGTGCCTTTGGAATCGGCACCTGGAAAAACCGGGCAGGTTACCACATCTGACACCACTTTGCCCAGAGCTGGAAATATTGCCGAAAGCTGGCAAAAAGGGGGTTCTGAGGCTCTGGTAAAACAAGGGCACAATCCAATAACCTCGGCAGATGCGCCCGATTTTTCGGGCGTTCGTTGATTGGACCGGTTGAAGAATTCACGAATGGCAGGGAGCCGTTGTGTCACTGATAAAGGTTATGGAACCCAGGTTCCGAGGCGATATTCGATTTCGCGGTGCGGCGTACGTTCAAAGCGAGCGGGTTGAGATCACTCATGTTACCGACGACCGGCTTTACGGCGTTGTTCACGATGGCGACGAGTTTCAAACGCAATTGTCGCGAGACGAGACTCAGCTCATCCCGTTCTGTACCTGCGCCAAGCCAGGTCAGCAGGAAATTCACTGCAAGCATGTCTGGGCGACGATTCTGATCGCCGAGGACCAGGGCTACATCAACGGGGGAGTTCGGGCCGGGCATTTTCCGCCGTTCGTCGCTGTCGATGATGACCTCGATCTTGACCTTGATTCGGACCTCTTTGACGACATCTCGATTGGGGAAGCGTACGCACCGACTCAGCAGAAAACGCGAGCGACCCGCACGATCGAGAAACCACTGAGTGACTGGGAGCGTCGCCTGAAGTCAATTCGCGATGACCTGGATGAAGGCGAGCTGGCATCGGCAACGTCCCGGGAACGCGAGATCCTTTATCAACTCGACATCGCAGCCAGTCGCGAGCACGGCCAGATTATCGTCGACGTGGCTCAGCGTCAGCGACGAGCGAGCGGTCAATGGGGCAAGCTGAAGCCTCTTAAATTAAAACCTGGCAAACTCGACGACGTCGAACGCGCAGAAGATCGCGACATCCTTGCGCTCATGGGCGGAGGTGTCGTCGATCGGACAAACTGGTTCGGACAGCAGAGTGAATTTCAGACAGCGGTTTACCGATATCGCTTGCCGAATGAACTTGGTGAGAAGGTTCTGCCGCTTCTTTGTGAGACCGGACGGTTCGTCATTTACGATCCGACGGGGGACGACACCACAAAGAAAGTTACGTGGGACGATGGCCCTGCCTGGCAGTTGTCGATGGCTGTCGTGCAGGCAATCGACACGATCGTTCTGGAAGACGGCAGCGCTCACCACGATTCCGACAAGCACGCGGACGGAGATCCCGATGAGGATGCAGACTTCGGGACCGACGCCGATGTCGACTCAGACGGCGCCGATTCGGGCGACCCGGATGAAGAAGAGGCAAACACTGATTCGGATTCAGATGACGAAGACGACGCTTCGAAAGAGCGGCGAACGTACTGGACGCTGGAAGGTCGGCTTTCGCGAGAAGACGAAGAACGCTCCAGTTGCGACGTACGGGACGTCACACTGATTGTCCCCGGCGGCTTCGTTGTTCGAGGCCGATCCATCGCTCACCTGGAAGATTTCGGAGCGTACGAGTGGATCCGCCTGCTGAGATCCAGGGACGTGATACGCGTTCCTCAAGGTGAAGAGTCCGACTTTGTGGACCAGTTGCTCGACATGCCGGCCATGCCGAATCTTGAACTTCCCGATCAACTGAAACTGGAAGAAATCACCTCTGTGCCGCGACCGAAGCTGGTCGTCGCCGCGCCGCGAGGCCGCTGGAAATATGAGAAGCTGCGAGCAGAACTTCACTTCGACTATGACGGTACTGACGTTCGAGGTTCCAGCCGTCGCTCAGTGATTGTTCAGCGGGAACTTGGTCGCGCGCTGGTTCGCAATCGTCACGCCGAACAGGAGCTGTGGCGAAAGCTCGACGAGTTCGGATTTCGCCGACTTCTTGATCGCCGACGCGGTGCTCACGACGTTGAGATTTCAACGCGTGACCTGGGACCGGCTGTCCGGAAACTGATTGACGAAAAATGGCAGGTCCAGGCCGATGGTCGCGACGTGCGGCAGGCCGGGCCGATTCAGTTTCGGGTCAACACGTCGACCGACTGGTTCGAACTTCAGGCCGACGTTGATTTTGCGGGGCTGAACGTTTCCCTTCCCGAGTTGCTGGCGGCGCTGTCCCGCGGCGAAACGACAATCCAGCTGGACGACGGATCGATGGGGATCCTTCCCGAAGAGTGGCTCGCTCAATACGGGCTGCTGACCGGACTGGGGACGCCAGACGGCGAAAATCTGCGGTTCTCGAACACGCAGGCAGGATTGCTGGATGCGCTGCTTTCCGGCCAGGAATCTGTCGACTACGACCAGAAGTTTCTGGACATCCGGGATCGGATGCGGAAATTCGACGTCAATGAAGCTGCCGTCGCTCCGCCGAAGTTCGAGGGGGAACTTCGAGGCTACCAGAAAGAAGGCCTTGGCTGGCTTCAGTATCTGCAGGCATTCGGATTTGGTGGCTGCCTCGCCGACGACATGGGTCTGGGTAAAACAGTCCAGCTTCTGGCGCTCCTGCAGGAACGCAAAGACCAGAAAATGGAGCCTAAGTATCCGTCGCTGATCATCGTCCCAAAGTCGTTGCTTTTTAACTGGCTGGAAGAAGCTCACCGCTTCACACCGGAACTGGAAGTGCTTGAGTACATCGGCATCGAACGTGCTCAACTGCGCGACGATTTCCACAAAGCGGACGTGATTCTGACGACGTATGGCACCATGCGGCGGGATATCTACCAGCTAAAGGATATTCCGTTCGACTATATCGTGCTTGACGAGGCGCAAACGATTAAGAACTCAGCTTCGCAGGTGGCCAAGGCGTCACGACTGCTTAGTGCCCGTTACCGGGTCGCGCTCAGCGGTACGCCGATCGAGAACCATCTCGGTGATTTGTGGTCTATCTTCGAGTTTCTCAATCCTGGAATGCTCGGACGAAGCTCGCTGTTTCGAATCTACGCCGCCGATGCCACGAACGACGAATCTCGTGAGCTGCTTCGCAAGGGGCTCGACCCGTTCATTCTGCGGCGTACCAAAGGACAGGTCGCGAACGATCTGCCGGAAAAACTCGAACAGACTCTCTACTGCGACATGGGCCGCGAACAGCGGAAGCTTTACGACGAAATGCGGGCTCACTATCGCGAGTCACTCATCGGCCTCGTCAAAGATCAGGGGCTGGCCAAGTCGCAAATGCACGTCCTGGAAGCGCTGCTCAGATTGCGGCAGGCTGCGTGCCATCCCGGTCTGCTCGACGATAAACGGATCGACGGTCAATCGGCGAAGATGGACGTCCTGCTCTCGCAAATCGAGGAACTGATCGGCGAAGGCCACAAGGCACTGGTCTTCTCGCAGTTCACCAGCCTACTGGCAATCGTACGAAAGCGGTTCGACGAGAAAGGCATCACTTACGAGTATCTCGATGGTCAGACTCGAAACCGCAAAGAGCACGTCGACCGATTCCAGAACGATCCGGAATGTCCAGTCTTCCTGATCAGTCTGAAGGCGGGCGGCCTCGGCCTGAATCTGACTGCTGCCGAGTATGTTTTCCTGCTCGACCCCTGGTGGAATCCGGCCGTCGAGGCGCAGGCCATCGACCGGGCACACCGAGTCGGCCAAACCAAGCAGGTCTTCGCTTATCGGCTCATCTGTCGCGGCACGGTCGAAGAGAAAATCGCCAATCTGCAGCAACAGAAGAAAGAACTCGCCGATGCCATCCTCCAGGAAAACAATTCCGTGATGAAGAAGATGACGGTCGAAGACCTCGACATGCTGCTTTCCTGACCGCTCGCCTGCCATCAGGAGCAGATCGGAAAGTCACGGCGGAAGTCGTTAACTCCCCCTTTACAACGAGCCGTCATTGGACCTGGCCTGGCGGCAGAAGTACTGCTTTAAGAAATGCGTACGCTTTCTCAAGAGCTTCCTGGTCCCTTGCGGCTTCCATGTGTCCGGCCCCTTCAATCCTGTAAAATTCTGTCTTAACGCCAGCCGCTTTCAGAGCTCCGAAGCAGGACTGGCTCCAGGCAAGCGGGACCAGTGCGTCTTCTGTTCCGTTGAAGAAGAACGTCGGCGGGTCGTCTTTGTCCGCAAATGCTGATGAAGATGCCGCGTAGAAATTTTCAGGAACTGTCTCCAGGGTGCCGCCCATCAGAAACTCGCACCATTTGCCCTTGTCGGGGAACCAGCGAAAGTCAGTTGGCGCGCCGCCTGCAACGACGACCTGAAGTCGTGTATCAACACGACCGTTCTTCTCGCTCGGCGCTTCGCCTGTCGTCCCGAGGAGGGAAACGAGGTGGCCGCCCGCGGAGTACCCGATCGCGCCAAGTCTTGCGGGGTCGACGTTGTATTTCTTAGCGCTGGCCCGCATCCACTTCACTGCAGATCGGCAATCTTCGATCTGAGCGGGAAACTTGTGTTGCGGAGCCAGTCGGTAATCAATCGCGAAACTGGCAATGCCGGCTTTCGCAAGGGCCTCGGCATAACCTCGCAACTGTTTGCGATTTCCGAAACGCCATGCCCCACCGTGGACGACCAGTACTGCCGGCGCTGCGTCGTTCTTTTTCGGAAGATAAGCATCGAGCAACAACTCGCGATCGCCGACTCTCGAATAGACGATGTCATTCCGAGTTTCAAATTCAAACTCAGTCGGTTGTTGCGAAGCCAGAGTCAGCGTCAACACGACAAGAGAAGAGTGAAGCATACGACCAGACCTGTTGAAAGTTATTGGTTTCGAGAGTTGATTCGGAACAGGATTGTGACCGGACGCCGTGCGCAGAGCAATTCCCTTGTGTCTTCCTTGAGCTGGCCGAATTTTCTGTCATTACGAAATCATGCCGAAACGGCTTCCGTTTCCCTGCCAGCACGAAACCTGACCTGAAACTGTTCTGGCTTGTGGAATGCGCCGAAGGCCGGTCTGCCGGACGGGATGCAACCACGGTGCCTGAATGTCATGTCAGACCCGTACGGACAGAATTCCGAATTGCCGGCACCGTCAGTCTTTGTTCGGAACTCCGATTCGTCAGTTGTTCGCTTCACGATGAGCTACGTTCAGCAAGCGGATTCTCAGGACCCGTTGAGCTGAAAGCGGTAACTGGGTTGAGTATCTGACCAACAGCTCACAGACCTCGGTAGAAATAGCTGGAGACTTAACGACATGCTGTCTCGAATCGTCCGTCGCGTCGCTCGTCTGATGTTGCCCAAAGTTGCTGGCGGAGGAGAACTCGGTCAACAGGTCGCGCTGGACTCGCTGCCGTTTCGAGCTGAAACTGTCATCAAGGGTTTTCTCAATGGCTACTTTCCGATGCCGGGCCAGGACGGAAAAGTTCAGTGGCGAAGCCCCGTGCAGCGGTGCGTCATTCCGATCGACGGCTATCACGTCCCAAAGAATGTGAAACGCCTGATCCGCCAGAACAGGTTTGAGATCCGAGTAAACACCAGTTTCGAAGACGTCATCCGAGCCTGCGCGGAACGGGACGAAACCTGGATCACTGATGAAATCATCTCGGTCTATTGCGAGCTTCACCGTCGAGGTTTCGCACACTCTGTCGAAGCCTGGCAGGATGGTGAACTGGTTGGTGGTTTGTACGGGACGTGCATCGGTCGCTTCTTCGCGACGGAGAGTCAGTTTCATCGAGTTCGAGATGCCAGCAAAGTTGCCTTTGTGACGACATTCGAGATTCTGCAGGCATCAGGCTTTGAGATTCACGACGTGCAGTTTCCGACGGCTTATCTGGAACAGTTTGGTTCGACGCTGATGCCCCGAGACGAATTCCGAAAACGACAAATGGAATCAATGCTGCACCGCGCCGAGTTCCGACTGCCAGCCCCCGTCGAAGCCTGACCGACCGACAAACGGATACCGACGATCACGGAAAGTCGCGGCGAATCGGCAATTCTGCTGGTATTGCCGCGTTTTGCAGATTTCCGGTATGGTCCCGCGCCTTCCCGGTCTTCCGGTAGGAAATTCACATCACAAACTCCCTCCTCAGCGGCTTGTGTTACGCGCTTTTGATCCACTGAAATCGAATTTTCAGGAGTAGTGTTTCTCCTGATTCGGTAAGCGGGTCAAAGCGGCGTGATCGAAAACTGCATTCGTGTAAACGCTTCGTTTGGGTGGTGCATTTGCAGTTTCGGCGGGCCAATTCCGAAGAGTTCTCTGCAGGCAAGGATGCCGACATGAGACTGTTAACTGTAGCGTGTCTAAGTATGGTTCTGGTTGGGATTACTTCCGGCTGTACCATGATGCGCAATCCACTTGCGTCGAAAACCGACCCGCAGGAAGCTTCCCGGCGACGCATGATCGCTGAAATGAACGCTCGCACGGAAAAAGGTGACATCGCCGGCGCGAGGCAGATTCTTGCACGACTCGAAGCCGGCGAGCAGGCTGCTCAGGCCGATTCCAGTGTAATTCCTTTGGGACAGCCTCGAGCATCCGATCCGGCTGAAGTCGACAAACTTGTGGACCAGCTGGTTGCGCTCGATCCTCCGTCACTGCGGGAATCAAACCGACAGAAATATGCGAGGTTCTCGCCTGCCACGTTGAGGCAGATGCTGACCGAGTACGAACGCACGGCCTCGTTCGGGCAGCCGGGTCTGAATCAGTTTGTGCCGGCAGCGAACAACTCGGAGCAGCTTTACGCGACGAATTCGCAGCCTCAGGACGCGGCCCGGCAAACAGCACCCGGTAACAGTATTGCTGGCCAACGATCAGCTCCGGACCCCAGACTGGCTGGTGGTCAGTCATTGGGAACTCAGTCGCCCTGGACAGATGGGCAAAGACAGGCACCGTCTGCCGGACAGGCTCCCCGATTGCCGGACGCAGGTCTTGCGGACGCAACCCGTAATATCCCCGGCACAACCGCTGGAGGATTGCAGACAGTTTCCGGCGAAATGCCAGCCGGAAGCGGAATCGCCGGTGCAGGCTCCTTGCCCGTGACTTCGAACCCGTTTCCGGACGCGGGGCAATTGAACGCTCAACCAACGAATGACCTCCCACTTATCAGCCCAGGAAATTCCGGCTTTCTGAATTCCACCACTCGGCAGAGTCCGATTACTCGAACGAGTGGGGCAATCCCGGCTGCAGGTGATGGAGCCATCCGATATCCTGATCCGGAGACAGCCAGCAACGGCGGAGTTTCCTTGCTGAATCAGATCTCGCCCGTCGATGAAAGCGTCACACCGTCGTCGACTTTCGGCTCCGCCTTTGACACGGGAGCGTTTCCTGGCACGACACAATCCGGCACGCCGGGCTCGCCCGGTCTTCAAATTCCAGCAGGCGTCACCCCTCAGACTCCACGGCTTGGAGATTCAATCCCCAGCCAATCGGGGCTTCCCGGTGTTCTTGAAACTGGAGTCCAGGGCGTGCAGCAGATCATTCCTCGAATCAAAGACGCCGCCGGACGAACTCTCCGAAACTTTGGCCAGGGAGAGCCTTCCGGCAATCCCGCGCCGCTGGCCATGAACAATGGGCAGAGTGATATTTCGAGCATGATTCTTGCTTTGAAAACGGAGTTGCTGACCGCAGCACCGGGACAAACCGAAGCCGAACAGGTGGAGTACATCCGAAAGCACGTCAATCTCCGTATGTTGAACCTTGTTAACGGAGACGTCGGACAGGCCGTCGAACCGATCCCCGGTATCTCATCCGCCGATCAGGAATTCTGGCAGCAGATGATCTGGGCGGTCTCAAACTACTTCGACGATGAGGGCATGCCTGACCCCAGCGTCCGATCTGCGGAAACGATTGAGCAACTTCGAGGGGCGATCGCTCAACTGGGACAAACGGCTGACCTGAAGCTCCGAAACACGACCTTCTGTCATCGCATTGTCAGTTTCGGAAACTACGAACGGTTCAAGGAAGATCGCTTCACAACCGGTCAGCCGGTTCTGCTGTATTCAGAAGTCGAAAACTTTACGAGCCGCAGAAGCAGCAACGATGGCTACCGGACGATTCTGCAATCCGCCATCGAGATTTACCGGGCGAGCGATCTTCAGCAGCCTGCAGCCACGATCCCGCTGGCGTCAGATACGACGGAAGATTTCTGCCGGGCACAACGGCGAGACTACTTCCACAGCTACGAGTTCTCGATCCCACCGAATCTGGAACCCGGGCAGTACACCCTGGTGCTCCGCGTTGTCGATCAGCAAAGTCGAAAAGTGGCGACTTCGAAAGTCAATTTCGAAGTTGAGTAAGAAGACTATTCGTCGGCTTCGCCCGGATCGCGTGATCGATATTCGAGCGTCTCGACCGAGACGACTCGCCAGTCGCAGGCGGACCGTAAATCGGATGCTTCGTGCTCCGTTCTGCAGAACAGAAAGACGTCGTCATCGGGCAGGTTGCTGAGCTGCAACGAGGACGCCAGACGCCACTCGCTTTCAGTCGTCCAGTCAATCGGCGCGTGGATCGCCCGGTTCTGCGATGGCTGAAACCAGGGACGCTCACCTTCCGGCAACGATCGCCAGGCAGATTCATCTCCGTAGATCACTGGTCGACCACCGAGCGACAGAAAACGTTGCTTTCGAATGCCGATTCCATAGTGCTCAAAGTCCCAGCGTCCACGATGAGATCGAAAGACTCGTTTGGTCAGGAAGTGGACGAGCGGCAGTTCTGAAAAACAAACGACATCAACATTCGTTCTAGTATTGCCGGAGGTCGCTCGCAGAACCCGTTCACCGACGATTCGCTGGAGCGTTCCGAACGCCGACCGATTCTTGCCAACCTCACTCAGAACTTTGCTGCTGAGGTGGTCTTCGCGCGGCTCGCCAGCCCACTCATTCATCGGAGCCCGCGTCCAGTGAAGCAACCACTCGGACGCTGAATCCTCACGGACAAGTTCTGCTGTCAGAGTACTCTCGGCGGCACTTCGAGCAGCCTGAGACGGGCGGCAACGCCCAGCGGTCGACTGATCGCTGGGATACTCGTATTGGACGGGGGCTTCGTTGGCGGTCAGATACCACAAAACAGCTCCGTGATTATGTAAATCAGATCCGGCCTCGTCCGGGCACAGGCCATCACCGGCAACGGCACGGACGGATCCGGCATCCCAAAGTCCGATTGCCAGACCCGCTCGAAGTAGCTTCCACCAGTTTCCATTCCGTCGAAGCGTCATCACGAAGAGCCGCTCGCTGATTAACGCCAGCAAGCGATCACGAACTGGCACCTGCCTGATCTCGCTCAGTTCCGGAGTCCAGACTGGCGAAATTGTGTCGGCCGATACCCAGACCTCAGGCGACAACAGCAGTTCGTATTTGGACGAGTTCCCCGAAGTTCGCAGAATGTCGTCCAGCCAGAACTTCGGCGAACGTCGATCGGCAGGCGTGAAAAGTCGGAGCAGGGGAACGTCAAATGTCGTCGTACATTGCTCAACATATTCGTGCAGCGAGCTTCCAGCAGAAGTAACGACGTGCTCCGTGTGAACGTCGACGGCGGACATCGACAACCGCAACGCTCGAAGGACGGGTGCCTGCTGGTCCGAGTTGCGTTTCAGTCGTGAGCTGACGATGCCGACATGTCGGGTTTTCAAAGTACCACGTGGCCACCAGTACGCTCGTTGCCCCAGCCAGCTTTCGCAAACCGGTCGATCTCGATTGAGGATCGCGAAGGTCAGCTCTGCTCCGCTCTCGACAGCGGCCAGCAGCCCACTGTGAACTCGAGCGGCGCGTGCGCGGCGATTCTTTGGAGCCAGCCGAAGCCATTCCTGCCAGAGTTCAAGCAATCCCTGAACCGGCGAACTGGCAGCTGAATAGAGCGAAAGACTGGCAGCGGGTGGCAGTATTCCAAGAGCGTCCAGCCGCTCGAACTGTTCTAATGCGGAAAGTGAATGGTCTGGCCGGCTGTGCATGCTGATCAGAATAAGCAATCACTGCCGGTCCGGATATCAAAATTTCAGTCCCATACCAGGACGCCACGCAGGCAACAAAAACAGGCGGTGTCCTTAAAATAAGAACACCGCCCGAAAAAGTCGTCGTATTGCTGAACTGGCGACCGAAATCTAATGCACGAAGATAAACTCGTTCGAGTTCAACAGAGCCCAGAAAAGATCCTGGTAGGCAGCTAACGGGTCTTTGCTGCTGGCCATCAGCTTTCTAGCCATGCTGATTTCACGGCTGTTCGGCATACGGCTGAGAGTTGCCAGATACAGATTCTGAATTCTGGCCGTGTCCTTTGTCTCGCCGCTGAGCGCTTCTCGAAGGTAGCTTCCCTTTTCAGCACTCACCGCATTTCCGACAAGCTCGCCGTTCATCATCATCAAAGCCTGCGGAATCGTGCCGTTGAAGGTGGTGGTTTCATCGCCTTCGTCCGTTCCGAACGCGATGACGAACTGCTGCAGCCATCGCTGTCGTTGCTGCTCGGCCTGATCCCAGCTGGAACGACCGGAACGATGAGCGTTCGTGGCAACAATCAGTGAGTCGTAAAGCTGCTCAGCTTCCATCGATTTAATGTAAAGATGGCTGAAGAGCGGGATCTCACCGGCCGACGGATTGTCGATCTCGTTACCTGGGTCAATTGGCATGCCCTCGTCGTCGCGTTTCCAGTCGCCATCAGAACCTTTAATGCCAGCCTTGTACTGGCTGGTGAGGTTGTATGCTTCGCTGTTGCAGATCCAGCGGACGAGTTGTTTGAGGTCATAGTTGCTTTTGACAAACTCCGACGACAACCGCTCAAGCAACGCAGGATGCGATGCGGCGTTGTGCGGCCCCATGTCGTCCACAGGCCGTGTGAACCCATACCCGAAGAACTGTCCCCAAGTTCGATTCACCATTGCCTGGGCGACCAGTGGGTTTTCTCCCTCAATCGCAATTTTTGCCAGCGACTCACGCAGATTGGTTCCGCTGGTGACCTCTTCTGCTTTCTTAACAACATCACCCATGAATGCAGGGTCGGCCATCTGCATCAGACCGTTCCGCTTCTCGTAAAAGACCGGGTAGTTGAAATTCTCGAAGACGATCTCTGAGTAGTCGTCGACCTGACGTCCGGTTTCCGGGTCTGGCTTCCGATGATCAACTCGACGGGCCTGGCGGAAGAAGCTGTTGAACTGCCAGAACTGGCTTTGCTGCCAGTCATTGAAGGGGTGGTTGTGGCATTGGGTGCATTGAACCTGGATGCCCATGAACAACCGGGTTGTCTTGGCAGTCGCCTGAACCTGCTCGTCCCGCATCGTCATCTGAGCCAGCAGGAAATTGACGGCTCCGTTTTCTTCAAAGTGACCTTCTGCTGAGATGATGTCATAAACGACTTCGTCCCAAGGGCGGTTTCGAGCAAAAGCTTCCCGGAAGAACTTCTGCATCCCCGCACGACTGACTCGTCGAGGCGTCTGGCGACCGATGCAAAGATTCGTCCAGATCGTGGTGAAGTTTCGGACATAAGCGTCGTCGTCCAGCAGCTTGTCGATCATTTTCGACCGCTTGGCAGGGTCTTCATCTTTCAGAAATGACTCGACGACGTCTGCTTCCGGAATGTGACCGACGATGTCCAGGTGAACCCGTCGAATCCATTCAGAATCCTCAGCGACAGGCGACGGCCCGACTTCATTATCAGTCCAGTTCTGACGGATTCGTTCATTGATAAATTTGATGATCTCGCCAGACGATCCTGTGGTGAAGGGAGCATCGCTCGCCGACCGCCGAGATCGAGACTGGGCGTCGGCAACAGACACCATCAAACCGAAAGCGACTACGCCCAACAGAATCCATCGCGATAGATTTACGGTGTTTCGCATCTAAGAGCCTCCTGAGGCACGTTTTCTTGAGCAGGACGACGAGCTGTCGATTCCCAGGGCTTACCGCCAGTTCAAAAGACAAACCGCGTTCGGTACGTGACGTCTGATAATTTCAGATTCTGCGATGGTTGACCACTCACCGCAATCAAAGTCGGCTGTCTCGGCGAATCGACGCTCAAACCGCCCGAAATACCAAGTTTCATTCTAGCCAAAGCCATTCCCTGGCTACCAGCGAGGATGTAACCGCCGTCGAAAGGGCTTTGTGTGTCAAAAACTGGCTTGACGCACAAAATTGGGCGAATTTCAGCGGCGTATTGCCGGCAGGCTTCTTCGACTCGATCCGGCTTTCGGGGATGACTACGACATCCGTCAGGCCTGACTTTCGAAGAAACCGCTCACCGCACTCGCAGAACGTACGGTGTGACAATTCGGCTACTTCCGAGTCCGAGTGCTCGCCCTTTAAGCGTTACACCGGTTACCGGAATTGACTCGCGTGTGCCGACTTGTAGCCTTTTCGCATCATTATCTGTGTGCGTCGTTCTTCATCAGCCGCACCCCGCCATGAACCAACGGGCTCGTCGATACCAGTCGGAAACAGACCGGCATCGACGTTGCGAGGATTGAGCCGTGGGCCACAGTTCCGACAAAGAATCCCCTGCGGCAACAATCGAGCGGGATATTTCGACGCCGAGCGCCAGCGGATTTACACCGATTGAATTGCTGATGGCATGCACCCTGCTGGCGATTGTCGTCGCGACGCTGGTTCCGCAGATGTTGTCAGCGAGTGAGCAGTCGAAACAGACCTCACTGCTGCGGCGACTGCATCTGGTGCGGGAACGGATCGAACAGTTCCGTGATTCTCATCGGGGCCAGCTTCCAGCCGAGGGGCGTAATTCGACCGCTGAGTTTCTGGCTGACCTGGCACGGCTCGCAGGAACGTCCGACTCGAATAAGTTCGGCCGTTCGGTTTCCGATGCAGCCTCAACCAATCAGCCGGAAATTGAAATCCCCCCAACCAATCCCTACACGCAACGGTCGGACATTCTGGTGATTCCCGACCGACTCAAACCTCACCACTTCTCCGGAAACGGGCATCACGGCTGGGCGTATAGCTCGTCAACCGGCGAATTCCGAGCGAATCTCTCACCACAAATAACGGACAGCAGCGGTCGTTTAATCAACCAGCTCTAAACGCTGGCCACGTTGTCGGTCGGGCTGGAGCTTTCCGTAATCCGTGCAGCGTTCATGTCAGCGTCGACGATGGCCGTTCGCGTTCTTGAGACCAGCCGATCGTCGTCGTCAGGTCGATTTCCTCGTTGCCGTCAGGAACGAATTCCATAAGTGGAACGGCCGGACGCAAACCATGCCGATAGCGACCGCAGCGATCACAGACCCGCGCACAGAAATCGTCGCTCCGTGAAACAAGGTGCCGCCTTCACTTAGAAACAGAATTCCCAGCAGGCCGACACCAGTCGACAACGCCAACCGAACCGGATTGCGATGAATCAGGACGCCCAGCAGACCAATCCCCAGCAGCAGCGTTCCGAGGATTCCAAACTGAGTGAACGCCAGAAAGTCACGAGGATCGTGCATAGTGAAGTTTGCTTTGCGGGCACAACGAGAAGGAAATCGTGACGTGACGATGGAATATCTTAGTGCGTAACGGCTCGGTCATTCACCTGACGGCTGCACGCAGAAACTAAACCATCAAACTGAATGCCATCGCTGCAAGTATCGTCGCAGGGATGGAACCACACATCGCTAACAGCGAACCACGACCAGCTCTACCGCGGCGTTGCAATCTGTCCGGCAATTGTTTTCAGACGCGTTGTGTCTGCAAATTCGGTTTCCAGGTCGACGTTCGATTCCTCAAGAACGGCCTGTAAAAACATGGTGAATCCCGGGCGAGTTTTCAGGGCCGGACCTGATTCATCCGTTGCGGCGTAAGTCCCGGCAGGCGTACGCTTCAAAGCCGATGCGTCGCGGAAATTGACCGCGACGAATTGCCCGTCAACTTTCTCCTGGCCAGCGGCGGTTTCCGAGTAGATCTCACCTGAGTCGGCAATGACGATTCGCTGCCGCTCCGCCGGAAACTGAACGGCCGGAATGATCGGCAGCAGTCCGGCACCGGTATGAATTCCCAACCGGCCATCGTCTCTGAAACCGAGCATGCCGGATCGTACGAATTCGTGTCGACCATTCCGTTCAACTTCCAGCCAGCCCGGCCCGTTTATCATCAGGTCGAGCGGATTCCCAGTCTGTCGCATCTCGCCGGGTCGCAGATCGAGCCGCGTCAACCAGTGAACAGCCGGCGATAAAGCATCCGCCAAATCTGAATCCTCAAGATCGGATTGAGGCGCTGCGTTACTGACCGGCCCGGCTGCGCTGCTCGAATCGACAGCCTCTGCCGAGGTTGAAACATTAAGAAGAATGATCTGCATTCGTTTGAAACCGATCGTTTTCTGGTTCGCCTGATTTTCCCGATAGACGCGGTCAGCTTCCTCGCGAAGTCGTTTCGCAATCGGCGACTCGTCGTCCGCACCAGCCAGCATGATCTGCGAATCTGTCGTCGAGGGGATGTCAACGGGGATCGGTCGAGCGTCACCCGCAGCCAACTCAGGGAACAAACCCGGGGGCTCGACATCCTGCCCCCTCGAGAGATCGGGAAACGAAAACCCGAGCGATTCGGACGCCACCGAGCCCAGTTGTTGCCGAAGAGCAAGAATCTCAGCGGCCTGACCTGCTGGCAGATCTTTCAGCTCAGCATTCCAGACAGCGGCCTCTTCCTGAGAAAGAGTCGTGGCTGGCTGCGAGCTTTCCTTCGCGTGAACCTTTTCGACAGTTGCGGGAGTTTCGATTCCGTCCACAACATCTGTCTCTGTAATCGCTTCCGGAAAGTACGCAATGTCCGGGCCGACGACCGTCTCAGCCATTTTTGACGGTTCGCTGCGAAGGCGACCGGGGGATGGCTGGCCTGAAAACGACCCGGCCCCGAATTCGGAAGGAGACTCGGACGCCAGCGTGGCGGCGGGACCGAATTCCTGGCCGGACGCCAGCTGCCAGCCGTCGGAGTTGAACGGCGAGACGATCGGGCGAATGACCAACTCTTCGCCAACTTCGTGGTTCAACCGCAGTGCCTGACCAAGCCAGACGCCGATCAGCAACGTTGTCAGAAAACAACAGGCAGCTACCGGTAATCGAGATTTCATGCCCGCCTCCGTGCAGACTTCGCAGTTCTCGCACCGCGAGCAGACTTACCCGCCGTGCATGGCCGAGTCGTCGCTAATTTGCGACCGGCTTTTCTGCCGGGGCAGCGACTCGGGTCAGAACATACTTCCTGGCGACGGGTTGGTTAACCTCAAAGATCTGATCCTCGATCTTTTTCGCTGCAGCCGCGTGCCCGGCGACTCGTTCCGAAAGCCCTTCGAGCCGCTTTTCCATCTCGGCCACCTGCGCCCTCGCTTCGTCCGTCCTGGCATCACGTCTGGCTCGAGCATAACTCTGGAAGAGTCGCCATTCGTTTCGCAGATTCCTGACCGGACCACTGTTTCGATCTCGATTCAGGTTGGCGACTTTCAAAGCCTGCTGATATTGAGGTGTCTTGTCGTTGGCCTGTAGCTCGATGTGTCGCGAAAGTTGTTCGGAGCCAAATTCGCCAACAACTGTTCCGTCGATCGATAACTCGTATCGCCCCGGAGCCAAACCGTGGACTTCGAAAGCTTCGCGGCTGTTCTTGTGGCCGAGGTTTGTCAGCTTGATACCGATGGCGGCCTCTTCCGGCAATACCCACGGCAGACCACTGGCGAGCCACGTGAACTCGACACCGTTTTCCGTTCGCTTCAAATCCGAAACGGCTCCACCGGTTGACGTCGCTTTCGGAGTCGCTTTGCCGAAGATCTGAAGCCTGATGTTTGACAGCGGAGCCCTCAGGCCCAGATCGTCAATCATTGCAACAGCCATCACGGCCTGACCGGGTGCGTCAGGATGAACAGCGTCCTTGATGATGGTAAAACCGGGATCGTTTTTCCGAGCGGCGATCGTGAGGTTGTTGAGCGGCCCCCACATGTCGACAAAGCCGTAGCCGTTTTCGGTCGCCACTTCGCGAAGCCACGTTCCGTAGTAAGTCAGAACCGAATTGTACTGCGTCAAAAGTCCGTCTGAGTAAGTACGGCCCTGGCGCGGAAACAAGCGAGACGCTCGCGAGTCGTACATCGTCGGCGTCATCAGAAGCGGAGTAGCTCCCGCACCAACGATCTTCTCGACGACGGTCGTCATGTCGCGATGGTAGGCGTCGAACGTGGCCTGGTCGAACGCCTGATAAGTTCCGTCGTTCATACCGAGCAGCACGCTGACGTACTTCGGTTTGTACGCGGCGACGTCTTCGTCAAATCGGGCCAACGCGTCCCAGGCTCGCGCACCACCGACTCCCGAATTATGAAACTTCAACCGAAGGTTCGGCATCCGCTGATAAAAGAAGTCTTCGACGTACTGCGTGTAGAGGCACTGATGAGTGATACTGTCACCCAGGAAAACGAAGCAGTCTCCATCCTGCAGATCGACTTGCTTCAACGGAGCCTGTGGAACGTAAGCCTTTGACCCTGGCTCGTCAGCGAACGCCGACGCGGTCAGACAGAAAACGAACAGGATCAGCGAGACTCGCAGCAATTCACGAAGTGCCATGTTGAAGCTCCAGGTGGTGGTGTCAAATTGGCGGTTGCTCGGAAGACACCCGATCGTCAACCAACCGGGCGAGTGGCACGATTATTCCTCATCTTCTTCATCGCTGGAGGTCTTCGCGACTTCGGCTTCCGGATCATCATCGCGTTTGATAATGATTGGATTCTGATCATCGATCAGCACCTTCGGAAAATTCTTTCGGATCGCGGCCAGGCCTTCTTCGCCGATCTGATTGCCGGTCATGTCGACAGTCTTGAGTTTCTTCAGCGACCGGTCAGCTCCCAGCGTCAGCGCCCCTTTGTCGGTGATGCGGCCGTAGCTGATATCCAGATCCGAGATCTTATCCAGCAGGCCCCATTCGTGTAGATAGTCGCAGGACGCGTTGACCGGGTCGATCAGCGTCAGCTTGCGGAACAGTCGAAGCTCCGGAGCCTGCAGCAGCACTTTGGACAACTTCAGAGTCAGCTCATCCAGTGTCAGGCCATAGACCCAGCCTCGGTACCATTCGATCGCGCAGGATGGTTTCGGCTGGAATCGGCGTCCCGGAATGTCCCGCATCATGATGAAGTCGGCTAGCGGCCCGATCCATTCCCGACCGTGTTCGCTCAGAATTCGTTTTTCCTGGAGCTCCAGCTCGAACCGCTTTTCGCGATTGAGCTTCTGATTCTCCAGAGCGATCTGAACTTCGATCAGGTCGGCTCGCGGCTCGCCGTCGTTTTCGCGAAGCCATTCGACATACGCCTCGTGGCGTTTGAGATCTTCCGGCTTCTCTAAGATCTTCTTCTCTAGCTTTTCGCTCATCGTCGTCCTTTCGCCGGGAAGCAGAGACCGATCGAGCGGAAGCTCGATTACGGCGGGTCTTTTCTCAATAAGCTTCCGGGCTGGTCGTTCAGATCGTGGGGTCAGAATTTCAAATTGACCCCGGAAAGGCCGCGCATTCTAGCGGCAAAAAACGACCTGTGAACAACGTGCGGACCTTAACCGCCACAGAATCCAATCTCGGAAGCGGTCTCGCGACGTCGAAATCTCGCCAGAATCTCGCGAATTATTCGCCCGAATCCGCAGCGGCCTTTTCGACAGGGGCACCCATCACGTGGTAGCCGCAGTCGACATGAACGTTTTCGCCGGTAATTCCGCTGGCAAGATCGCTCAGCAGAAACATGGCCGATTTGCCGACTTCGTCTCGATCAACAGGCCGTCTCAGAGGCGACATGGCCGTGTAAAGATCATCCATTTTGCTTTGATCGCTGACGGCACTGGCGGCCAGAGTCTTGATCGGGCCAGCACTGATCGCGTTGACGCGGATGTTGCTTTCCGAACCAAGTTCGTGAGCCAGGTACTTGACCGAAGTTTCCAGAGCCGACTTGCACAGCCCCATAATGTTGTAACCAGGGATGACCGCTTCGCCACCCAGATACGTCAGTGTGAGGATGCTTCCGCCGTTGGGCATCAGCTCTTTGGCTCGGGCAGCCAGCGAAATCAGGCTGTAGCACGAAATTTCCATCGACAGTTTAAAACCGTCGCGGCTGCAGGCGTAAACGGGGCCTTTAATGTCAGCCATCGGGGCGTAGGCAATCGAATGGACGACGAAGTCGAGTTCGCCGAAAGCTTCTTTCGCCATCGCAAACGCTTTATCCAGATCGGCGTCGTCGGTGACATCGCACGAAGTCACGACTTTGGCCCCCAACGGGTCGACCAGCTTTCGCAGCTTGCGTTCGGCCTTTGGACGCTCGGGATCACTATCCGGAAGGTGCGTGAAACCCATTTCGGCACCTTCAGCAGCCAACGCCTGCGTGATCGCCCAGGCGATCGATCGGTCATTCGCAATTCCGAAAACCATGCCTTTTTTGCCGGTAAACAGTCCCATCATTCGTTCCTTGCCGCTCTTGATGTATTTATTTTCGAGCGAAGCCCGCCACTAGGCGGGCCCGCAATTCATTGTTGATTCAGCGTTTGCAGAGCGTACCGAGAGCCGGTCAGAGCTTCAACTGGCCATGTTCTGGTCATCCCAGTCACGAGTCATTCCCGTGCGGGAGGAAACCCAACCTACGGAAGACTCACGACTTAGCTGACTCGTGCCGGAACTACTTCTCCCGGGAATCAGGCTGCGGGGGAGGGACGAAGTCGGCTGATTCCAGGTTCACACGAACTCCGGTTTTCGGGATCTCGCGTTTCAGCACCCAACTGACCGACTGAGCGAGCATTCGCTGGTAGGATTCCAGTTTCCAGTTCTCGTGAAAGTGCAGGCCGCTGAAGCCGAACGATCGTCCGCCGTCGGGGCGCTCCCACGCCCAACCGACAGTGTGATCTTCTTCCTCGATCCGAACCTGAATCAGCGGTGTGATTTGATCGGCCGGCTGAGCCCATTTCAGCTTGAAGTAGAATTCTTCGTGAACCTCGACCGGACTGACGCCTCGCAGAATCGGGTGGTCTGGCGTTGCCAATTGCGTTTTCACATCGACCACTTTGTAACGCCGATCCGGCCCGCCGTGGCAGCCGCCAAACAGCTCAACCCATTTCGGGATGAACTTCGCATCGCGAGTGCCCATTCCCCAGTGCAGACAGATCAACCCGCCGCCTCGTTTGGCCAGAGCCTGAAACGCCGCCAGCCGTTTGGCATCAGCCTGCAGCCACTTCGCTCCCTCAGAAACAAAGACGACCGCCGCATCCGCCCCGTCGAGCAACTCCGGACCTTCCGACCAGTCTCCGTCTGCCGAGACAACGATCGTCTGCAGCCGCTCCATTGGCGCGAGCATCTTTGCAAACAAACTCGCCGCCGCCCGATACTCATGAGTCCCCGGCGGATGTCCATCCGGAGCCTGCCCGATCAGCAGAATGCGCTGGATTTTTTCGGCGGCGCAGGTCGGCCCTCGTTGCACGGCGACAACCAGCAGGCAGATTACTAGAACAAACCGAGTCATGGCATTTTCCGCGGTAGAGTGCGTCTCGACGCACCTGTGAGATTAGAGCCTGAACTGGTGCGCCAAGACGCTCCTGCTCCGGACCGACAGATTCATAATCCACACGCCGAGCGGACTCGGTCAAGGACTTCGCGACCGATGGCACGGGCTCGGGCGGCGCCGTCCTTCAGAATGTCCTCCAGCGTGTCCGGGTTTTGTTCGAGTTGCTCTCGGCGTTCACGAGCTTCGGCGAAGTGTTCGGTGGCGGCTTCGTTGACCAGTTTCTTGGCTTCGCCGTAACCCATCCCGCCGGCTCGGTAGCGTTCGGCGAGTTCTGCTTGTTGTTCCTCAGTGGCGAACAGTTTATAGAGGTCGAAGACTGCGCAGGTTTCGGGATTCTTGGGATCGTCGACGCCGCTGGAGTCTGTTTTGACCGAGTTGATTTTCTTCTTGATTCGCTTCGGAGTGTCGAACAGCTCGATCGTGTTGTTGTAACTTTTCGACATTTTCTCGCCGTCCGTGCCGGGGACTTTGGCGGTGGACTCAACGACCTTCGCGTTTGGAAGTTTGAGAGCTTCCACTCCATAAATGTTGTTGAATCGCGAAGCAATGTCCCGAGTGACCTCGATGTGCTGAACCTGGTCCAGCCCGACCGGCACGGTATCGCTGTCGTAAAGCAGAATGTCCGCAGCCATTAGAACCGGATAAGTGAACAGCCCGGCGTCGGCGGCAATCCCCTTCGCCTTTTTATCCTTATAGGCATGACACTTTTCGAGCAGGTGCATCTGCGTGACGGTCATCAGCAGCCAGGTCAGTTCAGTGACTTCCGGCACGTCCGATTGTCGAAACAGCGTTGCCTGTTCGGGCTTCAGCCCCAAAGCCAGCAGATCGAGAGCAGCGTCGCGGACGTAGCCTTTCAGCACTTCCGGTTCGCGGACAGTCGTCAGAGCGTGGTAGTCGGCGATGAAATAAAACGCCTGTTCGTTGTCCTGCAGGTCGATGTACTGCCGGATGGCTCCGAAATAGTTGCCCCAATGAAATCGACCGGTCGGCTGAATGCCGGATAAAACTTTCATCGCAAATCTGTCCTGAGGAACTGCTGAATTCTGGTTGAAGAAATGTTCTGAACCACAGAGACACAGAGTGCACGGAGAATTGACACTCCACATCTCTGGCTCTCTGCGGTTAGCCCTTTCGTCTGACAATTTAGCGATTCGACAGGATCACGCATCAGTCAGAGACTGTTTCAGTCAGTTCCAAAGGCGATATGGCCACTGCGTCGACTCCTGCGGAGACTGTGCTATCGTACGCGCGTCCGTGCGCGTTTTACCTGAACGAGCACACTTTGCCTGAATCCGCTGTCACCCTTTGTGAGCGAGACAGCTCCAGGATTTCGGTCCTTCTGTGCGTCACAGAAGGTGGATTTACGTGAAACGGACCCATCCCGGACGAATGGAGGCGGCTGCGGCGTGGCGAAGAAGAAAGCAACCAAGAAAGCGGCAACCGGTAGTTCGCCCGCGAAAAAAGCGGTGAGAAAGAAGGCTGCGAAGAAAAAAGCAGCAGCGCCGGCTCAGAAAAAAGCTGCCGACCCCGCACGCAGGAAAGCAACGGCCAAAAAAGCCGCTGCGAAAAAGACTGCGAGCACGAAGGCGACGGCAACGGAAGCGGTCACTAAACAGATTGCGGACGAGCCAGCAGCCGAACTCGCCGCCGCTCCGCAACCAGCAACAAAGCCGACTGCTGCCAGAATCGAACCAGCGAAGTTCAGACTGAACCCGGAAAACGATTCGCTGGCGGCGGATGTCGAATCAGAAACTCACGCCATCGGTGACTGGTTGCAGCAGCACAGCTCTCGACGGAAGCCATCAATCTTTGAACGCCGCTGGTGGGACGACCACATTCTTTCCTGGGCGATGGCGGACGAGTCGGTCAAAGTTCAGATGTTCCGCTTTGTAGACGTTCTGCCGATGCTGAAGGATCATCAGTCGGTTTCCCGGCATCTGCAGGAATACTTCGAAGAAGTCAACGATCACCTGCCCGGCGCCGTTCGCATGGTGGTCGATCATGCCGGACCGAACACGGTGCTCGGTCGCGCGTTGTCGATGAACGCTCGCAGCAACGCGCTGCGAATGGCCGAACGGTTCATTGCCGGCAGTACGTCTGAAGAAGTGCTGGCTTCTGTGACAAAACTCAGAAAGCAGGGCTTCGCGTTCTCGCTCGACCTGCTAGGCGAAGCGGTCGTGTCCGAACCCGAAGCCAATCTCTACCGCAATTCGTACTGCGAGTTGCTCGACAACCTGGCCAGCAGCGTCAACGGCTGGTCGGAAGACACGCAGATCGATCACGACGACCGTGGCCCGATTCCGCGTCTCAATGTGTCGGTCAAACTTTCGGCTTTGTACAGCCAGTTCAGCCCGGTCGATCCGATCGGCACGGCGGAAGTCGTCAAAAAGCGACTGCGGACAATTCTGCGTCGAGCCCGCAAGAACATGGCGTACGTTCATGTCGACATGGAACAGTACGCTTACAAAGACCTGACGCTGCAAATTTTCAAAGACGTCCTGATGGATGAAGAATTCCGTGACTTTGCGGACGTCGGCATCGTCATTCAGGCTTACCTTCGGGATGCGGAAAACGATCTGCAACAACTGCGGCAGTGGGTCGCCGAACGCGGTACGCCAATCACCGTAAGACTCGTCAAAGGTGCGTACTGGGATTACGAAACGGTCATTGCCGAGCAGAAGGGCTGGCCGGCTCCCGTCTTCCAGGAAAAATGGCAGTCGGACGTAAACTTCGAAAAGCTCAGCCGGTTTCTGCTGGAAAATTACGAAGCGCTGCGACCAGCATTTGCCAGCCACAATATGAGAAGCCTCGCGCACGCAATCGCCTGGGCTCGCAAATTGAATGTTCCGAAGCGTGCCTACGAAATTCAGATGCTGTACGGCATGGCGGAAGATCAGGCTCAACTGTTCCGCGAACTGGGCCATCGAGTCCGCATTTACGCGCCGTTTGGCGAACTCATCCCCGGCATGGCGTACCTCGTCCGCCGGCTGCTTGAAAACACCTCGAACGACTCATTCCTGAGGCACAGCCTCGCTGAGGATATTCCCCTGGAGAAACTCATGGCCAATCCGTCGTCAACTGTCAGCAGTGATCAGGCCAGCGAAAAGACATCTGCCAATCCGTCTGCCGAAACGGCCCCGGTCTTCACCAACGAACCGCAGCTCGATTTCAGCAGAGAAGAAGTGCGGCAGGAGTTTCAGGAAGCCGTCGATTCGGTTCGTGAAGAGTTTGGTCGAGACTACTACCTGGTGATTGGCGGCAAACGCGTTGAAACTCGCGGACAGCTGGTCAGTCGAAACCCGTCTCACAAAACTCAGATCGTCGGCACAGTTGGAGCGGCCTCCCCCGACGACGCTCAGGAAGCGATCGACGCTGCGGAAAAGGCGTTCAAAACCTGGTCGAAGTTCGACGTCAACTACCGCGCCGAATACTTGAATCTTCTGGCCAATGCTCTGCGCGAACGCCGCTACGAACTCGCCGCGTGGGAAGTCCACGAATGCGGCAAGACCTGGCAGGAAGCCGACGCCGACGTCGCCGAAGCAATCGACTTCTGCGTTTACTACTCGCAACAGGCCATCGAACTGCTGGCTCCGCGCGAGGTGAATATCGCAGGCGAAGAAAATACTTATTACTACCGTCCGCGAGGTGTCGCCGTCGTGATCGCTCCGTGGAATTTCCCGTTGGCGATCCTGACCGGCATGACCGCCGCCGCGATGGTAACAGGGAACACTGTCATCATGAAACCGGCCGAGCAGTCGTCGGTGATCGCCGCCAGGCTGATGGAAATTCTGCAGGAGATCGACCTGCCCGACGGCGTGGTCAACTTCCTGCCCGGCGTCGGTGAAGAAGTGGGCCCCGTCCTGGTCGGCAGTCACGAAGTCGACATCATCGCCTTCACCGGCTCGCGGAACGTGGGTCTTGAGATCAACCGAACCGCTGCCGAAACCGATCCTCGGCAAACGCACGTCAAGAAAGTTATCGCCGAAATGGGCGGCAAGAACGCGATCATCGTCGACGACGACGCGGACCTTGATGAAGCCGTTCAGGGAGTCATCCACAGCGCGTTTAACTATGCCGGACAAAAGTGTTCGGCATGCTCGCGGGTCGTCGTCCTGCGAAGCATCTATCCGGCTTTTGTGAAACGACTGGTCGCGGCAACTCGAAGTCTGAAAGTCGGCCTTGCAGAAGAAGCTGGAACAACTGTCGGGCCAGTGATCGATGAAAAATCTCTGGAGCGGATTCAGAAGCACATCGAAATCGGTAAAGAGGAAAACCGGCTGGTGCTTGAATACCCGCTGCCGGACGGTCTTGCCGAGCAAGGCTACTTCGTCGGGCCACACGTCTTCGCCGATGTCGACCCCAGCAGTCGACTTGCGCAGGAAGAAATCTTCGGACCAGTTCTTGCCGTACTGCCGGTCGATGATCTTTCAGAAGCCATCGACGTCGTCAACGACACTGACTACGCGCTGACCGCCGGAGTCTTCAGCCGATCCCCCGCCAACCTGAAACGCTGCGTGCAGGAGCTGGAAGTCGGCAATCTCTATCTCAATCGAGGCACCACCGGAGCCCTGGTCAATCGCCAGCCATTCGGCGGCTTCCGCATGTCAGGCATCGGCACGAAAGCCGGCGGCCCGGACTACCTCGCCCAGTTCATCCTCCCGGTCAACGTCACCGAAAACACCCTCCGCCGAGGCTTCGCCCCCGAAGCCGAGTAGAGCCGTTCTCGGTTAATGGCAGCGTTTTCGCTCTTCCCAACCCGAAGAGTGCCGCTTCATGCATGAAGCGCTGCAGGTCGTTGTCAGGACTGTCTTAACCCGAGATGTCAGTGAGCGACCGATCCCTCGCTCACGCTTCGGGTTATGATTGCCGCTACACTTGCTCCAAAGCGGCTTCAGGCTCTTTCCGCAAAAGCCAGAGATCGCCCTCACGCACTAAACCTGGCCAGCAAAGCCAGTGTCGTCGCTCGTCTGTATGAACCAGTTATTCATGATCAGGTGGCTCTGATTGCCAATTAAGATCGCACAGCGACAGGGCTATCCCTGAGTCGTGGCCGCTTCAAACGAGCCTCTCACGGCTACGCCGCCTACGATCTGGCTTTGTCACGTCTTGCCTGCCTGTTGACCGTTATCGCGATGGCAGCGCCGACCAGAAAGCCCAGTACTCCGGCCGCAGTCAGCTCTAGTCCGGTTGGATCAGAGTTTTTGAACGCTCTGTCTGAATAGCCCATCAAATAAAAAACCAGTCCAAGTGTCGCCAGAACTGCTCCATGTGCCCCCAGAAACACAACACGCAGCAGCTCCTTCCGTTTGGGCCCCAGTTCCCTGCGGCGAATGCACTTTCGTGAAAGACAGATGTTACCGTTCTGAATCCATTCCGAAACGGGGTGCGTCTGATAGCAATTCAGGCATTGGACCACGTTCGGCCCGAATTCCGGAGTGCGTTGGCAATGAGGGCAGCCATAAGCATTCGTAAATTCCGAGAAGCCTCGTTCGCAGGACGGACAGGTGACAGGGCCATCATCCCTGGTGAGGTATGGGTGAGGTTCAATTTCGCCTTTGCGTTGATTCCACTTGACTCCGCAGTGTGGACATCGCGCCCCAAAGCGAACGTCTGGCGGTACAATGTTACCGCACGATTCACATGATTTTATGACATCTGTCATCCTGAAGCCTCGAATGTTGACTTCCTTCCACAACGTGGAGCATCCCGAACAATTCTCGAATCGTCCAATCTTGCAGAGTGCGAGGCCTGTTGGATTGGATCAGAGAAGATCACCACCAACACGTAGCATCAGGCAGGCCAGAAACACGCCGACTCCCGCTGCAATTCCCCATGGCCCTGATGCAGCACACATGGCTCCACCAAACAGAATCCCAGCAAACAGTGGAAAGCCCAGATATTCCAGCCACAACACCCAGCTTCCGTCATCTGGTTGATCGACATTGGGTGAACACGCCGGAGGGGAAGGTTTTTCTTCTGAGGACTCTCCAGCACCACATGCCGGACAGACTTTCATCTGGTTTTCCAGCGCGATGCCACAGTGTTTACACGGACGCATTCAGGCCCCCCCCCTCGTCTCAGAAGCTCGAGTCTTTGCTGATGTCGCACGTCTTCCATTTCTACCGGCGTATGCCCAGCCCTCGAATGACGAGGGAGATTCCGGCGATGACCGTCAGTGCCAGTATTTGAGCGTACTTTGGGACCGCCCATCCGTAAGTGCTCAGCAGGTAGACGTAACCGCCAGCACCTACGGTAATCAACACGCCTCCGAAACCGAGCATCACCCTGGAGACGGGTCGCCGTTCATTCAAGTCATCACCGGATCGGAGACGATGCTTCGCTCTCACACTTGTGAACAGCATCATGAGAAGATACGGCGTGCTCATCAGAAGCATGAAGCCGTATGAAGCTCCCACGAGCGTCCATGTCCACCTTCCAAACAGGTACGCAAACCAGGCATTGATCGGAAGCGGAAGCAACAGACACACGATAATTGCAGCAGCAGTAAATTTACCCATGTTGCGATCGGCCCAGCGATACCATCGTGTTAACGTTGGCAACGGTCGAGCACGCACCGGCTCCCCATCGAGAAAACGTGCCAGATCGTCGACCAGTTCGTGTGCTGACACATACCGATCGCCGGGACGCTTCTGCAGACATTTCAGGCAGATCATTTCTAGATCACGTGGCACTCCGCGGTTAATCGTGCGAGGAGAAGGGGGTTCATCGTTAATGACTGCCTGAATCAACTCAAGGGGACGATCCGCCACGAACGGCGGTCGACCGGTCAGCATGGCATAGAGAATCGCTCCGAGTGAATACACATCGGCAGCTTCTCCGGCATTCACGGCGCGTCCTCCAGCCTGTTCCGGCGACATGTAGCCTGGCGCCCCCAGAATCTGCCCGGTAACGGTAAGCTCACTGGCTCGTCCAGCCTGTTTAGCGAGTCCAAAGTCAGTGACCCGTGGTTGACCATCGTCCCCAATCAGAATGTTCGCGGGCTTGAGATCCCGATGAACGACTCCCTTGTCGTGTGCAAAACCGACGGCCTCGGTGATGTACTTCATCAAGGTTGCTGCGTCTCGAGACGAAAACGGCCCGGTCGCAACTCGATCAGCCAGCGAGTCGCCTTCGACCAGGGCCATGGAAAAGAAGTGATGTCCGTCGTGGTCGCCGACTTCGAAGACAGGGACAATGCCGGGATGATCCAGTTGCGCGGCAGCTTCAGCTTCTGCCTGAAATCGCTCCACTTCGGCCTGGCTGGCAAACTGACCGGCCAGGATCATCTTCAATGCAACGATGCGATTCAGCCGAGTCTGACGGGCTTTATAGACGACTCCCATGCCGCCCCGAGCGATCTCCTCAAGCAACTCGTAATCACCAAAATAACGCAGTCTCGTTCCAGCAGAAGGTATCTCAGCATCTGAGGGGGCTTCGGGTTGAATACCCGACTCACGTGGGTTTGTCTCAGCCGGTCCCGGACTCGAAATGACCGTTGCGTCCACATCTGAAGAATCAGCGGATTCATCAATTCCAGCCTTCAACAGACAGCGGGGGCAGATGCCAACTGGAGCATCCGGTGGCAGCGTCGTTCCACACTTCTGGCATTCGTTCTGTTGCATTATTGTCGCTCCCAGAGTCGTCAATCCGTTCTTACGGAAATTCCGACAGGCGCAACTCGAAAAATGAAGTTCATTCTGAAAACGTATCAAACAGGTGCTGCACTTCGCTGTCGATTTCCTCGGGTGTCGCGACAGTCTGAGCGATCTCTTCCCGCAGCAACTGGCGATATCGTTTCCGCATGCGACTCGCTGCCATGCGGGCTGCCGATTCGCTCTGCCCCAGCACCGACGCGACCGAGGCGTACGTCTCCGTTTCTGTTCCGATGGAGAAGTCCTTCAGCAGATTGAATTGCTGAGACTTGCCGTTGCGTTCCATTTCCCGCTGCAGCCGCGTCATGACCCGGTTGAGCAGCGTGACGGCCCACTGACGTTCGTAAATCCGTTCGGCCGTCAACGTGTCGTGCAACGCACCCCAGTTGCGATCCTGTGACGCGAAATCGGCAGAGAACGTAATCCGGGTACCACCACGTTTCTGTGCAGCCGCTTTGTCGCGTTCCTTCGACAGGAACCGTTTGAACGCCGTAATCAGAAATGAACGGAAACGGCCGCGTGAGGGATCGGCATCGGCGAGATACTGCTTGTCCAGCAAACGCTCGAAAAAGGCCTGCGTCAGATCCTGTGCCTCATGAATGTTGCTGACGCGGCGACGAACGTACGCATACAGCGGTGGCCAGTAAGCCTGACACAACTTCTCAAGTGCGTGCTGGAATTCATCGTGGTCACGATTTCCGGCCGCGAGAATCAAGCTCCAGTGTGTCGTCGCAAACTGGCCAGCGTTATTCCGTCGCAGGTCTGACTCATTGCAGGATTCCATGCAGAGCAAGATACCGCTTTGTGACTGACTTCGCGCTCTCCAGCGATCGTAAGCGTCGTCAGCAGACGACTCTGTAATCACACAAAGAAAAGCTCCTGGCTAAGCCAGCATTTCCTGGACGACGCCGTTGTTTTCAGGCACCAGTGGGAGTGGTCGGTTGCCTCGATCGTGCAGCAGGGTGTGCGGGTTAATTCCCAGCAGGTGGTACATCGTGGCCAGAACGTCTTTGGGAGAGACCGGCCGCGACAGGACTTCACCGGCGTGACGATCCGTGGCGCCGATAACGTTGCCTTTTGCGATACCGCCTCCGGCGAAAATCGCCGAGTACGCTTTCGACCAGTGATCTCTTCCGCCGCCGACTGCCGAGTTGATTTTCGGAGTTCGTCCGTGCTCGCTCAGGCAAACGACCAGCGTGTCGTCAAGCATGCCTCGCTGTTCAAGATCGAGGATCAACCCGGAATACGCCCGGTCAAAACCCGGCATCAGTTGATCTTTCATCCGGGGATAATGCTTGAAGTGCGTGTCCCAGGCATCACCGGCCAGACCGTACTCGTCCCAGAAAACCGTCGCCAGCCGCGTGCCGGATTCGACCAGCCGGCGAGCCGCCAGGCAGCCCTGCCCGAACAGTGTCATGCCATACTGGTCCCGCGTCGCGTCGTCTTCCAGGCGGGTATCCAGCGCCTGCGAAACGTTTGGCGAGCTGACCAGCGAGAACGCCTGCTGCTGGAACTTGTCGAGCGACACTCCAACCGCGGTTCTGTCGAAGTGCCGTCGCGAATCGTCGAACTGTTCGAGCAGACTCCGGCGACGGTCAAGCCGGTCCATCGTGACGCCTGGCAGCGGAGCGGTCGATGAAATCTGAAAATGGGTGTCGCGTGAGCAGCCAAGGTACGGCTCGGGACCACTGTACGAGAACCCGCCGCCTCGGTCTTTTTCGACGTGCACCGTGCCTTCGCCTTTGAATTCCGTCCACGTCGGATTGAATCCGGAACCCAGAAACGCGCCGTACGGGCCTGACCGAAATGGCTGGTCGGTTCGCTGACTGCTGAAGTGAAACGGCAACGCGACATTCTGAACGAAGTCGCTGTCCGAACCCCGCCGTTGCCGATCGATGTACTCCACGACGGAACCGAACCACGGATGATGACGAGGGTCGTGCGGCGCCAACTCCATCGCAACATCGATCGTTGGAATTCCGGTCATCGCATAAGCGACTCCGTGAATCGGGTACGGATGCGTCATGGATCGAACGACCGTCGTTCGGTCCATGATCTTCGACGTTTCCGGCAGCAGCTCGCAGACATCGAGTCCTGGCACTGACGAAGCGATCGGCTCCATCGTCCCTCGGATTTCGACCGGGGCTTCCGGCTTCATATCGAACGTCTCAAGCTGACTCGGCGATCCGTACAGAAAGAGCAGGATGCAACGCTTCGCGCTGCCAAACGAACTATCTGAGACCGCTTCGGTTGCCGATGCCGCCTGAGCATCCGCCTTTAACAAATCAGACAACCCAAGCCCGGCGATCCCCAGACTCCCGGCCTGCAAGAAGTCCCGCCGGCCCAGGCCGCTACAGAGTTTTCGATGGGAACCGAGTATGCGAAGCATGACCTGCACCGTTAGAAGTTTCAGAACTGGCAGCAGCAACAGGCTTCCAGAGTAACTCTTCGCCGGATCAGGGCAACGTCAACAACAACACTTCGACTCCACAAACAGAAACAGCTCTGCACGAACTGGTCGTGCAGAGCCGATTGGCTGAAGAATGACAGAAAGGTCTCCGCAGCTGACTGTTAACGGTTGAGCCACGAACAGCTCAAGCCCGACCAGGTTACAGCCCAATCATTGTCGTTTCGGCAGAGCGACGGAATAGAGCATCGTCACCGTACCGACGGACATCAGGCAGAAGGCGGCCCATTCGGGTGGGTTGAAAACCTTGCGGTCCGTCTGAGCCTCTTCTTCCATGAACAAACCGCGAAATTCGCGAGTACGCTCTTCCGTTTTGCTGGCAGAGGCGGTCAGAACCATCTTGTCGACCATCAGGAACGACGTGCCGCAGAGCGCGACGAACAGGCCGCCGGCGAAAAAGATTGCTCGAATCATGTGCATTGCCTCGCTGGTGTGGACTCTACCGGTAGGAGCGATGAGTGCGGAAACCGAAGACCGTCACGGTGAACGTTCTGAGGATCGTTCAGCAACTCGGATAATCCATCAACTCACGTCAGAGGTGGGTGATGAAATGCCTTTGTGCAATCAGTGAATCTGTTGCTGTGAAGCAGCCAGGCGGCGGGAACCAACAGGCACTTGCCCGACGACCTGGCTGATCGAAATATCGACGTGAGAGATCGGCGATTTGAAAGTCTCCCTGCAAATTCAATGACGACACAGCAATAGTCGTTCAGAACATTGGTTGCAGTTGTTTTTCGGGCGTTGCGGATTTGATGGTTCGCAAGCGTCAGAACGGTCGACGGTTTCATCCAGTACGAAAATCAGGATGCGAAATCCGCAACATTCCGACTCAGGAACATGCCCTGAATAACTTCCCGATTTGACAATGCTGAATTTCACCACAAAGGCAGAATGAGCAAACCTGCTTCGGCCTGTTGACTTACAGGCTCGCGGTCAGAATTCCGACGAGCACGTCGTACAGCGCGTGACAGCCGACGGTGATGCCGAAGCCTCGCAGCAGGTACACCGTCGCGAAGAAGCAGCCGGCGGTCACTCGGAAGGTAAAGCTGAACAGCGAGAACGCTTCACCAGCCGGACCGACGTAATGCGCAACTGAAAATACCAGACTCGTCAGAAACACAGCCATCACGGCAGACCAGCCTTTGGGCATCCGAAAAACGACTCGCAATCCGATCAGCACAACGGGAAGCAGCGCGAGCCGGAACATGACCTCTTCGTACACGCCCGCTCCGACGTAGCTGATGAGTCTCGGGCCGAGTTCGCTGCCGAAGGCCAGCAACGGACGCTCGCCTGGAGTCATCTGCCGAATGTTGACTTCACCAGGAAACCAGCACTGAAACGCCATGTCCTGAAGCTGAGCAACGAACAGCAGCGCGACGGCAAACAACAGGCTTTCGGCGAACATGCCAATCAGTGTTTCGCGAGAAATTCGCCACTCGTACTCACCCCAGCGATGCCACGCCAGCAGTACACCCACAACCAGCGCTGGCAGCACCACGGCGTCGATGCCCGCTCCCTGAAGCCAGGTTCTCATCCAGAAGTCGGCACCGTTGCGGATACTGCCTTCGCTCGAACCATGCCACAGGACGCCGAACTCGTAGATGGCCAGCAGCGGGGCGAGGAAAATCAGACATGCCAGCGGTTCGCGAGCCTGTTTCCAGTACGGGAGCACCGGCTCGACGTCGTCATCGAACTCGTCCGCGATGTCGTGCAGAGCGACGTCGGACATGGTGCGATCTCAAGGCGAAAGATGGGAAACGGGGTGTCCGGCAACGACCGGAAGACTCCCCCTGAATCGTTGTTATCGGCCTTCGAGACAGGCTGCTTTGAGGATTCCGCTCAGGTCGCTGCGATGCGTTGCAGCCGCAGAATCGTTCCACTACGGTCGCGCAGCTTGAGCCAAACTTTGTCAGTTTCGACACAATCCTCGTTTCCGTTGAACTCGGCCTTGCCGTAATCGTCACTCCGCTGTTCTCGAACGTTGCAGACTTCCAGCCTGCGACAGCGACCCTGTTTCAATTTCAACGTGTGCCACTGGCTCTGCCTGTGCGAAACTTTCTGCAAACGTCGATTCCAATCGGCACTGGCAAAGCCAGTGGCACACTTTTAAACGGGCTACTATGAGTCCTACGACGAAGAACGCCGAACAGAGATTCCTTGAGCTGATCGCCGGGCCGCCCAGGTCGCTCAGCGAACGAATTCAGCGGGGACTGCTGCGAATCGCTTCGTGGGTCTACCGCTGCGGCGTTGCCTTTCGAAATACGTTGTTCGACCTCGGCCTCAAGCGGTCGCACGCGGCACCCTTTCCAGTAATCAGCGTTGGCAATCTGACGACCGGGGGCACCGGCAAGACGCCGGTTGTTGCGATGCTCGTCCGCATGCTGAAAGAAGTGGGGCACCGTCCGGGCATCATCAGCCGCGGTTATCGAGAACTGTCTGGGGGCGGCAACGACGAAGCTCGCGTTCTGGAACTGCTTTGCCCCGGCACGCCGCACGTTCAGAACCGTGACCGAGTCCTCGCTGCCCACCGGGTCGCGGAGAAGCAGGCCGGGGCAGACGATGGCTGCACCGCGATCATTGCCGACGACGCGTTTCAGCATCGACGGCTGAAGCGGGATCTCGACATCGTCCTTATCGACGCTCTGAACCCGTTCGGTCATGACGCATTGCTGCCGCGAGGACTCTTGCGAGAACCAGTATCCTCGCTGCGTCGAGCGGACGTCGTCATCCTGACCCGTGCCGATCTTGTTGACGAGGCTTCGCGAACTGCCATCTGGCAAATCGTCAAAGCAAACAACCGCGCCGCAGCCAGAGTCGAACTGTCGTTTATGCCTGCCGGACTGGTCGACAAAGCGGGAAAGCAACACGCTGATGAGAAAGCGAACGTGCTGGCGTTTTGCGGAATCGGCAATCCGGACGGATTTCGGAAGACGCTGGCTGCTGCGGAAATCCCAATCCAGGATCTGATTGCGTTCCCGGATCATCACCACTACGACCAGGATGATATTCAGAAACTGGTAGCGACTGCGGAGAAGTTGGAAGCCAAGGTTCTAATAACGACGCTCAAGGATCTCGTGAAAATTGAACCCGCCTGGGCTGGTTCGGCAGAAGTTGTGGCACTGAACATCGAAGCTCAAGTAACGTCCGGCAAAGAGTTACTGGCCGAAGCAATTTCCAAAGCTACGCCGCGACCGAATCGCTGAGTGACGCGCTGGCCATCCAGGCAACTTCGACGGACGCTTCGTCGCAGCAGTCACCCACCCGGCTGACTTCGATGCGAACTCCGTAAGCATGCACCGCCGTTGTTCGGAAGCGAAGATCGGAATCGTCAGCCGGTTCGCACTCAAACTCCGGGGTGTCAGCCAGCGGCGGCGAAAATGGCAGATGGACCGGTGCCAGTCGTTGACCGGCAGCGAAACGGACTCGGAACGAACCTTCTGCGACGTCCAGTCCTTCGACGCGCGAACGGCTCATCCATTGCGTCGTGTCAGGATTACTGGCCGGGTGCTGCAGCGATTCGTTCAGGTCGAATGGCAACGCAGACGCTTCTTTGTCTACCGTAAACGCTTCGGAGATCCCGGGACTTGCGTCGGCGATCGTCAGGTTCGTCGGCTGAATCGATGACTGATCGCCACTAGAAAAGCCAGTGGCACAAGTCGGATCAAGGCTTCTGTCGTCTTTCAACAGGCTGCTGGATAAGTGAGCGTCAAAGGTTTCTTCGCTGATAGTCGTGACTGTTTCTGCCGCCCCATCAGATGTAACTGGCGTCTGAGTGCCTGTTGGCCGCTCGGCCTGCGAACCGTCAACGTCTTCAGTCGACGAATTTGTTCCGTCGGATTCCGACGCAGAGACCGTCAGCACCGCCGTCACATAAAGACCAAGCAGGCACGCCAGGCCCGTCGAACTTCCGGCTGGCATAACCGCCAGACCAAGCATGACTCCAGGCAGGCCGCACCCGGAGATCAGCAACGTTCTTTGTGGATGGCCCAGGCGGTCGCTGATCAGATCAGGCGTTGATGCCGCAAGAACAGCGATCAGACTCGCCGCGATACCTGTCAGACAAGCAGCCAGTTCGGACGCGAATGCTGAAGCGTCGCCAGAGATTCTTCGCGACAGCACAACGGTCGTGACCAGGAACACACCGCTCAACAGACTACAGGCTGCCGACCGGCGTTGGGTTTGCCAGAGTGTTCCCATCATTCATTCCTTCGCAAGCTGTTCAGGTTATTCGTCGACCGGAACGGGAGGAATGAAGTCGGGCAGCTCAGCTGGCGGCAGTGGAGCAACCTCGGTGAATTCGGAATCGTCGCTGATTTCCGAGTTGGACGGCGACTCGAATTTGACCGACTCGAAAGTTTCAACCACACCCGTAGAAGCGGCAGCGTCGTCTGGCATGAACTCAGGAACTTCCAGGGTCTGCGAGCTTTCGCCACCGAGCTGCTGGAGAAAACTCAGGTCAGACACTTCGGCAGCTGGTGCAACCTGAACGCGGGCATTTTCCGGGACTTTCAGACCTTCGAGCGATTGCGGCGCGTGAGCTTTGTTGAACAGAGCCGCCGAATCGCTGGCTGGTGCGAGTGGCTGAGGCTCAACGGTTCCCGGCTCAGCAGTCGGTTCCGGAGTAAACGGCTCAGCAGTGAACGATCCGTTTTCCCATTCCGGAGCGTCACCGGGCACCATGTTCTGGTTGTATGGCCCGGCACTGAGCGGCTTCGGACGATTGATCATTCCATTCAACCCGTCCAGACGAATCTGATTTTTATGCCGGCGCATGCCGTCTGCGTAAGCCTGCATTGGCCACAGGTCTTCGGTCAGGAAGACTTCGTTGTAGTCAAGCAGCGACCCCTTCTCGAAGTGAACGTTCCGAACAGCAATCGTGTATTCAACCAGCGAGCGATGGTAGTTCGTTTCCGCGTCGAGGAACCGACGCTGAGCGTCCAGCAGGACGTCGAAGTTGACCTTGTCAGCATCGAACGCCGCCTGCACCGCGTTGAGTTGTTCCGATGCGGCGATGCGGCGATCGTCGGAAGTTTCCAGCAACGACCACGTTCGACTGAGTTCCGCAACGACTTCGCTGAGAGCCATCACGACTTCTCGTTCCTGTTCGGACAGGATGGCCCGTTCGCGACTGAGTAACAGCTCCGCATATTCGACAGCCGCGTGGGCTCGACGATTTCCGATTGGCATGCTGAATTCAAATCCGAGCTGCCATTCCTGGAAGTTTCCACCGAACAGATTCTCAGCCGCATTGTTGAATGAAACGCTGTCGAGGTCGCCCGCCGTTCCCGTTGTTGGTGTCGAAGGATCGTGTTGTTTCAGCAGGTCACGCCCGAGGCCACGCCAGCGATAGCGACCGACCAGATCGAGAGTGGGTAACAGGAAGTTTTTCGACGCGATCAGCTCCTGCTCGCGTTGTTTGATCACCCACTTCTGGCGACGCAACTCACCTCGGCGAGTCAACGCTTCGACCAGAATGGAATCCCAGTCAAAATTGACCTGTGCAAGAATCGGCTCGTCCTGAGGTCGCAGCAGCTTGCCATCGTTGATCGGCAGCCCCATCAGCAATCGCAGACGTCGTTCTGACGAAAGGACGCCGCCGTTTCCTCGAAAGGCACCGCCAGCAGTTCCGTTGTTCGTTCGCGTGCCGCCATCGAGCTTTCCGCTCAAAGCGTTCTGAACCTGTTCCTGAAAGCGGAAATACTGCTCGCGAGCCTGCGCTTCTTTTTCCGCCTCACCGCCAACTCGACCACTTTGATAGAGAGCGTTAATTCGATTCCACGTCGCCAGTGCGTTGTCGCGAGCGACGATTCGAGCGTCGAGATCTCGGTAAGCAAAGTACAGATCCCAGTAGGCGTTTTCGACATTGCTGACAAAGTCGCGGACTGACATTTCGAAGTCAGCCAGAGACGTATCGGTTCTCAGACGAGCGATCACGACACCATTAATGCTAGCTGGCGACTCGCTTGGTCCCGCGATTCGGTTGAACTCGGTCCCTCCTCCTTGAAGCAAAGGATGCCGGGCTTCCATGTCGAGCCACGTGGTCCAGGCACCGCCGAAGAAGTTGCCGGGCGCGTTGTTCTGGTCGTATTCCGTGTGGTTGAGAAATGTCAGTTCGGTTCCCGTACCGGCGCGCTTGGTCAGTTGCGACTCGATCGTGGCTGTGTCCTGCTTCAGGCGTCGGGTACCACCACCGAAGAACTGATTGTTCAACGCCCGGTCGTTCTTGTCGTAGAACGTTGATGTTGCGAATGACGCATCGAATTCACTCAACGCGGCCGCGACGCCGAAGCGAGGATCAAGCTCCTGAAGTGCAACGTCAAACGAGGTATCCATGTCGCCAGGGCTTCGCAGAATGGCTCCACCCAGATCCCTAAGTACGCGTGAATTCATCAGCGCCGTATGCACGGCTTCCTGTAAAGGCACATATTTGAACTCGATGTCGGATTCATCCGTGACGGTTAGCGGCGGAGCGGTTGCCAGCACATCGTTATTGATCGGGTCCATGATGTTTGGAAATTCGATCGACGCCGACGACACCTGGTAGTAGTTGGCGTCGGCAGTCGTCCCGACCGAATCGTCCGGTCGATTGAACCCGCAGCCAGCAACCAGCCCGAGCGCACCGGCCAACAACGAGGATCCGATCACGGTCGATCTGAACCACGCCAACCCGTGACGCCGCGAAGCGTTCACACGGCAGACTCCAGGTGTCATCCCCGAGCCGATACCGTTGCTGCCTCTGACTCCATTCATCGTGCTTTGTCCTGATCCACAAAAGAGGACTCGGCGGATTTCGCTCGTCCATGAGCGAATCACCTGACACATTCGCTGCCCGAGAGAAACCGACCATCTCGAACAGCAGGCCACCCACGCGAAAGCGCGAATTCTTCCGCGCACCTCGCAGCGGAGGCATGTCTCGTCTTTTCATCGGCCAGGCCGCACGATCGACACAACCGTTTTATTGCTCAGAATCGAAATTATCCGCACAGATTACCGGCTGAATGATAAGGCAGAGCAAATACGCAAGATCGGTCACCAATTCACGGCGTAAAACTGCCCCGCCGCTCGACCCCATCGGACAACCCGCTAACCCGATGGATGCACCGGTCGATCGCTCCACGCACCACGGATTCGCTGCCGGCAATGCATAAAAACCCGGGCAATGTCTGACCGCTGGCCTGATCTACCGACTCTTTCACTCGCGTAACGGCGGTGTAAAGAAGCTCGCGGGAAAGAACCGGCGAATCGCGCTCGGGCAGAACCAGCAGCACCTGTCTGAACTCCGAACCCTGGCTGCGATGAATCGTCATCGCGAAGCAATCCTGTACGCCAGGAATCAACGATGCCGGCACACGTCGAACTCCAGAATCGTTGCTCCCGTCTTCAAAGACGATCGCACGACTCTGGTCAGCAACAGACGAAGGCTTTATCCCGACGTCCCCCTGCGCGACCACGCCAACATCGCCGTTGAACAGGTCGAGCCGGTAATCATTCCGTGAGACCATGACCAGGCGACCGAACGAATCTCCGGCGTAAGAGCTCAGCCAGCCGTCTGCCGTCAGACGTTCGGCGATACGCTGGTTGAGCATCGTCTCACCACGCAGACCGGAACGATGCGCGCACAGCACTCTGATCTGCGAGGCCTGATGCAGAATTTCCAACGACCCATTCGGCTCGTCTTTAAGTCGCTCCAGATAATCGCGGTAACCGATTGCCGCCTGCTCAATCGCAGACTCAAGCGGCGACGCCCCCGGAGCGTTCCCATCGAGCCACCGGATCTCGTCCGGATTCGCCGCTCGAAGCAGCGAGATTGCCTCTTCTGCTCGGCCCTCGCGAATCGCTGTCGCCAACTGACCGAGTGAACTCTCGGCAGAAAAGCGATGACTGTAGTTAAGCGTGGCGACACTCTCGGCCAGCGTGCTCGCCGGAGCGGTTGAACCTGCCACCGCAGCGTTTTTCTGTTCAACAGCCGCGAGCGACCGAGTGGATGCTTTGTCGGGAGTCCCGTCGGCATCAAACGACAGCGTCAGCTGTTTCGAATCGACTTTCTTCCTGCGCGACGTTGACCTCGTTTTTGACATCTCTGCCGGCACAGACTCCCGAGTCGACACAGAAGCCGACGAAAAATCCGAACCTGCATCCGCCATGCTTAACCCGGTCCGGTGAGCAATGATCGCTCGCCTCTTCTCACTGAGCCTGTCGAACGGGCCACCCAAAAAGTCTCCGCACAAGTCGCTCAACACACCGCCAGCTTCGACGGAAGCCAGCTGGTCTCGATCCCCGATCAGAATGACCTGAGCCGAATGTGGAATCGCATCGAACAGACGGCACATCAGCGCGAGGTCGACCATCGACGCCTCATCGACCAGCACGATGTCCGCTTCCAGCGGCACCTCGGCACGGTGACGAAACGGCCCGCCGCGCTCGGGCGGCAAAGGCGTCCATCCGAGCATCCGATGAATCGTTCCCGCCGAAATCTGCTTCAGCGCATCCTGCACTCGCTGGTCACCGTTCAGCTGCTGCGTCGCACGACTGAGCGACTCGTTCAGCCGCTGAGCCGCTTTTCCGGTCGGAGCCATCAGCAGAATGCGCAGCTCGGCAGGATCATTTCCAGCAGACAGATGCTGAAGCAGTCTGAGAGCCAGAAGTCGGGCAACCGTCGTTGTTTTCCCCGTTCCCGGCCCGCCGGTGATCACAGAGAACCATCGATCGACGGAATTGGCGACCGCCAGGCACTGATCACGACTGCCAGCGTTCTCCCGATCCGGAAACAGCTCGGCGATTTCACTCCGCAGACGAGCTTCGTCGAACGGCAACGGATTCTGCGCTAATCGGCGGGCAATATTGCCGGCGAGCCTTTGTTCGAAGTACCAGTACCTCGCGAGGTACAGCCGACAACGTTCAACGTCGAGGACTAAAGGAGTCGCAGCGGCTTCCCAGTCAGCACCTCGCTCAACGACTGTCACCAGCGGGCTGTTCTCCAGATTCTCGACCCATGTTGTGACTTCTGGCCAGTTGTTGTACTGCCGAATTCTCGAATCCAGGTCGGTCGTCGGAAACGCGATCTGGTGAGCCACCGACAGGTCGAGGCAAACATGGCCTCGCGTCAGCTGCTCGCTGCACAGCACCGCCGCCAGCAGAACATCCGGGCTCGTCGACGCGTCGACGCGTTGAAGTGTGTCTGCGAATGCCTGATGAATCGGAGACAGAACTCCGTCGACAGCCAGCTGCTGAAAGGTCAGCGAAGAAGTGAGGGCAGTCATTCGGCAGTCCTTCCATCCAGGGCGTCCGAAAGGGCCTTCACAAAGCTCGCCTCCGGACGATGGTGCCAGACTCCGGCCCGAGGTGATCCGTCCACCGGCAAACCTCGCAGAAACAGATAGACGACTCCGCCAAAGTCTGTTTCCAGGTTGAACGCCGGCAGTCTCTGTTCGAGCAACCGACCGACAGCCACCGAGTACAGACCAGCCTGAAGTAGATAGTCATACTCGAACATCGCCGCTTCGAGACACTCGGTCGCGTAGTTCGAAATGTTCGGGCCGAGATAATTCGTTTTGTAGTCAGCCACGAACCATTTTCCGTTTGCCTCAAACACGAGGTCAACAAAACCAGCCAGAAACCCCTGCAACCCCGCGACGGACATTGCTCGAACCCGCCTTGCGTAATCATGCATCAGCGAGTCCGTCGACGATTCGAACGCTGCCGCCAGTTTCCGTGTGGAAAATTCCGCCGCTCCGCCGAGCCTGAGCAGGAATGGTACTTCCGTGGCCAGACGGCAGGCTTCAATTTTCGAGAGGCGGCATTCGTCGTCGCCGATCGTCAACGTTTCGGCCAGACACGTCGTCAACGTGGCAGCCAGCGGGGCCAGCCAGCGAGCATCCAGTTGCATTCGCTCCAGCCTCGGTTCAAGCAGTCCTGTTACCTGCTGAGAAATCTCCTCGCGCGAAGCACCATGAAGACCGCCAGACATCAACGCATGCTCAAGCACAAAATGTACCACGTCACCAATCAGTCGCCCGCCCGGCATCGTCGCCAGTGGAACTTCAGTGTCGCTGCTGTCGCTTTGTAAGTCCGATTGAAATTCCGAGTCGCCACGCAACGGCATGACCAGCGAGTCGCGATCCACAACGTCGTCGATCATCCGACCGTGCGTCGAAGAGGCCAGCGCCGTGAAGCTGGTTTGCGACACGGCTGAAATCGTCTGTCGGCGAACGGGCCGCGACACGAGCCTCTGCTCAGATGCCTGCTGCCTTTCGTAGCGGACGCCTGGTCGAAGTCGCGACAATTCCGCGCCGCTGCGAACCTTCGCTCTGTCGATATCGAAGCTGCCGACCCATTCCCGGATGCAGGCGGCCAGTTCCGTGTCCGATGAATTCTCGGAAAGTTCACCGAGCAGAATCTGACCGAGTGCGGAGTTCGCCGAGTTTTTCGCCGCCGTCCAGTAAATGTGGCATTGATGCTTCGCCCGCGTCAAAGCGACGTAAAGCAACCGGCGTTCTTCCGCCCCGCTTTCGTTCTGATCCTGTCCCTGGCGAACTGGCAGCAGCTCGGAACCGACATCGATCTGCGGCACGGGCAACAACTTGCCATCGACTCCGCTGCGCGACATCACGACGGTCGGCTTTTTCCATTCACGAATCGACCACAGAGCCGGGCAGTAAACGATCGAGTATTCAAGCCCTTTCGACTTATGAATCGTGCAAAGCTGGACCGCAGCGCTGTCAGTCTCCAGGCGAAGCAACGCTTCCTCGTCGCTGTTTGAACCTCGGCGGAGTGTCTGCTCGAACCAGCGTAACAGCTCATCGGGGCCGGCATGGGCAGATGCGGCCTGTCGATGCAGCAGCTCGCCCAGGTGCAGATAGTTGGTGATCTGCCGCTCTCCGTTAATCTGCCCGGCCAGTCGTGCGATCGTGCCTTCGTCATCAAGCAAACGCCGCCACATCACGACAAAACCGTCGCGCTGCCAGAGCGTGTGCCAATCCAGTAGTCGCTCAACGAAGTGCGACAGTCGATCGCTGTCGTCGCGCAGCGAATCAATCTGCTGAGCATTCAGGCCGAAGACCGGCGTCTGTAACGCGTTGAATAATCGAGTCAGGCTCGTTGTGTTCTGAACGGCCCGCAGAACGTGCAGCATGGCTTCAGCCTCGGCAGACTCGAAAACCGACTCGTCAGTTTGAAGAACGGAAGCGACTCCTCGATCAGCCAGTGCCTGCTGAATGCTTCGCAACTCATAACCCGCTTTACACAGCACGGCGATGTCTGAAGGTTCCAGCCGTCGCCACGAGCCATCGCCCGAGCGGATTTCATCATCAGACTGAAGCTGCGAAACGATGTCTTCCACCAGTCGCTCGACAGTGAGTTCCAGCGCCGCCGACCGAGACATTGCTTTATCGGGTTCCTGATATTCCGGTCTGGGGATCAGCGAAACAGACATCGCAGGCCCCGGTCGAAACCGGTCGTCGTAGTGAGCATCGACTTCTGGCAGAGGAATCTGTTCGTTGAGAAACGGGTTCGACACGCTGTCAAAAACGGCCTGCACGGATCTGACCAGCGACCGGTCCGACCGCCAGTTCGTTCCCATGTTGTGGCGATGCTCGGCAGGGGTCTGCCGTTCCGCTTCCAGGTACGCCGCCAGGTCGGCCCCTCGAAAGCGATAGATCGACTGCTTCGGGTCGCCGATCATGATGAAGGCTCGGTCGGCCTCCGGATCAGGAGTCTCTGCCGCTTCGCGGAACACTCGACTGAAGATGCGATACTGAACCGGGTCCGTGTCCTGAAACTCGTCGACCAATGCCACGCGATATTTCTCTCGCAGACTTTCCAGCAGCAAATCCTTCTGACGCCCGTCGAGTGCCTCGTCAACTTTGTGCAGCAGATCACCAAAGCTCATGATGCCGCGTTCGCCGCGACGCTTCGCCACGTGGTCGCGCACAAACTGCCCGGCTCGCGCCAGCAATCGCGACTCAACTTCCTGCTGCCGCTTTGAAAATTCCCGCGACAGGTCAGCAATTTCCTGGAGCAACGAAAACGCCGGATGCTGAGGCGTGCTGCCTCGAAAGTCTTTCTTCGTGCCAGCTTCAAGCCCGCCCTGCGTGAGCCGATTCTGATCTCCATCGAGCTTGTCCTTATCCCACTTGAATTCAGCCAGCGATCGGGAATCGACCAGCGAATCGATAAACGCCATTGACTTGTCGATCTGGTCCGCCGTTTTATAGCTGACCTTGCTCAACACACCGTTCAGCATGGCGGCATCGATCAACTCACGAATTGCGGAGCGTTCCTGCGCCCAGACTTTCGCCAGCTGATCGACCAAACGCTCTGCCGATTTCAGAAAGTCCGAACGCAGCAATTCATCGAGTTCACCACTATCCGGAACGATTTCCAGCGACGGGCTCTCCATCACTGCGGCGGCGACTTTTTGAATTGCGCCGTACAGTGAATCATTGAGCGGCAGCCAGCGTTCGATCAAAGAATCTTCCGTCGCCCACGACTGCGCGACAAAATCGTCGACGCCTTCCCGAATCTGCTCATTGAGCGAGGCAACCAGCTCGACGTTGAAACGCGTTCCTGATTCGAAAACCAGTTCCTGCAAAACCCGGCTGCAGAATCCGTGAATCGTGAAGACGGGAGCCTGATCGAAACTCAGCAGCGCATCTTCAATTCGCTCAACGACTCGCGGACCGGAATCTTCATCCCACGCCCCCCCCTGCTCCAGCAGTTGCACGAGTTGAGGGTCCGCCTTTCCGGCCTCACCGGCAGCTTCGACATCAGTCGGATCGGGACAGGATCTCAGCAGTTGAAGAGCGTCATTCAAACGGCCACGCAATCGATCGCGCAGCTCCGACGTCGCTGCCTCGGTGAACGTCGTCACGAGGATCTGATCGGTCAGGCAACCGCCTTCCAGCAGCAGCCTCAGATAAAGAGTGGTTATGGTGAACGTCTTCCCGGTCCCGGCACTGGCAGCAATGCTGTGCACTCCGGAAAGAGGCATCTGTAACGGATCAAACATTCTGAATTCCCGATGAACGGATTACACGACGCAAGCTAGCCCACAGACATCCAAAGTGCATCAGTCCGTGGTCATTGGTGAGTGGACCTGTCAACTCGGTCACTCCTCTGGTTTCGTTTCACCAGGACGCTTCCCTTGGGTAGGAAATCCGATTCAGCAACGGTGCGATCGCTGCTCGGAACAGTTAACGTCTGCATTCTATTCGAAGAATTGATGCAGATTCGAAACGCAGACGCGATCGTAGATTCGCACGTCACGTAGTGACGCGTGGCTCGGATTTCGAATGCCAGATCACTATTCCGACTGATGTTCACTCGACAGGGAACCTGTCTCCATGCCTCGAAATACAATTGCCGCCGCAGGCAGTCTGATCCTGCTCGCCATTGGTGTGACGTGTCATGCCGCTCCTTCGGCCAGTGAACTGGCTCGGTCGGTATCTGCCCGGTGAAGCGAACGCTGTCAGCGTGGTGCGAGTGGCTGAGATCCTGAATTCTCCGCGCGCGAAGGTCGAAGGCTGGGCGGAAACCGCAAACGACCGATTTCTCACCGGGGCATCACGAATCCCGCCGTGGATCGACACGCTGGTGATCGGCTCGCTTGTTCGTCCGGAACTGCATCAGCAGGTCTGGCCAACCGGCGCGCTGTAGCTGCCGAAGAACACCACGATGGAAAGCATCGCGCGCACTGAAGCATCGCGATTGGACCGACTTGGTGAACTACGCTCGGTGCGGTCAAGTCGGAATTTCATTCTGGTCGAGCTTCGTCCGAGAATGCTGGAAGTGCGGTCACCAGGCGTGCAACTGGAACAGATCTCTCTGGCGGCGATCATCATTGCACTGGGCTTGCTGGTCGATAACGCGGTGCAGGTATGCGATCAGTCACGCACCAATCAGATGGAAGGCATGTCACCCGTCGAAGCCAGTATCAAAGGGACGACTCAGTTGCCCACAGCGATGCTGATGGGAACCGCCACAACCGTCGCTGCTATTGCGCCGATGCTGATTGGCCTGATCGGCAGCACGCGCGAGTACGTTTACAGCCTGCCCGTCACGCTGTCGATCACGCTGGGAATCAGCTGGGTGCTGGCGATGACGTTCGGCACGATTCCGGCAGCAGCGTTCATTCGCGTTCCGGCCGACCCGACCAGGCCGTCGGTACCTCTGCCCTGGCTGTTTGCGAAACTGACAGCACTGGTCACAAAGAAGAAAAACGCTGACAGTTCCACGGAACAGAAATCTGATCCGCTCGACAGAATCTTCGGAGCGGCCGTTCGCGCGTGTATCGATTTCAAGTTCGTTACTATTGGCATCGCTGCTGCATTACTCGTCGTCGCGCTGAAGCTGCCGGTCGCTTCAGAGTTTTTCCCAAAAGACATGCGGGACCAGTTTCCGATCGAGATCTTCCTGCCGGAGAATTCGACGATTGAGCAGACAGACGCCGTCGCCAGACAGGTTGAAACGATCATCCAGAAGTTGAGCCCGTTGACTGACGCTGTCGGACAGCCCGTTGCTGACGAGTCAGGCGAGCCGGTTCAGCAGATTCGTGCATTCCGAACCATGGTGGGTCGCGGTGGCTGCCTCTGGCCATGAGCGGTGGTCCGCTGTGGGAAGGCATGTCCTGGTGCATGATCTACTGACTGATCGTCGCTACGCTGCTAACACTGCTCGTCGTCCCGGCGCTCTATGCGTTGCTTGTCGAAGTTTTCAATGTCAAACCCGTTCAGATTGCATCGGCATGAACGGCTCGCAACCCGGCTCGCTTCGCAAGAATCGACACTGACACCACCTCAGTGGCACGTACAGGCAGGTCGAGCAACAATGAACAATGCTGTCGCCCTCCCGCCATGCTTTGTGATCGTCCAACCTCAATGAACGAAATTCTTTACTACGACCGATATCGCGAGGAAGTCTGCTCCGAAAAGATCTATGGCGACAGGTCGTTACGTTGGACTTATGGAACGACGGCAGGAAAAATCGCCCTGCACCTGCTGGTGAAACGCGCCTTGTTTTCCCATTGGTACGGTTGGTCAATGGACCGCCCTGGGACGCGTCGGAAGATTGAACCGTTCATCGAAAAGTTTGAACTCGATGCCAGCGAATTCGCGCTTCGCCCCGATGAGTTCAAAAACTTCAATGAGTTCTTTTTTCGAAAGCTGAAGCCCGAAGCCAGGCCGATTGATTCAAACCCCTTGTCCATCTGTTTCCCTGCTGACGGACGGCATCTCTGCATACCCGACCTTTCAAGCGGCGATGGCCTGTTTGTGAAGGGCGCAATGTTTAACCTAAGAACGCTGATCGGCGACGACGAACTTGCAAGCCGCTATGAAAATGGGAGCCTGCTCCTGTCCCGACTCTGCCCGACGGACTATCACCGATTCCACTTTCCCACCAGCGGCACCCCCACGCCGGCAAGACTGCTCAACGGGCACCTCTTTTCGGTCAATCCGATAGCGCTTTGTCAGAATATTCAAATCCTTGCGACCAACAAGCGGGTGTTGACGAAGCTGGTTACGGAGTCGTGTGGAACAGTGCTGCTCATCGAAGTTGGTGCGACCTGTGTCGGTGGCATTTGTCAGACGTACGAACCAGACGCTGCCGTCGCCAAGGGAGAAGAGAAGGGATATTTCCGATTTGGAGGCTCATCCACGATCGTGATTTTCGAACCTGGTCAAGTCGTCTTTGACGACGACCTGATCAAGCACTCCAGCCAGCACCGTGAACTCTACGCCCGAATGGGCGACTCGATGGGGACCATCCTGTAACACGTCAGAAGCTCTGAGAAACAACCAGACAATCGTGCTCATGCCGGTTAATCCCCGAAAACATGCCCAAACATCTCGCAGACGCCACGAGATACGATCTCTGACCTGCATTTCTTTTCGTGCCGTTAAAGATCAGGCGCGAACGTCATGCAGCGAGAGCGACTGTGAACCAGACGTCGCGACTCAGGTACAGCAACCCGACGTGCAGGTGAGGAGTCCTGAAAACCAATGAGCGATCTCGGACACCCCTCGCCTGCACGTCGGACTACTTACCCTGCGACACCCAACTCATAGCCCCTCAAAGCTTTGTCCGGAGAGTTTCAAGCAACCGGCAACGACACCAGCATGGCTGGTGGTTCAATGGCAGGCTGCTGGTCATCTTCCGGAGCGAGAACGGTATCGACCAGGAAGTAGAGAAGCTGACGCAGCTTTTCGTTGTCGACGTTGTCCGCCAGTGTTTCCGCACGGGCTCGGGATTTTTCGACCAGAGCGTCGGCCTTTTCGAAGACGCCTGTTTCTTCAAACAGACGCTTCAGGCGAGGCCCGCGGCGATCGTCTGTCGACTCCATATTGATGATTTCCTGCAACTCCGCACGCTGTTCAGGAGAAGCCGCATCAATGGCCAGGGCGAGCATCACCGTAGGCCGCAGCGCCTGGGCATCCTGGCCGGAGAGCAGTTTGTTATTGCTGTCGCCACGCCAGTCTTTCAGGTCGTTGAGAACCTGGAAGCCGACTCCCAGGTGGCGGCAGAACGATGGGACCAGTTCTTCGTACTTGTCCATCGGCCCGGCCATGCGGAGTCCGGAGTACAACGCGGCCTCGAAGGCCGGCGATGTTTTCAGAGCATAAATCTGCAGCGCATCGAGCGGGGTCAGTTCCAGCGTCGGTCGCTGCTGCCAGGCCATTTCGGCACCCTGACCGTCACACAGTTTGATATGCGCTTGCGACATGCGGTCCGTGACGTCGCAGGCGACTTCTGCACCGAAGTCTTCGCGACAGGCGTTGAGTAACCGATAACCGAGACCGATCAAATGGTCGCCAACATTAATGGCAGTTCCGAGATCGTATTCGCGATGCAGGGTTTCTCGACCGTAGCGATACATGTCGTCATCTTCGATGTCGTCGTGGACGAGCGAGGCTTTGTGGAACGCTTCGATCGACATCGCGACCCGGGCAACGCCGTCAGGGACAGGTAAACGGTCCACGTTTTCGAGGTTCGTTTTCTGCAACTCTCCATCGGTCATCGCGTCGTAGGCGGCCAGCGTGATAAACGGTCGGAATCGTTTACCACCGTTCTGCAGCCAGTCGTAGGCCAGTTTTTCGGTGAACGCAATCGGTGATTCAATCTTCGCCGGATCCTTCGTTCGGATTCTTGGAAGGAGCCGATCGAAGTCCCGTTCGAAGATGAAATTCGAGGCTCGCATCGCCGGCAGGAAGCTGGGAGTCTCAGGCTCGTCCATCGGTTCGTACTGGTCGATGACTTCCCAGATCCATGACTGGTCCAGCGTGGTGTTTTTACAATCGCCCGAGTGCAGCGGGACGGCGTACGACGGCACGCCCGCGATCAGAATTTTGTCGATCGCTTTTTCCAGCACATTCAGGCAGGCAACTCCGAGGATACCGTCGATGTAGCCGCTGACGATAATTTTCAGAACGATCGGCGAACCTTCGGCGACGAGCACTTTGTACCCAAGCTTCTCGGCTTTGCCTTTGTAGTCAGCGATCGAGCAGGCACCGCAGGTTTCACAGTCGAGACCGAAGTCGTCGTAGTCGGCGGGGCAACCTTCCGCGTGTTTCAGGCAGTGAGGCAGCAGCAGCATTCGTCGGTTAAACGGAATCGCCAGGAACTGACGCTTCCAGAAGAAGTTGCCGATCAGCACGGCCACAAAGCCGGTGTACTTTTCGGGCAGTGACATCTGGTTAAGCAGTTGTCGAGCCCAGTCTTCCAGTTCGGCCTTGTTGAAGTTGCGGCTGCGGTCGAGCGTTCTGGCGAACTCTTCGCAGGCCGCTTTGACCTTTTCTCGCAACTCCAGCGTGTCGGGCACTTCTTTGAGATGGCTGGTGCTCTTCCGCTTGCGACGGCGTTTCACCGGAGCTTCATCGTCCACGAACGTAATCTCGTCGGTCTGTGCTTCTTCCGAGGAGTTGGCGGCACGCGTATCGGCTGGTGCGATGGACACGTTGTGCTCCTATCGTGAAGTCCGCAGACGAAACCGACTCCATTCGGCCGCGGGCGGTAATTTGTCTGTTGAGAAAAACTCGCGCGCCATGCGCGAATCATTCCGTACTACGAACGATCTAAAGCCTTAGTTCCTGCGAACATGTCTGAATCTCACGCGAGGGCAACAAGTTGCAAAGAGCTGAATCAGGATTCTTTACGGCTTGGTGCCTTCGCGTAAAAACGTCCGTCTGACGAAATTCCCGACTGGGAATCACGATGCAAACGCCGGGACTTAACCTGGTGATCTGAACTGAACTGGGGAGAGCCGCCGCAGGACTGCGAGGCTCCAATCAGGCAGGACTCTCTTCCGAAATCTCGACCGCCCGGCGTAACGCCGAGACAGCAAAAATCAGCGGATAGAGCCTTTCAAAATACCATAATCGAGCGAAATAGAAACCGATCGGTGTCGGCACACAGACAGATCCGTCAACGACCTTATCGATTAACCAGCTAATCCCGTCAAACGCGTTCTTTCGATAAGCCGGGAATTCCAGTAGCACCTCCGCTGCCAGAGCAGTCTCTTCGACCGATGGAGCAATTCCAGCACCTCCGCCCCAGCCTCCGTTCGAGTTCTGAACACTGGCCAACCATTCGGCAGCACGTTCAATTTCGGGGAGCCTGCCAGGATTTCCTCGAAAGTAAGCCAGGACTTTTGCTGTGCCGTAGACCGGATTTTCATCATCATTTCCATGCTGATTTCCGAACCACAATGGAACCCATGAGCCATCAGGACGTTGCCTGCCCATGAGAAAAGCGAGCCCACGAGCCAACGATGTTTGAATTTTCACATTTAATTGTGAATTTGACACCCAGCAACTGAATTCGTCGAAACTGTCTGACGGCTCAGAATTACTTAATCTGGCGTTTGCTCCGGAATTCCCGATCGATAATCCTCGATTCCTGGATTCTCTGAGGAACTGCCGCGCGTGCCATTCGGAAAGTGCCCTCAGGCAATGTGCAGTGATGTCTGCCGAACTTCGATCAAACGGCAACGTCCCCCAGCCTCGGCAGAAAGTTGGAAAGCCGCCGTCGCGGTTCTGCAGGCTGAGCAACCACTCAACTCCGTTTTCGAGGGCACCCGGAATTTCCGATTCCTCACGCGAATGCGCGAAGCTGCAAAGATCTGACTGAGTTCTTCGTTTCTTCGCGTCTTCGCGTGCCCCCCTTCCCCGTGCCGACCTGCTAAGCGTCTGTAAAGCCAGCATTGCTCCGGGTGTGTCGTCGGCGTCGGGGACTCCACCGGGGAGGTCGGTCCAGGCCCAGCCTCCGGGGGCGGCGTTCGTAAAAGGGTGCACCTCTTTGTACTGCTGATCGAGCAGCCATTTTGAAAGGCCGGGGCGGAGCTCGTCGGGTACGTGCCCCTGCAGCGCGTTGATCGACAACGTCGTCACCCACGTCGCGAGGTTCGTGTCGATCGGCCAGCTTCCGTCTGGACGAACGGACTCGCATAGAAAACCGACAGCCCGCTTCACGACGATGTGATCAGCGAGACCTTTCCCCGCAAGACTCATCGTGACGAAACTCGTCAGCGGAGCCGCTTCCAGGAAGCCTCCATTGGGCGGCTGGATCCGATCCAGAACCTGCAGACTTTTCCTGATCGCTCGGTTGCGGATGAAACGGACAATCGGATTCCAACTCGGGCAATGATGATGCTTTACCTGCCCGATCGCGATCAAAGCCGGCAGCGCGTAACTGACAACCGGCAACCGAATCGTGCTGTAAAACTTCGCCGGCAGACACGCCAGTTCGAACGGCAGCGACGTGACTTCTTTCCAGTCAACCAACCCGGCGAGCGCACAATGAGTCAGGATCGGAACGGAGAACGTTTTGTCTTTCCCGTACCGAGCGACGACCGCCGGCACTCCGCCCTTCTCGTCGATGTATTGCTTTGCTTTTTCCACATGATGTGGAAACTCGCCGACCGTACCCGTTGCGTGAAACACGGCGTGAGCGAGCATCGTCGTTGAGATATTGCTGATGCTCTTAACGGTGTCGCCCCAGCCGCCGTCGTCATTCTGATGGTCGGCCAGCCAGTTCACCCCGCCTTGAATCAGCACGGCGAAGTCAGCGTCCAATGAGTAGTCGGCAGCACTGCGTCCGGCATTGCAGACCTGCTGAAGTGCCATGACCGTTGTTGCGGTCGATAAGGCCGACGTCGAAAGCTCACCTTCCCAATGCGGCAGCTCGCCCGGCTTGTTCCGGCATTCGGCCAGAAGCAAATCCTTCGCCGTTTCGAAGGTGGATGTGAGTTTCTGCAAATCGATCATTGGATGCCGTAGGGTGGGCACTGCCCAACAGAAGAGTAGGCTGGGTCAAGCCCCAGCTTGAAACCATTGCTGGGACACGTCCCAGCCTGCAATCTCGGCCCACCTTACAAAGCTCGAATGATCGCCGCCGCGCTTTGACCAATGGCAGTGCGGTTTACGGTGATCGCCGTCAGGTTTTTCAAAGGCTGCGGACCATCGTGCACGACGTTCAGACGGCAGCGAGGATCCGGAATTCGGTAGTTCAATGTGGCTGGCAGCGTTTCGTTCTGAAGAGCGAGCAGGCTGCCGGCAAGTTCAACCGCGCCGGAACCATCGTCGAAGTGGCCGAAGTAACTCTTCAGAGCCGTCACCGGAATGCGTCTGGTCGCATCGCCGAGTCCCCAGTAGTAGCCCCGAGCTTCGATCACGTCGTCCCGCTGAGTGCTTTTACCGTGCGCGTTGATGTGGCCGATCTGGTCGGGTTCGATATTTGCCCGTCGCAGCGCGGCGTGGATCGAACTTGCGATGCCTCGCCCATCGGTACTGTTCGGATGACCGGACGCGTCGCTGCCAGCTCCAACCCCCAGGACTTCCGCGTAGATTCTGGCTCCACGGGCAACCGCGTGTTCGTACCGCTCAACAATGAATGCCGCAGCTCCCTCGCCAACAATCGTCCCGTCGCGAGTGACGTCGAACGGTCGGCAGGCGTGCTCCGGGTCGTCGTCGCGCTGCGAGAGGCTTTCGAACAGATTGAACTTGGTCAGATCGACGGGGTGAATGTTCGAGCTGCAAGCTCCCACAATCATCACGTCGGCAACTCCTCGTTCGATGACCCTTACAGCTTCACCGAGCGCCAGCAACGCGGAAGCATCCCGACAGGTGATGGTGTTATTCGGCCCCTGGGCATTATGTTCGATGGCGACGTGGCAGGCCGGCATATTGGGGAGTTGCTTGAGCAACCACAGCGGGGCAATTCTTCCAAGGCCGTCTTCGCCCCAGCGAGTAAACTCGACAACGTCGTCCATTAAACTTTGACAGGCGGCCTCAATGAGTTCTTCAGGACGACTCGAAATACGACCGCAGCCAAAGACGACGCCCAGTCGAAGTGGATCAATCTGGTCATGTTCCAGCGAGGCATCTTCCATTGCCATCGCTGCTGCGGTCACTCCCAGTTGAATGCCGCGTGACATCACCTTGATGAACTTCCGGCAGTAAATGTGATCCTCGGGGGCGAAGTCGCGGATCTCGGCAGCCAGCCTGGTCGGGTAGCCGGCATTCGGCAGCGATTCCAGAAGTCCGATGCCCGACCTTCCTGACTTCAGGCTGTTCCAGAATGCGGCGTTGCCAATTCCGTTCGGCGCAACGGTGCCGACTCCGGAAATGACTACTCGATTTTGTTCGGGCACCCAGACCATCTCGCCTTTCAGTCCGCAGGCTCTGAGCTTGAACATCTGGCGACGTTCAAGTTTCGCAGACTGCTTGCAGCGTCATTACGAAATGCAGGACTCAGTCGTTCAAAATGTCGACCGGAAATCGGCGTCACATTAGAGGACGACTCAGTAAATCGCACATTTCACGGCAGTGACTACAAGCCCCAGCAAATGAGATGTAATCAGCAAATCAGGACAGAACCTTGCATTTCGCCAGACACCACCGGACCCACTCACGGTCGTTTTGTCGAGCTGATTGCAGAACTGGCTGAGATTACACCCCTGCGTCCCGATGGTGTCAAGAGCCTGACCTTCAAGCTTCGGAACGGCCCGAGCAGCCGATCGACGCAAAGTTTGCCAAAGTTTGCCGACGCCACCTGAGGAATGCCGAAGGGAAGTGCTTCAAAGCTGACGCTTCTCCCTTCGGCATTCCTTGTTCAGTCTTGAACATTCGACTCATTCGATTCCGGGATCTCATCATGCCCTGTTCTGGCTACACCTTCGGGCAGGTGTTCGAAAAGTTGGGCCGTCGATGGACGTAGATGCCACCATTCTCGAAAACCCGCGTTGATCTGCATCTATCAGCAGCTTGAGCACTTTCAGAATTCGTTTTCAGTGTTCTGCAGGAGGGCCACAGAGGGTGCAATGGCTATTCCGGGTGCCCGCTCCTGCACAGAAACCATGAAAATGGTCTACATTCGGGAATGGGAAGGGACGAGGATTTCGCACGAATGTCGGAGTGATCGGTCGGTCGAGCGTTTCTCAAAATCCGACAATTTCTCACTAAGACGTCGGTTGCTGGCTCGTCAATGAGGCAGCACGACTCAGCGGCGCAGTTGTTTTTCGCAGAGAGTTGCGGGATCGGCGGTTGCCTGAACGGGGACATGAAAGTCCGGGGACGAAGATGAACAACGGGCAGGTCAGCCAGTCCGAGTGGGTCCGGGAGGCTCTTCTCAAGTTTGAAGGGCCTCTGGTTCGTTATGCGCAGCGAATCACCGGTGAGCTGGAGCTGGCTCGCGATGTCGTGCAGGAAACATTCCTCAAGCTCTGCCGGCAGAATCGAGCGGAAGTGGAGGGCCATCTTTCTCAGTGGCTGTTCACCGTCTGCCGAAACAGGGCTCTGGACGTTCAGCGAAAGGAGCGTCGAATGACGACGACCACTGCTCTTGATCAGCGAACTTCGACTGCCGGAGACGACACACCGGATGCCGCAGCCGAACAGAAGGACTCGATGGCCCGGGTGCTTCAGCAGCTCGACCGCCTGCCCGACAACCAGCAGGACGTCATTCGGCTGAAATTTCAAAACGAACTCAGCTACCGAGAGATCTCCGAAATCACCGGCCTGACGGTTTCCAACGTCGGCTTCCTGCTTCACGTCGGTCTGAAACGCCTGCGTGAACTGATGCAGGTTGAACTGGCATGAGCGGGTGACTGAGGTGACAAGGTGAGTGGGTGATCGTTTCAAAGTTTCACCCCATCACCTTGCCACCCCTCACTCTTACCCCCACACAACCTTCCTCCCACCGGGAGATTCGAAATGACGAATCCAGCTTTCAATCCCGAAGATCCTCGCCTGACAGCCTTCGTGCTGGGCGAGATCGACGACAGCGGCCGAGCAGAAATCGAACAGTTACTTGAAACTTCTCCGGAAGCTCAGGCAGCCGTTAAGGAAATCGAGGAAACGATCGGCGTGCTCAAAGAGAGTCTGGCTTCCGAACCGGCTCCCGAGCTGACCGACGCACAACGAGCGACTGTTGAGCAGCAGCTTGCTGGCCCGAGAATAGCTCCTCCCGTTGAGGCAATGCCGCAACCGCTGCAGCGATCGGGTGGCCAGGCTGGCAAGCTCTTCGGAGTGGTAGCGTCAGTCGCGGCTCTAGGGTTGCTTGTCACGTTAAACCTTCCGGCCGTGCAGCAGGCTCCCATTTTGCCGAGAGGTGACTTCGCTGCCACGTCGACACCAGAGCTGGTCGCGATGAACGACGCTGCCGAGAATGAAGAATCGTTTACAATGTCGAACTTCGGCGTTTCGTCAGCAGACAGAACTTCGAGCAGGGCACAATTGAAGTCGAATTCAACGAGTGACGAACTCGGCTTCGCTGCGGGCCGTCTTGAAAGTCTTGATGTTTCCAGCACTGAATCTGGCCAGGCGGACAGACCGCAACCGTCTGATTCGTTATCCAGGGCTGAAATTGCAAAGACGCAACTGGCGTCGGAAAAAGCAGAGCTTCCAGCTTTTCGACAGAATGTTGCGAAAACGAAACCTGCTGAAATTCCGGACGAAGCAGATCCTTTCTCCCGGCCAACGGGATCCAGCCAGCCTGACTCGCCGCAGCGACTGATCGCGGACTCCGGTTCGCGACCGCAGGGTAAGGATGGCGCGATGAAATCGGGCGGCGTTCTCGAAGGGCGATCTTTGTCGATTTCGGGTCGGCCCGCTGGAGAGCCTGGGACGTCAAGATCAAAGAATGATTCGTTTTCAACGCTGGTTCCTGGGGCGTCTCCGGTTTCCCGAGCACCTCTGCCGGCCGCTCCAGCTTCTGGCCAGCCGACTGCGGACAAATCTGGATTGGCAAGACAGCTTGCCGGTGCTACGGGCGGAAAACCCTTTAACGTTCCTGACGTTGAGGAGCCTCGTTCCGTGACCGCACAAACTAACAATCCTCACACGAGAGAAACGGTTGTTCGAAATCGAGTTTCCGTCACCCCTGGTGATTTGAGTAAACCGGCTGTGGTTGACGAAAGCAAAGGTCGTCTGACTGGACCTGTCACCGGCGGTGCAGTTGCCACGTCGCCCGAACCGGCAAGAGCCGTCGCTCTCAAACCGGCACAAAGCCGACCTCAAAAGCGTGTGATGTTTCTCGAAGAAGAAGCCCTGCAAGTGGGACAGCAAAGGCCGGTTCCGCCGCCTGCTCCAAGCCCTGAAGCAGCCGCCCTTCAGCAGATTCGCCAGCGGGAAGAAGCGTTGGCTCGCGGAGGCGAAATCAAAAAACTGGCTGAGCTGTCGAAGGAATCGCAGTTGCAGACTCGGCTGGCGGCAATCGACAGCGGTGCGGCGCCACGAGTGTCAGGTCGCGGCTTCGGGCTGGGAGGTCGCGATCTTAATGAACAGCTTGAGCGATACTCCGAGAGTCTGAGGCTGTCACGATTCAGTCGAGAGCCACAACTTGAAGCGAAAACGCGGGCGTTTGGATTCGGCAGCGAGACTTACGAAGCCATCGTCGAAAACGATTTCATCGTGCCGGTGATCGGCGACAAGGAAAAATCTCTGTCGACAATTTCGGTCGACGTCGACACGGCCAGCTATGCCAACATGCGACGCTTTCTGAATCGGGATCAGCTTCCGCCAGCGAACTCCGTGCGGATCGAAGAGCTGGTCAACTATTTCAACTACAACTACCCGGAACCGGAAGGCAACGATCCGTTCTCGGTGAAGACTGAACTGGCTTCCTGCCCGTGGCAGCCGAGTCATCGTCTGGCAATGATCGGTCTGAAAGCAAAGACGATCGAAAAGGCCAAACGACCACCGACGAATCTCGTCTTCCTGCTGGACGTTTCCGGGTCGATGCGAGCTTCCAACAAACTGCCGCTCGTGCAGCAGTCAATGCGGCTGCTCGTTGAGGAGATGACTGAAGACGACCGAGTTTCGATCGTGACTTACGCCAGCAACGCCGGAATTCGTCTACAGTCGACTCTGGGATCGAAGAAGCAGGAAATCCTGAACGCAATCAACGGTCTGCAGGCCGGCGGGTCGACCAACGGCGAAGGCGGCATTCGCATGGCTTATGACGAAGCCAACCGTCACTACTTTCAGGGCGGAGCGAACCGGGTGATCCTGTGCTCGGACGGCGACTTCAACGTCGGCAAGAGCAGCGACGGCGACCTTGTCGAGCTGATTCAGGAGAAAGCCGCCAGCGGAGTGTTCCTCAGCGTGTTCGGCTTCGGCATGGGCAACCTGAAAGATGGCAAGCTGGAAAAACTCGCCGACAAAGGCAACGGCCACTACGGTTATATCGACGACCTGAACGAAGCGAAGAAAGTCTTCCAGGACGAACTCGTCGGCACGCTCTACACCGTGGCAAAAGATGTAAAGCTGCAGGTCGAGTTCAACCCGGCCACTGTCGGAGCGTACCGGCTGATCGGTTACGAAAACCGCAAGCTGGCCGCTCAGGACTTTACGGACGACACCAAAGACGCAGGCGAAATCGGATCGGGCCATACGGTAACGGCTCTGTACGAAATCATTCCGAAGCATATTCTGCTGGAACAGCCGAGCGTTGACGGGCTGAAGTACCAGGCCGCTCCCAAGGAATCAGCTGCGGATGAGGCAGTGGCTGAACCGACAGAGAATCCGGCGAAACTGGTTGGCTCTCCAGGCACTGATCAAGAACTGCTGACCGTCAAACTGCGGTACAAGAAGCCGGACGAGGAAGTCAGCGAGGCCGTGGCGAATGACTATCCCGTAACGGACGTTGAAATTGCCGGGAAGCAACTCTCACCAGTCAGCGATGATCTGATGTTTGCCGCATCGGTAGCTTCGTTCGGCATGAACCTGCGAGGCTCGAAGTATCGAGGCAACTGGGGCTTCGCCGAAGCTCTGGAATCCGCACAGGGAGCGCAGGGCGACGGCAACGATGCTCAGCGAACGGAGTTCATCCAGCTTGTCCAGCGAGCGATGCGAATCACCGGCCAGCAGGTCGGCCCGCAACCGAGCACAGGCGAAGGAACGACGACACGACCGGGAGAACTGGAAGCAACCGAGGCTCGAATTAAAGCATCGGTCGATGGTAAGTACCGCCGCCTGGTGAAGAAGATCGAAGTCCGAGACGACTTCCAACGGTTTGGAGCGTTCAACGACTATGGTCATTGGGACGGCACCGAGTACGCCGGTCACAAAGACCTGCCACCCGGCAACTGGGTCTACGTTTACCCGAACTGGTACATCTGGGCCGAGGCCGCTGCGCCAGCGGCAGAAGGCGTTCCTTCCGCCGAAGAAAAACCAGCCGTCAAGTAGGTCAGGCTCTGCCTGACGAAATCCGCTGATCAAAATTGGACCACGGAAGGCACGGAAAATACCGAAGGAAGAACGAAAATTCCTCCGTGCAAATCCGTGCCTTCCGTGGTTCTTCTCCTTTGACGGCTTCGTGATCAAAGAAGCTCGCCAGCAACGGTGTCTGCAAGAAACCGGCCCTGGTAAGTCAGACGGATAGTCGAGCCGATCTCTTCGATTAGACCTTGCGTAACGAGTCGGCTGATCGATTCTCCGGCCAGTTGGTACAGGTCGAGGTCGGTCGTTTCCCTGAACCACCCCTGCTCAACTCCATCGTTGGTGCGCAGGCCAAGGACCAGCAGTTCGCGGGCGAATGATTCAGGATCGAGTTTTTCGACGTCGCCGATGGCTGACTCTCCGGCGAGAACTTTCTTCAGCCAGGTCGTCACACTGCGGTGGTTCTGCCGTCGTTCGTTGTCCATCAGGCTGGCCGCGCCGGGACCGAAACCGAAGTACGACTGACCGGTCCAGTAAACCTGGTTGTGGCGACAGCGGAAGCCGGGGCGAGCGAAGCTGGAAATCTCGTACTGATGAAAATCGTGAGCGGCAAGTTGCTCCATCGCGATTTCGTACATTTGCCGCTCCAGCTCTTCGGTCGCCTGCGGAAGCTCGCCCTTCTCACGCCGCGTCCAGAATGCCGTCCCTTTTTCGAAAGTCAGGCCGTACGTCGACAGGTGCGTCGGCGAAAGTTTGATGGCTGTTTGCAGCGAAGACTCCCAAAGTTCTACCGTCTGGCCGGGAACGGCGAAGATCAGATCGAGCGAAATATTTTCGATGCGTTGCCTGATTCGGTCGACGCAGGTGAAGACGTCGGCTCGCCGGTGGTCGCGTTCAAGCATCACCAGCGTCGCATCGTCAAACGACTGCACGCCCAGGCTGATTCGATTCACGCCAGCGTCCGCGAGCACGGCGATCCGATCATTGGTCATACGTGCCGGGTTGGCCTCAACGCTGAACTCGGTTTCCAATGTGAGCTGAAATCGGTCGTGGACAAGCCCGCAAAGTCGTTCGAGTTGCTGAGCGGAAAGCTGCGTCGGCGTACCGCCTCCGAAAAAGACAGTGTCGATCTCCGGCCTCGACGGCAATGCCGCGTCGTGGCTGCTAATGCGGCCCAGATTGCGGTCGATTTCTATCGTCAAGGCGTCAAGGTACCGGTCAGCCAGATAGTCCTTCCCGGCAACCAGCGTGAAATCGCAGTACCCGCAGCGGTGGGCGCAGAACGGAACGTGGATGTAGAGTGACCGAGGCTGGTTCACCGGGTGCTTCCGCAGTTTTAGAAGATGAGAAGTCAGAATGTTGCGACATCAGTCAGTGGAAATCTTTGCGTGTCTTAGCGGCTTTGCGGCTTAGCGTCAGATCCCGAAGGCAGAAAGTTAATGCGGCCTGCTGTGCAGCCGGAGTCGGACTTCTCAGAAATCGGAACTCGAAAGGTTGTCTGGAAACTCGAAACCGGCCCGCGTACCATTCCCGGCTTCGTGGCCGGGCGGTTTTTCGCTTTGGCAAGTCAACCAACGAATGTCGGGCTTTTCCGGCATCTGAACTCGCAGCAAAGGCAGCGGACCATGCCGAAGGTCACGTTCGTCAAAGAGAAAAAAACCATCGACGTTCCAGAGGGTGCCAACCTTCGAAAAGCCGCCCGCAAGGCCGGCGTGGAGCTCTACAAGGGCGTCCACAAGTACCTGAACTGTCAGGGTTTCGGCATGTGCGGTTCGTGCCGGGTCTACGTCAAAGAAGGCAAGCACAACGTCTCGAAGCCGGGGCTGGTCGAGAACTTCACCACGAAGCTCGGCGGTAATCCGGAAGCATTTTTCGCTTACATCGGCCACGAAGACGAAATGCGACTCGCCTGCCAGTGCAAGGTCGAAGGCGACATCAAGGTGGAAACCCAGGCTCCGTGCAACTTCCACGGTGAGAAGTTCTGGGGCTGAGTACTCAACCAGGCTGGTTTTTGGATGAGCAGACAATCGCGAAAACAGAAACCGCGGCCTGTGGTAACCGACGACCTTGAGACGAATGTGTCGCTGCTTTTGTCGGTCTGGGAGCGCGAGTGGTCGTTTCACGACATGGTGATTTCGTCGATTCTTCGGATCTCGGGACGCGTCGTTATTACGTTGGACGATCTCGTCCTGGTGCTGACCGGAGTCACTCAGTACACGTCAAATCTGGCTGTTGTTCCCGATGATGAGTTTTCGGAGATCTGGGTCACCCCTTCATTGACCGGTTCCGGTGAAACTCGAACCCTCCGGGTGGAGACCGAAGGTGGCCATTTCGAGGCTACTTTCCGCAATCTCAGACTGATACGCCCGCACGACCATGCCGTGTTGATCCCTTCAATCGACGATTGATGGAATCCTGCAGGGCCTGTTCCGAGATTGCAGCCTTGGAAACGATCGCGAACATTCGCTGAGTCCACGCTTCCTCTGCTGGGGCGAAACCGCGAGACTTCCGCTTCAGTCGAGTGGGCTGAGTGATCGCTGTTTTGAGTATTCGGTGGTCTTCGGATTTCCGGGTGGCTCGAAGTGGAGGAAAGTCCGGGCTCCGCAGGACAGGGTGGTCGGTAACGCCGACCGGTCGTGAGATCAGGGAAAGTGCCACAGAAAAGATACCGCCGATGGCCTGTCTGGCTTCGGTCAGGCGGGATCAGGTAAGGGTGAAATGGTGCGGTAAGAGCGCACCGGCAGTCGGGGCGACTCGGCTGGCCTGGTAAACCCCACCCGGAGCAAGGCCGAGCAGAAGGATGTCGCACTTGTGCGGCGGGGGCTTGTCCGGCTCCCAAAGACCTTCGGGTAGGCTGCTTGAGGTGCCGAGCAATCGGCATCCCAGAGAAATGATCGCTCTCGACAAAACCCGGCTTACAGGCCCACTCGGCTGATTTTTGCAAGGTTGAGGCTCAAGAGACGGGAGCCGAAGGCCGGGGGATCGGAATCTCCTGACAGAGTTCGCAGCTTAACGCGCGAACTGGCGACCAGACCGCAAAGTCAGCGTTGCTTACCACGCTTTCTCGACCGGGCAAATCCGGATCATGAGTACGACGGGCACGACTCAGACATCCCGTGCGCATCCGGCACGACTGTCGCAAAGTGAATTCGCCCGCCAGGCCGATCAGACTCTCAGCGTCTGCGCGGCGTCAGGTGTGTGTTGCGGGAACGGACTGTCCCCTCACTCACCGAACGAGCTGCGGCTTGTCAATCAGGGCTCCTGTCAAAAGAGGCGGAGAACTCATGCGTTCCGGAACGGATTCCAAAACCCGGCGACTCGGTCGCGACTTGCCGTTGGTTGCGTCGCAGATTGCCTGCGTCCTGATCTGCGTGACAGGGATCGGCTGCAACGCTCACCGAAACAGTCAGACATTGATGTCGCATCCGTCGCCCGACGTTTGCCTCAGCAATGAATGCTCATTCGCTGAACCAGCCGAATTCGGCGTTGGCGGTAACAACCCGGCCGGCGCTGCGGTTTATGACCAGAGCCAGTGGCACGGCTCTGCCTGCTCGAATGCGGACTGCAACGGAAGCGGCCATTCAGGCTGCCAGCAGTGCAACTACGAAATCCCGCGCGAACTGAAAAAAGTATCGCTGCCGGACTACGTGGTCGAGCCGCCGGATATTCTGCTGATCGAAGTCAGCAGTGGGCAGAAACTTCCGAATGCAAAAATCCGCTCCGGCGAACTTCTGAACGTGAGAGTCGGCAACACGCTTCCAGTCGACACGTTCGACGATCCGGTATCGCGAGCGTTCAAACAAATCGATGACACCTATCGCGTCCAGCCGGATGGAACGATCAACTTCGGCCCCGAATATGGCGCCGTCCCGGTTCGTGGCCTCACGATTCCGGAAGCTCGTCGCCTGATCGAACTGCATCTTCAACAGACGCTGCGAACTCCGCAGGTTCTCCTGTCTCGATCAACTGACCAGGCGGACCAGCCGGTGACTGGCGAACACCTTGTCCGTCCCGACGGAACTGTTTCGCTGGGCATTTACGGTTCGGTCTACGTGGCCGGGTCAACGCTCAGCTCTGCTCGACAGGCCATTCAGCGGCACCTTTCAGAACACATGAATCAGCCCGAGGTTTACGTCGACGTCCTGGCTTACAACAGCAAAGTTTTCTACATCGTGACAGACGGTGGCGGTGCGGGTGAGCAGGTTTTCCGCTTCCCATGCACCGGCAACGAAACCGTGCTGGACGCCCTGTCGCAGATCAACGGCCTGCCAACAGTCGCTTCGAAGAAAGATATCTGGATCGCTCGACCAGCTCCTCCGGAAGTCGGCTATGAGCAGATTTTGAAAGTTGACTGGAACGGCATCGTTCGAGGCGGGCAGTCAAAAACAAACTACCAACTGCTGCCAGGAGACCGGCTCTACGTCCAGGCCGATCGACTGGTCACCTTCGATACGATGATCGCCAGAATCACGGCGCCGCTCGAACGAATCGCCGGCTTTGTTCTACTTGGTCATGGAACCTTCCGCAGTATCCAGTTCGGCCATCAGGGGCTGAACGGCGGCGGTGGCGGACTCTAGCGTAAACCGAAAACCGTAGAGTGCGTCTCGACGCACCAGTGTTGATAACTGCAAGCCTGCGTGGTGCGTTAAGACGCACCCTACGAACCAGGAAACGACGTCGAGAGGGTGAAATGAAACACGTGACAATGTTCGTGGGACTGGGATTCTGGTTGGTGGCGAGCCACGCGCAGGCACAGCTTCCATATGTGCAGTCACGAGGCTTCAGTCAGTACGGCAGTCCTGGCGGCATTGGTGCTGTCGGGCAGCCAACCTTCAGTCCGTACCTGAACCTGCTGCGGCGAGGCAATTCGACTCTTCAGAACTACTACGGACTCGTCCGCCCCGAGCAACAGTTTCGGACGGCCAACGAGCAGTTTCAGTCAAATTTCAATCAGGTGCAGAGACAGTTTAACTCGACGCAGCAAACGAAGGTCGCACCACCGCTGCAGGCAACCGGCCATCGAGTTCAGTTCATGAGTCAACAGGCAACGGGCAACGGCAGTCTGCAGGGATTCAGACCGTCGCCGCCGTCAGTGTTGCCACCTGGTGTCTATCCCTCGCTGGTCCCTCAGACGGGACATCGAACTTACTTCGGAAATCAAGGGACGTGGTTCTCATCCAACCCGGCAGCGCCGCGACGTTAATCGTAAAGTCGGGTTCCTGACTCAAATCAGAATCAAAGTTCTGAACAACGTGAAACCAGTTCGTCTCGATTCGGGCCAGCGAGAAAGAGGAAAGAGTAAACATGCGACGGACTGCCAGAAAAACAGGACTGCTCATCACATCCGCCGCGGCCGGGCTGGCGACATTGTCTCATTGCAGCGCAGGACTGCTGGGAGATCTCTTCGACAAGCACTCCGACAAAGATCGAGTCGGTATCGAAAAACGGATGCCGGCCTGCGACTGCTCGTTCGGATACTTCTCGACTGCCTGGCAACCGTGGGGAACCTGCGACCAGACATCCGAGGCCGGCTGTTCCAGCGGAGCGTGCCGGAATTCAGCACCGACATTCCTGCGAAGCGTTCAGCCCGGATACAGCACCGGTCCGTCAATGAATGCGATACCGCCCTACGGCGACAGCTGGCCCCCACATAACAACGTGCTTCCGCCGGCTTCGCCGGACATGTTTAACGGTGTCCCGAATCCGACGGGCAGCTCGCCGGCACCGATCCTCATGACGCCTCTTCAACCAGAGCCGGCAACAGAGTTTCCGCCTTCATCTTCCTCGTCAGCAGCGTCGCCACGCGACTCTTTCGAGCCACCTTCGGCAAATCCGTTTCCACGAGCCATCACAACGAACCCGGAACTGCCTACTCTGAATACGAATCCTTATTCGCCCCCAGGCCTGAATCAAACGCCAGGCGGTACGTCAGGAATCTCACCACAGCCGCAATCGCTACCTCAACCGCAACTGAGTCCTGGTGTCAGTGTGCCGCTTGATCCGGCACAGCCTTCGTTCAGCTTTCCACAGGCTGCCCCGCAGCAGTCTCTTCCTCAACCGTTACAGAATTACGGCTCGTCGGGAACAGGGGTCACCTTACCGCCGCGCCGAGCCACCAGCGTCACGATTGATATCCCGCCTGGATCAGCGGGAACATCACTCAGCTTGCCGGATCCGGTTCGGTCAGGCAGTAACTTTGGAGGAACGTCCCTTCCATCGCCTGACAACGCGGCGCCGTCAGCAACGCCCGGTAATACAGGACGTCCACTGACTCCAGAGCCGTCACTGAGACCTCAGCCACCTGCTCCGAGGCCGTCGGTCGTGCCCGGCTCAGACACCACTTACCGGATGCTGCCCTTGCAGGCTGCCCCGCAGTTTTCTGCCATTCAGCAGGCGAACAATCGACCGATGCCGCATGCAAATTCTCAACCGATGATGCGACAGGGTTCGACCGTCCCGCCTCAGCAATTCCCGACACAGCAGTTTCAGCCAGCAACGCACTGGCAGGCGGTCCCGCAGATGCAGCCTCAACAACAGACCGGGTGGCGAGTGATTCCCGGTGCTTACCCACCAGCTGTCAATCGGCAGAACGCGGTTCAGCCGCCTCAACATCGCAGCCCGACACCATCGGAACGTGTGATCTACCTGCCACCACCGCCTCGTCGGTAATTTTCTGCGATGAAATCATCGCGGCAAAATTACTGTTGAGAACTGACCGGACCGCGGAAGCGAGAGATTTCAAACTGCATTGCTTCTTTCAGGTCGATTCGTTGACGAACCTCGGAGCCAGCGATCAGTTTCACGTCGTCGACGACGAATCGATCGCCCTCCCGAATCATCCTGACCGTCGCCCCGTACTGATCGTCTCCCAGGCCCATGATGGCAAGATCGTCGTTCATTTCGAGCGACATCAGCGGGACCGCGAAGTGTTCGTGCGGCGTCAGGCCGACCGACGGAATCTGTTTTGTCCGGTGCCAGACTTTTCGGTTCAGGTCACGTGACGAAAGCTGTTGCAGATGATCGATGCTTCGAGTCGACAAAGCATTGGCGAACTGGACGACGGGAACCATCGCTTCCAGAGTTTTGCACAGAGAATTCGGACGCCCGGAAACGGGCAACAGAACATCCTGAACCAGCAGTTCGCCTTCGCGGTCCTGCAGCACGTAGACCAGGGCTCGCGACCCCTGTCGCACCGTGACTTCGGTGACCGCTCCCATGAAGACAGTGGTCAGAATTTTCGGAGAGGCGTTTTCGATTTCCGGCATCGGCAACTGCATCAGCAGCGGCTCGTCGACACGACTCCAGACCCGCTGTCTGAATTCAGGCGTCGACAACATGCGGACGGTCTGAAGCTCACGCAGTGACAAGGCCTCGGCATAGAGTTCGACCATCGCGTGAGAGAGGAACAACGCTGACAATCGCTTTTCCTGATTGCCGTCGATTTCGTAAATCGTCACATCGTCGACAAGATACTTCGCCGCCGTCTTTGAATCTTCGCCTTCGACCTTGGACAGACTCAGCTTCACCAGGTCAGTTTCTGTGGCGACCATAAAATCAGCAAAGCCGCTTTGCAGTTTTACCTGATAAGTCGACGCCGCCTGCGATGCTGTAGGAAGCTGAACCGTGCTCAGAATGGCTGGCTCCAGACTGTTCTCGAAGAATGTTTTCATCGTGACAGTCTTCAGCGTCTTTTTGTCGCCGGTTGAGTACGAGTCGAGAAACACCGACGCCGATCGGAGTACGGTCGCCATCTGCTTTGCCGACGAGATGTGTTCCTTGTCCTTGCGTGACTCAACGGCCAAGTCGCTGATCAGCCACTGGTCCCGGATCTTTGTGAACGAGATAATCATCTGACCCGACTTGCCAGGCAGACGGACCAGCGCGACATCTTCGTCCATCTGCGCTTCCGGACGAACTTTCGAATCAGCCCGGTCGCCGATCACCTGCTTTGCCAGACGCATGAGGTATTCGTCAGGCAGTGCCCCGAGCAACGCTCCGAATTCCGGATCGGCCATTTGCAGAATGCTGCTTCTCGAGCCAGCGTCCCAGGCGTCGATGAATTCTCGAACGGTCGTGATCAGGTCCATCAGTTCGGTGACAGCCCGAGTCGACTCGACACCGTTCTGCTGCTTCCTGATATAGACGTCGTCGACGACCCACTTGCCGGTTTTCTCGTCGCGGACCAGGAGGTACCTCAGTCGTCTCGATTTTGAGTTGCCAATCTGCACGGTGACTCGTTTTTCCGTGTCGCTGATGTGATCGATATCGACGATCTCGACGTCGCCTTTTGGAATTCGCAGGACGGAAAAATCTTTGACCGAGTCTTCGTGCCGCAACGACTTCTCTTCGAAACGGCTGGACGTCACGTCGCGCAGCGAGTCGACATCTTCCTCCTGCAATGCTTCGCTGAACGCTGCGATGGTCCGACTTTCCACCAGGTTGGCACAGCCGGAAAACGCGAACGGAAGCGCGAGGCAGGCGACGACGGCCAGTCGATGTGCGAAATCATTGATTCTGAGGTTCATCGGAACGCTCGATTTTCAAGGTATTGCAAAGGAATTTGCTGAAAGAAGCACCGAACACCTCTTGTTCACAATTGTGACCAGGAAGAAATTCACAGCGAAAACGCAACAGCATTGCTGGAACGTTTTCATCAGTTCGGTGATTGTCTGGGGAAGGTGATTCGATTGACCGAAACCGGCCTGAAGACGTGCTGTTGCCTGGAAAAGGTGGCAAACTCTGGATGGGACACGGCTTGTCGCAGATCAGCGAAAACGGGTCAAGACAGAGATCCTGCCCAAACTGCTCGGCGACAACTGAGTAAAGACCGTGCTCCCATCCCGTATTTTGCGTCTGAGCAGAACGACCATCAGAGTTGCCGGCCAGTGATCGCCCCGGCGGACCGACGGCGTCTTGCACAAACAAATGGACGCTGATATGTTGAGTTGTTGAATTTGCCGAGGCTGGATTGAAGCTGGTTTCAAATTTCGGTCGGAACCACCTGAAACCGAGTCGGCGAATCTCGACGCACACCTGTTTTTCCCTCCTGAACACTCCCGCCGCTTGACGCTCTGGCCTGCCTCGTCGACTTTTCCTGTGCATGCCAAAGCAAAGCAATGGAGCCACGCTCATGACGCGTTCGGAAACTCTTCTGACAGGCCTTCTGGCATTCTTCATCGCAGCTCCAACCGTGACCGCGGAACAGGTCAAGCCGAAAGGGCTTGGCGATCCCGGCGTTCTGAACTCACTGCGGATTGAACCGGAAGCTGCCGAAGGGCAAGCCGGACTGATCATTCGCGGGCGGGATGCGCGGCAGCAATTGGTCGTCACCGGCGAGTACTCGTCTGGCCAGCTTCGCGACCATACCCATTCGGCAACGTACACTGTCGAGCCGGCTGGCATCGTTGAAGTTGCCAGCGACGGTATGGTTTCACCGCTGAAAGACGGAGTCGCTTCGGTCAAAGTCATCGACGGTGGCAAAGAGACAACTGTCGCCGTTCACGTCGAAGGTGTCGCTAACCAGATCAAGATCAACTTTAAAAACCAGATCGTCCCGATCTTCACGAAGCTGGGTTGCAACTCCGGCGGTTGTCATGGGAAGGCGAGCGGCCAGAATGGTTTCAAGCTTTCTCTGCTGGGCTTCTACCCGGACGAAGATTACGAATACCTCGTCAAGGAAGCTCGTGGCCGACGGCTGTTTCCAACCTCACCAGCTGAAAGCCTCCTCCTTCTTAAAGCAACCGGCAAATCGCCACACGGCGGCGGCAAGCGGATGGAAGAGGGCAGCTACGAATATCGCATGCTGTATCGCTGGATCGAACAAGGCATGCCGTATGGCAACCCGGACGACCCGTACGTCGTCGGTATTGAGTGCGTTCCTGCTCAAAGACTGCTGGACCGCGGAGCCGACCAGCAGATCACCGTCGTCGCCAGATACAGCGACGGGTCTACCGAAGACGTCACGCGGATGGCTCTGTACGAAGCCAACGATACTGAAATGGCCGAAGCCACCGAGACCGCCCTGGTTAAAACGCTCGACCTCGCCGGTGAGGTCGCCATCATGGCTCGGTATCAGGGACAGGTTTCAACTTTCCGAGCAACCGTTCCACTGGGGGCTGACACCTCTGCGATTCCGGCTCCGGCCAACTTTGTCGATGAAGCGGTCTTCTCGAAACTCAAGCTGCTCGGGATTCCGCCGTCAGAACTGTGTGACGATGCGACATTCCTTCGACGAGTCCATATCGACGTTACCGGAACAACTCCGACGCAGGATGAAGTAGTGGCCTTTCTGGCTGATCCATCCACTGACAAACGCGAAAAGCTCGTCGATCGCCTACTCGAAACAGAAGCCTACGCTGACTACTTCGCCAACAAGTGGAATCTGGTCCTGCGAAACAAGAAGCGACGGAACGAAGATCTTGCAGCGACCTACTCGTTCTACCGCTGGATCTGGGACAGCCTCTACGAAAACAAGCCGTACGACGAATTCGTTCGCGACGTCGTCACCGCTTCCGGCGAAGCATCGATTAACCCGGCAGTCGTCTGGTACCGCGAGGTTAACGAGGTCAACGAACAGGTCGAAGACACGGCACAGCTTTTCCTGGGACTCCGGATCCAGTGCGCGAGGTGCCATCATCATCCATTCGAGAAATGGAGCCAGAACGATTACTACGGATTCTCAGCGTTTTTCACGACCGTCAGTAAGAAGAACGTTTTTGGTGCTATCAACACTCAATCGGACAAGCGAATCTTCCACAACGAGAAAGTGGCTCAGGCACAGAATCCACGATCAAAACAGAATCTGAAGCCTGCTGGCCTCGGCAGCGATGCTCTTGAGATTCCGCCAGAACGAGACCCACGACACTATCTTGCCGACTGGATGGCTCGCGAAGACAACCCGTTCTTTGCAAAAGCACTGGTGAATCGTTACTGGAAGCACTTCTTCGATCGAGGCATCGTCGAACCAGAAGACGACATGCGGGAAACCAATCCGCCGTCGAATCCTGAATTGATCGACGCGTTGTCGCAGAATTTCGTTAAGAATGGTTTCGATCTGAAATGGCTCGTCCGAACGATCTGCAACTCAAAGACGTACCAGCTCAGCGCCTTGCCGAATGATTATAACCTGAAGGATAAGCAGAACTTCTCGCGCTACTATCCAAAGCGGCTCACGGCAGAAGTACTCTATGATGCGTTCCATCAGGTAACAGATTCGACGCAGGGTTACTCAGGCCTGCCGGCTGGCACGCGAGCCATTCAGCTTCCGGACGCGTCGATCGGTCCGTACTTCCTGAAGGTCTTCGGCCAGCCGCAGGGCGACACCGCTTGTGAATGTGAGCGTTCGCAGGAAGCCAACCTGGCTCAAAGTCTCCATCTGCTGAACAGTTCTGAAGTGCAGACCAAGATTGCCAGCGGTTCAGGTCGAGCCGCAAAACTCGCTGGAGACAAAGCGAGAGCGGACGATGACAAGATTCGAGAACTCTATCGCTGGGCATACTCCCGAGAACCGAAAGACGACGAACTGCAGATTGCGACGGCGCATATTAAGAAGCACGAAACGAATCCGAAAATTGCCTACGAAGATATCGTATGGGCTCTGATTAATACGAAAGAGTTTCTGTTTAACCATTAAGAGACAAAACGGGCGGCATTCACTTGAGTGTCGCCCGTTGTTTTCCCACCTCTGATTTCCCCGCTGAGTCACTCCACGTTTGCCGCTTCAGGTCCGTCCGTTTTCGGCACGACTGAAGCGGTTCTCCCACTTGTTTTGAGATATTCGGTTAGTCGTTTCGTCGATCACACGGGCTGCCCTTCGGCATTCAGACCGAAGACTCCGTTTTGCTGACGAGCTGACTGCCTGACTTAAAGAGGGCTGTTCGATGCCAGTTCGCGTCATCACGCCACGTCGATTGATCCCTGCTTTCTTCGTTGCAGTCGTCACTTCTCTGATTGCTTCCATCGGCCATGCGCAGCTTCCACAAACGAGGCTAACGGCAGTATTCCCGCTGGGTGCACAGGCCGGACAGAGCATTGAAGTGACAGCTTCCAGTGGCACGGACCTCGACGAACTCGACAGGATGAGTTTCAGCCACCCCGGCATCACGGCGCAGCTGAAGTCAGGCAGCACATTTGCCGTGTCCGTTGCCGCTGATGTTCCGGTTGGAGTTTACGAGGTAACGGTTCACGGTCTTTATGGAACAAGCAATCCTCGATCTTTCGTCGTGGGCTCCCTTCCGGAAGTCCAGGAAAACGACGCCAACGACAGTCAGGAGAAAGCTCAGGCCATTGAGATTGGCAGCGTTGTCAACGGTCGATCGAATCGCGGAGCGGACGTTGACTTTTTCAAAGTCAACGGCAGGAAAGGTCAACGTCTCCTCATTGAGTGCCAGGCATTGCGGATCGATTCACAGTTTCAGGCCGAGCTGCGACTTTACTCGCAAACAGGTCGACGTATCGGTCGCAGTGTCGCTCAGTTCCGGACGCACGATCCGATTCTTGACGTGACGTTTCCCGAAGACGGCGACTACTTTATTCGAGCAAGCGACTTCGTTTATGGCGGCAGCAACGATTACGGTTATCGGTTGAAGGTTCACACCGGACCGCACGTTGATTTTGTCATTCCCCCCGCTGGCGTCCCTGGCAGCAAGGCTCGGTACACACTTATCGGTCGCAACCTGCCCGGCTCTCAACCCGCCGGAATTGGTGCAGACGGTCGACAGCTTGAAAAACTGGACGTGGAAATCGCGCTGCCCAATAAACCGACCGAACTGGATCCCGGACAAACGGCGTTTTCATTCGAGTCAACTCTCGACGGTGCGAGCTACGTTTTCCAAGGTGCAAATGGTGATGCCAATCCAGTCACCATCGCCTTCGCCCCTCAAGCGTTGAGCACAGAAAACGAACCCAACAACGAAGCGGTCGAGTCTCAGAAAATCACGGTGCCAGCCGAAATCGCAGGGCAACTTCAGCAGCGTGGCGACGTGGATCGTTTTGAATTTGAGGCGAAGGCCGGGCAGGTATTCTGGATCGACGTCTTCGGACAACAACTTGGTCGACTGACCGATCCCGTGCTCACCGTCGAACAGGTCACGAAGAAAGAGGACGGTACCGAGACAGTCAAACGGCTCACAGCCCTGGACGATACAACAACCAACGCGGCAGCTAACCTGTTCGATACTGCCAGCAACGACGCCGTTTTCCGACTCGCGATCCCAACGGACGGAATTTACCGAGTGACCATTCGGGACCGGTATTGGGAATCGCGAGGTACTCCCGATCTGCAATACCATCTCGCTATTCGGCCTGAAGAATACGATTTTCGACTCGTAGTTATCCCGTCAGCTCCGGTGCAGAACCCGGCGGCTGTGATTCAAACGTGGGCCACAGGCTTGCGACGCGGAGAGAATCTGCATGTCAGCGTCGCCGCGATTCGTCAGCATGGCTTCAAAGGCGTGATCGACGTGTCTGCCGAGGGACTTCCAGCCGGGGTCACCTGCAAGAGTGTCAGCATCGATGGCAGCGACACATCAACCAACCTGGTGTTCTCAGTCAGCGAAGACGCCACTCCCGGTGAGTACGATGTTCGAATTGTCGGAACCGCTCGCGCGGAATCGGATGCCGCTGTGAACGCCGTTGCCGCTGCTGAAGCCGAACTCACGAAAGCTCAGGCCGCGTTGCCAGCACTCGATGCCACCTTCCAGAAAGTGGTTGATCCTAAGAACAAAGCGGAAGCCGGTCGAAAAGCAGCAGAGTCAGCAGCGGCAACAGACGCTTCAGCTCTGGCCGCTGTAACGACAGCCAAATCTGCGGCAGATAAGAAGGTCGTCGACGCTACCGCTGCTGCAAAGGCAACTGCCGTAGACAAACTCGCCGCAGACAAAGCAGTACAGGATGCGGCAGCTGCTGTCGTCAAATCTGAAGCTGATCTGAAGGCTGCTCAGCAGGAACTCGACAGCGACAAAGAAAACCAGGATCTGAAAGACAAAGTTGCCGCCGCAACTGCTGCGAAAGTGGAGAAAGACCAGGCACTGGCAACGGCGAAAGCGACAGCCGAGACAGCCTCAACGAAGGCCGCCGAGTCTGACGCCGCATTGAAACAGGCCATTGTGGATGCGCAGAAAGCTCAGGCTGAGTATGCCAAAGCAGACCAGAAAGCAAAGCAGTCCAAGGCCGCGCTGGACGCGGCAGTGAAAGCTCACGATGCAGCCGTTGCAGCCTTCAAGCAGGCAGAATCTGCCTTGAACGCTGGCAAGGCGGCGATTGCGACGGCTCAGGCCGGCGTTGCGACCAGGAAGAAAGAGCGAGAAGCCGCTGTTCGAACAATTTCTCACGAAGCCCGGGCGGCGACTGTCGTTTGGAATGGTACGAATCAGCAACCGGCCGTTTCCCGAGTGTCTGAATCGATGACGCTCTCCATCATGGAAGAACTGGCTCCTTACCAGGCAACGTCCGATGTCGAGCGGGAAGTTCTTGGCCATAATCGCCAACTGTTGATTCCCGTGAAACTTGCCAAACGAAATGGTTTCGATAATCAGGTCCAGCTGACGTTTCAGAATGTTCCGAAGAATCTTCAGGTTCAGAACCTCGCGATTGCGAAAGGCAAAGACGAAGCACTGCTTCGAGTGTTTGTGCCGACGACCGTCGCCGAAGGAACTTACACGATGTTCCTGCAGGCTCAGGGGCAGGTTTCCTATCAGAAAAATCTGAAGCGGCTCGAACGTGCAACCGCCGCTCAGAAAATGACCGACGAAGCGCTGAAGGCGTCGACGGAGGCAGCCTCAACCGCAAAGACTGCTGCAGATGCTGCGGCGAAAGCATTGACTGATGGTACGAACGCACAGAACACAGCGCAGCAAAAAGTTGATGCTGCCAGCAAAGCGCTGACAGCATCACAGGCCGCAGAAAAGACAGTAAGTACGGCAAAGGAAGCCGCAGACAAAGCGGTTGCCGACGCCCAGGCAAAACTTGCTCAGGCGACAGCGACAGTCGATGCAGCGAAGGCGGCGAGCGAGAAAGACACCGAAAATCAGGATCTGGTCAAGCAACTGGAAGCGGCTCAGAAGTCGCAGGCTGACTTGCAGAAGTTATTTGACGCAGCTCAGAAGGCTGCGGTCGAGGCTGAGGCGAAAGTCGTCGAGGCTCAAAAAGTCACAACTGCAGCCAGTGAAGCTTCGGCTGCTGCAACGAAGGCATTGACCGATGCGCAGGCGATCGTGGCTGCGGCCACCGAAGCAAAGAAAGTGGCCGACGCTGCCAAAGTCGCCGCAGACGCGAAGGTAAAAGCGGATACCGCTGCGAAGACTGCGGCGGACAACGAACTCAAGGCCGCGACAGCCTATTCGAAAGCGGCAAACATCAACGTCTACGCACCGTCGACTCCCATCGTGATTCAGGTTCGCAAGGGAATTTTCTCGCTGACAGTCAGCGGCGGCGGCGATCTGAAACTCGGTCAGCAAACTGACGTTAAGGTCACACTGAAACGCGAGAAAGAATTTTCAGGGCCTGTGACTGTCAGTCTAGCCGTGCCTCACGGAACGAAGGGACTGTCCGCTCAGCCAGTGACGATTGCCGCCGACCAGACCGAAGCCATTCTGAAAGTCTCTGCAGCAGCCGACGCTACTGAAGGTGACATCGCCAATCTTGTCGTTCGAGGCTCTGCCGAGTGGGACGGTCCGATCTCGGCAGACCAGACTGTGAAACTTAAAGTCGTTAAATAGAAACTACCGTTTGGCACCTGCCAATTGATGAGGCATCCGATGAACCGGTCACTTCTACTGATTCTGCTGACAACGGCTCTAGCTGCTCCTGTCTTTGCCGCCGACGAACAGGTGAGCAAGCCGATTGAACCCGAAACGATTTCGCTCGGGCGCCCGGTCAGCTTCGAGAAAGACATTCGAGACATTTTTGAATTGAACTGCGTCGCTTGCCATTACGAAGGTGGCGCGGAAAGCCGACTCGTTGTTGAAGAAGCAGCAGCAATGATCAAAGGCGGCAAGCGAGGCGCCGGCATCATCCCCGGCAAGCCTGACGAGAGTTTGATTTACCTGGTGGCCGCCAGAAAGAAAGCTCCTCATATGCCGCCTCTGCCGAACAAGGTCGAAGCTGCGGCACTGACTCCCCGAGAGCTTGGACTTTTGCGACAGTGGATCATCGAAGGTGCACAGGCCGACGGCACCGATACCGGCACGAAGGTCAACTGGCAGCCGATTCCCGCCGGCATGCACGCCAGCTATGCCGTGGCGCTTTCACCGTGGGCTGACCGTGTAGCCGCCAGCCGGGCCAATCAGTTAAGCATTTTTGAAGTCGATTCAGGCAACGAAGTGAAACTGCTCGATCCAAACCTCGCGTCGCTCAAAATTGACGACCGGCCAATGTATCCAGGCGGAGCGGCTCATCGAGATTTCGTTCATTCAGTCGCTTTTCATCCCAATGGAAGGATGCTCGCGTCGGGAGGATTTCGCGTCGTTAAACTCTGGGAACAGCCGCAGAACGTTCAAACCTTGACGATGCCTCTTGGGATGATCGCAGCCGACATCGACTTTAATTCGGCTAAACAGGTCGTGGCGATCGGTACGCAGCAGAACTCGATTTCGTTGCGATCGATTGTCGACGGAAAAGAAATTAAGAAGTTTGACGGACACACCGGCCCGGTATCAGGTGTTGCGCTGACGGCTGATGCCAGCCAGTTGGTTTCCGGTTCTGAAGATAAGTCGATCCGTATCTGGAATGTCGAGTCCGGAGCGATCGTCCGACAAATCGACACACCGTCGCCGATTCATGACCTTGTCCTGACGCTTGATGGCAAGCAGGTCATCGCTGCACACGACGATGGCATCATTCGTGTGTGGAACGTCGCCGCTCCGGAGCCTGCGTTGCCGGAGGGCGAAACTGAAAAACCCGCGAACGAGTTGAAGGGGCACAATAAACCGGTTCGCTCTCTGGCTCTGCTACTGCCTGCCGGCCAGATTCTGGTTTCAGGATCGGATGACAACACGGTCCGACTCTGGACAATTTCGAATGGCCAGGCAACTCGAACATTGAACCACGGCGGCCCGGTTGTGTCAGTCGCCGCTCGCCAGGACGGGAAGTTCGTCGCATCGGCCAGTTCTAATAACACAGCAAAACTCTGGGACGCGTCCAACGGCAAAGAGATTGCCGAACTCCGCGGGCACCTGCCTGCGACTCGATCCAGCCTTGTCGCCAAAGAAGAAGCCGACCTGGCAAAGCAGCTGGTCGCTCTTGCCGATACGGCTCAGAAAGCCGCCGAGAAGAATGCGACTGAACGAGCCGATGCGTTGAAAAAAGCGAACGAAGAAAAAGAGAAGGCTGTAAAAGCCGTCGAGGAGCAAACAAAGAAACGCGACGAAGCAAAGGCCAAGGCTGACGAGGGGCAGAAAACGCTCGATGAAGCAACAAAAGCTGCCGAGGATGCCCAGGCAAAAGCCGACGAGACGAAAAAAGCATCAGACGCCAAACCTGATGACGCTGATTTGAAAAAAGCGGCGACTGATTCAGCTGCCGAAGCGAAGAAGTTGATGGACGCAGTGAAGGCTCCGACAGACGCTCAGAAAAAACTGACCGACGAGTTGCAGAAGCAGGAGGACGAACTCAAAAAGCAGGATGAGGTTCTGAAATCCGCAACTCGCAGTGTCGATCTGGCAGTGAAGGCAGATGCGAAAGCGAAAGTAGACCTGGAAGCTGCAAAGACCGCACACGTCAAATCTCAGGAACACCAGAAGGCGCAGGACGAAGCTTTCACAAAGGCACAGGAAGGTACAAAAGCTGCCGAAAAACCAATGACAGCCGTCGCCTTTTCATCTGATGGAAGCCGCCTGGCCATCGCATCGGAAGACGGAGCGATCACGATCGCGACAGGCGAAACGGGAGTCGCGCTGGACATTCTTGCTGGAACTGGCGGACCGGTTCGTGCTTTGGCATTTACGGATGAGAAATCGTTAATCGCCGCTGGTGATGACCAGGCGGCTGTTATCTGGGACGCCAGCCCAGCCTGGAAACTGGTTGGCCAGCTGGGGGTTCCGACGGACGATCCGCTCAACATTTCAGCGTCGCCATTTGAGTTCCGCGTCCTTTCGCTCGCCTTCAGTCCAGACGGCAAATTCCTTGCGTCCGGCGGAGGAGAGCCTTCTCGTAGTGGCGAACTGATGATCTGGGATGTCGCCAGACGAGAGCTGGTTAAAAAAATCGAAGACGCGCACAGCGACACGGTTTTTGGGGTCGAGTTTTCTCGGGACGGAAAAAAAATTGTCAGTGGTGCGGCCGACAAGTTTGTGAAAATTCATGATGTGACTACCGGCGAGCATATTCGGTCGTTCGAAGGGCACACTCATCATGTCATGGATGTTTCCTGGCAGGCCGACGGCAGCACCCTGGTGAGCGCCGGCGCTGATGATGCCATCAAGGTCTGGAATGTCGATACGGGCGAGCAGATTCGCACGATCGGCGGCTACACGAAACAGGTCACGTCGATCAGCTTTTCGGGCATCGGCGGCAACGTCATCAGTAGTGGCGGCGACAAAACGGTTCGACAGTTTACGGCGTCTAACGGACGGGCCGTCCGTACATTCAGCGGCGGGACGGATTTCATGTATTCCGCAGACGCGTCACGCGATGAAAAACTTGTCGTTGCAGGAGGCGAGGATGGCGTGATCCGCGTCTGGAACGGCACGAACGGGCAAGTCATCCGAAACTTCGAACCACCCGCCCCGACGACAGTTCAGGCCAACGCGGTCAAGTAATGCGAAGTGAGCTCTGCTGATCTTTTCCAGCCGTTCGATATCTGTGACGCAGGCCTCGTTCCGATGACAGCGGACAGGTCGGTTCCAGCTTCATTCTTCCCAGGATAACTGATTTCCAGGAAGAGCTGCGGCTGGCTGTGAATGCCGCCGGCTGATACCGTCTGGTCGGGCGAGGTCGTTCAGTGCATGAATATCTGGTCGCCGTCCCGTACGCTCCCGGATTCCAGACGGACGTTTCTCATCGAGTTCCGTTCGAAATCAATTGCTGACTCATTCGTATGTAGTCTTCAGTTCGGGGTAAGTGCCGAATGCTGTTTCCGGTTCCGGAGTACGTTCTACCAGATCCGGGAAACAGGATCGTCCGCCTGAATTTGACATGCACTCAGATGTAAACTCGACTGTCCAGTCCAGAGCTCACGATTCTTCACACAATCAGTTCACGGAGCAGAGCGATGGCTGACTTCAAGGTCACGCAGATCGACGAGAACCTCGACTTCGACAGTCTTCCCTGGTGGGATGTCGTCATTATCGGTGCCGGACCAGGTGGGCTGGCGGCCAGCCTGACCACAGCTCACCGAGCACTCACGACACTCGTTATCGAGGCCAAGGACACGCCCGGCGGCCAGCCTCAATTCCTGTACGCGGACAAAAATATTGTCGACGTACCTGGCTTTCCGGATGGCATTTCCGGGCAGGAATTGTCTGACCGGACTTATCGGCAGGCGACCGACGCTCACGTTCAGTTTCGGTTTAATGAAGAACTGAAAGCGATCGAAGACACGGATCAGGAAGTCGAAGGCGATATCCTGAAAAAAGTCGTGACCAGTAACGGCAGCTATCTTTGCCGCAAAGTGATCCTGGCCTGCGGGCTGCTTCATTACCCGAGGCGTCTGGCCGTGCTTGACGCTCTGAACAGCGACGTCGTTCATTACCGCTCTCCGCGGATCAAAGATTACGAAGGAGCTACGGTGATTGTTGTCGGCGGAGGCGATTCGGCACTCGACGCGGCGGTGATGGCGCTGCAGCGAGGGGCTCGTGTCGAGGTCATCGTTCGCAAAGAACCATCCGGCAAGGCTGACACGCTGAACCACGTGCTCGAACTCGGCGGAGTCATTCATACGTCAGCTGAGATCGCCGACGCGACGCTGAACAATGGCGTCGTCAGCGCGGTGCTGAACGATGGCACAAAGATTGATTGTCAGCACGCTGTCGTGCAGATTGGATTCCTCTCAGCGAAGGACACATTCGAAGGCCTTGGCCTGAAGCTGAACGACGAGGGCGCCGTCGCGATCGACCCGTATTTCGAAACCAGCCGTCGAGGTATCTTTGCCGTCGGAGACGTACACGGAGACATTAAGCTGATCGCGGTCGCCTGGGCCGAGGGAATTCAGGCGGCGATTCATGCCTTCCGCGAAATCACCAGCCCGTTCTGGTTGAACGAAAAACGACTGCACGACAACAAACTGTCTTTGATCGCCGAACGACTCAGCGCGGCGGCAGCGCAGAAGCGTCGTTGATATTCATGACTGGTCCGCTTGTGCATTTCTTTTCGTTGATCAAGGTAAACTGAAACGATGCAGCTTATCCTGGCCCTGATTGTCGCTTGCCAGGCGGAATCGCCAATGCCGGCAGCGCCGTGCCGGATTGACGTCGTCGAGAAAGGCTCGGGCTGGCCCGTTCCCTTGATCGAACTGCGGACTGTCCACGGTCTTCGATTCGTCACTGACAATGCCGGTGTCATCGTGATTGACCAGCCTGAGCTGATGGGGCGAGAAGTTTACTTTCACATTGAAGGTCACGGTTACGAAGTCCCAGCCGACGGATTTGGTTACCGCGGAGTTCGGTTGACTCCTCACCCTGGTGAAACTCTTCGCGTCGAAGTTGACCGAACCATCATCGCTCAACGTCTGGGGCGTCTGACCGGCGCAGGAATTTTCGCGAATGCTCAACGTGCCGGTCAGGAAACGGAATGGCGTGAGTCGGGCGTGGCTGGTTCCGACAGTGTCCAGACGGCGGTCTATCGCGGTCGCCATTTCTGGCTATGGGGAGACACGAGCCTGCTCCACTATCCGCTTGGAATTTTTCACTCCAGCGCCGCGACGACGGAGCTCCAGCCGCTTGATTCATTCACACCGCCGCTTCGAGTGAAGTACGACTATTTTCGCAATGAACAAGGCAGGCCTCGCGGTGTTGCAGAAATGCCCGGCGACGGCCCGACGTGGCTCAGCGCGCTGACGACCCTGTCAGACAGAAACGGAGTGCCACACCTCGTCGCATCGTACGCAAAGATCAAACCGCCGCTTGACACGTACGAGAAGGGGCTTTGTATCTGGAATGATGAATCGCAAGACTTCGAGCGACTGAAAGTTGTCTGGTCAACGTCGGAGCGAACACCGAAGTCGTCACCGATGCCGGACGGGCATCCGACCTTCTGGACGGACGAATCGGGGAAGAGCTGGGTACTGTTCGGTAATCCGCTTCCGGTTTTGAAATGCCCGGCGACGTTCGAAGCGTGGCAGGATCCAACTCAATGGGAAGTTCTGACACCGCAGAAATCGCTGACTGCTGCAAGCGACGGTTCAGAGGTGCGGCTTCACACCGGTTCGATTACCTGGAATCCGTGGCGGAAGCGATGGGTGACCGTCTTCATGCAGTGGTTCGGGAAACCGTCCGCGTTCGGCGAGTTGTGGTATGCCGAGTCTGATCAGCCGACTGGTCCGTGGGGACCGTGCGTGAAGATTCTCACTCATCAGAACTACACGTTCTACAATCCGCGGATTCATCCGGAGTTCACACCAGGCAACTCGCCGATTCTTCTGTTCGAAGGAACCTACACCCAGCAGTTCGCTGACAAACCTCATCCGACGGCAAGGTACGATTACAACCAGATTCTGTACCGACTCGATCTGAATGACGAGCGGCTCAAGCCAGCACAGGCCAGGCGTTGACCAATCAGTACGAACTTCCAGATTGTGTGAAGCGTGTCGACGCACTTCAGTCGACACATCGAAGAGCGAAAACTGAATTCTGAACTGCAACCTGACCCAATCATAAACGAAGCCTCACACCGAAAGTCGGTGCGAGGCTTCGTTCATTCTCAAATTGCCAGGTCATCTGCTTCGCTACTGACGGCCAGATGTCTTCACTTTTTTTAATTTCAAATTCGTGCGATCGATCATCGGAACGACGGGACGACTGCTTCGAAGGTGGCTGTTATCTACGGGTCGCATTTCATACCCAAAACCTTCAGAACCCCACACGCTTTCCTGCATCAATCCCAGCAGACCTGCTCCTGACCCTCGCTTCTTTTCCGGCAGAGTTGTGGTCTGAGCCCAGCTTTCTTTCATGCCGTTCCAGTCTTTATCCCACCTGGCTGCGATCTCATCGCCGTAGTTGGTCCACAGCATCCCGAGCCCGAAAACCGTCCCCATTGTGAGAACAAACAGGGCTGCAGATCGCGCAAAATCTGACGGCGGCTCGTACGCTGGCTCCTGTTCATAATCCATGTGCCGATCTCCTCTTTCAGAATCAATTTCGAAAGTTCCTGATTGACGAAACAGCGATGCGACACCGGAAGAATTGCCGCATGCCCACTCAGTCTGATGTGGCGGCTCGATCTGATGAAAAAAGTCAACAACCATACCGAGTTGATGTTGCCTGAAATCAACGACTCTCCGTTGAAGGCGAACCGTTTCGTGCCACACGATACACAGCAGAATCGAAGGCAAATGCCGTTCCGAACTCTGGGACGCAATGCCGGAGTCCGGTTGCCTGCGTATTTCGATGAAGTAGACTGCTCTCGCTGTTGTGTTACATCCCGACGTCTTCCATCGGGTCGACGCTTTTACTGACTGAGGAGTGAAACGGTGACAGGTTTGAATCGAGTTCTGAGTACTGGGTTGCTTGCTTTGTTCATGGTTTCGGGATGCGTACCTCCCCCATCGTCGAACAGTGGAACCCGTCGCGTTCCGGTTCCGACGGCGCCGGCAGCTTCTGAATCAGCAGCGTCACCTGATGATTCCCGCACTGAACCGGGGCCTGACGATCCAGACGCTCCGACAGAATTCACAGAAACGGCAACTGGGTTGAAGTATCGAATTCTCCGCAAAGGTACCGGTCGAAAGCCGACTGGCACCGACACGGTAAGATGCCACTACCGAGGCACTCTTGACGACGGGTCAGAATTTGACAGCTCGTACAGTCGGGGCGAATCCATCAGCTTTCCATTGACCGGAGTAATCGCTGGCTGGACTCAGGGGCTTCAGCTTGTAGCAGAAGGCGGCAAGATCGAACTCGAAATTCCGTACCAGCTTGGTTACGGCGAAGCGGGCAGCCCACCAAAGATTCCACCGCAAGCAACGTTGCATTTCATCGTCGAGCTGATCGCCGTTGAGTAGCGGCAATGTCGACGTTTGAGGTCAATCCGCTCAATGATCGGTGATCGAATTCGTGAAACTCTCACTGACCATAGTGATGGTGATAGCGTTCGTCGGCTGCTCGTCCAGCGGTCTGGATGTTTCTCCGGCTCTTGCTCAAACGGCGACCGACGGAGAAACAGCAGCGAAGGCTCCCGAGCAAAGAAAGCCACCGGTCGTGCGATCTCTGGACGAACTGCTGCTGTTTCAGCCGACGAGATATCCGAATGGAAACTGGAAACCGGATCAGCTTGATTTTTCAGATGCCTGGATGACTTCGAAAGACGGGACGCGAATCCACGGCTGGTTTTGCCCGAACGAGCAGCCGAAAGCGGTCTTGCTTTACTGCCACGGCAACGGCGGAAACCTTGCCGGCCGCGAGTCGACGCTGCGGTTTCTGCAGAAAGAGATGGGCGTCTCGGTGTTGATCTTCGACTATCGCGGGTACGGTCGCAGCGAGGGCAAGGCAACTGTCGCGGGGGCAATCGCTGACGCGAAGGCTGCCCGAACGGAGCTGGCAAAACTTGCGAAGGTCAACGAGGCAGACATCGTGCTGATGGGACGTTCGCTTGGCGGAGCCATCGCGATTCAGCTCGCCGCCGACGCTCCGCCGCGAGGATTGATTGTCGAAAGTTCGTTCTCGTCCCTGCGTGAGGTGGCTTCCGAACACTTTCCGAAACTTGCCTGGCTCGTAGCCAGGAACAGGCTCGACTCGGGCCAGGCGATTGCGTTAGTTGGCTGCCCGCTGCTGCAAAGCCACGGCGACGCCGACCGAGTCATCTCGTGTGAAAGTGGTCGCCGTCTGTTCGCGGCAGCGAAACATCCGAAACGGTTTATCACACTCACGGGACTCGGCCACAACGATCGGCCAACGCTGGAATACTACGAAGCGATGGCAGACTTCCTCGACACATTGCCGAATAAGGGCAAAGACTGATGACGACTCCGATTATGGGCGATGGTTTGCCGGCTCCGTTACTGGAAATGCTGGGCAACGGGTATCAGGTTTTTCCCTGGGACACTTCCGAAGGTTCCGCGGCTCTGGAGACCTGTGTTGGCGTCATTACTTACGGACATCCGTCTGTTGATGGTTCACTGATGGACCGCATGCCGAATCTGAAAGTCGTCAGTAATCACGGGGTTGGCGTCGACCATATCGTCGTCGCAGATGCTCACGAGCGGGGCCTGCCTGTTGGCAACACACCTGGCTGCTTGGACGCCGCGACGGCTGACATGACGATGGCGTTGCTCATGGCCTCGGCGAGGAACGTCGTCATCGGCGACCACTTTGCACGCGGTCCCGAGTTTACTCATTACGATCCGTCGATTCTGATCGGGCACGAAGTCACCGGCAGCACGCTGGGCATCGTCGGCATGGGGCGAATCGGGAAACAGGTGGCGAAACGGGCTCGCGCGTTCGACATGAAGATTCTTTACCACAACCGGCGACGCGACGAAGCGGCAGAAGCGGAACTCGATGTCGAGTTTCGTTCGCTGGACGACCTGCTCAAAGAAAGCGACTTCGTTGCGTTAAACTGCCCGCTCACTGAAGAGACGACAGGTTTGATCGGAAAGGCTCAGTTCGAACTGATGAAGCCGTCGGCGACATTGATCAACATGGCTCGCGGGCCAGTCGTCGTGACTGATGATCTTTACGAAACCCTCAAAGCCGGACGAATCCGCTCAGCCGCTCTGGATGTCACTGATCCGGAACCCTTGCCGCGCGACCATCCGTTGCTGACCCTCGAAAACCTGGTCATCGCCCCCCATCTGGGAAGCGCGTCTCATCGGACCAGGCAAAGAATGCTGGAAATGACGGTTCAGAATCTGGCGGCAGGTCTTGCCGGGCAGTCACTGCCCTACCCTGTTCTGCCGAAGTAGCCGTCAATTCCTGATGAGCCTGGCGAGTGGCCCGAACTGCGGACGATCTATCAGGATGTTGAAAAGTTGAGTTGCAGGATATGTGTGCCACTGGCTCTGCCAGTGTTCATCACAGTTGGCTGTTGACCGTAACGAATTTACGAACACTGGCAGAGCCAGTGGCACACACCTTTCAACAAGCTGCTATTCGAAATCGGAGTTTAACTTCACTCGTCTGAAGCCGGAGCGTTGTCGTGAAAGCTGTTGCCTTTCTGAGTGTCGCCTCAATTCTGTTGAACATCGCTTCGTCAGTTAACGCGGAAACCTATTACGTCAACAACCGAACCGGTGCGGATCGGAATGACGGGCTGGTCGACACGCCGCTGAGCAGTATTACCGGTCCGGTGAGATCGATTTCTCAGGCACTGAAGCTGGCGAGCTTTGCCGACACGATCATCGTCGCGAACACCGGCGTCCCGTACTACGACAATCTGTCGTTTCAGGGAGAAAAGAACAGCGGCGATCCTGTCCGGCCATTCAAGTTGATCGGAAACGGAGCAACCGTCACGGGAGCGATGGTTGTTCCTGATGGGGCGTGGCGCGAAGCTGCTCGCGACGTCTGGAAAGTGACACCGTATCGTAAAGGTTACTTTCAGCTCATCCGCGACGGTAAAGCGCTGCCGGAACTTCGACCACAGACTGGTGAAAAATGGGATACGATCCCCGACCTGGAAGTCGATCAATGGTGTTCGTGGAACGGCTCAATTTATTACCGGGTCGAACGGCTTGCGGATCCATCGACGCAGAGGCTGGCCATCGCCCGGCGAAGCTGCGGGATCACGGTTTTTGCAGCTCACGATATTGTGATCTCGGACCTGACGATCCAGCACTTCCGCCTGGACGGCGTGAATCTACACGACCTGGCAACTGGAGTTCAGCTGGAGAAATTGACGCTTCGCGAGAATGGACGCGCCGGTCTGGCAATTGGCGGCTCGTCCACAGCTCAACTGCGAGCGTCAGATGTCGAACGGAATCGTGACCACTCGGTGCTGATTCAGGAAGCGGCCGCGATCGCGCTGGAAGACTGCATCCTCGACACCGATCCGACTGTCCAGCAGAAGTAGCCGGCATTTCGGAAACTGTCGTGGTGAGCTAAAGCCAGGCGTTGCTCGACACGAAGGTCGCCGTGTGCCGCCGCTGGAAACTACATGATTTCTGTAATGCGGACAGCGCGAATCGATTTTCAGGAAGTTACTCTCGACATATCCCTAAGCAGTTGCAGGCAGGGAACGTCTTCTTGCTGAAGTACGGACAGAATGCTGCCGTATCGTTGCTACCTGCTCGTTGTATCTGAGCTGGTAGTTCAGAATCGACGCACAGATCACGAACGGGACGTACTGAAAACTGGTCATCAACATCGTCATCGTGCAGAGTGCCAGCATGTGACAAAACAACATGACAGCCGCCGGTTTCTGACCGGAACGAAAGCTCGACACGATCAGCATCCCGAACCCGGTCCACTGAAGAACCGCCGCCGGGAAGCCGACAACCAGAACCATTCCAATGTGAAATACATGGACGGTGTTTCCAAAGTGCTGCTGCAATTCTTTGGTAGTGCCTTCCGTACCCATTCCGATGATCGCACATCGCGATAAGTAACGAAGCGAAAACCTGAGCGTCGACGTCCTTTCGTAGAACGAAAACCCCGCTTTGTCGACTCGGTAGGTCACGGTGTCGTACACACGGCTTGTCGCGTTTCGAATCCGAGGCGATACGGTAAACAACCCGGCACACATCGCCAGCACGATTGCGGCCACGACAAGAACTCCGCGACGGTTGGGCTCTTTGAACAGGTAATAGGCAAGTCCGGCGCTGGCGAAGATCGTCGACTTGGCCAGAGTCGCCAGCAACCCCAGCACCAGCACCAGCAGAAACACCATTCGCTTGCGATAGTCGGGAACGTAGAGCAGCAACGCAAAAACCGGCGAGAGTGAGAGGCATAATCCGCTGCAACTGATACTCAGGCCGGCCGAGCGGATCGCCCCTCCGGACAGTGCCCAGATCGACTGGTTTCCGACCTGGCCAATGAAACCTCCCAGTTGCAGACCTCCGACGATCGCGCTGAGGCTCAACGAAAGCAGGAACCCGGCGATTAACGTGCGGGGCCGAAAGTTTACGAACGCAACCCATCCGAAGGGCAACACAACGCCAAAGATGTAGATTGCCTGAGCAACGCCGATAATTGAACCATCAGGATCAGCTACCTGCGAAAGCACAATCAGCGGCAGCGAAGCCAGCAACGGAATCTGCCAGCCTCGAATCTTTCCCACATAGTCGATATTCAGCAGGATTGCCGGCAGCAGCAGCAGGTCACCAAATGTGATGCTCTGCGCGGCCGGGCGCAGCGCAGGCCACGGCAGCATCAGCAGCGCTGCGAAAGCAAAGATCTGTTGGAGACGTCTGGTCTGCATGGATTCTCAAACGACGAAGCTCGGTCACGACACATGCAAGAATGAGTCGCGCGAAGATTGAATTTTTGAGTCAGGATTGTGAAGAATCGTTGCGGCGAGCGCGCAACGGGAATTGACAGCCGGCAGGAAATGACAGCCAGTTGGGGCGTGGCTGCTTTTTGGGATCAGAAGGGGTCGGGAGTCTACCGGACCATTTCCAGATCCAGCAACATGGGATTCAGACCGTGAATCCATGCTCAAACATATTCCGGCAAGCCAATTCCGATGGAAGGCGCTCTTCTGCTTCAAGAGCCGGCTGCTTACAAATAGACCGTTTTCATGGTTTCTGTGCGGTAGCTGGTATCTGGGATAACCGTTGTTTCCTTTGCGGCCTTCCTGCAGGATACTGAAAACGAATTCTGAAAGTGCTCGAGTCGCTACCCTTGTCTGACTGTCAGCCTGACGGCCGTTTTCGAACTCCATTCGGACTGTTTCCTGATTCATGTGGCCTGACTCCGAACAAACTCAGCAGCTGCTTCGCTCAGCAGTCGATGGCAACGCTTCGGCAGTGAATCAATTGCTCAATCGTCATCGTGACGCCGTTCGCCGAATGGTTCATTTGCGGATGGACCGAGCTGTTGCAGCGAGGGTTGACGCCAGCGATGTCGTGCAGGATGTCATGCTGGAAGCGAATCAGAGACTGGGTGACTACATTCAGAATCCGTCGATGCCGTTCCACTTGTGGCTGCGGCAGCTTGCCAAAGACCGGCTGATTGACATGCATCGTCGACACCGCGGTGCTCAGCGACGAAGTGTCGATCGCGAACGTTCTCTTAACGCGGCGTACTCGGATCAGTCGTCTCTGGATCTCGCTGCACAGCTGAAAGATCACGAACTGACGCCGGCAGCGGCCACAATTCGCCGGGAACTGGAAGAGCGATTCCTGGCAGCCCTTTCAGAACTCGGCGAAGACGATCGCGACGTCATTGTCATGAGGCACCAGGAACATCTGTCGAATGGCGAAGTTGCTGAGGCACTGGGCCTGTCATCGGCCGCCGCCGGGATGCGATATCTTCGAGCGTTGCGGCGACTCCGCGACGTGCTGGGCAGTGACCATTCCGGATCTGCTGGAACCTGAGGTCGTCTTTCAAGCCGGATACGGTTCCTACATTTCACCGCTTTCGCGGTTCGACCACCAGGGGAGGCTGACTCCGCCGTCGATCGTCAGCGTGCTGCCGGTCATGTAGTCGGCATCGTCACTTAAGGTAAACGTGATCGCTCTGGCGATTTCTTCAGGAGTTCCCATTCGCCCCCAAGGCAACCTGGCGGCACCTTTCTGAATGTCTTCTTCGCTGAAGAACTTCCGTTCGCCGGGCGTGTCAATCCAGCCAGGGTGAACCAGGTTGGCTCGCACACGATGCTCGGCCAGTTCGATGGCAGCAGTTCTGACCATGTGGTCAATGGCCGCTTTCGCCATGTTGTAGGCCATTGCCGTGGGAATCGGGATGACGGCGTGCGGAGAACTGACGACAGTGATCGCGCCGCCATTGCCCTGCTTGACCATCTGCTGAGCAGCGGCGCGAACTCCGTAGAACGCTCCCCACATACTGACGTCGATCGTTCGGCGAAAACCTTCCATGTTGGCATCGATCATCCGCTCACGATCGCTGTAGGCGGCATTTGAGACGTACAGGTTCAAACTGCCGAATTCTTCAGCGGCCTGCGCGACCATGCCTTCGACGAAGGATTGATCTGCCACGTCACCCTGAAGCAGGATCGCCTTCTGGCCGGCGGCTTCGATCTGGCGAACAACGTCGAGAGCTTCGTCTTTGTTCGATCGAAAGTTCAGGCCGACGTTTGCGCCCTGCTGAGCCAGTTCGATCGCTACCGCCCGTCCGATTCCACGCGAGGCACCGGTAACAATGGCGTTTCGGCCTGCAAACTTCATCTTTGAGGTTCCCTTCACCGTCATTCAGTCATGACTCTGCCTGGTCGATCCATACGCCGCGCCGGACTTCAGACCTGCACCGAGCGGGAAGGATTGTGACGCGAGCTTTGGGCGTCGGCAACCAACGTTGAAATTGCTGATGAGGTGAATCAATTTCGACAAACCCCCTTTGTTACAGATCATCGGTTCGTCGTCGGCAAGAAGTAATTCACAACGGGATACCGCGTCGAAGATTCCGCAGAGGCTTTTCACAGACCAATTCTGTACATTCTTCGGTCGCGAGCGATTCCGCTCTTTCCGACATCGAAACTTTCCGACATCGAAACTTCGTTCTGCCACGCCAGCCTTCCGAGCAACACCAATGACACAGTCTGCAAATCTCACAATCGGATTCATCGGTGCCGGTCGAATGGCGACGGCACTTGCTCAGGGGCTTGTCTCGGCGGGCTTTGTATCTGCCGATCGAATCCTGGCGACCGATGTCGTTCCGGCGGCACTGGATGCCTTTTCTGAACAGACTTCCGCCCGCGTCGTTGCAAGCACGTCGGCGGTCATCAGCGAAAGCGACGTGCTGATTCTCGCCGTCAAACCTCAGCAGATGCCTCAAGTTCTGGACGGTCTTTCGACACTGCTCGAAGATCGGCATCTGATTGTCTCAATCGCCGCTGGAGTGCCGTTGTCCGTTTATGAATCGGCATTAAGTGCAAACCGGCGAATCGTTCGCGTAATGCCCAACACGCCCTGCCTGGTCGGTGAATGTGCTGCGGGCTTTTCCATTGGGGGAGCGGCAACAGCTGAAGATTCAAAACTGGTCGAAGCCATGCTGACAACTGTTGGCGTGGCCGTTCAGGTCGACGAAAAGCTGCTCGACGCTGTCACGGGATTATCCGGGAGCGGCCCAGCTTACGTTTATCAGATGATTGAAGCGTTGAGCGATGGTGGCGTCCGGGTTGGCCTGCCGCGAGACATAGCGACGAAGCTGGCGGCTCAGACGTTGCTCGGCGCGGCGAAGATGGTCCTGCAAACCGGCCAGCATCCGGGAGCCCTGAAAGATGCGGTCACCAGTCCAGGCGGAACGACGATCGCCGGACTCCACGCTCTGGAGTCCGGCGGCCTGCGAGGGACACTGATCAACGCTGTCGTAGCCGCAACGGAACGCTCGAAGGAACTCGGCGCGACGTAACTAACCAGGTTCTTCTCCAGACACCAGACGATCGAACGTGTGAGATCGGTCAGTCTGGTTGCGGCGACGACTCAGCAGGCAGCTACCTGGACGGTGCTGACGATGTGTAATTTGCAGAGTTCACTGACAGTGAAGATTTCGCACGCACTGTCGCGTGAGCATGACTGACTACCGAGCCCCCTTGAGCGGTATCACCTGCGGTTGACTCGGCGACCACCTGAACAATGCTGTCGTCTGAATCTTTCGCTTTGGCTTTGGCTCGAGCAGCTTTGGACGATGCAATCTGCTGTTCGCGAGCCGCCCGACGCGTCGCCTGCTGCTTCAACTCGGCAATCTGCACCAGCGCGTTGGCGGCGGATTCGAGTTTGTCGTCAAGACTCAACGCTTTCGCAAAGCACTCGGCAGCTTTTTCGCCTTCGCCCAGACTGACGTGGACGTACCCCAGGTTCACCCATGCGGAAGCTTCGCCGCTGACCTGGCGGAACAGAGCGAGACTTTCTTCCGACTTACCAGCATGACCAAGAACAAGAGCCAGGTTGTTGGTCGCTCGCTCTTCGCCGGGGACTTCATTCAAGGCCCTTCGCAAGGCGGTTTCTGCTTCGCTCAGCTTGCCCTGAAGGAACAGTGAATAACCCCAATCAGTCAACACTTCGGCGTCATGGGGATTCAATTCCAACGATTGCCGGAAATACTGATTCGCCGCCTGATGGTTACCGTTCTTACTCTCGATCACACCGAGACGGTGTGGAATCGTGGCATTCTTCGGGTTCTTCTGCGCGAGCTGTGTGTACCGCTCAGCGGCTTCCCGGAGTTGCCCCTGATGCTCCTGAATTCGAGCAATGCTGAGTTGCGATTCGAGCTTGTCAGTATTCCCGATCAGTGCCGGCAGACTGGGCGTTGCCAGCGAAGACTGATGAGCCGCTTTGTGACATCCCGATGCAGCGATGATCGTCAGCATCGCCAATGATAGACAGCCAGCAAATTTCTTCATCGTAGTTACCAATCCATGGCTTCGTTGAAGTTCCTCTCGCAGCCGTCCCTGGCAGCGAGAGATATCATTCTTTTCGTACTTGCCCGGCATGTTGATTCAGAAAAAAAGAGGCTTTGCTCCGGAAAATCGGCTTCCGAAGCAAGGCCTCAACTGAATCGCCTATTGTGAACTCGCGATTGGCAAATCGCTCGCATTCGTCAGCGGCCAAGTCCCCCACCGAGTCCGCCACCGACTCCACCGCTCCTTCCGCCGAGTCCGGAGTTCCCGCCACCAAAGCCTCTGAGACTCTGGTAGTAAACGGCTTCGCCTTCGACCTGCTCGTAACCGGGTGTCAGTGCCGGGCCGATGACGACTTTGTTTTCGACATCCTTCGCACCCAGCTCGATCAGAGTATGGACGAGAACTTCGCGACGTCGTTGATCAAGTGCCGGATCGTTATGGACGGCGAAGCTGTGGACATCACCTTCCCGGGTGCTCATCGAGCTGGACTGAATAATTACGGGATACCCGTTTTCGTCCATCCGAGCAGCTATCTGCCGAACATGGGACTCGCCCTTGGCATTAAGCACCGAAGTATTTCCCCGAAACTCGTGTTCGTGGACCACGAAGTCAGAAGCTTCCGCATTCGCTTCCTGGAGCTTCCAGGCTTGATCGCTGTAGGCTCCCAGTGGAATCGGATCGGTCGGTTGCATGTAGGCACATTTGTCTTTGCAGCAGCCGACCGTCAGCAGGGCAAGTAACCCGCAAGTCGCTGTTGGCATCAGACGAGCCCGTTTCAGAATCGGCATTGTCTGTTTTCCTTATTTGATGGTGCCAGCGTGAAATCGATCGAGTCACTTTTCGGCACACTACGGTGAAGTTGTTCCAGTCGTCGGCCCACTCGCCTTCCGGGATGACTCTGCCACTGTTGAGAAGTTGACGAAGGCCAGCCCGGCATCAGCAATCAAGTGAGATTACTTCGAAAACCCATTGTTGCCGTGAACGTAGTACTGTTGAGATTTATTGATCGCTTCGAACTCGTCCTTGCAGCGGCAGTTGCGGTTCTTGAAGAGCGGCCACACGGTGCTGCGATGGTGGAATCCTGGTCGGCCTTCGATGTCCCCGTAGATGAAGAAGTCAACATCATCCGGCTCGGTGACTTCCATGCCAGGGAGAATCGTTGGAGCCTCGTGAGATTCCATCGGGTGAACCAGCTCGGGGCTGACCAGAATCAGCAGTTCCGTTTCGTCTCGTGAAACAACCTTCGTTTCAAACAGTGGTCGCAACAGCTTTGTGTCACCCAGCAGTGGAACGCGAGTCGAATCCCCTCGCTGCTGTTCCTGCAACAGGCCAGCAATGGCCAGTACCTGTCCTTCACGCAGTTCCACAGTCGTGTTTACTGAGCGAGTATCGACTCCGAAAATTCCAGCAACCGAGTTCGCTGAATTAAGAGTGCTGAAGCTCGGTGAAACGTTCAGACGAATCCGATCGTTGTCCAGGACCGTCGGGCTGAAACTCAACTGAGTACCAAACCCTTTGAACGTTGTTGTTGATGCCTGAGCACCACCGACTCCGACGACGGTTGGCACCGCAAACTGGCCCCCCGAGATGAAATCAGCAGTCTGACCGCTGAGCACGACGAGGTTTGGCTCCGCCAGAATCTTTGCGTTGCCGTTGCCGGTCAGAGCTTTCAGAGCGAGCGAGAACGAATCATCGTTGAACGTTCCTGTCGCCATAATGTTGCCGCTGCCAGCAAGAGCCGAACCCAGCATCAGGTCGCCCACATCGAAGTTGAAGTCGGCCCCGAGTTGTCGAATCGCCGATCGCTTCAGCTCGGCAATTCGAACTTTCAGCATCACCTGCTTCTCACCGGGAATCCTCAACAGGCTCACGACCTGAGCCACAGGAAGCTCACTGGCGTCCGGAAATGGCTCGGCTGCTGTGCCGGCATTGCCAACACCAAAGCCCCCGAGCGAACTCTGGACAGGAGTGGCATTTTCCCGCAGCAGAGACATAATCTTTGATGCTTCCTGCTCGTCGCGAACCTGGCCGCGAACGATCAGTTTGTCGGCGATCGGGATCAACTGAATCCGACTGTTCGGAAACATCTCGTTGATCATTTCCTGAAGTTCGCCGTACTCAAGACGTCGGCGATCTTCGATGCTGTCGTCTTTTTCAACATTGACAACCAGGCTCAAATGATGCGGGTTGTCCTCATCGCCGAGCCAGAAGGTGACTGTTGTGCTGCCCGATTCTTTTCCGATCAGCTCGACTTCGCGAGTCCCGAAGGCCACGATTTCGATGACCGACGGATCAGCGATCGCGGCTCGAAAGATGGGCTGCTTCATTCGCAGAATCTTTGAACGGCGAAGCGGGACATCCAGCTCGGCCTCCTGCTGGACAATCTCGTCGACGAGACTCCCAACTTTCTCGGCCAGTTGCGATGACGCGACCGGACGCACGGGAGGAAGAACTACCGCACGCCCCGACTGAGCGGACGCCGTGTGGCAACTCGGACCAAGCAGACCGGCTGCCATGATCCCAGGCAACCAGAGTCGACTGAACGTTTTTCGTTTGAAAAGGCAAGAAAGCATCCTGGTTCTCCGTCCGTGGATTGAGCCCAAATCTGGTTGAGCCTGCCGTGAGGCCGTTAAATGAAGGTCTGAAACGAACGTCCCTGCCCGCTGACGTCGACATAGCCTTCCAAACGGCCACGTCCTTGACTGAAAAGCACAGGCAACTCGAAAAAAATTCGAAGTCGCGTCGTGCCTTCACTTCTTCAGTTTCTCGATGAACCGGACAGCTGAAGAGCCAACTCTCCCAGACGCACAAACAATCGTGTTTGAGCCTTCCCGCGCCGATCCTGCATTTGTTATCGGGTAGTCCGGTTGTGAGGACACAATGGAATGGTCCGTATTCGACGCTCACGGGTACTCCTGCGACGCTCACAGAGAATAGGTAAGGTAGGGACGCGTCGTAGATTTTTCGGGCTGCCGCTCGACAGGTCAGTTGATCGGCCAATCGGCTAGTTACTTAAGTATTCGCTGACCTGTTCTCAGTTCCCGGCCTTGGACTCCGTTGCTCAAGTACGCAGCGAGCCATCTGGCAACCAGGCACCGGCAGGAGTGATCGCTGAAATCGTCAAGCTTCACCTGGCTTCGCCCGCTGTCGCGGCCTGTCGGCGGATTCTGCGATCACGGTCCCCGGCGTCAGGAAACCCACTTCCGTCGGCTCGTTCATGCAATACTCTGTCGGACAGCGGCGGCTTTGCTGCGACGCGACATCGACCATGCAAAACGCGGGAGCCACGACGACCACACCCGCTCACCCGCCGCCCTTTTGCGTCAACTTCATTTTCAGCCGGTAACGCCCATGCGAAATCCAGATTTCATCACTTCGTTCTCGCGGGTCTCACGAGCTACCCTCGGCCTGTCGCTTGCTGGTTGCGTGCTCGCGACAGGTTCGGCGACCTGCCTGGCACAGAAGCCGGACTCGTCACAGGTCGAGTTCGACCCGACGGCAGAATTACCGATGTCCATTATGAAAGGGACGAAGCCGGCAACGATGGCAGACACTCAGTTTGCCGGTGCAGAATCCGAAACATTCGTCACGATTGCGCCGAATTCAAACTCACCGAATTCAAGCGGTCACCAACCAGACACTTCGACGGCGAACAACGCCGCTGTTCGCAAAACAGCGCTATCAGACGCTGAATCCGCGCCCCCTCCTGCGGCGGTTGCAACCAAAGCACCATTCCTTAACGGAGCCCGCCAAACGGTTCTGGCGAGTCAGCCAGTTCTGATTGTCGCCTCCGCACCTGGTTCCAGAGTCGTCGTCGGCAACTCGGTTTCGGTCCAGACGAAGCCCCCTGCACCGCTTTCAAAGCGAACGCTTTCGCAGATCGACCAGTTAACCACCCGGCTTGTCAGTCAGAGTCGGGATGCCTGGTTGCGAGGTTTGATGGATCAGGCGTCGTACGCAGCGTGGCTCAACGTGGCATCGACGACGCAACTGCAAATCGCTTCGCACCAGGGCGACCGAAACCGGGCGATGCTCGTGCTGCAGGAGCAGGTTGCTCTTTGGGCGGAAGCGGCCAGCGAGCTGGAATCGTTCAACCAGCCGGGAGCCGAGGGCTGGGAAGCCGACCTGTCACACTCGCGTGTTATGGCGTTGCGGGCAGAGCTGCGTTACAGCGTCGCTGCCGGTCGCAAGCTGACGAACGATGACCAGCAGGCTTACGCTCAGCTTGCCGCCCAGCATCTCGACCTTCGTCTGCACGACTTCCAAACGGGAACCGGCACCGCGGCGGCCGTTCTGGCAGCAGCAACCATGGTGGACGAGCAGATCGTCGTTTCTCAGCAGGCCAGCGAACCCTCTGGTTCAAACGCGACCTTTGTAGTGCCAGACTTTCGGGTCGACCGCCCTTCCGCGATTCGCGCGGCACTGGCGGAAATTCGACGACCGGTCCATCTCGAAACTTACCCGTTCGCAATTTCAACGCGGGACCTTGCCGAAGACAGACAGGCTGTACGGCGTGCTGCAAGCTTCGCCGCTTTCGCCGGTGCTCCCGCCGACGTTCGAGCATCGGGTGCTTTTCTGACAGACCTTGAGCAGCATGCTGAGGAAATCGCTGCCCAGCAATTTGCCAGACTCCAGACCGGAACCGCCACACCAGGCGGAATGCTTCGAGATTGGTGGCAGCAGGAATCGATCGCCACCGGCTTGCAGGAAGAACTCTCTGAAACGGCTTTCTACACCGGGCAGACGCAAAGGCTGCTGGCGATCCATCAGGTCGCTGCTGCGACGACCGACCTTCGTGGTCGAAACGCTGCCGACGTCGCGGCGGCGGAAATGCTGGTTGCCGTACGGCAGCTGGATCTCAAACCAGTGTCGAGCAAAAAGAAGCCTGTTCCGTATGCGAAAACGTCGACGGGATCAGAGGCGCTGGTTATCGAGTACAAAAAGAACGAGGCGACCACTGGGCAATAGTCGCTCGAATTCCGCTGTAAGAATTCAGTTGTAAAAATTGCGCTGTAATTAACGAAACAACGAGCACGGTCGATTTGACGACTTCGTGCTCGTTGTTTTCTGCTCGTTTCACTCGCGGAGTTTTCAGCTCACAACCCGACGAGTGACCGATGTTGTGTTGCTCAGGCAGCCTCAGCCAGTTCGGACACTGGCTCTGACTTATGAAGTCGGAACTGGTCCCACTGATTGGCTGGCATGCTCATCGCCAGTTTCAAGGCTCCGGCTGCTCCGGCGAAGACGGAGTCGCCGACCTTGCGAACCTTTCCGCCGCCGTACGCTTCCAGCGACTGTTCGATCAGACGATCGAGGCCGTTCAACTGGCTGCCGCCACCAGCCAGAATGATGTTTGAAAGCATGGCTCGTCGGAATTCAGGATCGAATCGACTGATCACTTCCCGCAGACCTTCGATGATTGGTTCAACGATTGTCAGGCAGGCTTCTTTCAGCGGGCCAGAAACGTCGAACTCGGTCGGTCGAGCTTTAACGTCCAGCCTCGCGATGGCCTTTTCGTCAATGTCATGCACGAAACCGTATTTCTCTTTCAGCTCGCGAGCAATGTTCGGCGACAGTTCCGCTTCAGGAAACTGCTCGCCCATCAGACGCATGAAAGCTTCGTCGACAAAGTCTCCGCCCAGTGGAACAGTTACCTGATCTTCGTCGGTCGGGTAGGTCGAGTACAGCGGGCAGATGTCGATCGTGCCGGCTCCGATGTCGATCACCAGTGCGTCCGTGAGAGCGTTCATTCCGTAAGCGACGGTGAACGGCTCCGGGGCGATGACGACGGCATCAAAGGCGTCGCTGGCAACGTCCATGATGAACTTCTTATTGATGATGCTGGCTCGCGACGGAGCACCGATCACGCCATAGACAGGGGCTCCCGGTTTAGGTCGAGTCAGCTCGACGGCGTGTTTGATCAGCAGTCGAGCGGCTTCGGTATGCTCGGCAACTTTCTCCTGGGCAACGCCGGACTCCGCAGAATCAAGATACTTCAGCGCTCCGCGTTCGAACGGGCGGCAGACTTTAAGAGCGAGTCGCTTCTCGACGACGTCTTTGCCAAACACAACGTCTCGACCAAGGATGGCCCGGGCGACGTGGTCTTTCGGCCAGCCGACGGCACTGAAAAGTGAGTCTCGAGTTCCGTTCGAACTGACAACCGACGTTTTGAAGGTTCCAAGGTCCATTCCGATAAATGCGGGCTGACTATCCATTTCAGTTGGTGCTCCAGGTTAAGTAACAGAGACGCCCGGTCTCGTAGTCCACGTCCCGACAATCAGGGTATGAATTCCGGGTAAAGTGTGCCTTTAAGAAAATCGAATCTCGTGCTGCAGCTGCGCGCCAAGTCAGGCCGCAGCGCGGCTGGCACCGATTTCATTGTGCAGCGAAACATTGTTCTGAATAAACTGCTCCAGGATCGCTGACTCGCGCTGGCGAGCACGTTGCTCACTCAGAGACAGAATCCCTTCGAAGTCAGGATCGATTTTCAATTCATTGGTTGCTGCCGACTGAGCGGGTGCCGCTGCCGGAACCGCTCCGGCAGTCTGAATTGTCAGCGGGCTGTTGTTGACCAGTTCAATTCTGAAGGCGACGCCCTTTTCACCAATCAGTTTTTTGCCGACAGCCAGAATCGCCAGGAACAGGAATAACGCCCCGAAAAACAGCACGGCAAAGATCGTCGTCAGCGTTGCCAGAACGTCAAACGTCAACGCTCCGAGGGGTGAGGCCGCTGGAGCTGCCGCTCGTTGATCAGTGATGATGAGCGGTCGCGGCTCGACCTGCTGAATCGGTGCGACTTGCGTTGAAGCAGCAAATTCGGCTGAGGACTCTGAGACCTGTCGGTGCGTGTCGACGTTCAGTCGACGAGGCTCGTCGTCTGTTGAACTCGCGAAGGTCGGCTCTGAGTGATACGGTTGGATGGCCGGAAAGCTTAATGGTTGATTATCTTCAATCCGAGATGCAGATACGGTTTCGATCTGGCTTGTGTCTGTGTCACTTTCCACCTGAGCGGCCAGTGTCACCGCATCGGCTGACGGATTTTCGCTCGGCGCAAAAGCCGGGCTGCTCGCCGGACTACTTGTCAGTGCTGGTTTCCAGACACCGATCGTTGTGTTCTGGTCAACACCTGAGTTCGTGGTGTTGGCCGAGTTGATTCTGCTGATGGCTTCGCGACGGGCAGAAGCCATAAATGTCGGATCGTTGGCGAGCGCTTCCAGTCTGGTCAGGAGTTCTTCGGGAGACTGTTCGCCCTGCTCCCATTTCACCGGGTAGGAGTAGGCCAGTCGGGCGGAAATCAGAGCACGGCGAAGGTCGCCGGCGAGAAAATACTCTTCCGCTTCTGCCAGGACTTTCTTTGCCTGGCTCTTTGCATCGTCGGCGGCCCCTGAAGAAGCATGACTTGAAGTCTTCTGCTGAGGCCACTCAAGCACCAGGCCACCGTTGCTTCGCTGAGTCCGAACCGGTTCCAGAGAACGATCGGTCGAACCCGAAACACCACCGGTTGCGTTGGCACCACCCGCGGCCTGTTGAGTAGATCTGTCGCCAGGCTCAGACATCCGGTCGCTTGACGACTGAACCTTCGACCGTCCGAAGTCCATAATCAGCGGTTTGACATCAGCAACGATGTTTCGTGGCGACTGCCAGATCATCAGCGTCGCAAAACCTGCGAACACAGCAGCCAGCGCCGCCACAGGTAAGGGTGCTCTGCCGAAAAATTGTCTGAACATGATGTTTTTATGGCCGGGCATGTGGAGACTCGACTGTTAAAGGTCGTAAGCGAATAAAACGGCCCCGATGACGCGACTTACCTCGCAGAATGTGCGCTACAGGTCAGGTATCGACTTTTCCGATTACGACAGTTGAATCAGATGATCCTGTTTTTCTGAAAACTACGAATGTACCACCTCGTCTGAATCAGCATTTGAGCCGCCTCTATTCCATCTGTTTTTGACAAACCCGAAAACAAGCGAGCAGAAAACTGGAATGAAACATCGACCGAATTCGCGCTGTCCGCTTCCAGGTTCCGAACCATCCACATCAACGTTTCGTGGCAAGCTGATCCGGCATTGACGGATTTGCCAGTAGTCCGTCTTTTGCGACTCGCAACGCACGCAATGATTGTTTTGCAACGATCATCTGAAACAGTGGCACGAGTCGAGCCAGTCCTCACGCATGGCAGGACTGATGACGATTAACCCTGCAGCGTGGTCGATGCCAGGGCAGCATCAGTTTCCGACGCTTGAATCATCGTCCTGAACCGGGACCTGGCAGCCCCAGGAGAAAACAAATCATGATCAGAACAATCGCTTGTTGCGTCGCGGCCCTCGCCATGACGGTCGGAACGTTGTCCGCAGAAATCTACAATCCAGCGGTTCCGGGAGTTACTTCCAGCAGCTCGTGCGGCTGCAACGCTGGCGGACCAGGGCAGTCGTTCGGCGTCTGCCAGTCCTGCCCGTCAGGTATCTGCCAGAGTGGTCCGATTCCGGGTGGAATTTCGTTTGGTGGAAGCTGCCCGACCTGCCCATCGTCGTACTCACACATGGGTAACTGCCCGCACGGTGGCAACTGCCCGAATCCCGGTTCATGCCCGTCCTGCCAGTCGTCGCACTGTTCACTGGGCTGGTGCATGAAGACGGGGCTGTGCTGTCTCGACAACCCTTGCCAGATGCCGCCGCACTACCCGTACGCACCGGTTAACCACGGCAATTACTACTTCGCACCGTACAACTACACGAAACTTCTGCAGCAGAAGGCGTATGCTCAGATGCAGAATCAGGATCCCCGTCAGCCCTACATCGCCGGAACGTTCGCTTCGTCCTACAAGGCGGTCATCGGCGATCGCGAAGACGGTGACTTCGAAGAAAATGTCGTGCAGCCGACGAAAGGTTTGCCCGATCTGGAGGTGATCCTGGGGGTTAAGTAGTTCTCGAATGGAAGCGGCCAGCCCCCCACACCATTCCATCAGGTCGCCTCTTACAACACTTTCGACCAGAAGCAACGCAGCCCGCAGGCGTCAATCAGACACCTGCGGGCTGTTTTTATGGACAACCGGCATCACAGTGTCATCGAGACTTGCGGCCTGAACCGGTGCCGATTTCTCGAAACTACCGTTCGAGCAGCTGCAGCCGCTCTCGTGAAAATCCACTCTCCGTGAGTCTGACCATTTTCATGGTTCCTGCGCAGGAACTGGCGATCGAAAAGACCTTTGTTTCCTGGGTGACCTTCCTCACGAGCACTGAAAACCAATTCCGAAAGCGCTCCAACCGGAGAGCCGGCTTGAGAGAATTTTCGTTTTCTTTGGAAAATTTCCGGAATGCGCGTCCGCAGTGTGTACAAAATTTCGAATTGATAGATAGCGGGACTGGTGCTCGCGTTGCTCGACGCTGGAGTCGCAGTCTGGATTGATGCTGTGATCTCGGGATCTCAGTCCGGATTGACGAGACGTCCTGACGACGCATCGGTTGTTTTGTCTATCTTCTTTATGAGTATGCATTTACCGAAAGGCGGGCTGTTATGGTGATGTCGAGCTGGCTGGCGGGGTGGGTGGGACGCGTTGGTCGGAACTCGGGTGGTGGGCGCTGGATCGGTGTTCTAGAGGGAGCCGGCAATCGAGGCAGTGGTCGCAACAGTCGGTCGAGGCGGCGGCGGAATTCGGGGTGGTCGGTGGCGGCGGCGGAGGTTTCGTCGGTCGTCGAGGTTTGTGAAGCTCGCGTCCTGCTGTCAGCCGTGACGCCGGTGATTTCTCAGTCGCAGGCTCAGACGGACGTCACCAACGCTCAGGCTGGTTACAACAGCGCGGTCGCGACTTACCAGACGTCATCTCAGGGCGCGGTTGATGGGTACAGCCTGGCGATGCAGGGGCACTACTCCACCTTTTCGAGCAACGTCACCACGCTTGGCGGAAGCTATGACACCGCAGTGCAGGGAATTCTGGCGACGCATTCCGGGAATGTTCAGAGTTTGCAGACCAGCTTTGATCTCACTGTCGCGGGTCTGGTTTCCGGCCTGGAAGGCAACTATGCCTCGTCCGAAGCCACGTACAGCACGGCGACGACCGGTCATTACAACACGTACAGTTCCGCGATGTCGTCGATCGAGTCCGGGCTGAACTCGCAGATCGCCACGGCTGACGGAATTCTGAACTCGGCGACGACGGCGGCGTACAGCCAGTTCTCCGGAACCGAGAGCACGGCATCCGGTCAGTACGACACGGACATCGCGACTGCCGACGGCAATTACAACACGGCGGTGGCCGGTCACGATGCGTGGTTGCAGAGTCAGGAAGCCGCAGCGTTTGCCACGTACGACGGTCTTGCTGGCGACAATCCGACCGGAGCGATGGGGGTTTACAACTCGATCGAAAGCACCGAATCGGCGACTCGCGACGGCGTGCTGACTTCTTATCCGAACTCGACGTACGACCCGATGAGTGTCAGCTCGATCGATTTCAATGCGTTGTGGAATACGGCTCTCAGCGGCGTGCAGACTTCGCTGACCACGGCGGAAACGAATTACCAGGCCGCGATCAGCGCCGCAGAATCTGCCTACCAGACGGGTCTGAGCAACGCTTCGTCGACGTACAGCTCGATGATGGCGACCGCTGATTCCGATCGTGACTCCGACTACGCCACCGCCGACGGAACCTACAACACCAACACGTCGTCGGACTGGAACGACTACAACACCGCCGTCTACGGGGCAGGCGGCATTGAAGAAACGTGGCAGAACTCGATCAATACGGCAGACTCGACATACAGCAACAGTGTCAGCATCGCGATGGCCGCGTACGACTCGACCATGCAGAGTGCGCAGGCGACTCTGGACGGCGACATCGCCGCCGCTTATCAGAAGTTCGATGACTGGCAGAGTGGAAACCTTGTCGTTGCCGGCGCACCTCTGGGCCAGTCGATCACGATGTCGTTCGAGCGGACTCAGACAATCGACACCTCAACCTCACCGGTAACCGTCTATTGGACTACTTCCAGCAGTCTGCTATGGGGTCTGGCTGAGGGGACGTCGACACTGTCCAGGTTCGAGGAAAAACCACCGGTCCCGGATGGCTACACATTTACCAATTCATCCATTTCTGTTTCCGGCTCGGTGACAACCATCACTGAGACATACGCCCCGCCGGTGGGTGGGCTTGGCACCGGGCTGAGGCCGGGGCTTCAGCAGGCGAATGCTGCCGTCCTGACGCCGGCTCATCACAATCCGTGGGAGCTGGCGAAAGTCGCTCGCACCGAGTTCTACCTCGCAGAACTCGACGGCTACTACGACCAGTACACCGTCGCGATGAACACCGCTCAGACGATTTATAACGGAGCCGTGCAGGCCGCCAACGCCGGCTACAACACAACTCTGTACGGCGATCCGACCGGCATAACCATTGCTCCGGGAACTCCGGCCGAAACGTTCAACAGCGCGCTCACTGCCGCCTACAGCGCGTTCGACAGCGGCGAGCAATCGGCGAAGTCGAACTACGACACGAACATCAACGGCTACTACATGGCCGAGTCGCAATACTGGATGGACATGATGATGGGCATCCCGGCGACCCCGCCCAACCCGGACGATCCCGCTCAGTTTGCGAAGGACTACTACATTGACACGACCGCTCTGGACATCGACTTTGCCGTCGCGGTGGGGGCGGCGTGGACCGGTTGGGTGTCGGCTCAGGTTGGTGCGGACACGACTCGGGACAACGCGCTGATCAGCGCGGAGCATCAACTGGGACTCGACTCGGCCAACGCGGCGAACGCTCTGACGACGGCTCAGATCGCTGCGGAAAGTTCCTACGCCAAAGACATGATCGACATCAACGCTGACTACGCGATCGCCATCGCCGAGAAATTAGCCGAGGTTCAGGGCGACATCGCCGATGCGGAAAAGAACTTCGAACTGACCGAGCACGGCGCCGCTCAGACCGCGGGCAAAGCCATCAACGCGGCGGAGAAAGTTCGAGAAGACGACTACGCCACTGCCGACGAGACTCGCGCTGAAGCGCTGTCGCTCGAAGACGAAGATCTCGCCAACGACCTGGCTGCCGAGGAAGAAACTCGCCAGAACGCCTACGCCACCGCCGATGCCGACTGGCTGTCCGACGAAGCCGCGGCGAACATTGCCTCAACGGCTCTGGCGGCGACGGCGACCAGCGGCTTTCTGACCGGGCTGGTCGCTGCCGATGTCGGATTCGTCACCGCCGCCGCTCCGCTGATCACCACCGCGACGCAGGCGTTCAACAATCTCGTCGATGCTGCCTACGTCGCCGCGTTCCCTGGCGACGCGGATCAGGCTGCCGTCTCGGGAGCGTGGACGACCTACTACAACGCGATGGTCACCGCCGCTCAAAACGCGTTGACTTCAGAAGCGACCGCTTACCAGTCCTACATCGGCAGCATGGCGACGGACATTCAGACGACAATGAACAACGTCGCGGGCGAATCCACTCAACTGGCCACCGACTATGGCAATGCCCTTTCCGCCTACGTCAGCAGCGTCGCCGCCGCCGCGACTCTGCACACCAGCCAGGTTGCCGCTGCCGGAGTCGTCTGGGTCGACTCGGTCGCCACCGATACCAGAAACGCAATCCACTCCGCCACCGCCGCCTGGAAGCAAATGGCCGACGACGATGTCGACGCCGCGAAAACTCTGGCCGACGACTACTCGAACTTCTGGAACGGCTTCGCCCACAGCTACCTGGCCGCCGCCGTCCCTCACGAAACCGCCGTCATCAACGAAGACCGCCAGGCTTCCAAAGACGCCGACGACGAACTCACCACCCTCGCCCAGGGAATCGCCGCCGAACAGCACGACCTCAACCTCGACGACCTGGCCGAATGGCTGTCTACGGCGTTGTCCCTGTCCTCCCTCGACGACGCCCTGATCAACGCCTGGGCCACGCTGGAATCTGCCTGGAGCATCATCTCCGCCTGGGACTACCACACCTACACCCAATCCGCCCCCCTGTCCGACTTCGCCTACTACTGGGGAGTCAGCGCCGGACCCATGACCGGATTAAACCACAACCTCGACCTCGCCGGCGGAAACGACGACGTCGTTCAACAGGCAGCCCTCGCGGCGACATCACAAGGCAGCTCATGGAGTTCCTGGTTGCCGTGGAACTGGTCTGTTTTCTCCTGGAGAGAGACGCCTCGCCCTCTGAACGGTGCGACACGCATGGGCGAGCAGCAAGGTCTTGCGAATAATTGGAAAGTACGCCGGGATTTGATGCTCGAAACCGGCAAAGATGTCAGTGGTTTGCAGGCGGCTACCGCAACCGCTGGCGGCCTTGGCGGTGCAGCGCTTGATCACGCGGAATCGGCGGCAGTTGATCTTACGCTTCATTTAGCTGGTGCAGGATCGCTTAAATACGGCGACGATTTGATTGACCTTGCGCGTAGCACACGACGACTCCCAAATGTGTTGGATGGAGGCGAAGCGTACCGATCTTTTTCGGCTCTCAAACGAGCCTTGGGGGCAGCAGGAGAAAATAAACACTGGCATCACATCGTTGAGCAGTCTCAGATTGGACAGTTCGGCACCGCACTGATTAACAATACGAAGAACGTTGTCGCACTGGATGCGGGGATTCACGCAAAAATCAGTGGTTATTTCAGTTCGATACAAGACTTCTCTAATGGATTGACTGTGCGACAGTGGTTGTCTGGAAAGTCATTCGAGGAGCAATATCAGTTTGGACTAAATGTTATACAACGATTTACTACCGGTCTTTGAAGGATGTAATTACAAAGCCATGAATAATCAATTCGAATGCGATTTGCTGTCAAAATATGTTTCAAAAGTGATCGCCCAGAGCGTGGCACTTGAAGAAGGAGACTCTACCAGAGCCAATAGACTGTACCGTGATGTGTCGAAGTTGTTTGAACAGATTGTCAGTGAAGGGTGCCGCCATAAGCTCTTAGAGCTATTGGACCATGAAGAGCCGGTCGTTCGTTCCAAGGCAGCCTTTCACTCGCTATCGATCGATCCATCAAAGGCAGAATCGACCTTGGAAGCTGTTTCGCAAGAGCCGGGAATCGTCGGTTTTAATGCTGGGATGACTCTGTCTGAATGGAGAAAAGGCAATCTCCAGGTTCCGTAGGGGTGGGCTGGGTGCCAGAGGCACAAGAGGTTTTCCAACGACGGCAGAAATCTCTCGCCCGTGGCCGAGACAATCACGGAGCGTCGACAGGTTGCGTCAGCACTGGAACTTCCGTCGTGATGGCGCTGTCGTCCAAGTCACGCAGGTGGCGCCGGTTGATTCTGAAAATGGCGGGTGGCCGCGGTTGCCTGCAACCGGAGCGGCGGAGACGCACAGGGTTGGGTGGGATGCGTCCAGCGATATCTTGTCGCTGCGCGACGCTGACGCTGATTGCGAGTAATCAGGGCCACCCGTGTCACGAGTAATCGATCTTTCTGTCGACGGACGATGTTTGTCTGGATCGACGGCCAGAACGAAAACAGCCGGAGCAGTCTTGAATGACCACTCCGGCTGATTGACTACTTCGGCTTCTGAAACTCGTTCAGAACCGGCTGCTGACCGTCACCTGCTCGTTACCAGTTCTTGGGATCGATGAACCAGAACCAGCGATCCGTCCGAGGGCGGAAGTTCAGGTTCCAGGCTCCGTCGTCCCATTCAAGTTGTACCTGACGCCATCCCAGTGGCACCTGAGGGTACGGGTAGAACGGGCCAATGTAAGGCCAGGCACTGGCACTGTACTCTTTCGGGTACGACACCTGAGCATAGTTCGGGTAGGCCGCGTAGGTTGGCCATGAGTGGTTCGGCAGGTTTGGAAGATCGTACGCCAGGTGTGATGGATTTCCGCCGCCGTGAGCGTGAGGGCCAGCTCCTGGTCCCATTCCGCCCGGTCCCATTCCCATCGCCCCGGCAGCCATGCCGCCCATCGCTCCAGCAGCCATCATGGCCGGGTGAGGCTGACCGGGCATCTGATGGCTAACCGGCATCACATTCGGATTCGGCCCCTGAGGACCGGCTCCTGGAAATGCTCCGGGCTGACCAGGCATTCCGACGACCTGCAGACGATTGTCGACTTCCAGAACTCCGGGAACGCTTGCGGCGACCTGGTGAGCGATCATCGCAACCTGTGGATGAGGCACAGGACCACTCAAAGTCGCCAGTCCACCGTTGTAGCGAACTTCGATGTCCAGACCGCTGAGACGGTTGGCGGCCAGAGCCTGAGCAATCTGCTCAGCAACCCGCTGGTTCGTGCTGCCCGACGTTGTGCCTGAAACCTGCTGAATGGGCGAGCCCATACCGGGAGCCTGAAGCTGGTTGTTGACCTGTCGAACGCCCGGAACTCGCGAGATGACCTGAGTCAACCGGGCGACGTCCTGCGGCGACTGAGCTTTGCCCAGCAGTGTTGCCACTCCGCCTTTGTAGCGAAGGTCGATGTCATGACCTCGCACGCCAGACTGCTGAACCGCCTGAGCAATGCCCTGCGTAATCTGCTGGACCTGCTGTGGCGATTCGCCGGTTGCAGGCTGCGGAGTCGTCGCACGCTGTTCAGTCACCGTTGGTCGAGTCTGCGTCGGCCGTGAGAAGAATCCGGCCTGTTGAATCGGATTCGACTGGACGTCCTGAGCGACTGCCTGCTGGACAGGACGCTCAGCGCTGTCGCCGAGCACGGTCAGCCGATTGTCCACGGTGCGAATTCCCGGCACGCGGGAAATCACCTGCGTGGCCTGATCTTTCTGAGCCTGGCTGGCGATCTTGCCTTTCAACAGGCAGACGCCGTTCTGAACTTCGAGTTCGATGTCGAAGCCCGAGAACTTTGCAGCTCGGAGGTTGGAAGCCGCCTCTTCGGCGAGCTTCTGGTTGTCTGAAGCGGCTGACTGCGGAACTGACTGGTCGGACTTCGAGAATGGAAATGGTCCAGCCAGTGCAATCCCTGGAGTCACCGCTGCGATCCCGAGTGACAGGACCCACTTGCGATACGCCAGCATGGATTGAATCTCCTTGTACGACCTTGATTCAGGTTTCACACAGCTTGTTTCAACCAGAGAGACAGCCACACAAGTCGCTGTCCGGAATTCTCCGGATGAAGCCGAGTCTTTGCATTTTGCAGTGCCGGAGACCTCTCAGCCGCCGACTTCCCCCGCGTTTTCAGCCGTGAAACGACCGATAGGCAGGCGGACGAGCATTCGCACACAGAATGCTCTGCCTTTTCATCGGCCGAAGACGTCCGGTTAGATAAGCTTTTCTGGTTATCTCGGTCGAATCGGATGATCTGATCGCAATCGTTCCGTAGATCACGGATGCTCGCAGCGTGCGGTCACCTCAGGACGATACGATGACTGGCCAGTTTCACGAGCCGGTTCGCGCCTGTCGAAAACCGCGCCGTTTGCCCGAAATATCGTCTGCAAGGTGGCCATGAGCGTTTCGCCGGCTGAGTCCGGTCATCGAGGTTTCAGAATGAGAAATTCAGCCCCCAGTTTTCGGCGTCATGCGATTTCCCGATCAGAAATGGTCGCGGGAGCGTTGTCAATATTCGCCGTTTTTGCGATCCAGACTCCGCAACCGGTACACGGACAAGCCGGCTACCACACGCAGAACGGCGGAGTAGTCTGGTACGGTGTCCAGCAGCAGCGAGGTCATTATCCAGCCCCTGGGTATTACCCGGCTCCCGGTTACGTTCAGCACCCCGCCCACAGCCAGCCGGCCGTTCAGGGAACGTATCCCCCTGGCAGTTACCCGGCAGCGGCGAACGCTGCGGCCGCAAACCGATACGGTGGCACAACAGCCTGGGCACAACCCGGCTACGCCGCTCAGCCGTATCAGCAATACCCAGCTTACGGCGTGCCTCAGCAGCCCTATGGCTACTATCAACAAACAGCTCCGACATCCGGCTACGGCCAGACATTCGTCGATCGACAGCGTCAGCAGTATGCCCGGCAACAGGCTTATCCCGGCTACGGATACAGCAATCCGGTAACCGGCTACCCGAGCTACAGCACGCTTCCTCCTGGGCATCCCGCGCACGGCCAACCGGGGCAGTATCCACAACAGGGGCAATCCCAACTGCAGCAGCCAAACCAGCAGCACCCGTCCCACCAACTGACGCCGGTTCAACGAGCCGCTCAGCAGGCTGCGCAGAACGTTTCACCCAATGGCGTTCCGGTACTCAGTCCTGCGGCCTCACAATTCTTCCAGAACCTGCAGGGACCCAACCGTTCGACCTACAACCAGAACCGACAGAACTATTCGTTTTCAGGACAAACGCAGCCAGGCCATCAGATTCCCAACACCACCTGGCAGTCGGGTTCCCATTATGGCCAGACCAGGTCGAACCGCAACAACTACAACCAGACCACGATCAATCAAAACCGCTTCAACTACAGCCTGCACAACCTCACGCGTCCCGGACTTCGAGGTTATTGATCAGCGTTCACCGGAGAGCCGAGTATCTTCCGTAAAACAAATTACGACGTTCAGGTGCCACTGCCGCCTGAGCCGCCGTCCATCCGATCTCGTATTGTGGCGTTTTGAAAGGCCGGGCTAGAGTACGGGGCTTCGCTGGTGAGCCGTTTAAAGATCAGTCCGCAGGCTAACTCCGAACGCCAGGATTGCCTCACCAGCGGCCCGAACTGCTCGCAGGCTGAGCCTGAGAATTCAAAGCACCGACACCCACATTCGTCGCACGATGGGAAAACCGAATCACCATGGATGGTGAGCTTTCCAACTCTGAGATCGATTTCTCCGAAACTCGCGACAGCAAGCGCGATGCCAGCAGCGCGTTATCGCTGCATCGCCAGCTGGCTGCGCATCGCGACCGTTTACACATTACGGAAAATTCGACTGTGACAGGCCGCTGCTGGTGCATCAGCAAGGGCATGGCCGGCATGAACAGTCAGACCGCCGGCCTGGCCAGCGCCGTGGGTTTCGCACCGCTGGACAAATCCAACGCCGAATCTGCAACGTACGAATTCATCAATACCCGCATGGCGTTTCCCTGGAGCTGTCTGCCGTTCAGCCTGATTCCTGAGGCCGGGCGAGTGCTGAAACAGCCCGAGCTGCTCGAAGCTTCGCCGCAGCCGAGACTGGTCGTTTCGTGTGGACGACACGGCGTCATCCCCGCTCTGTACTTGAAAAAGAAACTCGGCAGAAAAGTCTTCACCGTCCATATACAGGATCCAAAGTGCGACACTTCGGGATTCGACATGGTTCTGATCCCGAAGCACGATCCAGGCCGCGGCCCCAACGTCTACCTCACGATGGGCGCGCTGCATAAGGTCACCCCCGAGAAACTCGAAGCCGCCCGCCACACACCGGAAGCCGCCTTGCTTGTCGACCCAGATCGACCGCTGGTCTCCGTTCTGCTCGGCGGAAAAAACGGCTACTACTCATTCTCACAGGCGGACATCGATCGTCTGTTCGTAAAGCTCAATCGACTCGTCGACGAGCACGACGTTCGCCTGGCAGTGCTCACGTCGAACCGAACGCCTGAAGAGGTCTGCACAAGACTCGTTCGCGACTTTGGCCATAGACACTTCATCTGGAACGGTCAGGGCGCAAACCCGTATTTCGAAGCGCTCGCGCTGGCTGACTACATTGTCGTTACTGGCGATTCAGTGTCGATGGTTACCGAAGCAACGGCTACTGGTCGACCAGTTTTCGTCGAGCACCTGACCGAACGACGCACCGCTCGCCGCTTCCGCAAGTTTCACACAATGTTCGAAGAAGCCGGCCTGACCCGGCGATTCGAAGGAAAACTGGACGAGTGGGATTACGAGCCTCCCAACGACACACCCAACGTCGCTCGCATCATCAGAGAAAGAATGGCTGAACAATGAATCTATTGCATGCGCTGAAACATTCGACGACAGAATTCGACTTTCCCTACACGCACTGGGTCGTCGATCAGCCAGTCACTTCGGAAGTTCTGACCGAAGTTGTCACAACTCCAATGAATAAAGGTCAGCGAGCATTCGACGGAACTCGAGCTGCCGACAACGGTGGCAACGGACTTGACGCCAAACTTCGGCTGTACATCACGGACGAAAACGTTGACGAGTTTCCGGCACTGGGCAAACTGATCGACGAACTGCTTGCTCCGGAAACTGTGATGCAGTTTGAAAAAATGCTGCAACGGGATCTCAGCGACGCCTACCTTCGAGTCGAGGCGATCGCCGACGTCGATGGTTTCTGGCTGAAGCCGCACAAAGACATCAAAGAGAAACTGATGTCGATGCTGGTCTACGTGAACGTCTGGGGCGAATCCGAAGAACTCGGCACAGACATCTACGACGACGACCTGAAGGTCGTGAAGACGATCCCGTACCGCAACAATATTGGCTACCTTTTCGCCCCTGGTGACAACACCTGGCACGGTCTCGAAAAGAAAAAGATCAAAACGGTGAGGCGTTCGATTCTGATCAACTACGTGACCTTCGAAACCTGCTGGAAGGTGCCGGACACTCGCAGGCAACGAGCTGCGGCGTAGACCACGCCCGATTGGCCTGCTGCCCTTCTCGACGGACAGCAGGCTTTGTGCGCACTACACTTTCGCGATCTGGAAACCTGAGAATTCTGTTCGTCGTGAAAGCCTGCTGTGACCGTTGACGCCGACTCCATTCAATACATCCTCGCCCTCGAATCTTCGTGCGATGAAACTGCCGCCGCAATCATCGGTCGGGATCTGAAGCCGCTGTCGAGCGTCGTCGCTTCGCAGTACGAACTGCACCGCGACTTCGGAGGCGTCGTCCCTGAGATCGCTTCACGAGCACACGTGCGACGAATCCTGCCAGTCATTGACGAAGCGTTGAAGGAAGCCGGGCTGAAACTTTCCGATATCGGGGCGGTGGCTGTCGCGACTCAGCCGGGACTTGTCGGATCGCTGCTTGTTGGACTGACCGCCGCCAAGACACTGGCCATGGTGCTGAATGTTCCACTCGTCGACGTGAACCATATCGAAGCGCACATTTATGCCTGCCGCATGGCGGCTGAGGTTGACACGTTTCCGTGCATTGGTTTCGTCGTGAGCGGCGGACACTCCAACATTTACGACTGCACCAGCCCTGTCGACTTCGAACTGATCGGTTCGACAATCGACGACGCTGCCGGAGAAGCGTTCGACAAAGTGGCTCAGATTCTGAACGTCGGCTTTCCGGGAGGACCGGCCATTCAGAAGGTCGCCGAAGGCGGCAATCCCAAAGCCATTCGGTTTCCGAGAACGTTTCTCAAAGAAGACCGACTTGAATTCAGCTTCAGCGGACTGAAGACAGCCGTCCTTTACGCGGCGAACGGCGTTCCCGGATCTCGCGTGAAACCGGAACCGTTGACTCCACAACGAGTCGCTGACATCGCGGCCAGTTTTCAGGCGGCTGTCGTCGAAATTCTGGTCGGCAAATGTCGCCAGGCATTGCAGCAGCGAAACCGGAGCTCGCTTTGTGTCGGCGGCGGCGTGGCAGCCAACTCGCTGCTGCGGCACAAGCTGGAACAAATGACAAAGCGCGAAGGAGTTCAGCTTTTCATCGCCCCCATGTCGTTATGCACAGACAACGCCGCGATGGCCGCAATTGCCTGGGAATCGTTGAAGCGAGGCCACGTTGCGTCACTCGATCTTGACGTAACACCCGGACTGGTTCGCCACCGAAAACAAAAAACGAAAACGTGACGTAGAGCGAAGTCCTGACTCCTGCGAAGCCGCAAACCGAACCTCAAATCGCTCGTCCTGCCTGCCTGAAAGGTCTTCGAATGTCCGAATCACCTCTTCGAATTCTGGTCATCGGCGCTCACCCTGACGACTGCGAAATTACCTGCGGCGGCACGGCCACTCTTTATCGTCAGCTCGGTCACGTCGTGAAATTTGTCAGCGTGACAAATGGCGAGTCCGGGCATCACGAAATTTTCGGCGACGAACTGATTGCCATCCGCCGAGCCGAAGCGAAAGCTGCTGCCGACACGGTTGGCATTGAGTCGGAAGTTCTCGACTTTCGTGACGGGCAACTACAGCCGACTGTCGAAGCCCGCGACGTGCTCATTCGATTGATTCGCGAATTCAGGCCCGACCTCGTCCTGACTCACCGCCCGAACGATTACCACCCCGACCACAGATACACGTCTCAGTTGGTCTGCGATGCTGCCTATATGGTGACCGTGCCGCCCGTTGTACCGGAAGTCTCCGCTCTGCGGGACAACCCGGCGATTGCCTACGTTGCTGACAATTTCCAGAAGCCCTGCCCGTTTGAACCGACCGTCGTTGTCGACATTGGCGCGACGATCGAATCCGCAGTCAACATGCTGCACTGTCACGCGTCGCAGTTTTACGGCTGGCTGGCGTACAACCATCGTTACGATCACGAATTACCTGAGTCCGACGACGGTCGACGTGAATTTCTCGGACGACTTTTCCGCAAGCGAATCGGCGGCCTCGCTGACAGGTTTCGAGACAAACTGATTTCGACATACGGCGAAGAAACGGGCAACCGCATTCAATGGATCGAAGCATTCGAACGTTGTGAATACGGTCGATTGTGGGATCAGGAATTGATCCGAAAGCTGTTCCCTTTCGTACCGGTGCGGGCTTAACACCGATCGGTCGGCTGCTACGATCATCCATTGAAAAGTGACGCGTTTCAAACTTCATTACGAGCACGCAATTCCTGTCAAATCAGCGCATCTTGCCCTGGTATCGACCTTTCACTACCATCGCCTGGCTTTCGACCGCCCTTCGGGCAGCCAGCTGTCACCCACTTTAGAGTTAACAGCAAAGCACTCTTCAAACGTAAAAGTTGAGCTGCATTTACAGGGCAATTGCCCGCCAACAATCGTCACTCAGTCACCGCCTGTACTGCGGGCTGAGGTGCATCGAGCAGACAGGTGAACCATGAAATTGAAGTGCCCCTCGAAAGCTGCCTGTACCACCGTAACAGTCGCCGTCCTTCTGGTGGCGACGACGATCTTCGCTCAGCAGCTCGGGCGGCCAACTGCCGAAGACGCCACCACGGCTCGTCTCGTATGCAGCATGATCAGCCGATACCACATCAATCATGGTGAGATTGACGATTCGGTGTCTCCGAGACTGCTTGACCAATACATCGAAATGCTCGACCCGCAAAAGGTTTATTTCCTGAAGCAGGACATCGACGAGTTTTCGCGGCTGAAGACACAACTCGACGATCTGATCAAGCAGGGCGACGTCAACTTCGCCTACAACGTCTTCGATATTTACCGTCGTCGATTCGACTCACGCATGGACCACGTCCATAAGCTCATCGACATGGAGCACGACTTCACCCTGGACGAAGAGCTCAGCACTGACGCGGATGCAGTTCCGTGGGCAGCCAGCGACGCCGAACTCAACGAGCGGTGGCGCAAACGCGTGAAGTTTGACATTCTGAACCGCACGCTCGATAAGGACGAGAAGATCGAAGAAGTTCGCGATCGACTTCACAAGAGATACAACACGCTGCTCCGCTCGATTCACGACACCGAGAGTTCCGAAGTTCTGGAGATGTTTCTTTCCGCGCTGACCCACTGCTTCGATCCTCACTCAAGCTACATGTCGCCGCAGACGCTGGAAGAATTCCGCATCTCCATGCAGCTCAGTCTGGACGGGATCGGAGCGGCACTTCGCAGCGAAGACGGCAATACCTTCATCGCATCTGTCGTCAAGGGTGGTGCGGCCCACAAAGATGGGCGACTGGAAGTTGGTGACCAGATTACAGCAGTCGCTCAGGAAACCGGCGACTTCGTCGATATCGTCGAGATGAAGCTCAGCAAAGTCGTTCGGCTGATCCGTGGTGAACGTGGTTCAAAGGTTCGCCTGCAGGTCGTCAAAGCAGACACAAACGAGTCGGTTGTCTATGAGATGATCCGCCGGAAGATCGAACTTTCTGAATCCGCAGTCAAAGGCGAGATCATTGAAACAACGGACCGACTTGGTCGTAAAGCTCGAATCGGCGTGATCAACATCCCGTCGTTCTATCGTGACTTTAACGGAGCCGAAAAAGGTCTCGACGACTTCAAAAGTACCGCTCGAGATCTTCAGGATGTACTCGTCGACTTCCGTCGGCAGGGCGGCGTCGAAGGAATTGTGATTGACTTGCGCTACAACGGCGGAGGCGCCCTTAGCGAAGCGATCGAAGTGACCGGTCTGTTCATTGATCAGGGGCCTGTCGTTCAGGTGAAAGAGCCGGGCAGCAAAGTCAAAACCTACAGCGACGATATCGAGGGAGCCTTTAATGAACCGCTGATCGTTGTCTGTAATCGCATGTCGGCTTCCGCCTCTGAAATCTTTGCCGGAGCGATTAAAGACTATCGTCGCGGGATCGTCATCGGTGACATGACGACGCATGGCAAGGGAACCGTCCAGAACGTGATGCCGGTTAGCTCGCAACTGTTCTCGTCATTCTTCAAGGCCCAGGACCGCGGAGCTTTGAAACTGACGATCAACCAGTTTTACCGGGTCAACGGCGACAGCACGCAGAATCTGGGAGTGAAGTCTGACATTGTCCTGCCTTCGTTGCTCGACCATATGGACATTGGAGAGTCCTCACTGGACAACGCGCTGGCCTTCGACCAGATCGCGGAAGCCGAGCACACGTCACTGGCCTATGTGAATGCGGATGTCGTTTCTCGTTTGAAGAAGCAAAGTGCTAATCGAATTGCGAAGAACGAAGAATTCAGGAAAATTCAGGAAGATGTCGCTGATTACGTCGAGCGAAAGAATCGAAAGGCGATTCCACTGAACGCTGAGAAGCTTCGAGCGGAACGAGCGTTGGACGAAAAGAAGGACGAAAAGAAGGACGATGGCACCGAAGCAGAAGAAGAGGACGGTCCTGTTCTACCCGTGACCGCGTACAACGATGAAGTGCTGAATATCGCCGTCGACTATGTTGAGCTGCTTCGCGGAGCGGTGACCGCTCAGATTCAGTCAAGGCAGTAGTAGTGAGTCGAGGGCTGACCGTTTCGAATTCTTACGAATTCCAGTAAACCGGATGATGCCCGAAACGAAACTCGACCAGCAAGCTCTGAATACGAAAAACGCCCGCTTCCGAATCCCGGAAGCGGGCGTTTTATATTTGCAGTCGCTGTTTCAGCGACGTTTTTGGCAATCAACCTGCTTGGGAATCAGGCAGCCGCCGAGTCGGGAAACATGCTGACCTCGCGGCGAATAATCTCAGGAGTAATGACATACTTCCGCCCGTGCTCCTGATCCGGCAGTTCGAAAAGAATGTCGAACATCGACTCTTCGATAACAGATCGCAGCCCACGGGCACCTGTCTGTTTTCGGATGGCAATCCGAGCCACTTCGCGAAGAGCTTCTTCAGTAAATTCGATAGTGGACTCTTCCATTTCGAAGAACTTTTCATACTGACGAACCAGCGAGTTCTTTGGCTCTGTCAGGATTCTGACGAGATCGTCTTCCTTCAGTGGGCTGAGTCCAGCGAGCACTGGCAATCGACCGACGAATTCAGGGATCAGACCAAATTTCATGATGTCTTCAACACTGACTTCACTCATCAGTTCTTCGTGCTGAGCGACCATCTCTTTCTCGGAAACACCGAATCCGATCATCTTTCGACCGAGTCGTTTCTGAATAATCTGCTCCAGCCCGACGAACGTGCCGCCGCAAATAAACAGAACGTTGGTCGTGTCAAGCTGGATGTAGTGCTGCTCAGGATGCTTCCGTCCGCCTTGCGGTGGCACGTTTGCAACCGTCCCTTCGATCATCTTCAGAAGCGCCTGCTGAACACCTTCCCCGGAGACATCACGCGTGATCGACACGTTACCGGACGTCTTGCCGATCTTGTCGATCTCGTCGAGGAAGATGATCCCTCGCTGAGCGGCTTCCACGTCGAAATCGGCTGCGTGCAATAACTTCAGAAGCAGGTTCTCGACATCTTCGCCGACATATCCCGCTTCAGTCAGGGTTGTTGCGTCGCCAATCGCAAATGGCACCTGAAGAAACTTGGCCAGAGTCTTAGCCATGAGAGTCTTGCCACATCCGGTCGGGCCGATCATCAGAATGTTGGATTTTTCAATCTCAACATCGGTATCTGCCTCAGCCATCATCATCAGGCGCTTGTAGTGGTTGTGGACGGCGACAGAGAGGCTCCTTTTTACCGGTACCTGCCCAATGACGTATTCGTCGAGATGCCCGACAATTTCTCGGGGAGTTGGCACTTTGGTGAAGAGTTTCTTTGGTTCGCCTCGTCGTCGTTTTTCCTGTTCGAGGATCGACTGGCAAAGTTCAATGCAGTCGCCGCAGACATAGACGTCATCTGGCCCTTCGACCAGAGGACCGACTTCGCGGTAACTCTTGCGGCAGAAAGAGCAGTTGGCGTTTTTCTTGCCACCCGCAGTGCGTTTCCCGGTGGTAAAGTCTTTTCCTGAGGGCATTCGATTTCCTTCAGTGGTGTCAATCTCGACGAGTTCTAGTCTGCAAGGCCAGTGAGCAGGCCGTGAAGAGTCAGCTCGCGATCGGTGATCTCAATGGTGCCGGACGGTCTAGCCACACTGGCCATTCGCACGTCTCAAATTACTCAGCCGGACCCAACCATGAGTCCGACGACTCCGCAACGCCTGGGGTGGTGTCAGTTTCCCTGACAGATACCACCGGTCGCGCGTCCGTGCGACGGTCAGTTTCCACTCTGCAACCCGCAGTCGGTATCGGTATCGACTACGAATGAATCCCTGGATTCGTCGATAAGTTGTCCCTGAATGAATCGGAATTCCTGGTCAGTCAGCTCACCCCGACGTTCCAGATCCTTGAACTGAAGCAGCAATTCAGCGCGGTCAGCCGCAGGATCGGAATCACCCTGATACCAGGATCGAAACTTCAATGCGGCCCAGATCAGTACGATCAGACATAAGACTGTTAAGCAGTAAGAGACGGCACTCTCTCTGATTATTTCAGAAACTCTATCGGGTGTGCTGAACAAACCGGTCATCCGTCTGAGTGGAGGTACAGCCGCAATGAGTGTGTCCCTCTGGCAGCAATCATGATTTGCCGGATCACTTTGATCCACGTCAGCTGCCCATTTTACGCGGAATTCAGAGGAATCAATGCTTCATCTGTCTCACCGGGAAACTTCACTTCATCGCCAGTCAAGGTGTTCGCGCCGCCCTTCGGATCAGTCTGGTTATTCTTTTGATGCTGCTACGTTGTCCGCTTCATAGAACTGGTTCGCCGAGAGCAACTCCAGACAGAAGAGGATGAGCACAATTCCCAGGATGAGCGGAAATACTTCAACTCCAAGTCGCCCAGCCGTTACAGACCGAGTCAGGCTTTCGACATCGCGAGCCAGGCTGTATCGATCTTTCCCAAGCAGATTATCCAGGTCGGCCGACGTGGCTCGTGAAAAGTTGCTTTCACCGGAATCGTGGTTCACCGAGAACGAAATTACCCGACCGTCACCGAGTGGTTTTATCAGGTAGTGCCCCAACTCGTTTGCCTCTTCAATCCAGATCGAATCTGAATCTGCACTCGCACGACCGGGAACCTGCGCTCCTGCCGGCTTCCTTAATAAGTAGTCGTCAATTGGACGCTCACCATCGTTCTCTAACGCGATCGTATTGTTGGCGGAAAAGTTGAATTTCGCATCGGTTCTTCCGGTGACCAGCTGCGTTAATCGATTAACGAGCACAAAAAACGGCCACTCGCCTGGTAGACGATTCCACTGCCTGCGATCGTCTAACTCCAGATTTCCAGCCGTTGTAAAAAGTGCAGAGTGACCTTTACCGACAGGACGCTCAATAACGGCCGGCGTGGAACGGTCGTCGGTAAATCGAACCAGCACTCTCGCGTCCTCAACTTGTTCGACGTTCCAGCATTTCCAGACAGGAATCTGAGCGACGTCCGCCGCCACGCCTTGAACATTAAACTCGGCCAGCAGCGGGCTACCAATGTCCTTTACATCCAGCCCGCATGGATCCCGAAACAGCCGCACGACGTCAAGTTTGCCGGGCAGAACGGCCAGCGCTTCCGGCGTCGTCCACGATCCGACCTGAATTCCTCGCCCTCCGTCAAAAGCCGCGGACCCCAAAAATCCGATCAGGCCGCCACCAGTCAAAACAAACTGATGAAGCTGCTTCCAGGTACGTTCCGACGGTGCCGGTACATTCACAAGAATCACAATGTCCTTAGCAGTCAGCTCGGCAGAATCCAGCTTGTGAGCGGGGAGAAATTCGACCTCGACTCCGGACACCGTCAGAAGATTAAACAGCTCAAACGCAGGACTGTTCCCGACACCCTGGGCGTTCGCATTCGGAGTTGGAGCAATCAGCAGCACACGCAGGGCCGGCCTGATTCCGATTGTCAGTCGGAGCTGGTTATCAATCGCCAGCGGGTCGCTGGTGACCAGTCGCAATTCACCGCGGAGGATTTCTTCAGCCGTCACTTCGGCAGCGAACTGCAACGACTGTCCAGCTCCGTTCTTCAGTGCAACCGTTCGCTGGCCTCGCTCGACTGGCTCGTCCGTCAAACCGTGCGTGTAGAATTCGACGGCCACTTCCTGGCCCTCGAATCCCTGTGAAACCACCGTCGCTTCGACAACAAACTCGCCATCGCTCGAAACTTCTTCGTCCGACAATTTCAAGTCGGTCAGAGCAATGTTGCGTGGTTCGTCGACGCCAACGTCGATCAGATAAACACTCACCCAGGTCAGCCGTTCAAGCTCTTCACGCAGCAGTTTCGCAGAGGTATCGCTCCAGGCGGACCGAGCCAGATCCGTGAAGATATAGACTTCCCGGATGAGCCTGTCAGTTGTCAGCCCCGCCGCGTTCTGTCCTCCGGCGGCGAGCGTCCGATTGCGGTCGTCCTCCTGGAGCCTCAATGCCGCACGCAGTCGATCGTTCAAGGGGACAAACTTCGGCGACGTCTCCAGTGATTCGATCCGCTTTTTGGCGCCGGCAACATCTGCCTGAAACAGCACGGGCAGCGTTCCTGACGAATCCGCCACAGCGATCCGGCTCTGTCGGGGAAGTGTCGACAAGTGTTCGCTGGCAAGCACCTTTACTTCATCCAGACGTGTTCGGCCTTCCTGCCGATACTCCATGCTCTGCGACGTGTCGAACAGGAAGACGGCGGCGACGGGCAAGTCAGGGGAGACTTCCGGCAACGGAGCCGTGATGGCCGCCGCGACTCGCTGCTGGTAAGGCCAGCCGATCAGCAGCAGACACAGCAGCAAACCGACTGCGCCGAGGATGCCACGCAGCGACGTTCGGCGGGAAGCGATCACATGATTGGCGACTCCCTGCCTGCGCCAACGAGCCATGATATAAAGGTACGCAGCCACAGCCGCAGCCAGAATGACTCCAAGCGTCAACGACTCTCTGAAATTCAGCCCGTACTGGGCGGCAGGCAACGACGGTCTCAACAAAGCGACGACCAGAATCGCCAGCACAAGCACCCGCAGTAGCAACAGCCAGAAATGTCGCAGCCGAATGCGTCGAACGTTCTGTCGGCGACGTTTCTGAATCAACCGTAGCGCCGGAAAGAGCAGTTTCTTCGGCCTGGTCCGCATCATCAGGTGCAACACGATCGGAATCGCGGCGCAGGCGAACCCAAAAATCAATGCGGGATTAAGGAGTGACATCGATCGACTGATTCGAGCAGAACATGTTCAGGAAGCGGTTGCCAGGACGGAGCGAAGCGTAGTCGATCGCTCATACAAACGCCAAAACGTGTCCCATCAGAGGTCGAACATCCGAAACTACCGGGCTTCGTTGCTCGGCGAAGCGTCCGCTGCGATCCCTGCCGAAATTCTCAGAGTTGTTGCATCAACATTCGCCGTCATCCACGCTCGGTCGAGCAACGCCAGAAACTGATCGAGCTGCTCCAGCCGCTTCAAGGCGTCTGCTTCTGGAACCTTGTCTCGCTGGGCCTGACGGATGAACCATTCTTTCTGGCTGGCCAGCATTTTCCGAATCGCAATCGAACTAGCCACTACATTCTGCAGGTTTCCGAACGCAGACAACGATTCGTTGCCGGTTTCCGCAGCTGTCTTCAGAAACGACTCGCACAGCTCGGGAGTTGTCGCCAGCACGAGATACCCGTCTGCGATCATGAAGGCTGGCTGGAAGAAGGCAACCGGGTCTGCGAAATGGATCGTCGCCCCATTCACTCTTCGTTGCTTGACGATCGAAACTCTCTGACCAGTGGCGTGGACATTATGAACGACAGCCAGCACTCCCAGTCCCGATTGCAACGAATTTTCCAGTGCAGCTTCTGGCGAGACAGGCTCTTCATCATTACCGGTTGGATGCTGGCGTTCGGCGGACTTCATTTCGATCGCGAATACAGCGTCGACGGGGAACGACGTCGAAACTTTAGAATCGCGTGGTTGAATGCTGAAAATCCACGACGGTCCAACAGCCGGCAAAATGTCTGCCACGGGATCAAGTCCAAGCAGCAATCCCTGAGCGACCCGTCGAGCCTGAACAAGGTCTTTCGGAAGATTTGTCTGGTCCTGCAACGCGTTCAGAATCATGGCCGAGATGCTCGGCGAAGCCACCCGCCCACTCATCGCAACTAACGAATCGGGAGGAAGCGGCTGACCAGATGATCGAGCCGTTTCAGCGATCTGAAGCCATTGCTTCCACCAATCGGGAGTCCCCTGACTATCGTAGTCGGCGATCACGTCCAGTTTGACGGAATCGTCATAGGCAAGACTCAACGTCAGCCACTGACAACGGGCGAGTGTCGCTTCGATGGCTGAGAAATCTTTGTTTGCTCGACCAAGTTCGCTGACAAGAACTCGCGGATTCACGTAGGCCCCCGCGATTTCCATCTTAGGCCGACGGGCGAAAGCCTTTGCAAAGGGTGCGTAAGTCGCAAGGCAATCGGGATGCCCTGAGGCTTGAGAACTCGTACGAACTTCCGCGGCGGAGGACGCAGCCGCGGCGCCGGCCAGTTCGATCGTGCGTTGAATCCGGTCTTCACGCGTTGAAAGAACCAGCACGTCGTCGAAGATCGCGTAGAAAAAACCTCTCGCGTTCTCATCTGCATTGGCTTTGACCGAATGAGTGTAAGTCGTGTCCTGAAACTTCTTCGTTTCGGTTCGTTGTCGCTCAAGGACGTTCCAGGTCGCCAGCGCCGACTTTGCTACAGCAGGGCTTTCGACTTCGATCAGCAGAACACTGTTTCGGGCGAGGTCGGCCTTCGTCCCCGGAGTGTGGTACCAGGCAAGCACCACATCCTGACTGAACAGCTCCCGTCTCGACTGCGCCAGCGGTTTTCCGGACGCCGCCTCAACCGCCACCCGAACGAGTTCAAGCTGCTTGTAGTCCGGACTCTGGATCCAGTCTCGAAAGAACGATGCGTGCTGGAGGCGATCACCAAACTCCGATTCCCGCAACCGCTGCCACTGAGCATCCAACTGCCGAGCATGCAGACACGCCACCGCATCCTGATCAACCAGTTGAAACAGATCGCGAGCTTCGCAGATGGTCTGCCAGCTGGCGAACACCAGGCTCGTGGCAATAACGACGACGGGTAGCCGGGATTTGAATTGTTCGAACATTTCGAAGTGCTCTCTATTCATCACTTAATTCGATCCTGCTGAAGTTTCGTCGAACATCTTTTGCAGGGTCGCAGGGTGCGACTTGACGCACCATCGGGAATTCTGTCGTATTTTGTGGTGCATCGAGACGCACCCTGCATCACTAAATTGTAAGCGTGCCTGCTGGCTCGGCTTTATCAAACAGAAACTCAAACGCCTTATCAACAGCCGATGGCTGCACTGTTTCCTGTCGCTGATCATCGTCGCCGGGTGAAGCTGAACCGGAGTTGTCGTCTGCTGAGCCGATCACATCCGCAATGCCAAGTTCGTTGCTCAGATTCGGAACGAACACGCTGAACCCGCTGGCCTGACGCGAAACGCGGCTCGTGATACCACGCCACGCCGATTGAGCATCCGCTACCAGGTGCCCGATATCGGCCACCTGATCCTGTGGAGTGTCGAGCAGCCCCGGTGGACTGTCCCGTACAGAAGGTTGCGGCGTTTTTTCATGGTGAGCGATGCTGCCCGGCTTTTCCCGAAACACAATCGCGATGGCGGCAAGAACCAGGGCAACCGTCACAACGGTCGGCCAGACGCTGCGTCCTGCTGCTGGTGTCTCTTCAGTGGCCGCTCGGACTACCGGTTCGTTCCCGGACGTCAGCCTGTCAGCTCGCGGAACCGCACCATCGACTTTCACACCGGCAGCGTTCACACGGACTGCGGAAACGGTCGACGAGACCAGACCTTCCCGGCGAGCTGCGTCGATCACTCGGTCCGTAAGATCAACGGATGGTCGACGAGGCGCCCAGACGGTCAACGCGGATTCGATCAGCAGATACTCGTCGTAAAGAACCCGGCAATCGGGACACGAATCGGCGTGTGCCACAACGGCGGCATTCCGAGCAACATCGGTCTGTCCCGAAACGACTGCCCGACCATCCAGCGCCGCATCCAGTTGTTCTCGAACTTTCTGGCAGTTCATATCCGCTCCTCGCAGTCTCTTACCGAAACACCTTGCAGTTTTGCCATCTCGAAATTGCCGTTCATGTTGCTTCCAACGCTGACGGGTCAGCCACAACGCCTCGCTCCTGCAGTCGCTTCGCCAGTTGAGCACGTGCCCGGTGCAGCCACGTTTTGATCGTGCCCTGCGGACACCCCAGGACTTCTCCGATTTCCTGATAACTGAGTTCTTCCTGGTGGTACATCACGAAACACGTCCGATAGTCTTCTCGCAGCTCACCCAGCGCCAGTTCCAGTTCCTCACCGATGTCGAGCTGATCCTGCTCATGCCTTGAATGTTCGCGTCGTTCGGAAGCCAGATCGACGGCCAGATCGTTCTGTGACGGCAGCTTCGATCTCTTCTCCAGCGCCGTTCGGCAACGATTGGCCGTGATCGTCAACAGCCACGGTTTGATCGGTCGTTGCTGATCCCACTTTTCGAGGTTCCGAAAAACTCTGACGAGCGCGTCCTGCGCGACATCTTCGGCGTCTTCGCGATGCCCGAGCATCCGCAGGCAGATCGAAAACACCAGCCCCTGATACTTGCTGAGAAACGCGCGCATCGACAGCTCATCCCCGGACAGGCATTGCTGAACAAGCTGCACGTCTTCCGTCACTTGGCATCCTGTTTGACAGGTGATGCCCATTTCAGGGGCATCAAGTGGCTGAAACTCGCTCCTGCCGTCGAGCAGTTGCTGGACTGTTACCCTTGCTGGCCTACAGAGGTTTCACACAGAACCGCGAGGTCGGGGCAACCAGTGAGCTGATCTTGCCTCGAACAGCCGGAACCGTTCGAATCCGCCCTCAATTGTGTCGCCGAGGTGATTTTCGAAACGATTCTGGCTGCTTACGCAGAAAAACTAATCATACCGCTTTCTCAATGCGAAACAGCGCACGCTGCCGAAGCGTTCTCCGGCAACGGCCGTCCTGAGACGAATACTAATGGAAACTGCCATGCGAATCTGGCCGGGCCGGCCTTACCCGATGGGTGCAACCTGGGACGGAACGGGAGTCAACTTCGCCCTTTATTCGCGACACGCCACGGCCGTCGAGTTGTGTCTCTTTGAAGACTCAAAGTCGACGCAGGAATCAGTCGCCGTTCGGCTCAGACAGAGAACCGGCTTCGTCTGGCATGTGTACCTGCCCGACGTGCGACCAGGACAGCTTTACGGATACCGCGTTGATGGTCCGTACGACCCTGTTGCCGGCCACCGATTCAATCGAAACAAAATCCTGCTTGATCCTTACGCCAAGGCACTTGGTCGCGACATCACCTGGGACGACGCTTTGTTTGGCTACACCGTGGGTGAGTCCGACGTCTCGTTCAACCCGAAAGACAGTGCACCCGTGGCGCCGCTGGGCGCGGTTATTAATGACGCCTTCGTCTGGGGCGACGACAAGCCACCACAGGTTCCGTGGAACAGGACTCTGATCTACGAGGCCAACGTGCGCGGGCTGACAAAACTCAACTCGAAAGTCGCCACGTCAAGACGCGGTACCTATGCCGGCCTCTGCACGCCCGCAGTCATCCGGTATCTGCGCAGTCTTGGAGTGACGACGATCGAACTGATGCCGGTTCATCATTTCGCCAAAGATCAGTTTCTGGTCGAGCGGGGACAGACAAACTACTGGGGTTACAGCTCGCTGGGATTTTTCGCGCCGGAGATGACGTACTCGTCAGCCGATTCGCCTCAGGAGACCGTTCGCGAATTCAAGCGAATGGTTAAAACGCTGCACAAAAATGGAATCGAGGTCATTCTCGACGTCGTCTATAACCACACCGGCGAAGGCAGCGAGATGGGGCCGACGCTGAGTTTTCGCGGTATTGACAATTCCAGCTATTACCGACTCGCTGGCAACCATCGTTACTACGACAACTTCTCAGGCTGCGGAAACTCATGGAATGTCAACGATCCGTTCGCTCTGCAACTGATCATGGACAGCCTGCGCTACTGGGTGCAGGAGATGCATGTTGATGGTTTCCGCTTTGACCTGTGTTCGGTCCTTGGCCGCGAGCCGCGAGACTTCGACCCCGGAGCCGCCTTCTTCGATGCTGTGCAGCAGGATCCGGTGCTCTCGCAGGTCAAAATGATCGCCGAGCCCTGGGACGCCGTCGGCAGTTACGACCTCGGAAAGTTCCCGGGCCTGTGGAAAGAATGGAACGGCCAGTATCGCGACACCGTTCGAGAATTCTGGCGGGGCGACCACGGAAAGCTTCGCGATGTCGCTACCAGAATCTGTGGCAGCAGCGACATCTTTCAGCACAACGGCCGCAGCCCGCTGGCAAGTGTCAACTTTGTCACGTCGCACGATGGTTTCACGCTGAGAGACCTGGTCAGCTACAACCAGAAACACAACGAAGCGAATCTCGAAAACAGCGGCGACGACCACAATCGCAGTTGGAACAGCGGCTTTGAAGGAGAAACATCCAGCAAGGACATCAACCAGCTTCGAGAACGGCAGCGGCGCAACTTTCTGACAACTCTGTTCTGCTCTCAAGGCGTGCCGATGCTTCTGGCCGGCGACGAGTTTGGTCGAACTCAGGGCGGCAACAACAACGCTTACTGCCAGGACAACGAAATCAGTTGGGTCGACTGGGATCTGGACCCCGAACAGAAAGCTTTCCAGAAGTTTGTTCGAAGAGTGATTCAACTGTGGAATGAAAATCCCGTCTTTCATCGGCAGACTTTTTTCAAACCGTCGATGCATGGTGAATCAGAAGACCGGGACATTCACTGGCTGACGCCCGCCGCCGAACCGATGACTATCGCCGACTGGGAAGCAGGGTATGCCCGATGCGTTGGGATGCTTCTTGACGGGCGGATGATCGAAGAGTTCGACGCCGATGGCGAGCCCTGTGAAGGCAACACCGTACTGCTCCTTATGAACGCAAGCGAGGATGACATCCCGTTTACTTTGCCGCCACTCGACGACGGCATGTTCTGGCAATGCGAACTCGACACGTTCTATCCGGCAAGGCGGCCGAAAGGGCTGGAGCCTGGATTCAGTTATCGCCTGAAAACGCGATCCATGGCATTCTTCGTCCGCCGCCGGGAACGCCGCCGCCTGCTTCGACGATAGTGTCGACCGTGTCCGTAAGGTCAACGCCGTTGAGAACAGACATGGGCATGGCAGCTCACTCAGACTTCCCGTCAACCTCACCAGCAGGTTCAGGTTTGACTTCGTAGATGCGAATTTTTCTGTCATCGGTCTCGAACTGGATTGATAACCGCTGCTGACCGGACAGCTTCTCAACGCTCTCAGGCGACAGAGTGACCATGTCGACGACACACCAGCGAACACCTGCCTTCTGAAAGGCGAGCAGCGACCTGTCGTCGGGAAAGCCCTGCACGTTGGCTTTCAACTGAAAGAACTCGTTCGGAAAGAAGCCCGAATACCCATTCGCCAGCCGCCGCTTGTGATACGTTGACCAGAGCATCGCGACCGTCGTGTCCTCGTAATCAAAAACTGATCGTCCACTCGGAAACGGCAGGTGAGCAACAATGTCGTCTGTCTGAGTCTCGGTCCGCAACCACTCACTCCAGGATCGCTGCTGCTCGAATTCAGGCATCGCATACAGACCAGGCTTTGCGGGCCATGATTCAATCAGCACTCCGAACAGCAAAGCAACGCGCCCCCATTGCAGCATTCGTCGCCATTCTGCACGTCGGGAAACGGGCTCCGCCAAAGAACGTTGTTCGTCAGCAGCTTCATCGTTGGTCGTCCCTTGAGAATTCGCTTGAGCGAAGCTCATCCCGGCCAGAACGACGCAACTGACCTGGACAAGCACCGCAAATCGATGCGGACTGCGCATCGCGCTGAGTCCGGGCAGCCAGTCCGCGAGAAGCTCGAACGGTCGCAGCCCCAGCCCCAGCAACAACCAGCCCGGTCCTAATGAAAGTTGAGCGGCCACCGCCAGAAACAGCAGCAGAAACGCCGTGACACGGCGCGAGTTGCGTCGCCGCAATCCAACAGCCGCACCGACAATGGCAAGTGCCGAGCAGGCAAGCCCAGGGCTCAACGGGAACCTGGCCTGACTGCCCGCTGAGCCGGAGAGCGGACCTCGCCACAGTGTGCGGAAATAGTCGTCCTGGACAGCCCTCAGGCGGTAGACCGTTTCCACCCGACGATCCCAGTTCTGCCGACTGGAAACGGACAACTGCATCACGGCAACTGGCAGAACCATGACGCTGGCCACCGCGCTCATGAGCACAAGACCAACAATCAATCGGCGAAAACAGCAGCGTTTCACAAGAAGCAACGGCAGCGCAAACAACAGAGTCAGACAAAGCTGATAACCGTAATAGTTGCACGCGAGGTAGCAGAAACCGATTGCCGCGCCGGTCAGAGCCGCGTCTTTCATTCTGTACTCGGTCAGAAACCGAATCAGAAAATGCAGCGTCAGCAGAATTCCTGAGACCTGAGAAAGCTGCAGTACTCCCAATTGCCAATGAACGAAGGGAAGAAGCAGAATTGCCGCACCGCTGCACGTTCCGGCGAACCGACTTCTGGTCAAACTTCTGACCAGAAGACTTCCGGCCCAGCCATTCGCCACAAGCATCGTCAGCAGGTAAATGTTGTAAGCGAGTGCTCGCGAATCGGATATCCACACGACCGGTGCGACGACGACCGTCGTCGATTGCGTTTCCGATAACGCGAAAGCATTGTCGGCGGGAGCGAAGATCGGGGCGCTCCAGTAATTCGCAAATCCTTCCGCCGCCCGATCCGCGTTCCACCAGATCGTCCAAAGATTGAACAATGGCACGGTCGCGACGCGTTCCTGCCCTGTCGGAATCGCCTTGTCGAGCTGTGTTGCCAGCGGCCAGGTTGAGGCGAGTGCCAGCAGCAGAAAGAAAACAGCCTCAAACAACGCGTATCCTGGACTTATTGAGCAATTCCCAGCTTCCCTGGAGCGGCAAGAAAATCCTGAACGGCCAGCAAAGAAACCGGCCAGCACTTTGAGAAGCCTTTCCAGCATTCAGCTCCAATGCCTTCTATCGGCCTGGTTGTCCAGAGAGTTACAAGCTCATGGATTGTTGTAGCCCTGTCGTCAGGCTTCAACTCTGGTCCGGGGGCGAGCAGATCGGACGACAGAGCTGATGAATCAATGACACCAGCAGAGCCCCCATTCGTAAGTCACCTTTATATCGGCCACAAGTCGCTCGTCTGATGCCAGCCCGTCCCAATCCATCCTCGCTCTCTCGTGTCAAAAGTCAGAGACACTGCCAGAATATCCATCCTCACCTGAATCGCGCAATCGTTATTAAGCGCCCTCGTGGTACAGGATCAGGTCAGCGAATCCAGCGACTTTGCCGATTGAGTAAAGTTTTCCAGGCACGCCATAAATTCCGGTTGCAACGTTGCTGCCTGCCAGTCAAGGGCTGACAGACGTGACGGCACGGGTTTGCTGATCAGGTTGCCTGACGCTGTATCCAACTCAGGGGGATTGTGTCGAGTTTCCGATATCTCACTTCGAGTCGGCCTGCGCTGCCTGAGTGGTTCGCAAGGTCTTCTCAAGGAATCCCCCTCACCGGTCGGCGACACACTCTTTCTGAAGACGATGTCGCAAGGATCTTTCGACCGTGTACCGGCAGCCCGCAAAAACAATCGGAGTGGATTATGCGAATGATTTCCTGGAAGCGCTGCCTGATGCAGTCGCTGGCCGTGATGACTGCTCTCAGCGTGTTTACGTACAACACGGCTGAAGCGCAAGTCGTCCCTGGCTCTGGCTACAAGATCAACGAAGTCGGTGACGACTTTGAAGACGAGGACTGGTCATACATCCCGAACTGGCCCAAGGCCAGTCAGAACCTGGACAGCCAGACTCGCCATAACCTCGGTGAGTCCGCCAATGGACGCTGGTACGAAAGTGCCTATCGAGGCCAGCCTGACATCATTCGCCGAGTCCCAACTCCCGCAGGTGGACTCCCGGGAAGTAAGGGCTCGTTGTTGCTTCGTTCGAAGTTCACCGGCATTCCGGAAATGGTGACGCACAAGCAGCAGCAGGACGACTTCCTGGCAAACGTGAACGGTATCACCGGTGCGATTTCAGTTGCCAACTCGCCGAGCTTCGTCGTCCGCGTCTTCCTTCCACCGTGGAACGAATGGGAACAGCGGACCGGGGCGACGTTTGGCATCCGGGCTGACTGCGAAGGCATGGTGGTGAAGAGCGAAGAGAAAAGAGGTCTTTTCGGCATCACCATTCGCGAAAAGCGAAAACAGGACGCCTACTGGCCGGGCTTCTTCATTCAGTACAACTGCAAAAAGGATCCGAAGTACGACGAGGATTCCGCCATCGTTCTGATTCGTTCCGACGATAAAGGGCGAGACCTGTTCGGACCATACATCACACAGACCGGCTGGTGGACGTTTGGCATGTCGTTTACGCCGGACTCCAGAGTTCACTATTACGCCAGTCCTGGCGTCGACGCATTGACCCAGGCCGACTACATCACCTCGACGAAACCTTACAATGCTGAGACCCAGCGTCTGGTGACATTCTTCTTCAACGTCGTAAATATGGACGATGGTCGCACCTGGTCGACAAACTGGATCGTTGACGATCCGGAAGTGTTCGTCCTGCGTCGATGGTGGTAGGCCACGTCGAAGGGTCGAATTCGCTTTCGTCCTGATTGAATTAAGCAAGGCCGTCTGGAATTTCGATTCCAGACGGCCTTGTTCGTTTTCGGAAGTTGACGATCAATCCGTTGCTTCAGCACTTCGCCGACTTGCGTTTCTTTCCGACGCGGCCCATTGATTCGACCTTTGCGATCATTTCAGTCGCCAGCGGCGTCTGACACGCCGTGTCACCCATGTCGACTTCAACAATGCCAATCTTCTTTGCCGTCGCCTTCGCCGCCTCGAGTAGCGGCTTCACGTAAGTGCCGACTGAGATCACAAAACCGTTCATGCAGTACTTGACGCGGTTCGGAGCCGTGGCAATCTCCGCTTCGACTTTCTTCAGCAGCGTCCTGATTTCGTCGAGATCGAGCTGGTCGTCCGCACGAATTGAAAGCACTGCCGAGTAGGTGCTCCACCCGGCGCAAGCTCGTTTGGAGTCTTTCATCTTAAGCCACTTCATCGCGAGCGCGCACGCGGCCTCGTTCTCCGCCGCGACACCTGGCAACGAGTATCCGCTTAACATGTGCCACCACGCTGTCCTCGACCAGCCATCAAGCTGCTGGCGAGTCATCAGCCGACCGTCTGCCGCCAGCCCGGCAAGGTACATGGCATCGCCGTTTCCGGTATCCCACAATGCCAGCGCCAATTCCTGATCGCCCTTAATCTTCTTCAAGACTTTTTTCAGATCACCGATCTGCACCCCGAACATGTCGCCGTCTGCTCCATGCCGACGGTACGTCGCCAACGTGGCTGGCTTTGCGAGCAACTTCAATTCTTCCATCACTTCGGCGAGCGTCATGCTTGATCCCTTCCAGTTACCAACAGACTGCGGCTCGCGTTGGCAAGCATCCGCGACTGGCGCAGGCAGAATAAATCGAAGCCGAAATGATTCACAACGACGCACGCAGCGTCCTGACGCATCCTCATTCTGCATGGCGATCGTGGAGTGGTACGTCGAGACGTTCTTTGCGGGAAACTGACGAAGCGGCCTCGATGTCAGATACACCGCGACCGCTCAATTGTGACTATGCCAGCTTATAAAACTCTTCCCAGCCTTTTCGGGGCGGGTTGCCTTTAAGAAGTTCGTTGGCGCGAGGGTTGTTTGTGATCTGTTTCGTGTTGGTGTCGAACTTGAGGTTCTCCCCCAGACGCTGAGCGATGCAGCCCAGCATGAAGACCTGAGTGAGCGGGCCAGCGATGGCAAAGGACGAATTGCAGTGGGGGTCGAGACCGGCGGATGCTCTCAGGAAATTGTCCATGTGACTGGTGGACGTTCTGCTGACGGACGGCCCCGGCAGATTTGCAGCAACTTCCTTCTGCCTGGTTCCGCCGACGACCTTGAGCGAAGCACTGTGAGTGCCGCCGACAAAGGTGAGGTCGTCGCTGTAGATCGCTTTGCCACAACTCGGGATGCTGACTCCTTCTTCGCTGGCCGGGCGATTCTTCACACCGTCGTACCAGTTAATGGTCATCTCAGGCATGTCGGAACCACGTTCGGGGAAGTCGAAGGCGATCGTTGTGCCGTGCGGAAAGATGAACTCATTCGGACTTTCGATCTTTTCAGCACGAATCGTGTGCGGCAGATCCAGCTTCAGGAAACGGTGGATCGTGTCGAGCGTATGCGGTCCCCAGTCCCCGAAAGCACCGTTCCCGTAGTCGTACCAGCCACGCCAGTTGCCGGGGTCGTATTTACCATTGTACGGACGCTTCGGCGCGGTGCCGGCCCAGACGTCCCAGTTCATTCCGGTCGGCATTTTCGCTTCTGCCGGAAAGGCTTTAATGTCTCCCCAGGGATGCCAGCGGCGTCCCTTGTTCATGCAGGCGTCAACCCGGCGAACGTTTTTGATGATGCCTTTATCCACCCACGACTCGAACTGCAGCCGCTGGCCACTGGAGTGTCCCTGGTTCCCCATCTGACACATCACGCCGTACTTCTTTTCGGCAGCCATCAACAGTTCGCATTCTTCGAACGTGTGAGCCAGCGGCTTTTCGACGTAGACATGAATTCCCAGCGACATCGCCAGCATCGCGATCGGGAAGTGAGCATGGTCGGGAACTCCAATCGTGCAGACATCGATTTTGTCGCCCATCTTCTCGAACATCTCGCGGAAATCATCGAAGAAAACGGCGTCGTCACACTGGCCCTTCATTCTGTTTCTGAAACCTTCAGCCCGTGACGGAACAACATCGCAGAGTGCTACGCACTGAGTCAGCCGGTGATTGACAGCCCCCGAGCCGATCGAACCGCCCTGATTCGCACAACCAATGACAGCCAGATTCAGCTTGTCATCCTTCGCGACCTCGCCGCTGACAAAAGTGGGAAGGATCGTTGATGCCGCTGATGCAAGGGCAGACTGTTTCAGTAACTCTCGACGATTCATTCGGCTCATGGCTTTACCCTTTCGTTCGATCTGTGTGGGGCCAGTGTCGGTCAGTATTTGAAGGTGAGATGGTATTGCTGGCGAGGACAAAGACGCCAACTCGACGTCGAAAAACCTGTCGACCTGGCGATCCTCAGGACGCGATTCGGAATGGTCAACAATTCGGCCACAGCTAACGCTGCAAGGTGTCAGGCGCTGGCGCTGCCAATCGGTTGCCGCCAGCGTCGAACGGTTTCCCGTCGAGCGTTCCAATCTGAGCCTTCCGGTCCGACGACTCCGCAACGTTTCCAGTGATGACTGGCGACTTCGTCGGAGCGAGGATAACGAATGCTGACTGGATCGACTTGAAGTCGTCGGGAACTCCAGGTTCAGCGGCGACAACCGGATAGACGCTTGATCCGGCAACAGCAACGACGAGCACAACAAAGGTTAGAAACTTCATGGCATGCTGCCCGAAAGGTGATTCGAAAATCGCAGCACGGCTCCAAACATCGAGCCAGGACAACCGCAACAAGTATCACCAGGCACCCAGCAAGAAAGAAGACTGCCACAAAGACATCCTGTATCGCCGCCGCTCAGTTCGCAAGCAACCGCTTACCACCCGCGAACTCATTGGTGCAGGCTGGGGCTCGCTCCAGCTTGACGCCTGTTGTCAGGATACGTCTCCGCCGTCGTCACTGTTCAAGGGGCGAAAAAACAACACTCAGTTGTCGTAGACCGGGACCATTTTCCGCATGTTGGCGACTCGGACGACCAGGAGACGCTGGAGGCCTCCGGATTCGTGAATGCTGCGGAAGAAGGAGTGGCCGGCGGATTCGTTGTCTTCACCCTCAGCCGTGATGATGGCCATCTCTCCGACGTTGAGACTCAACGAAAACTTCTGGTCGAACAGTGGTTCGACCAGCTGGCCGCGGCGGCGGGTCCAGTCGAGCTGCGTGGCAACGGGGCGCAGCCAGTTCTGCCCGTGGTGGACTTCCGGCGTGAAGTTCAGCCGGACCCAGCCATCCTGTTCCCGGTCGATCTGAACGTTGAGAATGCATTTTGCATTGGAATAGGTCTTCGTCTTTCCGTCGGCGACCGGCTTGAGACGCAGCTCCGGTTGCAATTCGGTCAGATCGATCGGGAGGTTACCACCAGCGGCCAGAGCAACTCGTCGACCGACCAGGCGACGTTCGCTGTCAATCACCTCGGGGCGTTCAGAAGACATTTCCAGCAGTTGTTCAAGCGCTTTCGGCGGGTGTGAACTGGCGTGTCCGACTCGCCAGCCGTTTTCTCGAAGCGTGCCTCGAATGTCGGCGGACATGCCGGCGATCTGGTCGACCTGCTTCCACAGTGAGTCGCCCAGTAAGGCGTCGTTGGCAGGCCGGTCGACAAACAGGATTTCGAGTTGAACAGCGTCTCGGGAGGCGACAATCGGTGGAAGTTTAAGTTCAGACTTTCCACTTGACTCAGTTGATGAAAACAGCGTCGAGATGTTTAAAAGATTGCAGCCTGTTGCGCACAGGCAGGCTCCAGCGCAGAGCACGCTCAGCAGCCGGGTAGTACGGCGTCGAAGATCAGGTGCCTGGCGACCCGATATCATGTGAGGTTTCCACGGGATGAGCTGGGAATGCGACTGATGATCGTTAGTCGCCGAATCCGATGAGTCAGAGTGACTCGGAAGTGAGATCTGGAAGGGACCGGAGTCTAGGTGGCAATTGCCAGGCAGGTCAATTTCAGTCCTGACAAGAGAAATTGCGGCGTTCGAAGTGGGAAGTGTGTGCCACTGGCTCTGCCAGTGTTTTGGTGAATCGGAGTCTACCGGCGATCCCGCACTACCAGAGCCAGTGGCACACGATTGACTGAATCTGTTCGGTCGGTTTCAGCAGGGAACGTTCCAGCGACAGCTCTGGAAATCAACGCAGCTTGCTGGTGTTTCCGGCTTCGCCTACACTCGATTTCGGCTGTTCCGCTCTGTCGAGACCGCCGAATGCAACTAAAAATTACCGGCTGCCAGAAACCAGCGGTTGAGTGAATCATCCGATATCAGGAGCGGCGATTATGGCGTTTGACATGCGTTGGAGAGTTCGAACTCTGTGGGCTCTCGTCCTTGTGTTGATGGTGAGCCCGGTCGACGCTCAGGATGAAACCAAGGCCGCTCCGAAACAGGACGACTACTTTGAGCTGATGCAGACCTTTGTCGATACGTTCGAGCAGGTCGATCGAAACTACGTCAAGGATGTCGATCGCCGCAAGCTGCTCGAAGCAGCGTTGCGTGGCATGATCAAAGAGCTGGATCCGTACTCCAGCTACATCCCGCCGGAGGAACTGGCTCGCTTCAATCAGCAGGTTGATCAACAGTTTGGTGGTATCGGAATTCAGGTTCAGCCGGACCCGAGAACAAGTCGCATCCTGGTCATTTCTCCGCTGCCCGACACCCCGGCCTACAAAGCGGGTGTCCGCGCTGGAGACATCGTGACCGAGGTCGAAGGGTACGACACCGAAAACATGCCACTGTCCCGGGCTGTTGAACTAATGAAAGGTCCGCCGGGAGAAACCGTCTCGATCAAGGTTCGTCATCTGTCTGCCACAGAAGACGAAGAGATCGTCATGGAGCGAGCGATTATCAGCGTCAAATCAGTGCTGGGGGACAAGTGGGGCAAGGACGGGGCGTGGGATTTCCTGATCGATGACGAACAGAAAATCGGATACGTGCGGCTCACTCAGTTTGGACGAAAAAGTGCAGAGGAGCTGGCTGCGGCCATCGACACCCTCCAGAAGCAGGGGATGAAAGGTCTGATTCTGGACCTGCGATTTAATCCCGGTGGGCTGCTTTCACAGGCCGTCGAAATTTCTGACATGTTCATTGATTCGGGAACGATTGTCAGCACCGAAGGAAAGAACACAGAGAAGCGAACGTTCTCCGCCACTAAAGCCGGAACTCTTCCTGATTTCCCAATGGCCATTCTGATCAACCGGTTCAGCGCGTCGGCGAGCGAGATTCTCAGCGCGTGCCTGCAGGACCACAAAAGGGCCGTCGTCGTGGGAGAGCGAAGCTGGGGTAAAGGCAGTGTCCAGAACGTGATTGAACTTGAGTCGGGCGCCAGTGCCCTCAAGCTGACCACTGCCGGCTATCTACGACCAAGTGGGAAGAACATTCACCGCTTCCCTGACTCAAAGATCACGGACGAGTGGGGCGTACATCCAGACGAGGAAGTCAAATTCACTCGCAAAGAACTGGAAGACTACGATGAGTATCGCCGAGCCCGCGACGTGTTAACCGAGGCCGCCCCTCCGGAATCGGAATTCAAAGATCGTCAGTTTGAAACGGCTCTGGAACGCGTTCGAGCGATGCTCAACGGGGAAGGAGCGAAAGAAGAAACTGAAAAAAACGACGACGCTGAAACGACAGAGAAAGACAAAGCGGCTGCCTGATTCGAGTCTGGAAAAGAGAAGTTAGAAGTTGATTAAAAGCTGGGAAATTCAGGCAGATTCGAGTCTTGACACTCTGATTTTGCAGAACTACGATCCCGCGCAGCTTCTGGTTTGCCTGCAAATTCCAACGAATTCGACCAGGCAGGCAGGATGGGCTCAGCAGTGGTTGCGAGCCAGCCGATAAGTGTCGCGTCACAGGTTTCACACTTCTGAGTTTCGCCTCTGGATGCCGATTTATCGGCGGGCAAAAGAAAAGGATTCACAATGGCTCACATCGTCGCGGAACCCTGTTTCAACTGTAAGTACACAGACTGCGTCGTCGTTTGCCCCGTAGAGTGCTTCTACGAGGGGGAAGCGATGCTCTTTATCCATCCGGATGAGTGCATTGACTGCGAAGCCTGTGTTCCAGAATGCCCGGTTGAAGCTATTTTCCATGAAGACAATCTGCCGGAAGAATGGGCCGGATACAAAGAACTGAACGCCGAAATGGCTGCTCAGTGCCCGGTTCTGACCGAGAAAAAAGAGCCAATGGGCGAGTAACCGCTCTCGCTCGAAGCGACTTTCCGTTGAGTCGAGCAATGGCTTGAAGACGACAATTGAACAGGCGGCTGATCTTCGTGGTCAGCCGCCTGTTTCGTTGATCGATCGTTTTTCTTGGCGCCCGGCGATGAACAGGTCACTACCGACGCCACGTCGAACGACTCTGAGGCTCAGTCGGATGCACTACCAGGCTGCGTAATCGTTAAAGTCGCCTTCCCGCACAAGTCGATGATAGAGGTGCCGCTGGTTTCTTCGGAGCAGGGTGCGTCCGCGCTCCGTCCGATCCCCGAAATCTCCACGAATGCAGATTTCACCAGTACCAGCCGACCGATGACCCGCACCATGACTCACTCGCATCGACTCAGGACCCCCCCTCTATGTCTTCAGGTTCGAAAGAACGTAAGGAACAGATTCGTCTGGGCTTTATGACGGCAGTCGAAATCGGAGACCGCAATTTCGTCGGCGGCCTGCTTGTCACTGACCGCTTCGGACGACCTCTGGAATTTCAATGCACAACTCCGGTCAAACCAAATCGTACTCAGGAACTGCTTTACGGTCCGACACTAGTGCCCTTTATCCTGGGCGATCTTCTCGGGAAGGCATTGCTGGATCGAGTGTCCGTTAAGCCGTCGCTGATCCTGACCAGTCGCATCGAAATGCTGCAACTTCGCACGAAAGTTTCCATTCCCATTATTTACGACGAAGCATCAACCGAGTCCGATTCGCAACCGACGACCGACAACAAAGCAAAGTCGGTCAGTCAGGAGATTCGAATCGGTCGACAAACATTCCGAATGCACGACGAGTTCACAGATGATCGTTCGGGCATTGAAAAAATCAGCCTGCAACTCTCCGATGACGCCAATATGCACGAACCGCTGGAACGGGTTGGCGAAGCTTTGCGGGAAACGCTGTCAACGATTACGGCGCGACCACGCGTCGCCTGACTGAATCGCAGGAAAAATTCACGCTACACGAAACGCTGCCGGAGTCCCTGCATGCTGCCCGACCAGGACAATCCAGGAAGCTCGACGGCCTCTGTCACCTACGATGTGCCGTGCCCGCGAGCGGCAGACTTTCCGTTCGACACGTCGCCGATCGACTTGTTGCCGACAGTCGACATTTATTCGTCCGGAGCAAACGTTGCGCTGAATCGCTGGCCGACCATCGAGTGCCGGCAGGTAGATCAAAAACTGACGGTCGGAACTGTTCCGTCGTGGAAGCCCGGTTGGCCGAAGGTTCACACCGTTGGCCTCGCCTTTCCCGAGGCGATCGAGTTTCTTCCACCCGATGTCCCGAAAGACGAAGAGAAGCAGGAAGCATCGCGTCCGAAAACAAAGAAGACTTCGGACTCTGCGGATGAAAACTCACCTCGCAAGCCAACTCGACTGAAGCCGCCGAGCGATGCTTTGTCGCTTGAAGACCGGCTTTTCTACATCCTGCAGCCACCACTCGAAACGATGCTGGCCGGCCAGGAACTGATCATGCCGTTCGAGCCGTTCCCCCATCAGTACGAAGGCATCGGCTGGTTGTTTTCGCAGGAAGCCGCGTTGCTTGCTGACGAAATGGGCCTCGGAAAAACCATGCAGATGATCACAGCAGTCAGGCTGCTACTACGTGGTGGCCAGGTTCGCCGGGTTCTTCTGGTGTGTCCGAAACCGCTGATTCCAAACTGGCAACGCGAGTTTCGTGCGTGGGCCGAAGAGTTGCCGATCGTCACTGTCGAAGGCGACACAGCTCGCAGAAACCTGATCTGGAAGATGCCCGGCGTTCCCATCCTCATGACGAATTACGAAGTCATGGTCCGAGACATGGAGGCCATGCCGGAAGAAGAGCGTCCGAAATTTGATCTGGTCGTCCTTGATGAAGCGCAGCGGATCAAGAACCGTGATTCAAAAACGGCGGTCATCACTCGCGACCTGAAGCGAAAGCGCAGCTGGTGCCTGACCGGAACGCCGATCGAAAATCGGCCTGAAGAACTGGTATCGCTTTTCGAATTCATGGAAGTCGTCAATGCTCGTGCGACGCCGGATTTGCGGCAACTTTCAAAACTGGCAGACAAGTACATTCTGCGACGCACAAAAGACGTCGCCATGAAGGACATGCCGCCTCGGCTTGACCGGGATGCGTATCTCGAACTAAGCCCCGCTCAGAAGTACGCCTACACGGTGGCTGAGAAAGAGGGCGTCGTTCAGCTCAACGAAATGGGCGACCAGGTGACCGTCCAGCACGTTTTTGAACTGGTCCTTCGCCTGAAGCAGATTACGAATTTCGACCCGCTGACCAACGAAAGTTCGAAACTCGATCGATTAGTCGCGGACATGGAAGAAATTGCACAGAGTGGCGGCAAGGCAATCCTCTTCAGCCAATGGACAAAGGTTTTAGACTGGCTTGGCGAACGCCTGCAACAGTTCAACCCGCTGATCTATCACGGTGGCGTTCCGACTAAGAAGCGAGAACCAATCCTGGCGGAGTTCAAAGAGGATCCGACCAAACACATTCTGCTGATGAGCTATGGAACAGGGGCCGTCGGCTTGAACCTTCAGTTTGCCGGTTACGTCTTTCTGTTCGATCGCTGGTGGAATCCGGCCGTCGAGGATCAGGCCATTAACCGAGCACACCGAATCGGGCAAACCAGCACTGTGATCGTGACTCGGTTTATCTGTAACGATACGATCGAGGAACGCATTGATGCCGTTTTGCGGCACAAACGAGCGATCTTCGAGAGTGTACTGGGTGACGGAGATGTCGAGGACGCAGCCCGCAGCCTGACCGCCGCCGAGATTTTTGGCCTGTTCGATCTGAAAGCCAAACACGGCAAGGGGACCAGAAAAATCGCTCCGAAGATTGTGAAGGACGCGTCGTCAGACGCCGCATAGCCTCAGCCCGTGACACCACTGTTTGTAAATATCGCCCATGCCCGATCGAATCCGAGTCCTGTTCGCGATCGGGTCGTTAGCTGGCGGCGGCAGCGAGCGTCAGGTCGTCAATATTCTGCGACACCTGGATCGCTCGCAGTTTGAACCGCATCTGTACCTCATCAGTCGAACGGGCGAGTTCCTCTGCGAGGTTCCCGACGACGTCCCGGTGACGGCTTTCGACGACCAACCGGATCCCAGTGGCATGTACCTGCCCGGACGGATTCGGCGGGCTCAGATTGCTCACTTCGCATCCGTTCTGATCAACCAGAACATCGAGGTCGTTTACGACCGCACTCCGCACATGACACTCATTGCCGGACCGGCATGTGAAACGCTCAACGTGCCACATCTCTCAACTGTCGTCTCTAATCCAGTCGACGACCTGAATGAAAACATTGGCCGCTTCCGTTGGCTGAAGTATCGAATCCTGAAACGTGTCTATCGGAATTCCAGTTTCGTTATTGCCAACTCCCGACCGCTCGCCAGAGCGTGTCGCGACTTTTACGAACTACCGGTCGACCTGGTAACAGCGTTGTCGAACGGTTTTGATTTCGCTGAGATAAACAGTCTCGCCACCGAAAACGCTGCCTCTTCAGACACACTTGCCGGCACCTTTCACATCGTGGCTGTCGGGCGGCTTGAGGAATGCAAAGGGCTCGACCTTCTGCTCAACGCAGTCAACGAACTCGTCAACGTTCGCGGGAAAACCAACCTTGCCGTGTCGATTGCCGGGCGAGGCTCCTGCAAAGCTCAATTGGAGCATCTGACCGCTCAAAATTGCCTGGAACAGGTGGTGCGGTTCGCTGGCTTTCAACCGAATCCATATCCGCTGATCAGGTCAGCAGATTTGTATTGCCTGACGTCGCGTTACGAAGGCATGCCCAACGTGCTGGTCGAAGCAATGTCGCTGGGCGTGCCCGTCCTCTCCACCGACTGCCCGCACGGACCGCGTGAAATTCTGGAAGACGGAAAGCTTGGAATGCTGGTTCCGAATCTGGACGTGCAATCGATCGCCGACGGTATTGAGCAGGCAATGAAGTCCGACTCCACCCGCGAAGATCGAACAGTTCGGGCGAAAGAATCCGTGCTGACTCGTTTTGGTATTGGTCCAACGACGCAGGCTCTGGAAACGCTCCTGCTCAAGGCGGCAGGACGAACGTCACACGCAAGCAATAACTCGTCAGCTGACGTTCGCTCCACGCCTTGAATCATGCGGCGACGGTTTTCGAGTCAGTTTTCTTCGTCACGAGCGAAACTCCGACCAGCGTGATGAAGCCAAGTGGAATAGTCACGATACCTGGCTGGCCAAAGGGCACCAGAGCGTCGCCAGCGGTCAAGCCAAAGACCTGTTCCATCGAATCGGCGCTGCACAGAATCCAGCCGAGGCTGCTGAGCATTCCAACAACGACTGCGGCGATGACTCCTTCTTTGGTGACGCCTTTCCAGAACAGGATCATGATCAATGATGGCAGATTAGCCGACGCGGCCACGCTGAATGCCCAACCAACGAGATAGCTGACGTTCATTCCTTCGAACTTGATTCCGAGCACGATGGCGATGGCACCGACAATTACTGAGGCAATCTTGGCGACTCGAACCTTCTGATGATCGTCCATTTCGATTTTGAAATAGCTCGACAGCAGGTCGTGAGTCACCGCGCCGGCGGACGCAAGAATCAAACCACTGACTGTTCCCAGAACGGTCGTGAAGGCGATGGCCGAAATCGCCGCGAAGAGCAGTTCGTTCATACTTCGAGCAAGCAGCGGAGCCGCCATGTTGCTGTTCGTAACGTCCATGCCTCCGCTGGTCATGGCTCCAAGCCCCATGTAAAGCGTCAGAACATAGAAGAAACCGATACTGCCGATACCGACGATTGTGCTCTTCCGAGCCGCCGCCGCGTCCTTGACGGTGTAGTAGCGAATCAGAATGTGCGGCAACGAAGCCGTCCCGCAGAAAAGAGCGAGCATCAGCGAAAGAAAGTTTAACTTACCGATGAAACTGTCGCTGCGGATGCCTTTGAACTTCGGATGCTCACCAGGACGAAGCACGTGACTTCCTGGAGTCGGCTTCTGGTAATAGACAGTCGTTTCAGAACCGTCGTCATCCACGATTTTCTTACTCAACCACAGAACCACTTCGCTCTTCTGAAGCGTGCTGAAGAACTCCAAAGGGCCAACAGCCGAGCCGGCCTCGTAGTCGTCAGGCAGTTTGCTGATATGCCCAACTGAGTGCAGTTCCGGTTCGCCCCTCTTCGTACCTTTCTCTTCTCCGTTGACCAGGATTTTGCCGTCTTTGGTTTTGGTTAGCGTCTGAGCTTCCCGCAACAAGGACGCCGTGCCATCCTGCGATTCAACGTCCTGCTTCGTCCAGACGGAAATTCTGCCGGTAGACGAGTCCTTCAACCGCAGGAAATCAGTTTCAGCCCAGGCTCCGGTTGGATTCACCACTTCCCATTCCGAACCTGCCACGTCGTGAGCATTCAGTGTGCGAAGTCCCGTTGATGCTTCATCGGAGTTTTCGGTAAACCCCTGATTCAGAATCATCACAGTCAGGATCGCACTGAAGACAACCAGCAGCGTTCCCTTAATAAACTGCACCCACGTCGTTGAGACCATTCCCGCCGTGACGACGATCAGAATGACCGTCACGCCGACGATGACAACCCCCACCCAGTGGTCAAAACCGAGCAGCGGCTGAACCAGCACCCCTGCTCCAACCATTTGCGGAATCAGGTAAAAAACACTGACGGCCAGCGTGCTGATGCCTGCGGCGAGCTTGATTCCCGGTGAGTTGAACTTCGCGTCCAGCGCGTCGGCGAAAGTGAATTTGCCGAGCCGTTTCATTGGCTCTGCAATGACAAACAGCGCGACGATCCAACCGGCGAGATAGCCGATCGAGTAGAGAAACCCATCGTAGCCGTAGAAAGCGATCATCCCGCAGATGCCAAGGAACGACGCGGCTGACAGGTAATCTCCGGCAAAGGCAACGCCGTTAACAAACCACGGAATCTGACCGTGAGCTGCGAAATAGCCTTTGGAGTCGGTCGCTTTTCGGCCCAGCCAGAAACTGATGCCCAACGTGATTCCAACGAAGACAAAAAAGATCACCGCCGCAGACACTGAGGGTTCGTAAATCACTGGTCGTCCTCCGTGGACGAACCAGGTTCGTCATTCGAATCGCAAAGAACTCCGTACAACAGAGCCATGATGAATGCCGCAATAATCAACCCGAAGCCGTACAGAATGGCGACGTTGATCCCGGCAATCGGAGTGGCCTCCATCGACTCGGGTGAAAACGTGTTGATCAGCACGAATCCGCCGTACAGAACCAGATAAACGGCGAACAGGATGAGCCCCATTCGAGAATTGCGGGTTTGCATAAGAACCTCAGGTTTGCAGCCTGGTTGCGGAGTAACTTGGTCAAAAACCATAGGGTGCGTCTTGACGCACCGGAGCAACAATCGGTCGGCGGTGCGTCTTGACGCCCCCTCGAAGTCAGCCGATTTCCGCTCGCAGTTTTTCGAGCAGGCGGACGGCCGTGCCGATGTCCGCTTTCTGACGAACAGGGTCGTGAGCGATTTCACGCTCGATCGTGAGCGGACCTTCGTAGCCGAGTTCCTTCAGCGTTCGAAGGTAAGTCTCCATGCCGACGTCGCCTTCGCCCAATGGAACTTCCGCTCCCCATTCCGTGCCTCGAACATCTTCCGCTGCCCACGTGGCGTCTTTGCAATGAATGCTGCGAACCAGATGGCCGACTTTCTTCAGAGCATCGATCGGGTCGCCGGTGCCGTACAGAATCATGTTGGCCGGGTCGAAGTTGATGAACAGGTTGTCGCGATCGACGTCGCCGATGAAGTCCAGCAGGTGCTCGGCAGATTCCTGTCCGGTTTCCAGGTGCAGGTTCTGGCCGTTGCCTTTGACATAGTCGAGCAGCGACTGAGTAACTTCGATCAGATTCCTGTAGCTGTCAGTGGATCGGTCCGGGACAAATCCAACGTGCATGCCGACGACGTTGCAGCCGATGAACTTTGCGAAGTCTGACACCGTGCGGTACTCGGCAGCGCGCGCGTCTCGTAAAGCTTCCGGGACAAGTCCGACCGTTTCTGCCGTTCGCTGAATGCTTTCGTAGGTCTCGCCGGCGAAACCGCTGAAAACAACTGTCGCTTCGAAACCGCCTTGAGCAGCTTTGTCGAGATACGCCTTCGCGTGATCTTCCGTTCGATTCTCAGGGCCAGGACAGTGCAGATGAACGGTAGGGATTTTCAGTTCCTTCATGACGTCGATACTGACGCCAAGTCCTTCGTCAATAGATGTAAAAACGCCGATCGGCCACTTACTCATCGAGGTCGCTCCTGAGCAGAATTTAAGCAGAAATCAAAGTCGAAACCGGCCTCCGAAATGGCCAATGAAATACGCTCCGCATCTTAGTGCTGCCGATTCGGTTTCTCCAGCAGCCATCGAACATCGTTGATGTTCCGGGTATGGCCAGCATCGCGATCAGTTTCACTCGTCTTAGTGTCAACGCGATTTAAAGCCTCACAGCCAGCAGTGCCGACTCAACTAACGTACCTGCCGGACGAGCACCAGTGACACCGCGAAGTTGACAGCGAACCAAGCCGTTTTTGTACGATGCAGTTTCAGGAATGACAGCCGCCTCCGCCGCAGCCTTCCTTGCCGCAGCCACCGCCCTCGGGTTCCGGTGGATCGATGAATGGGTAAAGTTCGATGCGGTCCAGACCGTGGCGTTTGGCGATGTCGGTGACGAGAGGCCCGGCGTCGGGATTGGAGTCGCCCAGGAAGTAGATCACGGCAGACTCGCCGTCGAACAGGACTTCACCGTCGACGATGGCCAGGTCGATGTCCGACTCTGTAAGCACGGCGCTGCATTCTTCGATCAACTGAGACGTCAGCTCGCGCGACCGAGGTTCGTGAGTTTTTACTTCATCGGGCGTGGCCACGCGGACGACTTCTCCCCCCGGTTTGTCGCTGTTGTTCTGCGCGGCAAGGTCTTCCGGCGTGGAGAGCACTTCGCCGATTTCCTGGCCTCGGTGCGTTTGCAGGACGACTCGGTCACGATGCTGGCATTCGACGCGGTCGACGTTGCCGAAAACTCCGACCCAGCCGAGCGATCCGTAGCGGACGAGGTATCGATGAATGCCGTCGTCGACATTTGCCGCCAGCGACGTTTTCTGAGGGAGAGTTTCACGGTCGATTTCGATCGAGCCGTCATTAACCCGTACGGCGAGTGATGCCACGGGCGAGGATGGATTGGTCAGACCTTCGCCGGTCTTCAGGTCGAACTTCCAGTCATGCCAGGGACACGTCACCGCACCATCTTCCAGCACACCGTTTCCGAGCGACGCTCCTTTGTGAGGACAGCGGCCTTCAATGGCGTACAGATCCCCCTCGGAACGAAAGACGGCGACCTCGACGTCGTCCACAAAGAACTTCGCGCCGGAGCCGGTGGCAATGGCTGATTCTTCGACAATGGAAACCCAGTCTGGCATTTGTTTCGTTCGTTGAGGCAGGAGGCGATTGAGATGTTCGATGCGTACTGTAGTCAGACTGAGATTTTATCGCAGAGGCCGCCGAGGAGAAAAACGCCAAGGGGTGGAATCGCAGGCCAGGCTTTGCCTGACCTGCAAATGCCCGAGGGATGTTAAAATATTCCGATTAAAGAGACTTTGCCGGATCTGCCGATAAACAGAGGAACCGAGATCCCGCCTGCGCGGACTCGGGGCGGCGTTTTTGCGGCAGCCAGAGCGGCTGCCAACGCCGCTCCACGGACGCTTTCCTCTGCGGCAGTCAGCATGTTTCGAGTTTTCGCCCTGACAATCAGTCTTTTGCTGCCTCTGGCAGGCTCCGGCTGCGCCGTTGTCGAAATCGGCATGCGGAACCCGGTCGTCGGGCTGGAGACCGTAGCTGTGGCTCCGTTTTTTAATCTCAGCCAGGAACGAACAGTCGACGGGCGCGAGTTTGCTCTCGATTATTACGCCGAGCTGCAAAAGATACCCGGCTTCGAAGTTGTACCCGTCGGAGTGACTGAACGGGCGATGATCGAAAGCGGCATCACGCTGTCCGGCCCCAATGACGCCGTTCGGCTGGCTCAAATTCTGAATGTTGACGCCGTCGTCGTCGGAGCGGTCACCGATTACGACCCGTACAACCCTCGGATCGGTTTAAAGGTTGCCTGGTACTCACCGCGGCAATGGCTGTTCGTGCCGACTGAAGATTCAGCTGTTTCGTCGTCCCTCTATCGCTCAAGTGATGAACCAGCGAAGCGGCCTGGACGCCCCAAATACGGCACTGCGCGAGCACAATCGCCGGACGATTCCGATCAATGGGTCTCCGCCGAGTTTGAAACTTCCGGGTTTCGCACGACGCGTTCGACGGCTGGACGCGCCCAGGTTTTCGTTGAAGAGGGAGACTGGGAAGCGATCGAGGCCCGGAAAAACGCGTCTCAGGTTCTGCTGGCTGAAGCCGGGAGTTTCCGAAATCAGAATTTCGCCACTGGCCAGTCACTGTTGCCCGAGGGGACGTCACTGCTGGTTCCGGCCGGCGACGATCATTTTCCTTCGTTGCCCGAGCCTGAACCCGCGAGAGAGCCTCAACCAGCCCCGCCAGCAGAAGAAGATTGGTCATCGCAGACTCTTAGAGTGCGTTATCAGGACAACGTTGATCTCTCAGATGCCTCACCTGAGGCTGCGGAGTTCGTGCCGCCGCTCACAAAGTCTGTCCCCGCCCAGGCTGTCTCCACTCAGGCTGGTAATCTCGATCCGCCGGTCGCGTTTCAGCCACCGCCTTCGGCCCAGCCGATCGCTCCCGTCAGGCCAGCGGTTGAGGCCCCCCAGTCGCCAGTCGCTACAAATGAACCGACGCCGCTGCCCGGCAGCGATGCCCCGAGCAGGCAGCCAGTAATCGCTTCGCCGTCTGACAACAATCCATTCACTCGGCATCTGCAAGACGCCTCGCCGCCTGACGAATCTCGAAGCAGAGCCATGACGTCGCGAACAGGATTGTCGGATTTGCCTCGGAACGAGACTCCGAGAATCGCAGCCGCAGAACCAGAATTTCCGGGGCCGGAGCTCGCAACGCCGGGCAGAGAGCCCGCGCCAACGGTAACGATGCCGCCGACTGCGGACACCAGTCCCGCTGAACCTCAGCCCGGCCTGCCAGGTTCTGTCATGCGGACGCCGCTGTTTCCCGTGCCGAATTCAGAAGCAAATCAATGGCCAACCCCACCGGCTCAGAGTATGCAACCGGAGCTGAGCTACGACGATCCGGTTAACGTCCATCTGAACGAGGTCGCTTCAGCGGAGCCCTTGATGGCGTACGTCCGTTTGTTCGACGCGACCGATCGGCGACTGATTGCTCGGCTGTCAGACTATCTCGAACTGACAGGCCAGCTCCGCAGCGGCGATCTTGAGGCCTACATGAAGCGGAGCGAGTTTTTTCGAAAATTCACCGCACATGTAATGATTTCGGAAATGTTGCAGCTTCACGGAGGCGAAGCCCAGCGACAGCTCGTTCTGAAACCACGAAAATACCGGTAACCCGAGAAACGATCCGCCCAACCACGGCAGGTCGCGGAACCAGGCTCAAGCATCATGATCGGAATCGTCGAAGGAAGAGTTCACGAGGGCAGTGTTTCAGGCTGTTTGAGTCATGCTCGAAAAGCCAGGACTGATAACACCGCGATCGTGACAAAACACAGCTACGGAGCAGTCATTCCAGTGCCGTCGCCGACGGCCATGACGGACGCAGCAGGGAAGCCAGCGACGACGCACCGAGGAGAAATCATGCAGCGAAGCATGAATGTACTTGCACTGGTGAAGGATTCTGAGCGCTACGTGTTTCTGTACGATGAGGACAGCGCGGCATCGCTTCTGCAGACGCTGGGAAAGTACGCGGCCGATAAGGATCTCAGCTTTACCTGGTACGACGCAGCGGTTCTGAGCCAGAAGGTTCGTAAACTGCGTCAGGAAGCAGAGTCAGAACAACGAAGTAACCGGCTCCCCGAAACGGCCTGGTAAAACAGGCTGGCGAGTTCGCCCGCGCGGGATTTGCCCCACAACATCGAAAAACTCAAACGCCAGCCGGTCGTTCCCGATAAGAACTCCTGCTGGCGTTTTTTCGTCGGCTCAGTGGGAAGGAAGTTTCAACCGCGGATGAGCACGGATTTCACACAGATCTTGAGGATGCTTCAGGGCACCATCCGTGGCTATTCATCTTTTTCGGTTTTGCGCTGCAAGCATTGTCTGAAACTGAACTGAACGAACTAACGGATCACTCATGGAACAGGCGATCGACGGATTTCTGCGGCACCTGAAGATCGAGAGAAACTCGTCGCCGCTGACGGTGAAATCGTACGCGGAAGACGTGGCCAGTCTGCTGGCCTACTTTCAGGATCGAGTCGGTTACGTTCCGGAAGCTCGGCAGGTCAGCGTCGGGATGCTGCGAGGCTACGTCGCCTACCTCCACGAATGCGACTACGCGAAAACGACCGTCGCTCGCCGACTTGCGTGCCTGAGAAGTCTGTTCCGTTTCTGCCTGCGCGAAGGAATGACGACGTCCAATCCTGCGCAGGCACTACGGACACCAAGAACCGGTCGCAAGCTGCCGAACCTGCTGACGATCGAGCAGCTCGCGACCCTGCTGGAAGCTCCCCCAGCGAACGAGCCAATGGGGCTTCGCGATCGTGCGATTCTGGAGACGACCTACTCAGCCGGGCTTCGAGTCGCGGAAGTCGTCAGTCTGGATGTTGGAAGCTGGGACCGGGACGCGGACGTTCTGCGAGTCATCGGAAAGGGCCGCAAAGAACGCATCAGTCCGCTGGGCAGGTACGCGGTCAAGGCACTCGACGACTGGATGGAAGTCAGGCAGCCGAACCCGCAGAACAAAGACGGCAATCCGCTGTTTCTGAATAAGTTCGGCAAGCGACTGACGACACGCAGCATTGGACGGATGCTCGACAAGTATCTCATGCTGACCGGCCTCGACCGACAATCGACACCGCACTCCCTGCGGCACAGCTTCGCCACGCACTTGCTCGACGGTGGCGCGGACCTTCGCAGCGTCCAGGAACTGCTCGGCCACAAAAGTCTGACGACGACCCAAATCTACACCCACGTCAGCACCCGCCGCATGCAGGAAACCTACGAGCAGGCACATCCGCACTCCGCAAAAAACCGCAGCGGGAAGTAGGACAGGTACCGGCCATCGCGCGGCCGGATGCGTCATTCCCGCTCAGGTGGAAAACCAGTTCTTTCGACTTTCGCAGGAATGATATACCTGGGAATCGGTCAGTTATTCTGCACACTTCCTCAACGGACAGCTAACATCGTACTTGGCGTACTGTTTCGTGATCGAAGTCTGGAGTTCTCTGTGTCGGCATCGACTGGTCCAAGCCTCAAACAAGGCAAGACGTCTCGCAGGCGACGTCTCGTGTTTCGGCTGATTGCCGTTTCAGTTGCGTCAGCGTGTTCGTTAGCGATCGGCGAACTCGTTGTGTTGCTCAGCGGCGTGAACAACGACTTTCGAATGACCAGTTCGTCCGAGATCATTCCTCGATCGGGCGGACCTTACGATTTGCTGCCGCACGGTTTCGTTCCTCACGCATCCATCCGATACACGTATGCAACGAATCCGCGAGGCTACTTCGACCAGCATGATAGCATCACTCACACATTCAATTCCGAAGGCTGGCGGGACTCTGAACGTGATATCGAGAAGCCCGTCAACGTCATCCGCATTCTCGGCCTGGGCGACAGCTACACGTTCGGCCAGGGAGTCAAACACGAGCACCTCTTTCTGTCACTGTTGGGACCGCTGCTTGAAAGTCAGATAGCCGGAAAGCAGATCGAGACGATCAACACCGGGCAACCCGGATACAACACTTCGATGCAGAAGCAACTGCTGGAAAGACGCGGATTAGATTATCGCCCAGACGTTGTACTGCTGTCTTTTGTGCCGAACGACGTTGAACCGGACATTTACACCGACCGACCAAAGGTCGAATTCTTCACGGAGTTCACGACGTCGTACGCTCAGGGTGACTGGCTATCTCAGTATTCCGAATTGTGGATGCTGGCTCGGCGAAAATATCTGCAGCACAGAACTGCAGATTCCTACCTGAGGAAATCGATCAACAGCTACTTGAATGAACCTGAGAAATGGGATCGGTGCCGCGATGCTCTGGCGGGAATTCAAGACCTCTGCAAACAGAAAGACTGCAAACTTGCCATTACCATTTTCCCGTTCTTCGTGAACCTGAATGGCGAATACCCATTCGAGCCGATCCACGATCACGTCCGCAGTTTCTGTAAGGAAACGCAGATTCCCGTGCTGGACCTGCGTGAAATTTTTCGCGATTTCGAAGGCCCCGAGTTGTGGGTTCACCCCACAGATCAGCACCCCAACGAGCTGGCTCACCGTATCGCCGCTGGGGCGATCGCAAAGTTTCTCGTCGAGAAGCAACTCGTGCACTGAAACAATTTCACGCGTCGAAGTTGATCATGTTGCCGCGGTGGTCGTCGAGGGGCTGGCCGATGACTGCCGGGCCGGATGTCGAATCAGCTGAGGTCTGTCCTTCGCCGGAATCAGGCTGAGGCTCTGATTCGTTCTGCTGGTGGTTGCCGCCGCTGGCTGTGAAGAAAGCATCGGCGTCGCGGTCATCGGAGCGCTCTGTTTCGCCGGCGCCGTTCAGGTTTTGTGTAAACGACGACCGATCAGCGGCTGTGGATCGGTCCGAGGAATCAGCACGTGCGGCATCGGTTCCTTTGGTGCTGTTCACATTGCCCGCGTACGGGTTGACGCCGGGTCCGAAACCGGCAGAGCCAATTCCACTCATCGCGACCTCACTTTCGACCAGTCCAGCCGCCACGCAGCAAGTTCAGGCTGGACGGCAATGAATCCGTGTCTGCGGACGACTGTCGTCCGCAACTATGCTCGGCGGCTTGCGACTGCCGCAGCTCGGAGGTCGATCGAAGAGGCTGTTCTGAGAGCAAATCAACTCGACGTTCTAACAGTCTGTTGAACGCGTGCCACTGGCTTTACCAGTGCCAGCTACTATCGGAGGCTTCAACAGGTTTCACACTCCCAGAGCCAGTGGCACACGGCGGGATGATGAATCCTTCGTTTTCAACGGTTTGCTAACGTCGTCGAGTGGTGCGTCATCTTGAGCGATCTTTTTATTCTTCGGCACCCGAGTTCTCCCCTGATCGCAAGAATCGTCCCCGGATTTCTCAGATTTCCGCGATTCGTCGGCTTCACTTTCGGTGTCGAACCGGCGTTTCCTGCGAGGTCTGATGGCTTGCGCAAGGAATCTGAACACCTTGGCGAACTCCACCATCCTGTCAAGCCGAAACCACCTGGAACAAATCCTGTTCACCCGGCTGAGTGCCCTGCCAATCGTTGTGATTCGCCGTTGGCAGGGGTAGACTGGCCGACTTGTTTTCCGCCGCTGAAATCGTGCGACCAATATGGACGATTTCGGCAGATTTTAACCGAGCATTGTAATGAAACACGTTCTCTCAGCAGTTGTTGTCAATCAGCCGGGTGTCCTGGCTCATGTTTCGGGAATGATGGCCTCGCGTGCTTTCAATATTGAAAGCCTTGCGGTCGGCGAAACCGAAAACCCGGAGTTCTCGCGGATCACGTTTGTCGTCAGTGGCGACGAAAAAGTACTTGATCAGGTCCGCAAGCAGCTCGAAAAGATTGTCACAATCGTCCGTGTGATCGATTTCTCCGGTAAGGAATTCGTCGAGCGTGACCTTATGCTGATGAAAGTTGCCGCGTCGGGCAAGAATCGCAGCGAAGTCAAAGAGCTGGTCGACGTGTTCCGCGGAAGCATTGTTGATGTCAGCCCTGGCCACGTGATGATTGAAATTTCCGGCCAGGAAAAGAAGCTGGAAGCGTTCATCGATCTGATGCGACCGTTCGACATCCTCGAGATGGTCCGGACTGGCAGAATCGCTCTGCTGCGTTCAAATGAGGAAAACGTCGACGTCGACGAGCGGGCTGCTTGTGAGGATCCAAGCGCCGCCTGCTGAGCACTTGCTGTCGAGTGCAACTCCCGTTGAGTTTTAAGTGGAGCGGATTCTTCTCCGCTGACAACCACACAACCGTTAGCACGACGGTTACCGATTTCAGCAGGCAAGAAGCCTGCTCCGCGTTCCGGAATTCGGAGCGAGGTCTACTTAAACAACGTCCGAAAGACCCAAGCCATGCCAGTTACGATTTACTACGACGACGATGCCGACCTGTCACTCCTCAAAGACAAGACTGTTGCGATTCTTGGATACGGCAGCCAGGGACACGCTCAGGCTCAGAACCTCAAAGACAGCGGTTGCAACGTCGTCGTCGGTCAGCGTAAAGGCAGTCCGAACTACGACCTGGCAGTCAGCCACGGCTTCGATCCAATGCCTGCTGCTGACGCTGCAAAAGCTGGCGATCTGATCAATATTCTGCTTCCGGACGAAGTTCAGGGCGACGTGTACAAAGCCGACGTTCTGCCGAACCTTGAGCCCGGCAACCTGCTGATGTGCTCTCACGGTTTCAATATTCACTTCGGACAGATCACGCCTCCGGAAGGCGTCGACGCAGCACTCGTCGCTCCGAAGGGACCGGGTCACCTCGTCCGTTCTGAATACGAAAAGGGCGGCGGAGTTCCTTCGCTGATCGCCATGTACCCCGGCTCGTCGGACAGCTCGAAGCAGCTCGCTCTGGCTTACGCCAAGGGCATCGGCGGAACGCGCGGCGGCGTCATCGAAACCACGTTTGCCGAAGAAACGGAAACCGACCTCTTCGGAGAACAGGTCGTGCTCTGTGGCGGCGTCAGCGCTCTCGTGAAGGCCGGATTCGAAACACTCGTCGAAGCTGGCTACCAGCCAGAAATGGCCTACTTCGAGTGTATGCACGAACTGAAGCTGATCGTCGACCTGTTCTATCAGGGCGGTCTGAACTACATGCGGTACAGCGTTTCGAACACGGCTGAGTACGGCGACTACACCCGCGGCCCTCGCATCGTCGGCCCGGAAATCAAAGCCGAAATGAAGAAGATCCTGGAAGAAATTCAGAGCGGTCAGTTCGCTCGAGACTGGTTGCTCGAAAACAAGGTCAATCAGGCATCATTCAAAGCGACTCGTCGACGCGAACGCGGTCACCAGATCGAAGAAGTCGGCAAACAGCTCCGCAGCATGATGACCTGGATCGACTCGAAAGAGGTGTAGAGCATTTTCAGTGTTCTGCGGAAGAGCCGCTACGGAAACAACACTTATTCCGGACGCCAACTCCTATACAGAAATCATGAAAATAGCCGAAGCCAGGTCTGAAAGCTGAAAGCGTAAATAAGAGAAGCTCGCCCCTGACCGGGGCGAGCTTTTTTCGTAGAGTCAGCGACAGCATTACGGAACAGTCCTGTGACACCAGATGGCGAGAGCAGGCATCGACACCCGGCGAATCCCCACCACATCCGAAGGTTCGATTCGTCGCTTGAGCAGAACGGGGATTAGCGCAAGCAATCAGCCCTGAAAGGCCGGACGCAACGTTCGCCTGTTGATTCTCACAGGCTGCCCTTGTTTGCCACAGTGCGTCGTTTCGGCATGAAGCCCGCTCAAGCGGCCGCTGCACACCGAATTCTCTGTAGAGCAAAAGCAAAACCCCGACGGTCGTAAAACCGTCGGGGCTTGTTTCAGCTTTAGCTTGTCGACGTCGCGAATTAACGCTTCGAGAACTGGAAGCTTCGGCGAGCCTTGCGGCGACCGTACTTCTTCCGCTCGACCATTCGGTCGTCTCGTGTCAGGAATCCACCCGTAGCCAGCACGTGATGCAGTGAAGGATCTTTAACCTGCAGAGCACGCGCGACTCCCAGAACAACAGCTCCAGTCTGGCCGGTCGTCCCACCACCGTTGACACGAACCCAGACGTTGACAGTATCTCTTGTCCCCGTCAGATCAAGAGCTTCCTGCACCATCTTGCGATCACGCTCAACACAGAAGAACTCATCAAACGGCTTGCCGTTCACGGTGAATTCGCCATTGCCATCTTTAATGCGAACCCGGGCGACAGACGTCTTCCGACGACCAGTCCCCATCGCTACCCCAAATCGGTCAATCTTCCCTCGAACAACTGCCGGAGCTACCAGCTCTTCAGCTTCAGCAGGAGCACCATCACCCAGTGTCAACTCGGGCAGATCACTGCCACCTTCCTCAGCATCAGCTTCCGCCACTGGCTCGTCTGCTGGAGCTTCCGGTGCAGATGCCTGCAACTCTTCTTCCGGTGTCGGTGTTACTTCCTCAGCTTTAACTTCGGGAGTGACGTCTTCTGAAGATGGGTTATCCGTGCTCATCAATGATTCCTGCTCATCAGATTCTCGCCGTTTAAGTTTCCGGCTTGATGTGGGCTGTTGATTCTGAACGTTGACCGTTCCTGGATTTCGGCGGCCGGACATCAGCCGCTGCGATATTACTTTTCAAAGCCAACCTCAACGAATCGAGCCGGCTGACTTTATCTGGAAAACTTACGACTACGGTAGCAGATGCTCCGGAAACGGCTGCGGGTTCTGTGCCTGATGCTCATGCTCAGAGCCGCAGACCAGCCGAAGCTTTTCGATCATCCGGCGTGCCAGCTTGTTCTTCGGCAACATCCTTCGAACAGCTTCGTACAGAATCTTTTCCGGTTTCGTATCGAGCAACTTGGCTGCCGTTGTCACCTTACGACCACTTGGGTAGCCCGAGTAGGTTTCGTAGGTTCGCATTTCCATCTTCGAGGTATAGTAAGGGTGCGTAGGGTGACGGCCTTCTGCCCCGGAAAACCGGACTTTGTCAGCATTAAGCACAATGACGACATCACCACAATCGACGTGCGGCGTGTAGCTGGCCTTGTGCTTCCCCATCAGAACTGTCGCAATTTGCGTCGCAATTCGACCAACAATCATCCCGTCGGCATCGAGCACCAGCCAGTCTGGCGTAGTTTCCTGCTTCTTTGCCATCGAAGTTTTCTGAGTAATAGCCGGCACGTTTCTCTACCTTAATCAGACGCAAATGTATCGTTCAGAAATGCTGCAACGAATCGTCGTAGCCTGTTTGACTGTAATCAGTTACGCAGAATCTTCGCAAAAGTTGCTGCGAAGGAACGCGGAAGGTTAGCGAGATCCCACTGGCGATTCAACCTGGCCAGTCAAAATAGCAGACAAGATGGTCTGTGATCGGAATCCCAGCCCTGCCGACTGCAACTTTCCGTGGACGGGAAGTTCGAATCGGCCTGCTGAATTCTTAAAAGAGCCGTTCAGAACTGCGTCAGATCGCCTTCAATCGTCGCTGAGAATTTTCTGCCAGAGTTCCCGAATCTGCTTAAGCCGGCGTTCCACTGTTCGAGTCGTGATGTCGAGCTTGCCAGCGATCTCCTGGTGAGTGAACCCTTCAATTTTGAGAGCGGCGACTCGCTGAGCTGTTTCGTCAGGAAGCTCAGCCAGTAGTTTCCGAGTCTGGTCAGCCATGACGGCAGCGATGTCCGGAGACGGACTTCCTGAGGTCAGCCTGTCAAACCCGCCGGAAACAATGCCCTCGTTTTTTCGAGCCATGACTGCTGAATCGCCGCGTACGTCACCTCCACCGCGTTTCTGGCGATGATCCTTCTCGATGGCGGCAGCGGCTTTTCGAGTTGTAATGACCATGAGCAGCCGCCACAGCTTTTCACGTTGATCCAGCTCAGGAAACCGTCCGGCAGAGATGCCAGCCAGCAGGCTTTTAAAAGCGATAACGGCGACGTCTTCCTCGTCCTGAACGCGGCGCGAAGCGTCTTTCAGGCTACGGCGAGCGACCTCGACAATTCTTTCTGAATATTTATCCCATAATGCCTGAGCGGCAGCTTCATCGCCCAAACGGACCTGTCTAATCAGGCCCGTCACATCGCTGGCATCACTCGATCCATCCGGGTCTTCACCCAGAATATGTGGGTCGCCGGTCGGTCGCCCCCCCGGATCGCGAAGCATGAACTGCAGAATCGGCCCTCGCTTGCCCAGTCGCACGACCGTGCCGGGTTCGACGAACAGGGTGTCGATCTTGTCGCCATTCGCGTACGTGCCATTAACGCCGAGGTTGTAGTACTCCCAGCACTGTCCGTCATGCAGCAGAACGGCGTGGCAGCGGGAAATCTTTCCCCCCTGATCCTTGATGGTCACGTCGGACTCTGAAGACCGCCCAATCGAGACCGTGTCGGGCGGACGGAATTCCTGCTGAAAAACTACATCCCCTTCGCTGGAGACGACTGTAATTTTCAGACGCTGCATTGACGAAGCCTTACCGGGCATTCGGGCCGTCCCATTGATTAACTCGGAGGATGTGAAGGCGATGAGGTCTGAACGGGTGTTTTCCGTGGAGCATAGAACTGAGGTCAGAGGTTGCTACCGTCGCAACGTGTCTCGAAACCGTATCCATAACACTGAGAACAGCCCGGAAGAATCCACAGAAAGCGACAGTGGCCCGAATGTCGCGAGGCGAAACAGCTTTGTCTGGTGATGTCTGAAAATTCGGCCTGATGCGTAATTGACTGAAGGAAAATCAGGCTGGCAGCAGTATGTTCATCAGTTTCTGGTGTTTGCCAGTCGCTGATTAACACGCATGTCGTGAAGCGACCGGCAAGGGACGTCCTGAAACACACACCGCGGCGTTGTTATGAATACCCCAGCGACTGCGCGAGTAAATCGTGCGGGCGCGGGACACTTTAGCTGGAGATTCGGTTATGCAGCTTCGTACGACAATGCTGATTACGATTCTGATCGCCAGCTCCCTTTTAAATCAGCGTTTGACGCTGGCCGCCGAATCAGCACCAATACCCGCCTCGTGGAAGCAAGCTGCCGTTGCCGCCGACCATCCACTGGCCAGCGAAGCGGGCGTCGAAATGCTTCGCCAGGGAGGCAACGTCGTCGATGCTGCCGTGGCGGTTGGATTTGCGCTGTCCGTACTTCGTCCGGGAAGTTCCGGCATGGGCGGTGGCGGATTCATGGTCATCTGGGATGCGAAGAACCAGCGGGCGATCGCACTGGATTATCGCGAGCGCGCACCTCTGGCGGCAACGCGGAACATGTACGCCCAGGGCGGAAGCGAAGCCAGCCAGCGAGGCGCTTTGGCTGTCGCGGTGCCAGGGCATGTTCGAGGTTTGTGCCACGCGTTGAAGAAGTACGGAACACTTCCGCTGAGCACCGTCCTGCAACCGGCCATTCGTCTGGCGAAGGATGGCGTCACGCTGGATGCTCACGAACTGGCCGTCCGTCAAAGCAAAGTTCAGTCGGCGCGCAAGCTCAGCAAAGAGTTCTCTGACCTTTGGAAGGAGTACCTGAGCAGCGGAGAACTGTCGACAACCAGCGACGACGAAACAACTCGCCCCTGGAAGTCGCCGCAGTTACCGGCTCTGGAATTGCTCGCCAGCGACGGTGTCGATGCCTTTTACCAGGGCCCGATCGCCGAAAGCATCGTCAGGCACATCCAGAGCCGCGGCGGGATTCTTACGCTCGAGGATTTCCGGCAGATGGATGTCGTCGAACGTCGCCCGCTTTCCAGTGATTTTGACGACATGCAGATTGTAGCCATGCCGCCTCCATCGAGCGGCGGAGTGGCCATCATCGAATGCCTCAACATCCTCACCTGGCTGGAGAAGAACAAACTGAATGGTCGTCTGGAATCTCTCGGCCACAACTCGTCGAAATATCTGCACATCCTGACCGAAGCGCTCAAACATTCGTTCGCCGACCGAGCGACGTGGCTGGGCGATCCCGATTTCGTCGACATTCCAGTGTCGCGTCTGACAAGTCCCGAGTACGCCGCGAGGCTCGGGCAAAGGATCAGTCTGAGCGGGACGCGACCACTCAGAGATTACGGCCGCTACTTACCCGTCGACGACGGAGGCACGTCCCACTTTTCGATTATCGACGCCGCCGGAAATGCCGTCGCCTGCACGGAAACTATCAACACAGTCTTTGGCAGCTGGGAAGTGGATCCGAAATTCGGCATCGTCCTGAACAACGAAATGGACGACTTCGCCGCGCGGCCCGGCGAGCCCAACGCCTTCGGGCTCGTCCAGTCAGAAGCCAGCGCCGTCGGCCCGCGCCGAAAGCCACTGTCGAGCATGTCCCCGACGATTCTGATTCGAGATGGCAAAGCGGTCTTCGTTGCCGGGGCGTCCGGCGGGCCGAGAATTATCAGCTCAACGTTGCAGGTTCTGCTGAACATGACCCGGTTCAAGATGTCGCCGACCGAGGCACTCAGCAAGCCTCGCATTCACCATCAGTGGCTGCCCGAGACGCTGCTGCTTGAGTCGCCACTCGACACAACTGTGGCCGAGAAGCTGCAGAGCTTCGGCCACGAAACAGCCAGGCGGGACAACCTGGCCGTGTCCCAGGCGGCTCGTCTCACAAGCAAAGGTATTGAAGCCGCCAGCGACTCCCGCAAGCACGGCCGCGCCGCTGGCTTTTGACCGATTTCCTTGCGTCCCCTACTGATGAACAAGAGCAGTCCCGACAAAGAATTAGCCACAGAAATCACAAAGGACACCGGAAAATTATCAGGAACAACTCCGTACCTTCGGTGATCTCTGTGGCTGAATTCAGCCCTTCACAACGCCGATCGGGCGCATTCTGGCCACTTTCTTTGAGATGCCAGCTCGATCCACAACGTCGACAACCAGGTTGACGTTTTTGTAAGCGTCGGGTTGTTCTTCCGCGAGACCTCGCCAGCTTTGGGCCTTCGCAATGACGCCTCGTGCTGCGAGTTCCCGATCGATGCGTCGCCCTTTGGCTTCTTTGACCGCTCGGGTTCGGCTCATCAGTCGCCCGGCCCCGTGACAGGTTGTTCCGAAAGTCTGTTCCATACTCCCCGACTGGCCAGCGAGTACCCAGCTCGCGCGCCCCATATCTCCGGGGATAAGAACCGGCTGACCGATCGCCTGGTACCGCTCGGGAATTTCCGAGTGCCCCGGCGGAAACGCCCGCGTCGCCCCTTTTCGATGAACCCAGACTTTCTTATCAACACTGTCGATGCGGTGCTCCTCGAACTTCGCAATGTTGTGTGCGACGTCGTAGACCAGGCTCATGTTCAGACTCTGCCACGAATCTGAGAACACCTTTTCGAAGACTTCGCGAGCCTGCCACATCAGCAGCTGGCGGTTGCACCACGCGTAGTTCGCGGCGGCTCGCATCGCTCCGACGTAGTGGCTGCCTTCGAGACTGTCGACCGGCGCGCAGGCGAGTTGTCGGTCTGGGAGTTCGATTCCATACCTCTCCGGGACTCCTCGCAACAGTCGCAGAGCATCGTCGCAGACCTGGTAGCCCAGCCCGCGCGAGCCCGAGTGGATCATCACGCAGACCATGTCTTTGGCCAGGCCCATCGCTTCGGCAGCTTCTTCGTCGACGACAGCTTCGACTACCTGGACTTCCAGAAAATGGTTTCCCGACCCCAACGTTCCGCACTGACTGCGACCTCGTTCGATGGCTCGGTCGCTGACGTTGTCCGGTTCGGCTCCGGCCAGACAACCGCCAGCCTCGGTGAATTCGATATCGTCGTCAGTCGCCAGCTCTCGACCTTTGAGAAAAGGTACGCCTTCGGCCATCAGTTGCCGAAGTTCCGGCTCAGAGAAATGGTATTTGCCTTTTCGACCGGTACCTGCCGGGACGTTGCGGAACAGGCTGTCGACCAGCCGTTCCATGTGAGGCTTGACGTCCTGGTAAAACAGGTTCGATCGAAGCAGTCGGACTCCACAGTTGATGTCGTATCCGACGCCGCCGGGTGAAATGACTCCGCCTTCGTTGGGATCGGTCGCGCAGACGCCGCCAATCGTGAATCCGTATCCCCAGTGAATGTCAGGCATGGCGAGACTCGCGACCTGAATGCCCGGCAGTGCTGCCACGTTCGCCACCTGGTCCGGAGCCTGATCGCTGCGGACCTGCTGGATCAGATCGTCGCTTGCGTAGATCAGCCCATCGACTCGCATGTCCGATCGGTAGCTGCGAGGAATTCTCCAGCAGTAGTCGTTCACCCTTTCAAGGGGGCCGCTGAATCCTTTTTTGTCCATGTTGTGTGCCTTGCCTCACAGTTAGCGGAAAGCCGTCCGACGATCGTCCGGCCCGACGACGTAAAAGTCGCTCGTGGCGTGTTTAAACAGCGCGTCTGGCAGCTTTGGCAGAGTGGGCAACCGGGGCCAGTGTGCGATTCTGACCGGTCGGAAGCCCGCCTCGTCAGTTCGGGAATGATGGTCGCTTCTGACAGTCCGAACTGTTGATGAGGTTCGGACCAGCCGCCAGGATGCGACACCTTTCAGGACTCAGAAATATGCGGAGGCAGGGAGCTATGCGTAACTTTTGCGGGTTAACTACGATTCTATTGATGGCTGCGGGCATGCTCTCAGCCGCCGAAGACTCAACATCTAAGAGTGAAGAACCAGTTCCAACGAAGTCGGTATCGACCGTTGGCGATCAGGCGTTGAACCTGAAACTCGCTGTCAGAATTGGCGATTCGAAGGGTGGTACCGAGAGCGTAAAGGCCGACGAAGATTTTTCGGGCAAGGTCGAACAGACCTCGGCAAAATCCAGATCGTCCAGCGGAACGGCGTCAAAGCCTTCAACGTTGAAGCCGCTCAAACGCAAAATACTGGTGTTTAAGGCGACCTGGTGCGGCGCCTGCCAGTCGCTGAATTACGAATGGCCAAGCATGAAGAAGGTCGGATGGCGAATCGGTGGTAAGCTGACCGACCACATCCAGCTGGTCGACTCAGATGAGCGGCCTGACCTGGTTTCGAAATACGGAATCACAGCATTGCCAACGCTGGTGCTTGTTGACGATGACAAAGAGCTGGCTCGCCAAGGCTCCCTCGGCGCTAGAAATATTGCCGAGTTTTACTACGGGCGGCTTGAGTAGTCTCAGCGCTTTGACAGGCCCTGTGAATAAAGAAGCCGCTTCCGGACCACTTCCGGGCGGCTTTTTTGCTGCGCAAGCCATTGCAGGCAAACAGGTTCAGTCCGACAGCCGCGTCTCTTGTCTCGGTTGAATCTGAAGTTGAGCACAGGTAGTATCGGCGGAACTTCTGACGCTGCGTCCGGTTGTGCGTCAGCCTGTCTGACTTGAACCAGTTGTCGTGCGGTCGTTGAATTTCTGAGCGGGCCTTCCGACGTTCTACGAATGGGCGCGTACCCGTTTGGCAACTTCAGAACAGTAAGTCCATCACCTGAAATCGCGGTAGGTTTTAAATATGGCCGACGAAGATAAGTCTTCAAATGAGTCCTTCAATCTGGAAAAGCTGAAGGAACTGATCGAGCTGATGGAAAAGCACGATCTGACCGACGTTCATCTGCGGCATGGTGCAGAGCAGTGGCGTTTGCGTCGCGGCCCGCAGGTTGTTGCGGCGGCGCCCGCAGCTCCTGTCTCATATGCACAACCCGCAACAGCACCAGCGCCTGCTCCTGCAGCATCGGGCGCGGCGCCGACAGCCGCCGCAGCCGCGCCGGCAAGCAACCTGCTTGAGATCAAGAGTCCGATCGTCGGGACGTATTACTCGTCGCCAACTCCTGAGGATCCAGCGTTTGTGACCGCAGGGTCAAAAGTGACGCAGGACACGGTGGTCTGCATCGTGGAAGCCATGAAAGTCTTCAACCAGATCACCGCCGACATCAGCGGCACCATTGAAGAAATTCTCGTTAGCAACGGCGACCCTGTTGAGTCCGGGCAGGTTCTTTTCCGGGTGAAGCCAAACTGAGCTGATCGCGTTCCTGGTAAGTCGGTTATCAGTGGCTCACCTTGACGATTGTCCGATACGAGCTGACGACAATACCACAGTCGATGCCTGCCGATGCTGTTCCACAGTTTTCCGTTTCGTTCCCGCTAATCCGTTGTTCGAGTCTCGCATGTTTCAGCGCATTCTGGTTGCCAACCGCGGGGAAATCGCCCTGCGAATTATCCGAGCCTGTCGCGAACTCGGCGTCGAATCCATTGCTGTCTTCAGCGAAGCAGATCGGGGAGCCCATTACCTCGATCTGGCCGACGAGAAGTATTGCATCGGGCCGGCGTTGTCGTCGAAGAGCTACCTCTTCTTCAACAATATCATCGCAGCGGCCGAAATCGGAAACGCGCAGGCGATCCATCCTGGATACGGATTTCTTGCCGAGAACGCCGAGTTCGCCCGCATCTGCCGGGAGTGCAATATCGAGTTCATTGGCCCTCCACACGAAGCGATGGAAAAACTGGGCGACAAAGTCGCGGCCCGTCAGATGGCGATGAACGCCAACGTGAATGTTGTCCCCGGTAGCGAAGGTCTGATTCAAAACGAAGCCGAAGCAATTCGGCTGGCAAACGAAATCGGTTACCCGGTTCTCATCAAAGCGACAGCTGGCGGTGGCGGAAAAGGGATGCGCGTCGCCCGCGACGAAACGGATCTGAAATCCGGCCTGAAAGGTGCGGCGACCGAAGCAGAAAAGGCATTCGGCAACGCGGGCGTTTACCTTGAAAAGTTCGTCGAGAACCCTCGCCACATCGAAGTCCAGGTACTGGCTGATCAGCACGGCAACGCCGTGCATATCTGGGAACGCGAATGTTCGACGCAGCGGAAACATCAGAAGCTGATCGAAGAATCGCCAGCGCCGCGTTTGCCGGAAGATGTTCGGCAGGATCTCTGTCAGTCAGCTGTACGGCTTATTCAGTCGGCTGGGTATTACAACGCCGGAACCGTCGAGTTCATCGTCGACAAGGACAACAACTTCTACTTCATCGAAGTGAACGCACGAATTCAGGTTGAACATCCTGTTTCGGAAGAGATCTCCGGGATTGATCTGATCGAACAGCAGATTCTTGTCGCGGCTGGTGAAAAGCTGAGCTTCACTCAGGACGACGTCGCGCGAAACGGTTGTGCGATTGAAGTTCGCATCAACGCGGAAGATCCGAAGCACGACTTCCGAGGAAGTCCAGGAACGATCACCAGGTTGCGAGTCCCCGGCGGTCGTGGAGTTCGTTTCGACTCGCACGTCCACGAAGGCTACCGTATCAGTCCGCACTATGACTCAATGATCGGCAAGCTGATCGTGAATCAGCCGACTCGTCAAAAGGCAATTGCCTGCATGCTGCGAGCACTCGACGAATTCGTCATCGAAGGCGTCAGCACGACAATTCCGCTCATCATGCAGATCCTCAAAGAGCCAGTCTTCCAGGCCGGCGAAGTCGATACTCGCTGGCTTGAACGGGAAATGGACAGAATTCTCCCGAAAGTCGTCTGAGCCAATTCGATAAATCTTCAGGCGGGCACCGTCAGGTAGCTTGCCCCCTTCTTCTGCATGAAGTCTGCGGAGGCACAACGCTGAGCCTGGTGTTCGGCTTCAGCGAGCCAGTAAAGACTGAATCTAACCCAAACATGAATTCGGAGTTTTCGATGGCAGAATCTGCCCCACTCTCTCACCCCACTCGATCAGAACACAACTTCAGGAAAGTCGCCATTCTGTTTTCCGGTGGACCGGCTCCGGCAGCCAATGCAGTCATCTCGACCTGCGCTGCGAGCTTCAGGAAAAGCGGCATCGAAGTCGTCGGCGTAATGCACGGTTACCGACACCTGATGGAATACAACGCGGACAATCCGATGCAGGAAGGCCGCGACTTCATCATGCTCAACGACACAACGTTGAAGCGAACCCGCAACCAGCGCGGCATCATCATCGGCACTGCCCGGGCAAACCCAGGCAAGCTGATTCAGTCTCCGGTCGATCTTCAGGATGCTGAAAAGACGGCTCCAATGAAGACGACCTATGAAGCACTCTGCTCGCTGGGTGCGGACGCACTGATTTCGATCGGCGGTGACGACACGCTCAAAACAGCGAACAAGTTCAAGCTTTATCAAGACACACTTCCGGATGGCAGCAAGAAGCTTCCGGTTGTTCATATCCCGAAGACAATCGACAACGACTACCACGGAATCGATTTCACCTTCGGATTCTTCACCGCCGTCGACGTGCTCAGCGGAGAACTCCGCAACCTGCTGGCTGACGCCGAAGCCAGCGAGAGTTACTTCATCGCTGAATGCATGGGCCGCAGCGCTGGCTGGCTCGCTTATGGAGCTGCCATTTCCAGCGAAGCCAGCCTGGTCGTCAGTGTCGAAGATATTCAGGGAGGCCTGGCCGGCACGGAAGAATGGACCAGCCCAAAAACCGGCCAGACAGAAACCCGCAAGATCATGAACATCGACGCTCTTGTCGGTCGAATGGTGAAGACTATGCGTGCTCGCGATGCTGCGGGGAAACGATTCGGAACAATTGTCATGGCCGAAGGTCTTGCCGAGATGATGCCGGCCAGCCAGCTCGAAGGCATCCCTCGCGACGATCACGGCCACATTTCGGTGGCTCATGTCGACCTTGGAAAACAATTCGCCAAGCTGATCGCTGCTGAGTACAAAGCTCAGACTGGCCAGTCTCGAAAAATCACCGGCCTGCAACTTGGATACGAATCCCGCTGTGCACCTCCGACAGCATTTGACGTCATGCTGGGCAGCCAGCTTGGTGTCGGCGGATTTCGAGCCATCGTTGAGAAAGGTCTGAACGGCGTGATGGTTTCGATCGAAGGCCAGCTAGACCTTCGTTACGTGCCGTTTGAGGAACTCGTCAACCCAGCCGACCTGGTCACCAAGGTTCGATTTATCGAAGCCGGTTGCGATTTTCATCGACTCGCCAGATTCCTTGAAACTTACGTTGATTAGTCATCTGACAGCAGACCGGTGTCGCGAATCGTCCTTCTCGCAACCGGCATGACGGCTATACTTCCCGCAGCGGCTGGAGGGGTTGGTGGAGCGAGGTCGCGATTGCGGCGTCAATTCACTGACCCGGTCAGCCGTTGAGCGATTAACGACGTATGTAGAGATACGTTCGTAGTCCATAGTTGCCTGCCTCAGAAGCGGCGGAACGGAGCCGATTCCGGACCAGCGGTTCGCGCAGATTTACTCAGGGAAAGAACCTCACTCGATGTCCGATTCCGACCAGCGACCAGCGCAGACTCCAAAGCCCGGCAAAGATTCCAAAGGCAGCCAGTCGCGCAAGCCCGAGTCGCCCAATTCCAATCGCACGGTCCTCTACCTGTTGATCGTGGCGACGATTTTTCTGGTCTTCTCACCGCTGTTGTTTACGAATTCTGAAATCAAGACTCTAACACTCAGTGAGTTTGAAACAGGTCTTGCCGACGGCACCTTCAACAAGACCAACGTCCACAATCTGATGATTGGACGGACGGCAATCACGTTTCAGGATCAACCGCTGCCAGAACCTGAGGGGGCCGTTCCGGAAGTTGAACCGAAAGGATTCCGGATCCCAATCGCCACCATCGGCGATACCTGGCAGGCCCAGATCAAGGAAGAGATCAAAAGTCACGGTATCAGTGTTTCGCCTGCCGAGGCTCCGTCTGACTGGCAGTCGTGGGCGTTGCTGATGATCATCGCAGCGCCGCTGATCCTGCTTCTGGTTCTGATGATTCGGCGAGTTGGTGGCGCGGGATCCGCGCTTTCCTTCGGCCGAAGTCGCGGCAAGGTTTACGCACAGGACGATCTCGACACGACGTTCGACGACGTCAAGGGAATCGACGAAGCCGTTGAAGAACTCAAAGAGGTCGTTGAGTTTCTCAAATCTCCTGGCAAGTACCAGGCCCTGGGTGGTCGTATCCCGAAAGGCGTCCTGCTCGTTGGCCCTCCAGGAACAGGCAAGACGATGCTTGCCAAAGCGGTTGCTGGCGAAGCGGGCGTCCCTTTCGTCAGCCTGTCAGGTTCTGACTTTGTCGAGATGTTTGTCGGTGTGGGAGCTGCTCGCGTTCGAGACATGTTTCAGCAAGCCGCCCAACGTTCACCCTGCATCATTTTTATCGATGAACTCGACGCGCTCGGAAAGGCTCGCAACGCAGGCATGCCCGGCGGCAACGACGAACGTGAGCAGACACTGAATGCATTGCTCGTCGAGATGGACGGTTTCGGTTCAGACCAAAGCGTCATCGTCATGGGAGCGACGAACCGGATCGACGTGCTGGATCAGGCGCTGCTTCGTCCCGGCCGCTTCGATCGGCATGTGCTGGTCGATCGACCGGACATTAAAGGTCGCGAAGCGATCCTCAAAGTCCACATGACAAAGATCAAGATGGATGAGTCGGTCAATCTTCCCCGCATCGCCAAACTGACCGCGGGTTTCGTCGGCGCAGACCTCGCGAACCTCGTTAACGAGGCAGCCCTGCTGGCAGCTCGAAATGACAAGAAGTGCGTGACGCAGATCGAATTTGAAGAGGGCGTCGACCGTGTCGTCGCCGGGCTGGCAAAACAGACACGCATTATCGATGACGAAGAACGAGAGCGTACGGCGTATCACGAATGTGGCCACGCGCTGACTGCGTGCAGCCTTCCGAATGCCGACCCTGTCCACAAGATTTCGATCATTCCGCGAGGCAGAACCCTGGGATTCATGATGCAGAGTCCCGACTCGGAACGTCACAACATGACGAAGTCAGCACTGCTGGCCGAGATCTGCGTGATGCTCGGCGGAACGGCGGCCGAACACGTGATCTACGATGAGCCATCTGTCGGCGCTCAGAACGATCTTCAGCGAGCAACTGACACTGCTCGCCGGATGGTCACTGAATGGGGCATGAGCGAAAAGATCGGCAAAGTCCATTACAGCGAGTCCCGTTCGTCGCCATTCCTGGGTGGACGCACCGCCGAAGAGCCTGCTCATAGTGAAGAGACAATTCGCGAAATCGATCTCGAAGTGAAACGGATCATCGACGCCAGCTACGAACAGACGCTCGAGATCATCCAGAGCCGCCGACAGGTTCTTGAGCAAATGACTCGAGAACTGATCGAAGTCGAAACAATGGACGCCGACCATCTCAAGAGGATTCTCGACGAGCATCATCCAGGCGCGCAGATCGTGCCTGGTACGCATCCCAAAACCGGTTCGGCTGATTCGACGACCGATTCCGCTCCAGCGATCGACGACACCGATGTTGAGAACTCAGGGACAGACGACTGACACCAGACGTCTTCCGACGCTGTCAGGCTCGTCGTGCCGCATAACGGCGCCGCGAGAATTAACGGCTCGCAGGACACACGCAGCTTCAGCGCTCGCTGGCAACCGTTTACGTACCGAAGACAATATCGATACCGGCATACAGGCAGCCGACTCCAAGTACGGTCACCGCAAGCGGGCCCGCCCAGACACCCATGAAGGAGTTGACCACCGCTTTTTCGGGAGCGGCAAGGGCGTAGATAACAGGCATGTTCTGCCCGATTTCGCCCGGCTGAATCGCGGAACCATAGCCGTAGGTAAACAGGACTGGTTCGCCGCTGATTGTGTGAAACTCGATTCTTGCGTGGTAGTAGAGCCGCTTTTTATCGCCGACTGAACGCAGCTTCTGGTCAAAGCCAACGATCCTGCCCTGGGTGCGTTCTCCGGTCATCAGAAGCCACACAAGCTTGAGGGTGCTCCAGACGGCAAAGAGAGAAATCATCGCTCCTATGAAGAGGAAGTAGTATCCCATGACTGGGTGCCCAGCGTTGTTTGCCCGGGAAGGACTAACTAAATCAGGATGTCAGCAACTTCCTGATGCGTCAGCATGTTCATGACGAGCGGCTGTGAAAGGTCTGCCTGAGACTGCTGCCAGGTGGCTAGTAAGCCGGTCTTCGTTGAAACGACATCCACATATCGACTGCAGCCCGTACCGAAAGGGCTGACAAACTGCGGGAGATATTTCGACAACCGCTCGATGTGATCGAAACTGCCGTTCTGAATGTACGCCACGCCGCCGAGTTCTTCGCACGAGTAGCCTCGCGGTCGTTTAACGGCTGTCGAGTGTTCATCCAGATCCCGCAACGATTCGCCGCCGTCGTAGAAGAACAGGCTCGCGTCGACATTGGCGAACGCTCCAACTTTCGGAACGTCCAGTACGCAGGTGCCGCGCGTCATGGCGACGTCCCATGTCGTTCCCCGAGGAAAGAAGTCGTACTCCGTTTTTCCGAACAGCGGCGTCTGATTGACATTGCTGGCAGAGTCGGCGCTGGCTGATCGGTAGCCCGTGTTGGAACTGGACCAGCTGAACGGGTGGCTGCAGAACAGCAGGTTCAGGTTTCCGCCCGCCCGTTCATAGAGAAACGGATCTTTGATATGCAGCCATCTTAGATCGGAACACTCGGCGACGGTTACGAGTGACGCCTGCCTCAAGCCGTCAAGAGTTGAGGCCGCGAGACGTTCGATCGTCCAGACGCCGGTGCCGGGCTTGAGGAAACCTTCATAACCTTCCGGGTATCCGATGCCGTCTTTTTCAGTGGAGACGTAAAGCTCGTAACCATTCGTTGTTCGTCGCAACGCGCTGCCTTCAATGGACAGAACGGTTCGGTCACCGACGTTGAGATCCGGTTTTGAAAAGCTGACCGTCTTCTCCCAGTTCTCTCCACCATCGGTCGACGTGAAGATCGCCAGTTCCAGGCCACGTTCGCCGGCAGCGACTCCCGTCCGCGAGTCTCCATGATTGCGGTAACGCCCCACGACATGCAGCTCACCGCTGACGTCTTCAATCGTATTGCCGCCTCCGAACCAGAATCCGGTCGATGCTTGCTGAGCCGGAACGATCGTGCGAGCTCGTTCCTGATCAATCAGAGCGTTCGCGAGATTTGAGAGTCGTTCTTCCAGTGTGGAGTCCAGCGTAGACATGCGAAGTTATTCCCTGAGCAGGTGTCAGAATTCATTCAGAATAATTCAGTCGCCAGCGGTGAGTCCCGGCAGCCGAATTCAAGGCGCAAGTATCAGATGTATCCTGTTCCGATTATGACGGACATCGTTGCCGCAACTGTGTTTTGTGGGGCTGACGCTTCTTTACGGAGCGACAAGGCACTCGTATCATGCTGGCTTGAAACAACCCGTCAATTCGACACAACCGGCGGGTTACGCCGAGCGGCGACATTCGGCGGCAAGGTAACTGCCAGGGCTCTGGAGAAACAGATATCGAGTAGTTGCGATTTAAGCGGGCACAAAAACATGCGGGCAAAACATGTCAAAAACACGAACGAGGGCTGCGAAAGACGCGAGTAAGCGATCCCGTAATCCCCTCAGCAGGAAAGTTTCCAACCGGGAAGCGGTCTGGCTGAACGGTCCGGTTCCAACTGGCTACTGGACAATTCCTGAGAACCAGCGTCTGTATCTGATCTGGCTGGGGCAACGGCTTGGTTATCGAAAGATTGATGACTACTACCGGATCAGAACAAGTGATTTCAAAGAGAATCGAGGCAGCGGCGCACTTCTGCACTGCTGGGGAAGTTCAGCTGTCGCTGCGGTGATGGGAACTTTTCCCGACTATGACTGGCACGAATGGTTGTTTGTATCATGTCCCCGTTCGTTCTGGGCGGATCGAGCAAACCATCGCCGCTACATGAAGTGGCTCGCCGAACAGTGCAACATCAACGAGCCGGACGACTGGTACGGGATTACCAACCGAGACTTTCGTAGGCACAAAGGAGGAGCGTTTCTTCTCCACTACGACAGCACAATTTCCGAAGCTGTGAAGTCTTACCAGCCAAAACGAAACTGGAACGAATGGCAGTTCGGCAAGACTCCAAAAGGTTTCTGGGAAGACCGCAAAAACCGCATTCGATACATGAAGTGGCTTGGGAAGCGACTGGGGTGTAAGAAGCTGGATGATTGGTACGGAGTCACTCGCAAAGATTTTGAGCACCACTTCGGCAACCAGTTGATGAAACACTATAATGGCTCCCCGCTCGCCGCCGCGATGGACTGCTTTTCGAATCACAACTGGCTCGAATGGAAGTTTGCTCGTGTTCCGGCTGGCTTCTGGAAGAAGAAGACAAACCGAGAACGGTATCTCGACTGGCTGGAAAAAAAGCTGAAGATTCGCAAGCCTGAAGATTGGGGCCGGGTCCGCAGGGCAGACCTGAAAGACAACTACGGCGGCGGACTTCTGGCGATGTTCCGATCGATCGAAACGCTACTCCGGCAGTCAGGCCGTACGAAAGCAGTCACGAGTGGTTCCCGCCGTTGAAGAGTTGCAAACTGTCCCGTCACCAGCCGACGCGTTACAGGCGTTTGCTGGTTCGGAAGGTTTGATTCTCTTTGACAGCGCGCTGCAACGTGGACGCCTTGGGCGCTACTCGTTTCTGGCGGCGGACCCGATCGCTTCGTTCAACGTCGAGCGAGCTGTATTTTCGAGCGATCCATTTAATGCCGTGCGGTCGACAGTCGCTCACCTGAATGACCAGTTTCGGTTGAACCGTCTGCCTGATCTGCCTCCATTTCAAGGCGGAGTCGCTGGCATGCTTTCGTACGAGCTTGGCGCCTGCTGGGAACGGACCCCGCGCACCGGCAAGGACGAATTCGAATTGCCGGATGCCTGGTTCGGAATTTACGACTGGGTCGTTGCATGGGACCATGAGGAAGGTCGAGCATGGGTGATTTCACACGGCTTACCAAAGATCGCGGATCGGATTGCCGACGATTCTGAACGTCTGACTGGCAACGTCGATCAGAAACTCTGCCAGGACCGGGCTGCGGCACGAATTCGAGACGTCGTCGCCAGACTGAATGCGGCTGGGGATGAACGGGCGGTTGATGACCAGCGGCAGCTCTGCGAGCCGTTGCCGGAATCTGAACTTGCAAAGCAGCATCCGCTGCCTGGCTGGGACGGCGTCACTTCCGACTTCACTCGTGAAGAATATCTGTCAGCCGTCGAGCAGGTCATTGAGTACATCCGCGCGGGCGACATCTTTCAGGCCAACCTGTCACAACGCCTGATGGCTCGCTGTGACGTACCACCGACCGAACTTTACTCAACGCTGCGAGACTGTAACTCGGCGCCATTTGCAGGCTTCCTTGCTCACAACGACTGGGCAATCGTTTCCGCGTCTCCGGAACGGTTCCTGCGAGTTGAGAACGGCATTGTCGAAACGCGACCGATCAAAGGCACCCGGCAGCGGAGAACTGGGCCGGAAGCAGACCTCTTCACCCGTGACGAGTTGCGACAGAGTGAGAAAGACGTCGCCGAGAATGTGATGATCGTCGACCTGCTCCGTAACGACCTTTCACGAGTATGTGAGCCGGGTTCAATTTCCGTGCCGGAACTCTGCGTCGTCGAGACTTACGAAACGGTGCAGCACCTGGTCTCTGAAGTTCGAGGAACGTTAAAAGGGATGAAGGAGTTCCAGGTTCCGGGTTCCAGGTTCCAGGTTGACGGTGCAAACGATTCGCAACCGCAATCCGAATCTTTGAACAGGGAACATCGGCCGGAACAGTGCGACATCTGGTCGTTGCTGGCCGCCTCGTTTCCTGGAGGGTCGATCACCGGCGCACCGAAAGTGCGGGCAATGGAGATCATCTCAGAACTCGAGCCGACGGTTCGCGGCCCCTACTGCGGAAGCCTGTTTTATTCAGCATTTGACGGCACAACCGACAGCAGTATTCTCATTCGCTCGTTCGTATGGCGGCGAGGCTGGGTCCAGTGCCGAGTTGGCGGCGGGATCGTCGCTCAGTCAAACCCGACGGCTGAGTACGAAGAAACATTGCACAAAGCGGAAGGGATGCTGCGAGCACTCCAACGCTCCGGCATGTGCCAGCAAACCAGTAAATAGCCACTCCAAAATCGGCGGCTGCATGATCCTGCTGATCGACAATTATGACAGCTTTGTTTTTAACCTCGCCCGCTACGTCACCGAACTGGGCGTTGAGGCTGAGGTCGTTCGCAACGATGCGGTCTCGATGTGTGACGTGATCGAGTCGAAGCCCGAGGCGATTATCCTTTCACCTGGACCGTGCACGCCTTCGGAAGCGGGCATCTGCGTCGAACTTGTCCGCGAAGTCTCCGGCAGGATTCCGCTGCTTGGAGTTTGCCTTGGTCACCAGGCAATTGCGGCGGCTTTCGGAGCCGGCATCGTAAGAGCACCTGAACCGGTTCATGGACGAACGTCGCAGATTACTCACGATGCGACACGGTTATTCGAAGGGCTTCCGAATCCGCTTCGTGTCACGCGGTACCACTCGCTGATTGCCGATGAAAAGTCGTTGCCAGATGAGTTGAAAGTGACTTCTCGAACTGACGACGGGCTGGTCATGGCGATTGAACATCGCCAGCACCCGACGTTCGGAGTCCAGTTTCACCCTGAGTCCATTCTTACTCAGATGGGTCATGCTCTGATGAGAAACTTTCTGATGCTGGCGGGCATCGAAGCATCAGAATCACCGGTTGGCGATTCGCTGGGTGAGATCGGGATCCGGGCTGAAGCAGCCACGAGACTGGAATCCGGCGTTGAGCAGCCGTGGGACCATAATCCCGACAAACCGCTTCACTGGTAATTCAGGACGGCCTCGCTATCGACCATCGAGAGCAATTTCTTCGCCGATTGTTGGGACGAACCAGCGACCGTACAATGTTGCCCCTCGCTGGCGAAGTGCGAAACAGCCGTCGTCAATTCGCTGCCAGGGCAAGGCGACAACACGGAGATTGTCAATCAATGGGCAGTGTCAGAACAGAAATCCACAGAACACTCAATGTCAGAATTCACTGAAACCTCAGTCTGGACTTCGCAAGGCCGGGCATCGGCATCGCTGGAGGTCTACCTGTTGGGAGTCGTGGATTTCGACGCAGCGATGGCTCTTCAGGAACGCCTCGTCAATGAAGTTACTGGACGTTCAGATCGACAGGGAATGTTGATTATCTGCGAGCATCCGCCGGTTGTAACGATTGGTCGCGAAGGCCGAATCACCGACCTGCCGCTGGACACGCGAGACTTCACGTCGCGCATGATGGAAATTCGCCGAGTAGACCGTAGCGGCGGAACGCTGGTCCATGCGCCGGGGCAAATCGCTGCTTATCCAATTCTTCCATTGGACAGAATCGGCTGCAGTCTTGTCGACTTCCAAAACCGACTTCAAAAGGCGACGGTGGCAACCGCCGCCGAACTTCGAGTTCCCTCACAGTTAACGCAGACCCCTTACGGAACGGCGTGTCGCTGCGGTCAGTTTTCCTGGGTCGGTGCGTCCGTGCGGGACGGAGTCGCTCATCATGGCCTGTTCATGAATGTGTCGCCGGTTCTGGATACAGTTCGTCTCGTTCGATCGACCGCAGACCGCGTTAAGATCTCGTCGTTATCGATGCAACGGATGGAACCCGTGCCAATGCACAAGGTTCGAGAGGCGTTGATGAGGCACATCGCCGACCAGTTCAGCTACGAAGAAACAAACCCCTACACCGGCCACTCCATGCTTAAGCGAACGTGGCGAAAGGTGATGCAGCATGCTTGACAGTCCTGAATTCAATCTTTCACTGCCCGTCGTATCGGACACTTTTTCGAGCGATCCGTCAGTTTCAGATTCGGTAACCGCTGCTCCACGTGAAAAGCGTCGATTACCGAGATGGCTGAAGCGACCACTCCCGCAACCTGGCATGTACTACACCGACAGTGTCATCCAGGACTTGAAACTGGAGACCGTCTGCGAAAGCGCTAAATGCCCTAACCGAACCGAGTGCTGGTCCCAGCAAACGGCGACGTTCATGATCCTCGGCAATGTCTGCACTCGGCCTTGCGGATTCTGCTCGGTTCCGAAAGGGAAGACTGAGATCGTCCAACTCGACGAACCGGAGCGAGTCGCCGAAGCTGCGGAACGACTTGGACTGAAGTACGTCGTCATCACGTCCGTCACCCGTGACGACATGGCCGATGGCGGTGCCGACCACTTCTACAACTGCGTACTGGCTGTCCGCGAGCGAACCGGGGCGAAAGTCGAAGTCCTCACGCCGGACTTCATGGGCAACCGCGACGCAATCAGCCGCGTGATCGAATCTCGACCGGACGTCTTCAACCATAATACGGAAACGGTCCCGCGACTGTACCACCGGGTCAGGCGAAACGCCGAGTATCAGAGGACGCTCAACCTGCTGGCTCAGATCAAAGAAGAAGCGCCCGACATGCCCACCAAGAGTGGCATCATGCTTGGGCTCGGTGAAACGATCGAAGAAGTCATGGATGTCTGCGCAGACCTGCGGTCCGTCGGCTGCGACATGATCACCATCGGCCAGTACCTTCAACCGTCAGGTGTGCATCTTCCTGTCGAGCGTTACCTTCCGCCGGAAGAGTTCGATGAAATCGGCGAACGAGTCCGAGCACTCGGCTTCACGATGGTCGCCAGCGGCCCGTTCGTCCGATCCAGCTACCACGCCGGCGAAATGGCATCCGAACACGAACACACGTCGATTTCGTAGGTCAGGCTCCGCCTGACGAATTCAACGTAAAACCGACGCCAATGTGAATCTCCACCGCGGCGGCAGCCCGATTTCGATCACAAACTTCAATCACAATCATGGTGTCGCCGCTTCCGTGGCACGGTCTTGAGATCCACTCCAGTTATTCCATCCGGAGCAACCGAACTTCCGTGTCGAACAAGCCTTCAAAAAAGCTGCCTCACGACTTGTTCGGACATTCGCCAGTCTTTATTCTGCCGCCTCGCAACAGCGAGCCCAAGTGGCGGAATTGGCAGACGCGCTAGGTTCAGGTCCTAGTGGGATTCAACTCCCGTGGAGGTTCAAGTCCTCTCTTGGGTACTCGGCTGATAGAACAAGTTGGAACCCTTCGGAATTCAAAGGAATTTCGAGGGGTTCTTTCTTTTGACGGTCGCCTGTTTCCGGCCATTCCGACGTATGGTGCGCCGGATTCTGCGCCGCTTTTTTCGGGGCCGATGGAACAGCCACGTCGAGTGATGCCGCCTGCTCGAAATGGTCGTTGGTCGTCATCAGGTAATGCTTCAGAGCCACGGTCGGAGTATTTCCACACCAGGCGGTCACGACGTGCAATGGCAGTCTGCTGGCCAGTTCGGTTTCCCGAGTCGCTCGCAGTGCCTGAAACATCTTCGGCCACGGTTCCACGCCAGCCCTTCTGACGATTTTCGTGAACATCCGCCGCCAGTTCACGGAATCCCCCTGTTCGGCGAAAAGGATCGGTGCGGAGAACGGACAATCGAGCCCCGGCTGGACAATGTCCCGTAGTTCGATCAGCAGACTCAGGACAGGCTCGAAAATTCTCATCGTGCGCGTCGGCTTGCCTCGGGTTTCCATCTTCGGCTGGTGAATCACCATCGTCTGCTTTTCGAAATCGAGGTCACACCATCGCAGCCGCAAAGGTTCTGACGGTGTCCGCAATGCCTGCCAGCGAGCCAGAGCGAAGATGAGCTTCCATTGGAGCGTCGGGCACGCTTCCAGAATTTTCAGAGACAGTTCTTCATTCAGGAAGAATTGCCGCGACGGGTCGCTGGGAGCCGCTCCGCAGTTCCGCATGTCCGCGAATGGGTTCTCGACCAGCAGCCTGCGACGAATCGCCGCTCGAAAGAATTGTTTTGCCCGTGAGCAATGCCGCCGTGCGGTGTTTTCTGCCAACCGTTCCAGCATCCACACCCGCCACTGGTCACACTCACCCGGCGTAATGCTGGCCAGAGTCCGGTCACGTCCGAAGTGCTTTATCAGATTGTTCGCCGCCTGCTGATAATTGATCGTGGTGCGTTCGCGAACGTCGGTACGGCCTGCAATGTACGAATCGAGAAATTCGCCCAGCGTTGTTTGCCCTGTCTGCCGTGGCTCGATGAGACCGACGTTGACGAGCCTGCGAAGCATCGCGCTGTCAATTGTGCTCAGCCATCGGCTGGTTTCATCATCGCAGGCGTGACCGGAGAATCGTTCTCCAACCAGTTGCTCAACTCGCCTGGCCACGTATTCGGCCTGCCGCTTCGTGACCTTGCCAAGCCGCAACGCCCGGCGTTTGCCTGAGCCATCGAAAAACAGAACCCGCTTCGAGCCGCCTTTATCGTTGCTGACGCTGGCCATTGAGAGGTTTCCTTCCTGAGAACGCGGCCACGGGATGTCTGGGTTCTCAGGACCAAACAGAGCCCGCAGCCGCAAAGGTGTTGAATCAAGGTATCGAGTCCGGGCCGAAGGGACCAGGCGCGTTTTGCTATCGAGTCGCAGCGTACGAATTAAGCGAATTAACTCCGGCGCGTGTCACCCACGTGAGTTAATTCGTTTGTTTCGTACTTCACGATGCAAAGTAGGTTACCGCTGGCCTGCCAGCAGACTTTCCTTTTGACGAGTCACGACGAATCAGCCCGGAGCGATCCAGAACGCCGAGTGCTTCTCGTATTTCGCTGGCACTTTTGTTGCGGTTAAACAACCCGGAGAGTTCCGTTGATGAAAGCCCCCGAGGCGCGACTTCTCGAAGTGCCAGCAGTATTTCATCCGCCGTACGGTTTCCGAGGCTACCGCCGAACGCCCATCTGGCTGACGCCTCGCTGTACGCCCAGACGGCCAACGCCGCTTCAATGTGTGGCTCATCGATTTCGTTCGATTCGTCGAGGATTGCGTAGAGCATTGAAAGGCGCAGGACCTGAGCTTCCGCCCGCGTCGTGACCTGCCCGAAGATCCCCGGTCGGGGGGCAGTCAGTTTGCCGTAAACATCATGCCAGAGATTTCTGGCCTTGTCTGTGCGTACCATTCGCCCTGGAGTCTGGCCGAACGCGACCGCCCGCAGGATTCCGGCCGTGAGGTTGCTCAGGTTCCGAAGATGCAGTTCGCCTCCATCTGGTAACAACTTCGACCGCTTCGCGGCGTACCACAGAATGCGGTTTGCGAATCCGTTCGACACGTCAACCTTACTGAGAGTTGCTCGCAGTTCCTCCCGAGTCACATGGCCAATCAGATTGATGTGCGGGTGAGTCGCCCGGGCAGGTTCTCGTTTTGCCAGCGATCGGAGACTCTTCCCGTCCCAGGCATCCCGGATAACCGCGGACAGGTCGTTTTCCTTCCGCTGGCAAACCTTCAGGACTCCACCGAACTCCGACTCGATCACCAGCAGTCGTTTGTCGTCAACCTCATCGAAATCTTCACCGTCCTGGCGATCACGAACATGCCAGACAAGCCCGGCACCTGATGTCAGACCGCTGACGACGTTCTCGGCAGCGAACTCCCCGCCGAGATCCACCGCCGCGAAGACATGGCTGACCGCGTCGAGGGCCGTGCCTTTTCGGCCGGATGATGTTCCGCCAACGGCCACGCTAAACAGCCGAGCGTGGTGATTGGTCCCACTGACCGGGAAGTAACGTTCCCGGCCAATCATTGCAGCCGAATAGCCGAGGAGGTGAAACAGCAACGCCGCTGCATCGGCTTCCGTTTCTGGCAGAACCACGTCGATAAATTCACCAGCAAGTCCATGAAACGCCGCATCCTCCAGTGCATCCGGCCAATCGTCATCCGGGTCTTCGCGAAGATCCACAATTGATAACTGAGACTTCTGCCCCATGTCGTTACGAGTTTGATCACCATGTGTCGCCGCTCGCTGGCTGGCTGATTTCCGCCGTGCGTCGTCGTCTGACAGTGCCGCAAGTCGTGAAATGTGGCTCATACCGCGTCCTCCATTCGAAGCACCAATCTGAGTGCTTTCGCGAAGTCGGGGTTTTCGATGGCGGTCAACACGACACGTTCGCGCCACATCTCACTGTGCGACTTCAGGCGACCGTAGAATGCGGGCAGCCCGAGGTGCCTCATCTCTTTCCGAGGGGGAAGGCATTGATGGCCTGGGTAGTTTTCCACCAGCCACCGGAATTGATCTTTATCATTCGGAAATACCGGTAAGTTCTTTCTGATTCGTTCTTCGGCATCCTGTTGCCATTGTGAAAACGTCATCTAAGATCTGAATCCTTAAATGTGCCTGAAGTGACGTGGGGCGTCGCAGGCGAAGAAATGATTGATTGCCGGCCCGGCCTTGTGCCGGGTCGGCATCGATTTCCGAGCGTCAGGAGTCCTGTGCTTCGGAATCGAGCCAGCGTTGCAGCTCGCTGACCGGGATCAGTCGCCGTGTTCCGACCTGGACGCATTTCAGCCGGCCCTCGGTTATGAGCCTGCTGACGGTCTTGGAGCACAGCCCAACCGCCTGACTGGATTCTTCGAGACTCAGGGCAAGCCTCGGGATCGGTGACACTCGGATTGAGGCGTCAGGCATGTGACACCCCGCTTCCAGTTTTGGCGAGGGTCGGCTTTACCTGTTCCCACTTTGAGCGGACAGGACACCCGTTATCGCACCAACTGGCCAACTCATGAGAGTCCCATCGCTTTAATCGCCCAAAAATAACAGGGGCTGGGATTCGTTGGTTCGCGTCGTCGTCACGAACTTTGCGGAGTGAGTAGCCAAGAAATTCCGCAACCTGCTGAGCATTCCAGAACCGTTTCATTTCATTCCCTCGCATCGACTAGGTGACTTGTAAGCAAGTCTTCGCGACTCACTTCATTCACCTGTGAGCCTATGCACTTCAATGACTCCTGCAAGGATTTCTTACACCGCCGTTTCACCACATTTCATCGCGTATCAGCACAAAAAAATTGGCAATATGTTCAAAACAGATTGGACCAATCGGCTCAAGATGATTTACATGGTGGATGATGGTGGTTGCACGGGACTAAAAATTCACAAAAAACATTGAAGCGCGATCGTCAGACTTCGGGCAGCGCCACAATCAAACTACACCGCGTCTGACTCGCCCACGGATGCTCGCCTGCCACGATGGCCACGGATTTCCAACGGCTTGCGGTTTGCGATTCCAGTGCCGCCGAAAACTCACTTCGAAAGTCGAGTCTTCAGACGGTGACCATCGCAACGCTGGTATTGCTCAAAGCGCTGCGGCGAGCGTTCCGGGAGTATCTCGTGTACTCCCGGAATTCTGCGTCTGCAATGTGGCGCGTGGATAACGAGTCAGGCAACGCTGAGGCCGATTCCTGAGTCTGTGGTCTGCATGAAGTATCCCTACTGCGAGCGACCGACAGCGTGGTGAAACGGAGTCGATGACTCGTAAATCCTAAGCACGACACGGGCGGAAAATTCCCGTGCGGTGACGGTGCCCCGAGGCTCTTTGACGGCGGCCTGGGGGGGCCGGTGGGGGCCACCTGGACGCGGTTTCCTGGCAGGGTCCTCCGGCATCGATACGTCGGCCCGCGGTTATGTAATCGCAAAAAACGTGTCGACAGGGGTGAAAAAATGCGCCTCACTCCTCACTCCCGCCCGCCGCCACGGAGACGAAAGAGCGAGTTGAATAACGAATTCCCTGTGCGTCGAGTGGTTCAACGTGTTCTCACTCGAAACCGCGCGTCTCACCAGCCTCGGCACCGGTAACCGCAACTCCCGCAACGAGGTGAACTGCTGTACGATGGATTTCCACCGAGTTCAGGCCACACGGCAAATGCCGACGACGCACAAAGGCCACTCCGGAATTCAGAACGGAGGGAGCAAACGCACCATGATTGAATTCACCTGCCCACACTGTGGTCGAAGCGGAAAAGCCCCGGTCGAGTCAGCAGGCAAGCTGGCCAAATGTAAGTGCGAGGGGCAGTTTCATTTGCCACCCATCCCGACAACGGACGCCTCCGCCGAAAACGCTACAGAACAGCCCATCGACGATTCTGTACCTCTTGAGCCCGCCGCGGAGCCTGTTGAACATACCACCCACCCCACTGACCCATGGATGATGCGATCGACCATTATTGCCAACTGGGTGATTGTGACGACTGGTGGTGCGCTCCTGGTACTGCTCCTTGTGTTGGCGCAATCTCATTTCGCATTGAATGATCAGGACCGGAAGTCAGAAGTGGCCGGTAAAGCAATCGCCGATGTCCTGATCGAAGAGGTCATTGCTGATAATGACTCAGAACCAGAAAAGCCTCCTATCGTTCAATTTGAAACACTCGGTGTAAGTGAAGGCGTCTTAATTGATGCACTTAGAACGATGGCTTCCAGTCAAGTGTCTCCGCTTCATTTCTTTTACTTCGGACGAAACGCCGCTTCCGAAGATCTTGGATTACCCTACGTCATCTTTGCGGATTCAGGTTCCGGAATCATTGTGACATGGCAGGGAAAACCAACTGATCTGACTCAGATCAGAGTCGGGATTAGCGCCAAATTGTTGGACAACGAAGAAACAGATAGTGCTCGGAAATTTGACAGGACGTTACCTCTGGTTGTGAATGCAATTAATCCGTCAGCGAAATACGACGTGACGAACTGGCTGAATGAGAATTTTGCACGAGCGATTCTTACACCGGGCGGATTATCGACTTCAATTCGCGGCGTTGAATACTCGGTTTACACAACCAGATCAGAAGATGACATGACCATGTGGATGAGGATGAGATCGGCCAGCGGTGATTTTCCAATTGATCCGTGACTCTGATCGCAATCGGCTTGCAGTTGAGTTTCTGTAGCATGGCCCGCTACGGCTTTCCGGCCTGACCAGTCTGCCGGCAAACCGCGGGATCGCTCTGAGCCAACCGCAGAATCTCACTGACGGTCGAGTCCGACAGCCCCGGCCAAACATCATTCAACAGCCGCAACGCGGCCTCCCGTGCATGAGGTGCGCCGGATTCTGCGCCACCGGGTGACACCGGCAAGCCGCAACCTGTTGAGTCTTCAGGCGTTTCCGTCGATCGGTTCAAGTCAACCTCTCTTGGGTACTGAAAAATAAAGGACTTACGTCGAATTCGGCGTAAGTCCTTTTTTCGTTGGCACGTCGTTCAGTGAGCGTATTGTGGGCGCTGTTGGATTCGAGCACGGTTTGCGTCGACAGTCGACGCTTACTTCTGACTCCTATGTTTGACTCGTTTCAAGCGATCGCAGGAGTCGAAAAATGGCGTGAGACAAAACGTGTTGCCGATACTTCGTACAACCACAATGTGATACTTGCAGTCCCACTTCACGTGGGACTGACTTTGCCAACCCTCGTCGCGTACCACGGGCTGCCTGCAACCACCTCTTACCGGATTTTATTTTCTGGCGTTGAGGTGGTGCTGCCGGTCAATAATCATGGCCTGCCTCAGGCGAAGACTTCACTCACGACCTCACCACCGAGGTTCGTCGCGATTTCGTCACGACCGTGGTGTGACCACGTCAATTCGTGCTGATCGATACCAATCGAATCAAGCAATGTCGCGTAGAAGTCGCTGATGCTGACGGGACGCTCGACCGCTGCGTAACCCAGCTCGTCGGTAGCTCCGACCGCCTGACCACCTTTGACGCCGCCACCAGCCAGCCAGACGCTGTAGCCGAGTGGATTATGATTTCGTCCTTTGCCCAGCCCCTCCATGGTTGGAGTCCGACCGAATTCGCCGGCCCAGACGACGAGCGTGTCGTCAAGTAGACCTCGCCGTTTCAAGTCAGTCAGCAGACCAGCCACCGGGCGATCTGTGCGTTGAGCCATGCCGTTGTGGTTGCCGGTCAGATTTCCGTGAGCGTCCCAGCCTCCGACCCGGACCTGGACAAACCGCACGCCACGTTCAACCATGCGACGCGCCAGCAGGCAGGCCGTTCCGACGGGCTTCGACGGTGCGATGTCGGCACCATAGAGCTGCTGGGTTTCCGCCGTTTCGCTCGCAAGATCAAACAGCTCGGGCGCCGTTGACTGCATGCGATCAGCCGTGTCGTACGATTGGATTCTCGCTGTGAGTTCCGAATGCTTCGTCAGCTTTTTCAAATGCCGCTGGTTGAACCAGTCGATCAGTTCGAGTTGCTTGCTGCGAGCCGCTTTTGAAATGTGAGTCGGCATGTCGACATCGCGAATGCCTTTAGCCGGATCCACGACAACGCCCTGATAACGCGCGGGCAGAAATCCAGTGCTCCACCCGGGAGCCTGTGGGTACTGCATTCCGCTGGTGAGAAGATTCATCACGAGGAATGCGGGCAGACCGGCATTCGTTGTGCCGGCTCCAAAGTTAACCCACGAACCAAAACTTGGGCGGTCGCCCTGGGACGTGCCGGTCAGCGCGACGCATTCTCCTGGGCCGTGAACCGGAGTGAGATGGTGCATTGACCTGATGATGCACAGATCGTCCGCATGTTGAGCGGTTCGAGGGAACAGGTCCGAAACGGGCAGGCCGCTCTCACCGTAATTTCGAAACCGGTACGGCGAGGCCATCAGGTTAACCAGGCTGGCTTCTTTCAGACGCGGCAGGGTGGCAGCAAGACTTTCCGGAACATTCTGGCCAGCAAGTCGGGTCAGCTCAGGTTTTGGATCGAACGTGTCAACCTGGCTTGGCCCACCAGCCATAAAGAGCCAGATGATGCTTTTCGCTTTGCGTTTCTGATGGGGGACGACTGACAGTCCTGCCGCTGTTTGATCGCTCGCGTTGACACACTTCAGCTCCGCCAGAAGTGATGCCAGCGCAACCGAGCCCAGGCCAGTCACAGACTGATTCAACCAGTCGCGTCGTCCAATCGGTCGATCGAATTGTTCGTTCAGGGTCATGAGCTCTGGTCGTTACGGGATGTAGGCAAACTCGTTGAGGTTCAGCAGGGCGTGGCAGTACTGAGTCAGGGATTCGACAGGACCGATGCTGGCAGTCGGCGTTGCGAGAAAATCGATCGATCGACTCAGTTCTTCATCATCAGGTGATCGACCAAGGATGAGCAGGAAGGCCCGTTCAATCTGGTCGGCAGCGATTTTTGCCGGGGCGTTGCCTGGCTTCTCGTCAGCAGAACCGCTCAACAGTCTCGCAGCAATCTTCCGAGCACGAGCGTGCACGAAGCCGCTATTCAGCAGAAACAGCGGCTGCAGTGGAACCGTTGAAACTCGCCGAGTGCTGCAACTCGTCAGGGCAGAGGGGCCATCGAATAAGTCCTGCATGTGAGGCATGACGTTGCGTTTCTGAAACTGATAAACACTCCGACGGAATGACGCAGCTCTGACTGAATCCCGGACGCCTGGCCCGCCGAATTCCAGGGAGAGTTCGCCGGACGAAGCGAGCATGCGATCTCGCAGCGTCTCCGCTTCCAGTCGACGAGGCACCCACCGCCAGAACAATCGATTGTCGGGATCAACGACTGCATTGTTCTCGTCGAAAGTTGACGACAGCCGGTACGTGCTTGAGTTCAGAATCAACCGGTGAATGTGTTTTGTGCTCCAGCCACTCTCCATAAGTTCAACCGCCAGCCAGTCAAGCAGTTCGTGAAGTTCAGGCTGTGGAGTTGTCAGACCGAAGTTGCCAGCCTCTTCAACAAGCCCCTGTCCGAAATGCCCCTGCCAGATTCGATTGACCCAGACTCGAGCTGTCAGTGGGTTGTCCCGAGAAATCATCCAGCGAGCCAGTTCAGTTCGAGGCTTCGCAGAATCGGCTACGCTGGCCGGAACGTTTCCAAACACGGCGGGCCAGCCGGGAGACACGACGGGCCCCGGACTTCCGGCGTCTCCGCGAACAAAAAGTCTCTGCTGATGTGCTGCCAGACCTGCTGGCTCGTACGGAAGTGGCCAGCGCAAAGCCAACGGCGGGACAGCAAGCTCCGCCGAAGCATTAACCGGCGAGTAAAACGCCCACGCCTGTGGCATCTCTGCCAGCTGTTGTCCGATCTCGTCATAACGTTGTCGCTCCGGTGGCCGCATTCCTTTCACGACGGTTGTCGGAAGAATGAAGATGTCACCTTCAGGACGATTTCGCCGCATCGCAGCGAACAATCGATCATGGGTTAAATTGAAAATCGTCTGACGCTCTTTGCACAACGCGATCTGTCGCGCGGCGTCTGGCCGGATCTCGAAAACTGCGTTTGAATCGGTCGCCTCCTGATCCGACTCGTCGATGCGGGATTCTACTCCACCAGGAAGCACGACGTTGACCGGCTGCCCTTTCGCAAAGAAGGCCTGAAACCGGTAGTAGTCTCTGGCCGAAATCGGATCGAACTTATGGTTGTGACACTGGCAACATTCGAACGTCAGCCCCAGCATCGCGTTTCCCGTCGCGTTGACCACGTCGACGAGAATGTCATAACGCTGCAGCGTCTTATTTTTTTCGTTGCCGCTGTACTGAGCTGCCGCAAGGAACCCCGTCGCGATGATGTGTTCATCGGTCAGCGGCTCCAGCTCATCGCCGGCAAGCTGCTCGGTGACAAACTGATCGAAAGGCTTGTCGGCATTGAAGCTGTCGATAACGTAGTCTCGATATCGCCAGGCGTGGTCACGTTCCCGGTTATGCTGATACCCGTTACTCTCGGCCCAGCGGGCAACGTCCAGCCAATGGCGTCCCCAACGCTCGCCATACTGCGGCAGGTCAAGAAGTCGATCGACGTGTCTGGCCCATTCGTCGTTTGATTTTTCCGTATGAACAGCAGAAGCCGCTGGTTCCTGGTTCTGTTGAATTGCCGAGTCTGTCAGCTCGACAAATCCCGCAGGGAGTCCGAGCAGGTCGAGTGCTACTCGTCGATTCAACGTCGACCGATCAGCAACTGCCACCGCGCAAATGCCTCGCTCGACATGGGCTGCCGCGATGAATGAATCAACCGGCGTCTGGATTGGAAAACCGTCGCGTTTGATCGCCGGCACGCTCGGCCTTTCGACGCGTTGAAAGGCCCAGTGGTCAGAGGTTGTCGACGCCGGAGGCAGCAGATCGTCGTCCCATGCGAGACCTTCCTGGATCCACGTTTGGATAAGCGCAACCTCTTTGTCGCTCAGTCGTTCGCCCTTTCCTTCTGGCGGCATCAGGTAAGCAGAATCTGATTCTGCGGAAACAGCTTTCACGAGTCGGCCGCCTGCTGAATCGCCTGGCTGGGCAAGCGGTTCTCCGTTGGTTTCGCCCAGAATTTCCTCGAGTAAGTCCAGTCGGTAACCAGCTGTCGGGTTCAGACCTCGATGACACTGGAAACAGCTCCGTTCAAGAATCGGGAAGATGTCGCGTCGAAAACTGACGGTCGGCTGTTTGAGCATCTCGCGTCTGGGACGCAGTTCGACTGGAATTTCAGCCGCTTCATTCAGCAGTTTTTCAGCGACTCGTTCGGGCTTTGGAAAAGTGACACTGTTCCGTGGCAAAGAGAACAAGCCTTCCCAGCTATCCGCGACGACTAAGTCGTCAACGATGATTCGATCGGCTGTCTCCGTCTTTCGACCGGTTGAAAAACCGAGCCAGTTGACGACCTTTACTCGACCTGGGCTGAACGTCGCGGCATGAGGCAGTGTCGGTTCGGCAGGGCTGGGGTTCACCCAGAGTTCGATCTGGTCAAAAGCTCCCTGCTTCTTGCCGGATGATTTGGCGACTCTGGCGGCAACCAGAAACGTTCGGTCGCCAGTCAGCTCGACCGGAGCAAAGGAACTGCTGTCCGAACCGAATCTCACCATAAAGGCGTTGCGATTCTGGCTATCGACATGCAGTCCGATATTTGGCACGCCGGAGCTGTGAGTCGCCGAGTCCCCGCCGTCGACTGAATCAAGCCAGAGCACGAAGAATTCGCCGTCCGACTGCGGCACTTTGTCGATCGACAGTTCGTCGTAGCTGATCAGGAATCGAACAAACAGCTCTGCTCCATCGAATGGTTTGCTGAGTTGCCGCCGCAGCGGATTATTCCGGTCCTTCGTTCCACAGATCTCTGCGCCGAAGTCCGTCAGTTCAGCAGGACTCGTTCGTTTCCGAATGGCTGGAGCGGTTCTGGACAAAACCCAGTCTCCACTCCAGCCTGTCTCGTTCGACCCGGTTTCCGACAAGTCTTCAACAAACGATTCCACCGCGATTGGAAGTGCAACCTGTGATTCGGGTCTGGCCGATTGTCCGCGAGCGTCGTGCCGACAAAATGCGATCGCGATCAGAAGAACGAACATTGCAACTGGAAACCGACCCTGGCAAGGAGCCTGCGCGACCGACGCAGACGCCAACCTTAACTGCCGCGATGGCAGAATTCGAAATTCTGATCGCTTTGTCATCACTGAGTCCGTTACCGCGTGAGCCATTCAAACAATAGAAGCCTTCCAACAATTGTCGGTCGGCTTCGGTAAAAGTCAAAGACCACACACCACTATTATTGATGCCTGCCTCTGGTTGTGCTTCACCGAGTGGAATTATTGGAAGCGGAGCGAGTACACATCGGCGTTCCGAACGTTGAATCGCAGCCGAATCCTGCCCTTGCTCAGGTCAGGCTCCTGTTTCCAGCTAACAGGAGCGTCGACAGCATCACCTTCCAGTGGAAGCGATTGACCAACCACCTTGCCCGAGTCATCCAACGCATCAATCGTCAATCGACCATTCAGATTGACGACATAGTTCAGCAGCAGATGCTGACCGGTAAAACGAAGCGATTTCGTTGTTGCCTGTCCGCCATCTGCACCGCCTCTCAATGCGACAAAGCCATCCGTTCGGTACACGAATCGGCGAACGCGACCAGGCGTTTTTTCGTAATAGTTCTCGGTCCCGTAGACCGAGATCTCATTTGGCTGACCGGGCAACTGAAACATTCCCCAGACCATGTAGTTGCTGCGGTTGTGGTTCCGATCTTTGGGAGCCGTGCGTGGAATAACCGCGTCAGGGTATCGATGAAACAATTCACCATCGCGGCTGGTCATCAGGATCGGCTCGACCTGCTGACTCTTTGGTTCGTAACGCGTGGGAAATCCGATGAAGAGATGCGGTGCGCGGAAATACTTTTGAATCGCGTTCGTATAGAGATGCTCTGTCGGCGTTCCCTTGGGGTATGTAAGGTCGGCTTCGTTTTCCCAGTGAATGAAGTCTTTGGATGTCGCCGTGCGGATGGCTCGAACTCGGTTGCCGAAGTACCGCCAGTAGGCTCGATACTCGTTTCGGTCGGTGTCCCAGAAGGCGAGGTTCTGCGAGTCGAAAGCCCCGTTGGTGATCACCGGTTTGTCCTGAGTCAGCTTCCAGTGCGTGCAGTCGGGAGACTCGAACGGTACCAGCCCGCCTCCGAAACTGCCGACGCCACCAAATGCCTTGTAACGCGACTCCGGTGAAGCCTTCGGATTCTGATCGCGGAACGCGGTGAAGTTGTGCGTGCCGGGCCCCAGCCAGACAATGTTGTTGTCTCTCGAACCGTTCCACTCAAACAACCCGAGCTTTGGCTTCGTCCAATGAATGCCGTCTTTGCTCTCAGCGTAGCACGTGACTTCCTTGTGAGCGGCCTTCATCGCCGCGTCGTGCTGCCACCCTCGATAGATCATGCGATACAGGTCGCCGTCCCGAAACACCGTGTAGTAGCCGCTGGTGTTTCCTTCCCACGGTTCACCCGTTTCGAGGACCACTTCTTTCGGCTCGGGAAGCATCATTTGCCTGCGGACGTCGCCTGTAGTTTCGCTGATGAGATGGTCGTCTACAAACAGCTCCAGTCGACTGCCAATGTCAATGGGTTCTGCACTGAATGCAAACCGGCCGGTTGACAGCAGAACCAGCAAGACAGAGAGGCGTTTCGTCGTCCGGTAACGGCATCGGTACATGAGGAACTCCTTTGTAACTTTCAGAGGCCGGTCGCTTTTAACGATCGTGTGACGTTGTCATGGTCAATGTGTCGACTCGACCAATGATCAAACAGGGACACTGACCATTCTGGCTGTACCGATCACAAAGCGAAAGAAAGTCACCACTGCATCGAGAAACCGTCTCTCAGTCGGACAAGCGATTTCGGCCAGAGATTCCGACAAGCGCTTTCCGTCAGATCGGACCTGGATTGACACAATCCGAAATGGGACACCGGCCTTGCCTGGCCCGAACTTCGTCGGGTGGAGCCTGACCTGTCCAAAATTGCTGAGCGCACATCCGACATGGCGTTGTGCAGCTTCTCGGTTCCAGGCAGGCAGAAGCGGGGAGTACCATATTGATGACTCGAATTTCCAGTCGACTTCTTTAAGTCTTTCCTTTTCAACCGTTCGGAGAACTGCACGTGCCAGCCGAATCAAGAGGTTCTGGTGCGAATCGGCAAGCTGGTTGGCTGAGACGCAGCCAACGGTTCGAGGCGTGCGAGACCGCTTATCGCGTCACCCTGAGTATTGCGATCGTTGTGGCGGGGCTGTTGACGGTCTCGCGTTGCGAGGCCGCGTCTTCATCCTCAGGACATCGCCACGTGTCGCAGGTTTCGCCAGCTTTTGTGCCGGTGGCTGCCGGGCTTCTCGACCATTTCCTACGACTTCCCTGGATGATCAGCGAGAAAGTCAGCCAGCTTGACGATGATTGCGATTTCTACGATCAGCGGTTGCAGTTTTTTCCACCGTACTCGACACAGTCTAAAATCCACGCCGGTTACCACAGCCCATTTGTCGTGACCAATAAGGTCCAATGGGTTCAGGTCGACCTGGGACGCGAGTTTCAGGTTTCCAACATCGTACTTGTCCCGGCGGCGGTACAACTGGAGAACGAGATTGTCGAAGGGTACGGATTTCCGATCCGGTTTCGCGTTCAGATTTCCAACGACCCGGATTTCAAAGATTCGGATCTGGTTGCCGACCACTCCAGTAGCGACTACGTCAACCCTGGTCGCTACCCCGTTCAGTTTCCGGCCTTGAACCTTTCCGGGCGGTACGTTCGAGTCACTGTCACCCGTCATTCCAGATCCAGTGGTCGAGCGTTCTTTGCGCTGGGAGAACTGATCGTCCTGTCTGGGAACCGAAATGTGGCCGCGTGGCGTCCCGTTCAGTCGACCGGTTCAGTCGAGGTCGAAACTCGGTGGTCCCGCGAATATCTCGTGGACGAAGTCTCGATTCTGCCGTTGCCGATGGGGAATTCCGGAAGAAATTATTCGAACAAACGCTACGGATATCTGTCCAAACCTTCGACGAAACAGAAGACGTCACAGTGGGTCCAGCTTGATCTCGGAAAGGAAGTCCTGATCGACGAAATCCGCTTGGTCCCGGCTCGACCTCCTGACCAGGCAGACATTCCGGGATGGGGTTTCCCCTTGAGTTTTCGAGTCGAAGTTTCTCTCGACCCGGACATGAAGGATGCCGTGCCTTACTGCGACTTTTCGAATTTCGAAATTCAGCATTGGACCGACAGGCCACTGGTTCTACCCGCGGAAACTCGCGAAATGTTCTCCAACCCGGCTGCCGGTCAACGATGGAATCCAAGCCCGAAGAATTTTCCTTCTGAACCGGTTACTGCCCGGTATGTTCGATTAACCGCCACCGCGCTTGACTCGCGCATCACCCCTTACCGCTTTGCGCTGGCAGAAATCCTGGTCTATTCCGGTGACGTGAACGTCGCTCTTGATACGGTGGTCACAGCTTCCGATCCTGCCGAACAAACCCTTCCGAAAAATCACGATCAGCGCGAGGAACAAAGCTGGGCTCCCGAGTGGCTGGTTGACGAATTCACAAGCCGAAGTCCGTTGCAGGAATACCCCGTATGGCTCGAAAAAGTGGAAGATCGACGTGACATTGAGATAGCCTTGCTCGAACTGACAGCGGCACTTGACGCAGAAGTCGCTCGCGTCTGGTTTCAAATTGGAAGCGTCACCGCGGCAATCGTTTTTGCCAGCATCGGAATGCTCGCCTGGGTGAACTGGAGGCAGGGTTCGCAACTAACAATCCAGACAGAACAATTGCGAAGTCAGATCGCCAGCGACCTGCACGACGACATTGGCAGCAACCTCGGGATGATCGCTTTGCTCTGCCAGACGATGAATCATCGAGAAGGCATTCCTGGGGAGCTGAAGCCCGATCTGGAAGAAATGCGTGAGGTCGCGTTGGAAACCAGCGATGCCATGCGCGACATTCTCTGGCTGCTCCGCACACCAACGTCGAAACTCGAAGACTTCATTGGGCGATTGCGAATAACTGCAAACCGACTGCTGTCGCACAATGAAATCGTCTTTGTTTGCCCGGAACAGTTGCCCGACACTTCGATCGTGCTCAGTTGGCGGCGCAATGTTTTTCTCTCGTTCAAAGAATCGTTACACAACGCCGCTCGTCACAGCAACGCGACGTCCGTCACAGTGACGATCGACATTGACAGCGATCGTCTCAGAATCACGATTACCGACAACGGAGTTGGATTTGATTTTGAGAATCGCCGGGACGGCTTCGGCGTGGGGAACATCATTCGCAGAATGGACCAACTGGGAGGTTCTGCTGAGTTCAAGTCTGCTCCCGGCGAGGGAACACGTGTCACGCTGGATGCTCCGTTCCACCAGTTGCATTATATTCGGCGGCAGTGGCGGCGAATTCTTGCTGCCCGTCAGAAGCTTCGCTTCCTGAGTTCATCCAATCACTGAAATCAATCAGAAACCGGAGCCGATCGGAAATGCCTGATTCCCCCGCCGACTCAGAAGACAGAATAACGAACGTCTGGCTTTGTGAAGACAACGAGCGGTTTCGCCGTACGCTTTGCTCGGCAATCAATCAAATCGAAAATCTAAACTGCGAACAGTCGCTTGGTTCCGTCGAAGATACATTGAACCGAATCGCCGAGTCCGGTCCGCCGGATGTGCTGCTGCTGGATATTGGCCTGCCAGGCATGGACGGTATTTCGGCTCTGCCTTCGCTGCGATCCGCCGCGCCGGGCACACGGATTGTGATCCTCACCGTCTTCGACGATCACGACAAAGTCTTCCGCGCTGTCTGCGCCGGTGCAGACGGTTATCTGCTCAAGACGTCAACGGTTGAGCGAATCGGAGAAGCGATCCGCGAAGTGGCCAGCGGTGGCGCATCGATGAATCCCGAGATCGCTCGAAAAGTTCTGGATGTTTTCGCCGGCAAGCGGGAAACACACAATGGCCCGGCACTGACCGACCGCGAAACGGAAGTTCTGCGACTTGTCGTTAAAGGTATGACCAAAAAAGAAGTCGCGACGGAACTGGACCTGAGCCGTCACACCGTCGACTCTCACCTTCGCAATATCTACCAGAAACTGCATGTCAACAACCGGGCCGGAGCCGTCGCTGCGGCGCTTCGAGAAGGTCTCGTGTAACGGCGAAGCAAGTCCCTCGTGACGATGACGTGGGGCGTCGAGAGCCGAATCGTTTGCGAGTTTTCCGCCGAGTGCGACAAGCGACTTTTAACCGTTGGCTGCAATCGTCGAAGCAGCGTCCGCGGTAGAGTCAGGAGTTTCGCAGTCGCCGGTCCCATCATAATTTTCAATGCACGCCAGGAACGCTTCGCCGTAATCGGCCAGCTTCTTGTCGCCGACTCCGTGGACAGCCCGCATCTCGGCAAGCGTCGTCGGTTTTCGGGCCGCGAGCTGTCTCAGAGTTTCATCCGCGAAGACGATGTAGGCAGGAACTCCGGCCTGGGCCGCCAGATCGTGCCGCAGATTCCGCAATTCGTCGAACAGTTCGCGATCGACACCTTCCCAGCTCGTTTTCTGCCGAGTGACCTGTTTGCTGAGTCGCGTTTGCGAGTCGCCGCTTTTGAGCAACGTCGGTGTCACTTCGCCTCGAAGCAGCTCCCCTCCTCGCTCTCCGATTGCCAGAACGCTGTACTCGCCTTCTCGAATGAGAAAATCCTGCGACACCAGCTGCTCAATCCAGTCACGAATTGACGGCACGGGCTGGTCTTCCAGAAGCCCGTAAGTGGTCAGGCGATCGTGACCGTTGCTGCGAATTCGCTTGTCTCGCGAACCTTTCAGAACCATCGCCGTGTATTCACCACCGTATCGCTGCCCTTGTCGGACGACGCTGGACAGGATCTTCTGGCCGATGACCAGTGCATCATCGACAACGTTCAATTCTCCGGTGCAGACGTCACACGCGCCGCACGAATCCTGCTCGAACTTCTGTCCGAAATATTCAACAAGACTCTTGTGCCGACACCGAACTCCGGTGCAGTAATTCACCATCGCGCGCAGCGTGGCGAGTGAATTTCCGCGGTTCTTTGCGGCACCTTCCTCGATGTTCGCTTTCCATCGAGCGTAGTCGCCCATCGAGTAAAACAGGACGCAGTCTGCATCCAGACTGTCTCGACCAGCTCGACCGCTTTCCTGTTGATAGTTTTCCAGGGATTTCGGCATGCCACAGTGAATAACGTACCGCACGTTCGATTTGTCGATACCCATTCCAAACGCCACCGTTGCCACAATCGTGTCACACGACTCCCGAATGAACGCTTCCTGATTTCGGCTTCTTTCTTCGGCGTCCATCCCGGCGTGGTAAGGCAACGTGCGAAAACCCTGGCCGTTGAGAAGTTCTGATAATTCATCAACAGCCTTCCGGCTTGTGCAGTAGATAATGCCTGATTCTCTTTTGTGCCGGCGCAGGACTTCGCGAACCTGGGCCATCCGGTCGTCCATCCGCTCGGCCCGGTAAAACAGGTTCGGGCGATCGAACGAACCAACAATCATTTTCGACTTCTTAAGGCCAAGCTGTTTGATAATGTCCGCTCGAACCTGCTCGGTCGCCGTCGCCGTGTAGGCATGCAAAGCGACTCCCGGAAAATGCTTTCGCAACATCTTCAGCGACCGATACTCGGGGCGGAAATCGTGACCCCACTCGCTGATACAGTGCGCCTCGTCGATGGCGAAAAACGAGACGTTGGCCGTCTTTAGAAATTCGATCGTGCGAGCCTGGACGAGCCTCTCCGGCGCGATGTACAGGAGCCGGAGCGTTCCTTCGCGGACCGCTTCGGCCACTCGACGATGTTCATCATTCGTCTGAGAACTGTTGATAAACGCCGCAGAAATCCCAGACGTGCGGAGACTGTCAACCTGGTCCTTCATCAACGAAATCAGTGGCGAAATTACAATGGCCAGCCCGGCCCGGCAGACTGCGGGAGCCTGATAACAAAGCGATTTCCCACCGCCGGTCGGGAGAACGACCACCGAATCCTGGTCGTTCTGAACACAGGTCATGGCGTCCTGCTGATTCGGACGAAACTGCTTGTAGCCCCAGTGCTTGTTGAGTGCATCCAGCAGCTCCATGACACAATTCCTGTGGATTTTCAGGGACGCCACGTTGCAGCAACATCCAGGCTTCTGATTGGCTTTGATCGGTCCGCGACCGGTCACGACCGACGCAGGCCGGGATTGTCGCAACGCCGCTGCGACTTCGCTATCGTGTCGTCAATCCCGGTCAGGCTGGCGACCTGCCTTCACCCGGGACCGCCTGCTTCAATGAATCATTCGATGAAAAGACTGCGGGCCACTTTTCTGAACGAACACTCGCGATTCTTCGCGGGTTCGTCAGCAGAGTCTTTTATAAGATCAGATACTCATGCAACTACCGATTCTTCAGGAAACAGCATGCGAATTCTTGCGATCTGGGACAACGAAGCCGAATGCGACCTCGTCGCCATGTACCTCGGCATCGACGACAATGAAGTGATATCTGCTCCTGGTGTGGAAGAAGTCGAGCAGCGACTCAAAGAAGGTGGCGAATTCGACATTATCCTGATGCCGATCGATCTGCCAGACCCTGACGCTGGCTACGAGATCTTCGGACGAATCAGGAAAGTATTTCCGGGCACGCCCATCGTGGGCGCCTGCCAGCCGGCTGATGTCTTCCGCATTGTTCGTTTCATGGCCAACGGCATGAGCGCCTACGTGATTCGCGACGCCAGCGGCGACTACATGTTCATGCTGCAGGCAATTCTCGACAGCACCGTCGATGCCGTCCGAGCCGCTCGCGAGGAACAGATTTCAGCCAAACTGCGCGAAGAAGTCGAGTCCGTTCGCAAGCTCCAGGAATCCGTCATTCCGAAACACCTGGAAGCTCCGCACGGCTACAAGATTGTTGGCCGCTACGAACCGTCACAGATTCGGGTGCTCGGTGGCAGCCCCGTGACCATGGCCGGGGGAGACTATTATGACGTCTTCACGCTGCCGGACGGAAAGATTGCACTGATCGTTGGTGACGCGTCCGGACATGGCATGAAAGCCGCCATGTCGATCATGACGATGCACACGCTGATGCGGATGATCAGAACTCAGGAGCACAATGACACATCCCACTTCGTGGAAGTCATCAACCAGCAGTTGTACGAGCAGGCGATTGTCAACGAAGAGGGCGGTTTCATCACATTGCTGTACGCCATCCTCGATACCGAAAAGCAGGAACTGCAATGGACGTCCGCTGGCCATCCACCGCCAATTCTGCAGAACTATGAGACCGGAGAAGTCGCGTTTCTCGGTGACGACGATGCCGGTGGTCTTCCGCTGGCTGTTATCGAAGAAGCCGAGTACGAGACGTACCACTCGCACATTCCCAACAACATCCGACTGCTGATGTTTACGGACGGCCTGGAAGAAGCATTTCCGGCGGGCATGACGACCAAGCATGATCAATTCGGCAATGATGGGATCATGGAGACGCTTCGAAAGTCAAAGGATAAGACCCTCGAAGAAGCTCTCCAGCAGTTGTTCGACGATTCCAATGCCTTCACCAAAGGTACTGGCCGGCACGACGATACGTCGGTCGTTCTGCTGGAACGATTCGAATAGACAGGCAAAAAGCCCCCACGTGAGAACGTCTGATGTCCCGCACCATCCTGTCGCGATACCTGGATCCGGCGACGCTGAGCCGAGTGGCGAAGCGGCACGTCGAGCCGCGTGGACTGGTTATGGGAAATCTGGCCGGCGCCCACAAATCGCCGCTGGCTGGTTTTGCCGTCGAGTTTGCCGGGCATCGTGAATACGTCCCCGGCGATGAACCTCGTCACATCGACTGGCGGCTGTACTTCACGCGCGATCGATACTTCATCAAGCAGTACGAGATGGAGACGAATTTCGTCGCTCACCTCGTTCTCGATATCAGCGCATCAATGCGGTACGGTGACGCCAATCAGCAGAAACTGAGTTACGCAGCCAGCATGGCCGCAACGCTGGCGTTTTCGATTGCCCAGCAGAATGACAAAGTCTCGCTGGCCACATTTGACGACCGGGTGCGGGGCTTCATCCCTCCGAGCAACTCGATGGCCCAGATGATTCGTATGTCGAGCCTGCTCGACGAAGCGGATCCGGTCGACAAGACCAACATGGCTGCCTGCCTGAACGAATTGGCCGGTCGCATGGCACGTCGCGAAATCGTGATGATCTTCAGCGACTTTTTTACGGACCTCGACGCACTGGAGCCAGCGTTGCAGTTGCTCCGTTTCAACCAGCATGAAGTCGTCCTGTTTCAGGTGATGCACCACGACGAGGTCGCCTTCGAGTTCGACGGAATGGTTCGATTCGATGGTCTGGAAGCTCCGGAGCAGTACCTCACCCAGACCGACGATATCCGTCAGGGATACCTGGCCGCAGTCGCCGAGTTCCGGTCAAATCTGGGAGACATCTGCCAGCGAAACCGCGTCGAGCGAGTGGAAGTTGACACCAGCCGTGACATCGCCGAAGTCCTGATCGACTACCTGAATCATCGCAGTTTGCTGAACCGCGGCCGGTAGCGCAGCAGGGGCAAGCACAAAACTGATTTGGAAGCTGACTACAGAAACTGGATCAGGCTCAGCTGAAATCCCTGGCCAGCAACCTGGTAGGTCGCTTGAAGTACCTGCTGCTGGGCAACAAGATTTGAAAGCACCTCGGCGAGGTCGGCGTCAAACTGCTGCGAAAGATCCTCGTTGATCAGAACCTCATCGTCGAGCAGGCGATTTTCAACGGCTTCCAGTGTCTGAGCCCGGACACCTAATTCTCCCAGTGTTTGAAAGAAGCGATCAGCTTCAGCGTCGACCTGAGTACTGATTCTGGTCAGCGCGGCGTCGTCACCGGTTCTTAATGCCTGTTCGAGTGACGTCAGGAGACTGATCAACCCGTCCGACTTCTTTTTGTGGACGTCGTCGCCGACCAGATCGACCGCCGGATTGGCCTGAGTTCCTGCCACTCCCAAAGCAATAGCAACATCATTTCCGGCAACTGTCAGCGGCCCCGTGCCGGAAGTATCGGAAATCGAAATTCCATTTCCGACCGAGTTGAGACTCGCCGTCAACGTGCCTCCACCAGCAGCCCCGATGGTGTCGATCACGTCCTGAACCGTTTGCGCGGCCGAGAGATCCACTGTTGTCAGTGAACCATCACGTCGCGTGATTTCAAGTGTGCCTCCTGACTGAAGCTGCGCACCGGCACCGCTATTCAGGTCGCTCAGCAGCGTGTCAGCAGTCAGTGTGCGAAGGCCGAGTGCTGTTGCCACCCCGCCGCCGTTTTCACCGATGGAAAATTCTGCACCAGACAACCGGCTGACGATCGAAATACCGGTTCCGTCAGCACTGATTCCTGCGTCCAGGTCGAGACCGGCCAGGCGGATTTCGTTAAAAAGATCCTGAACGGTGACTGCCGACGAAACATCCACAACCGCAGACTTCCCACCAACGTTGATCAGCAGCCCCGTCCCGACGGTTGGACCAATTCCGGCGCCGTTGTTGAGATCAGACAGTCGAGTATGAATCGAAACGGCCGGGTTGAGATCGCCTCCGGAAATCTGCGTCGTTGCGGTGCTGGAGATCCCAAGATCCGATGCGACTCGTGAACCGGCAACGTTTGAGACAGCAACTGTTCCGCTGGAAGACGCCACCCGTAAACCCGACGGAGACGACGGATCGACGTCGACAGTCACAGTTAGAGCCTGACCAGCAAACGCGTCTTCGATAAACGTCTTCACGTCGCCGATTGTTTCAGCCAATGACAGGTCGACATTCCTTGAAACCACGGTGCCGCCATCCTGAAGAACGACGTCGATACTGCCGGATCTGAGCCCCGCGCCGCCATGCAGATTTGCAAGCCGGGTTTCCGTCGTCACGGCGACATTCAGATCGTCGCTCTCGACCGTCGTCAGAACGTTAAACGCTGACTGGCCATCAAGATTGTTGACAATCTGCTGCCCGGAATCGATGTACGAGCGGATCTGCTGAGTGTTCCCCGAGTAAAGAACATTGCCCGCCGCCTTCAATTCAAACGGAGCAGAATCTGATTCGGTACCTGCAAAGAGAAACCGCCCCCGGAATTTCGTATTTGCGCTGTTGAGCACCTGATCGATCAGACCGCTGACCTCGGTGGCCAGCCCGAGTCGTTCAGTTTCTGTCACCGTCGATCCGATGCCTTGCAGAATCAGGCTCTTCGCACTGTTGACTACATTGGAGACCGACCCCAACGCGTTTTCGGTCGCTGCCAGCAATGAACGATCAGTCGCGACGTTCGCTTTGAACTGCTGCTGCCGCTCAAGCCGAGTCTGCAGGACAATCGTGCTTAACGCCGACGAGGGATCTTCACTGGGAACCAGATACTGCTGCCCGGTCGTCAGTTGATCCTGAATTCGCTGTAACTCGATCTGCCCATTCTGAATCTGCTGATTCAACCGGCGGAACGAGAACGAGTTCGGCAGTCTGCCGGGCAAAATCGGGCTAATGCTCATGACAACGCGTCGTCTACTTTCGACCTGAAGTTTGAAACGTATGCCACGTCAGAGCGTGACAAGGATGTCGAACAGTTCGTCGACAGAGCGAATGACTCTTGCCGACGCTGCATACGCCTGCTGAAACTCGATCAGCCGAACTGCTTCTTCGTCGAGGCTCACTCCGGAAAACTGCTCACGCTGACTCAGGAGCGACTGACGAAACTGCTCAAGTCCGGTTGCTTTGGCATTTTCGGCAGACACTCCCTGAGCAATTCCCGAGACCACGTTCTGGTAAAAGTCTTCAATACCTCTGCCGCCAAGCTGGTCAAGCGGCTGCTCAAGAACCGTCGCCAGTTGCAGAACATTTCGGTTATCAGAAGGCCCAGCTCCCTGGCCGGTTGCCAGTAGATTCTGGTTCCCTTTAACAAGCGCATTGATGCCAATAGTGGCTGAGTCAGAGCCGGTAAAGAACGTGTTGATGCCGAGTGCCGCCAGAACGCCGCTGGTGTCGTCGGCGAATCGTAGCTCGAACTCAGGGTCGGCATCGAGTTTCAGTTCGCCGGTCGTCGTGATTGTTGCCGACACGTTTGCCGCCAGATCGATCGACGCCCGCAAATCTTCCAGTGACGTGTCGTTCCCACCAATTCCGTCGAGGTCGATCCGAATCGTTTCCACCCGAGTGATGCCGGTTTGTCTGTTCGTTACTTTCAAGTCGAAGCTGCCGTGATTGATGGAACCAGGCAGATCAACATCGCTGAGCACGGCGTTCGCATCGTCAACTCGATTTGTTGAAGTAATCGTGGAATAACCTTCCAGGCCTTCGCCGGATGAGTGAATCCGGTTGAACGCGGAGATCAAACTGCCGGCAATCTGGTCAAGATCATCGACGAAAGCTCCCAGAATCTCGTCTCGCCCGTCGATGACTCCACGAATCTCACCGCCAGGCTGTGAAATCTGGAAGTGCGTCTGAGTGAACCGCACAACATCAACGGTAACACCACGATCCTCAATCGTCGCCGTCTCGATGTGCTGACGATGACCGGAGAACAGTACGTATTCGCTTCCACTGTAGACGTCGACGTTGCCATTCGGCTGCTCGGTGAACTTCACAGGGATGATCTCTGACAACCGATTCAACGCGTCGTATCTTTGAGTTCGCAGCCCGCCAGCCTCGCTCGCCAGAAGCCCGTTTGATTCCTGTTTAGTAATCTTCAGATTGAGATCTGCAATCTCGTCAATAAGGTTGTTGGCTTCTTCAACCAGGTTTTCAATTCGAACGGTCTGACCGGTTCGCAGCTGATCAACGCGAGTTCGCAGGTTCGTAATATCGGCAACCAGCAGCTCGCCTTCAGAAATGATGCTGTTCCGCAGCGGGCCCTGTTCCGGTTGATTTACCACTTCGTTGATGGCGGCAAGAAACGAACTGAACCGACTCGACAAATCCTGATCACCGAGTTCGCGAAGCTGTCCTTCGAGCTGAGTGTAGATTGACTCTCGAGCACTCGATGCATGCGCTTCAGAATTCGTCAAGTGAATTCTTGATTCGAGAAACTGATCGATCGCCTGCCGGACAGCCGTTGCTTTGACACCCGCTCCAACGATGAGTCCGCCCCGATTGAAGGGAGCCTCCGCTGACAACGTCAGCTCTTCGCGGATGTAACCGGGCGTGTTGGCGTTCGCGATGTTGCTCGACGAAACCTGCACCGCGGTGCTGAACACTTCAAGCGCGCGGCTCGCTGTTGCCAGTGCTGCGGTGAGTGACATGGTTCGATCCGTCGAAAGAGTCGGCTGCCTGCCGTGATTTTAGAACAGTGTTAATTCGTTAATTCGTTAATTCAGGAATTGAATTCTGACGACCGCTCGAGGCAGTCAGAAAATCTGCGTCGAAGAAAATTGGCTTACACCGCCGTGTCGATCAGCGCTCCGCCTGAAACTGTGCATCCTGGTCCGCCTTTCTGATCCGCTGGTCGCTCTCCGCAATTCGCAATCAGGTTTCGAATTTCTGTGAACTCGCGGCAGCCTCGTCGTACCGCATGCCAGTTAACCCAGCTCGTTTGCCTGAGTGACCAGCTTCGCTGTTCGATTCTCTTCATCCAATCGACAGTCTGCTGATATTGCCCGGCGTCGATCTCCCCATGAGGAGCGACAAATCGCGACAGGTCATGCAACAGCTTTCGAAGGTTTGTTGAAACCAGACGCTCGCGCCGAGCCTTTCCCAAAATCACCGCTCGTTGTTGAAGCTGTTTGCGCAGCCGTGTCTGAATCGTCTGTTCCTGCTGGACGAGCTTCAGCAGAAGCGCCGGCTCGATGGATGCCAGCGCTGCCAGACGACGTTCGTAAAGTTGCTCCAGCTCAAGCTGAATCGGCTCCAACCCGGAGAGAAATTTTACGAGGTCACGAAACAATTCAGATGACATTGGACACACAGCCTCGTGACTTTCAGGTCAATAAAATCGCCGCTTCCTCTCCCCCTTGAACGAAGGACATTCGGCGAGAGTGATAGAAGCCACTGTTCAAGTTCGACACCGGGCAGTCGTTCAATTCCGGATTTCCCCGTCGACGACTCTCCTTGACCGAGCTTACGCAGACTGACAGTCAAAAACGGCACTGTGTCAGGTAGATACCTCCCGCATTCGCAAACTGGGCCGGAGCACTTCTTCCCAAACGGAAGCGACAACGTAATACTCGACTGATGCCGCTCGCAGTGAGAAATGAGATATTTTCCAGCGCTAAGCGCAAGCGGTTTATTCGAATTCTCCACGAAGTAACTTTGTCGTCGCAGGTGCCCGGTGAGTAGCAACAAACTGATCGACATGGCGAAACGCGGGCGCGCCGCGATCGCAAGATGGCGACGGGCGAATCCTGATGTACTGCTTCTGCTGACCGATGCCGATCTCCAGGACGCGGATCTTCGCGGCGCAAATCTGAAACGGGCCGATCTGACCGGAGCCGACCTTCGAGGTGCCAACCTTATCGGCGCTCAGCTGTCCGAAGCCGATCTGACGCGGGCCGACCTTCGAGGAGCACGGCTCACCAAGGCTGACTTCTACGCAGCCCGTTTGTTCAAAGCGACGCTGGATAATGCCGAAGCCGGCGGCGCCTATTTCCGCCGGGCCGATCTGACAGAAGTCGACTGTTCGGGGGCGGATTTGACGAAAGCCGACCTGCGCGAAGCGAACTTCCGTAATGGATCGCTGGCGGGCGCCAGCCTGGTGGGAGCGAACCTTGGCTTTGCCAGACTGGCTGGCGTCGACATGCGGGACGCGATTTTTGGATGGACAACACTCGGACACGTTGATCTGTCACAGGTCATCGGGCTGGACCAGGTCAATCATGTTGGGCCAAGTTCAATTGGTCTCGACACGGCGAGGCTTTCTCATGCAAAAATGTCAGATACATTTCTGCAGGGATGCGGTATTTCTGAAGGAGTGATTCAACACTGGAAGTCACTCTTCGGACATCCAACGGAAGAGTTTTCGTGTTTTATCCGGTTTGCGCCGGACGACGAATCCTTCGCCCGACACCTGGCCGAACGAGCACAGGCACGCGGCCTTCGTTGCTGGCTCGACGAAATGCCGAATTCTTCGAAGGAGCGGCGAGCAAGGTCCGCTCCGACGAGTTACGAAACAACTGAGCGAGTGCTGATCTGCTCGTCAAAGGCGTCGTTGACAAGCTGGTGGATCAACGACGAAGTCGCCAGGCTGGCCGCTCGCGAAAAACAGCACAAAGAAGATACTGGCAAGTCTGTTCGTTTTTTCTTCCCGCTCAATCTGGACGGCTTCATGTTCAGCGGCGACTGGAAACATCCACAGGAAAAGCAGATCGCCAGGCAGGCCATCGACTTTGTGGGCTGGCGACGCAACAAAGACAAGTTCGATCAGGAACTCACGAAACTTGTCCAGTTTATGGTCGCCGAGAATCGTTAATTGGTTCCGTGAAGTATTTTCCCAGGGAATGGTGACTCGACCGGACTGAATACTTATTGCCGGCAGTGTGTGATAAACCACCGATGGCTTGTTGCCTTTTGAGGAGAATTGCGACTACTGAATGTTCGCCCTGGCATGTTTTCAACGTTCCAGAGTGACTCTCCAGCTTTTAAAGAATGAAGGACCAAGAGATGAAGAAGACTGATCTGAGCCGACGTGATTTCAACCGACTTTCAATGGCAGCATTTGGTGGAGTCGTTGCAGGAACCTTTGCTGGCTGTGCCAATGACGGCGGTGATGCCTCTGTTCCCGATGGAGCACCAGCAGGCGGAACCAGTCCCGAGGGCAGCGGTACCACTGAAACAGAAAGTGGCGAGCCTGCTGCGGGTGAAGAAACCGCCAGCCTGCTGATGGGCGACAAGAATGTTTGCCGCGGCCTCAACATCTGCAAAGGTCACGGAGCCGGTGGCGAAAATGCATGTGCTGGAACCGGCGCCTGTGCAACGATCGCTGCTCACGAATGCGCCGGAAACAACGAGTGCAAAGGTCAGGGCGGCTGCGGAGCGAAGCCTGGCGAGAATGCCTGCAAAGGCATGGGCAGTTGCGCTGTTCCTCTGAAAGATCACGCCTGGGGCAAAGCCAGGGCCAACTTTGAAGCAGCCATGAAAGCGGCAAGCAAGGAAGTTGGAGCCGCTCCAGCTGCTGGCTAGGCTGAGAGGCACATAAACCAAAGCACAAACAGAAACGGGATGAGCTGATTGAATCAGCTCACCCCGTTGTTCGTTTCAGGAAGGATGTCGCCGCATGAGAGCCTGAGTTTACCTTCGCCTGGCAGAGCCCGACTTACGCAGGATCGTAGCCCAGGTTCGGAGCGAGCCAGCGTTCGACATCTTCCACCGTCGTCCCTTTGCGTGCGGCGTAATCTTCCACCTGATCTTTGCTGATTCGATCGACCGAAAAATACCGCGACTCTGGATGGGCAAAGTAGAGCCCGCTCACTGACGCCGCCGGGAACATCGCGAATGACTCGGTCAGAGAAATCCCCGTTTGCGACTCCGCATCCAGCAACTTGAAAAGGGTACTCTTCTGAGTGTGGTCAGGGCAGGCTGGATAGCCAAACGCCGGACGAATACCACGATACTTTTCGCGGATGAGATCGTCGGTCGAAAGTCCCTCAGCCTTCCCGTAGCCCCACTCGTCGCGAGCAATTTTGTGAAGGCGTTCTGCAAATGCCTCGGCCAGACGATCAGCCAGTGCCTTCGTCATGATCGACAGATAATCATCGTGCTCGGCCTCAAACTTCGCCACGAGTTCATCGCAGCCGATTCCCGTCGTGACTGCGAATGCGCCGAGATAGTCGGTTCGTCCAGAATCAATCGGGGCGATAAAATCGGCCAGCGATCGAAAATCTTTCTGCCCTTTCCGCTCCCATTGCTGTCGCAGAGCGGGGAATCGGCAACGCTCTTCCCGGTCCACATCCTGCCAAACGACGATGTCATCGCCTTCTGAATTTGCCGGCCAGAAGCCGAACACTGCTTTGGCAGTGAGCAGCTTCTTCTCGACAATTTCGCCGAGCAGTTTCCTCGCGTCACCAAAGAGGCGTGTCGCTTCTTCTCCAACTACTTCGTCTTCGAGAATAGCAGGATATTTCCCGCGAAGTTCCCAGGTTTGAAAAAACGGCGACCAGTCAATGTAGTCGACGAGGTCTTTCAGCGGGTAATCGTCGACCGTGCGAAGGCCGGTGAACGACGGCGTCGGGATGTCGACGCTGCCCCAATCGGTCGCGAATCGCCGGGCCTTCGTCTCAGCATACGGAGTGAGCACCTTCTGTTGTCGGTTCTCGAACGATGCTCGATCGCGCCCCTGCTCCGCCAGATTTTTCGCAACGAAGGCTTCCTTACTATCAGGGTCAAGCAGTTTCTCGACAACCGGCACTGACAGCGACGCATCAATCACGTGCACGACAGGATGATCGTAGTTCTGAGCAATCTTGACGGCCGTATGTTTCGCACTGGTCGTTGCGCCACCGATCAGCAGAGGCAATGTGAAGCCTTGCCGTTTGAGTTCCCTTGCGCAGTGGACCATCTCATCCAGCGACGGTGTGATGAGACCGCTGAGCCCGATCAGGTCTGCCTTCTGTTCGATGGCCGTCTGCAGAATTTTATCGGCAGGGACCATGACTCCCAGATCGATCACGTCAAAGTTGTTGCATCGCAGAACGACTCCGACGATGTTTTTGCCGATATCGTGGACGTCGCCTTTAACAGTTGCCAGGACGATCGTTCCTCGCGACGTCGAGTCACCTGCTTCAGCTTTCTCTGCCTCCATGAAAGGAGTCAGCCACGCGACGGACTTCTTCATCACGCGAGCACTCTTGACGACCTGCGGCAGGAACATCTTGCCCGCACCGAACAGCTCTCCAACAACAGCCATTCCGGCCATCAGCGGCCCCTGAATCACATTCAGCGGTCGACCGTATTTCAGGCGAGCTTCTTCTGTGTCCTCGTCGACATAGTCGGTGATGCCTTTCAGAATGGCATGTGCCAGCCGTTCTTCGACCGTCCCGTTTCGCCACTCGGCAATCTTCGCTTCGCTTTGCCCGCTCGACCGATTCTTGATTTTCTCTGAGTAGTCAACAAGTCGTTCGGTCGCGTCGAGGCGACGGTTCAGCAGCACATCCTCGACGTATTCGAGCAGCTCTTTGTCGATCTCGTCATAAACTTCCAGTTGCCCGGCGTTGACAATTCCCATGTCCAGGCCGGCATTGATCGCGTGGTACAGAAACGCCGCATTCACCGCTTCCCGCACGACATCATTGCCGCGGAACGAGAACGAAACGTTACTCACGCCGCCCGACGTCTTTGCACCGGGACACTCCTTTTTGATCTGTCGCACCGCTTCGATGAACTCAACCGCGTAGTTCGCGTGTTCTTCCAGGCCCGTTCCGACGGTAAGAATGTTCGGGTCAAAGATGATGTCTTCAGGAGGAAACCCAGCCTGCTCAATCAGCAGCTTGTAAGCTCGTTTGCAGATCCGAACTTTGTTTTCGCAATCGACCGCCTGCCCTTCCTCATCGAAGGCCATCACGACAACAGCCGCGCCATATTTGCGGATGGTCTTTGCCTGACGAAGAAACTGTTCCTCGCCTTCTTTCAGGCTGATCGAGTTGACGATTCCTTTGCCTTGCAGACACTTCAAACCAGCTTCGATAACGCTCCACTTCGAACTGTCAACCATGATCGGGACGGATACGTCGGGCTCATCGTTATCGCTGAGCAGGTACAGAAACTTCTGCATGCAGGCTTCGCTGTCGAGCAGACCTTCGTCCATGTTGACGTCGACAATGTTTGCTCCACCTTCGACCTGACCTCGAGCGATGCTGAGGGCTTCGTCGTAATTCTCTTCCTTGATGAGTCGTGCGAATTTTCGAGAACCAGTGACGTTGGTCCGTTCGCCGACCATGATGAACGTCGTTTCCGGACGAAGTTCCAGACGATTGAGCCCGCTGTACGTTGAGAATCCGGGTGTCTGCGGAATCTTCCGCGGCTTCAAGCCTTTGACTGCCTCGCCGATCTGATGAATGTACTCAGGCGTGGTTCCACAACAGCCACCGACGATACTGACCCAGCCCTGCTCGGCGAAGTCGCGAATGTTTGCGGCGACTTCTGAAGGCGAGGAATCGAACCCGCCCATTCCATCCGGCATGCCGGCGTTCGGGTAACAACTGATGTGGCAACCCGCGAGCTGAGACAAACTTTCGACGTACGGTCTCATTTGAGCCGGGCCAAGTGCGCAGTTCAGGCCGATGCTCAACATCGGAAAGTGAGACAGCGACGTGTAAAACGCTTCGATACTCTGGGCAGTCAGCGAGCGTCCGCCGTCGAAAATCGTGCCGGAAACCATGACGGGAACTTCAACGTTGTGCTGCTCGAAGTACGTCGCGATGGCAAACAGGCACGCTTTCATGTTGAGCGTGTCGAAAGAAGTTTCAGGCAACAGCAGGTCAACGCCACCATCAATCAAGCCGCGAACCTGCTCGGAATAAGAAGCGACCATGTCATCAAAATTGACGGGCCTCACACCAGGCTCGTCCGGGTTCAACGAAAGCTGAACCTTCGTCGGTCCGATGCTGCCGGCCACGAATCTCGGCTTGTCCGATGTTGAGAACGTGTCAGCCGCTCGCCTGGCAATCTCGGCAGCGGCTTTGTTGATGGCGTAGGTGTGCTCAGCGAGTTCGAACTCTTCCATCGAAATTACGTTCGCATTGAACGTGTCGGTCTCGATGATGTCTGAGCCGGCCTCCAGATACTGTCGATGAATCTTCTCGATAATCTGTGGCTGAGTCAGGCACAGAACATCGTTGGCATTTTTCAAATCGATGGCGTGATTCTTGAACAGCTCGCCGCGGTAGTCAGCCTCGGTCGGCCCCTGCCCCATAATCAGCGAACCCATCGCTCCGTCGAGAATGAGGATTCGGTCTTCGAGCAGATTACGCAGCGTGTCCTGAGTTGAGCTTGTCATGGGAACTCGAAAAGAGAAAGCGTTCAGAAACGGGTCGAAACCAGACAGGCTTAGCGGGACCGAGGTTCGATCCGATCACCCGTCAATCACACACTTTAAGTGTCTTGAGTCACGACGAAAACGCACATAACGAAAGAATCCCGGCCTGATGCTCAGACCGGGATTCCTGTTGTCGTCATTCTCGCAGCTCTGCTGGCTACTTCGTAGCTTCGGCGGAAGGCTCAGCTTTTTTCGCCGGTGGTTTATTCTCTGCCGGAGTCTCGTTGGCTGGAGCGAGTTTCCGGAGCCGGACATTTCGGTACTGGACAGCATCGCCGTGGCCAGCAAATCCGAAGTAACCATCGAACCGGTCTATTCCGATATGACGTTTGCCGCCCATGTGCTCTTCCGGCTTCGTAACATCGGCGTCGACGATGACTGTTCCGTTCAGCTCGACCTTCACCCACGATCCTTTGACGGTAACTTCCTGATAGTTCCACTCGCCGACCGGTCGCTGATAACCGCGATGAGCAGCGACCACTCCGTAAACTGACCCGTGATACTGTCTCGGATCGAGTTTACCGGCATATTTCTCGGCCGAGTCATCAAGAACCTGCAACTCGCAAAGCCCGACGTAAGCCGTGTCCCCCTTTCCGGGGTAACGAATGGCGAGACCGTTGTTTCCTCCGGGTGGCACTTTGAATTCGAGTCGAGCAACAAAGTCCGTCAAATTCTCGTTGTAGTAAATCGTGCCGCCCTTGCCTTGCTTGCAGCGAACGGTGCCATCGACAACTTCGTAGTTGTCGACCGGGCCGGCCCAGCCTTCGAGCGATTTACCGTCAAAAATCGTTTTGAACTCCTCGTCCGCGCCGGCCAAAGACTCAGCAGCTTCTTCCAGACCAACTTCTCGAATGAAAATATTCCGCCAGCGAACTTCGTTGCCGTGAGTCTGCAACTGGACCGGACCTTTTACTCGCAACGGCAACGCTCGATTCCAGTAGTTGTGCAGAGCCGCACCGTCGATAACGAGCTTGCTGTTCAGCCAGACCCACGTGCGAGCACCAATCTGCTTGATCCGGAAACTGTTCCATTCACCGATCGGCTTGTCCGCGTGAGCGATCGGATCTTTACCCGGCGAACCAGCGGCGTTGTTCCACAGTCCTCCCGACCCTTTATCCGCACCGAGACGCCAGTAGCCAGCTTCCTCCGTTGTATCCCAGATCTGAACCTGCGGGGTTGCCTTAAGATAGATCCCCGAATCACCTTTCGGCAGTAGTTTGAAGTCGACCATCAATTCGAAATCGCGATACTCGTTGGGCGTCGTCATGTAGACACCCTTGCCATCGTTGACCAGTTCGCCGTTATCAACCGACCAGTGCACGACCGCGTTCTTCCACTGCTCTTCGAGAAACGTTTTGCGCTCCTCTTCAGACATTGCCTCCAGTTTGTACGGGTTCTGGTTATGAGCAATCCAGCCGTCGAGATTCTTCCCGTTGAACAAAGCGGTGAAGCCCTCGGGCGCATCGTTATGAACTAAATCGTCGGCACCGGACATCGTCGACGTCTGCGAGCAGGCGAGAATCGTGGCAAGAATCAACTGTGGACATCTCATGAGGTAAAACTCCGGCAGTGCGGAAAACAGGACGCCCATAGTGAGTCGGGACCGTTCCCGAAAGGCGTCGTGGTGGAAGCGATGAGGCTAGACACTGGGAGCCAATGTGTCGAGCCATCGACGACTGTCGATATGTTCTACTGAAAGGCAAACAGTAGCAGGCAACAAAAGACTGACTCGCGACACAGCCCTTCGTCAACCAGCGAGCAGTTGCTGCTCGATCGACTCCATGACGTCGCTAAGCTGCCAGTTGCGACCGGCGAAGGTCAGCTCTTTCTCAGCTCGCAGCCACGTGTCGACCTTCTTTTCGGCAGCGACCACGGTGCTGTGATTTCGCCCGCCGAAGAAGTCTCCAATTTCCTTATAGGCTGCCTGTGTGTGACGTCGAGCCAGAAACATGGCGAGCATTCGAGGCTGGCTGACACTGCGCGTTCGTTTGTCAGATTTCAGATCGCAAGCGTCAATGCCAAACAACTGGCAGACCGCCGCTTCGATATCCGGCAGACGGACAACTCGAATACAGTCTCGCTCCAGCTCGGATAGTGCCTGTCGAGCGGTCTGCAACGACACTTTGCTCTTCGTCATTGCGTACCAGGTTCGCAGCGTGTTGAGCGCTCCTTCAAGTTCTCTGACGCTGTGAGTGAACCGCCGGGCGACAAAGTCCAGTGCGTCCTCAGAAATCTGCCCGGCAAACGGCTGCATCTTCACTCGAACAATCTGACGACGGGTCTGCAAGTCCGGAGTTTCCAGTCGACTGACAAGTCCGCAGAGAAAACGAGTCGTCAACTCGCCGCTCATCTTTGACATCAACCGCGGGTGACAATCAGCGGTGACAACGACCTGCTTGCCGTGGCTGGAAAGTTGTTCGAACGTGTGCAGAAACTCTTCCTGCATACCGGGCTTGCCATTCAGAAATCCGATGTCGTCGACAATCAAAACATCGACATTGCGGAACCGGGCGCGGAAGCTCGGCAGCGACTGGTTTCGTAGTGCGTGTGTGAACTGATTCCCGAAGCTCTCGGCCGTCATAAAGACAACCTGCATCTCCGGATTCAGCTTACGAACTTCGCAGTAAATCGCTTCGGCGAGATGTGTCTTTCCAACTCCGACGCTTCCATGAACGTAGAGCGGGCTGAATCGTTCGCCAGGGTGGCTGGCCACCTGCCTTGCTGCCGTGACAGCCAGTTCGTTACACGCCCCCTGAACAAAACCATCCAGTTTTGCGAATCGACGACCATCGCGTCTGGTTTCCCCTCGCTGCGTTCTTCCGCGTTGGGATGAGGACTTTGCGGCGCTGGACGCCACGATCTGCTGAGAAAGTTTTGCAGCGATTGCTGAGCCGGCTTCTGCCGAGCCGGACGTCGACGACTTATCCGATTCCGTATCTGATTCAAGGTTTTCGTTGATGATCCAGTCGACGTTGCAGCCGGGCACGATCCCCCGAGCAACCGCCAGAGTGTCACTGCTGAACCGACGCTGCATCCACGTCGACAAAAACGTGCTGCCCACCGCAACGATGAACGTCGAACCTTCCAGACTGACCTGTGAACGGTTCACAAACCAGTGCTGAAAATTATGTTCGCCGATCTTCGCTCGGAGCGCATCCAGAAAGCAGCTTGTGCTTTGCTCATGCGACACTGGCTGCACGTTTGCCAGAATATCGGGCTGCATCTTGCGACCCTCGATGCGCACCCCATCAACAAAGAATGCCACCGTCAAAAGACGAACAGCATCCTTGATTCTTCTCGTGGGACAGACGATCGATCGCGAAAAAATAAACCGTCGCGAAGAGTCTCTGTCGGGAGCAGGGTTCACCACGAACACACATGAAACGACCAGACGTCGATCCACAGGCTCGCCCGAACGGGCACTCCGTTGCCAGCGATTAAATCTCGAATCAGGAGATACGATATGACCAGGAAAAAAGGAAACGCCGACCTGCCTGTCTGTCGATCTGGTCCGTCAGGCACCACCCTCGAACGGATCAACTCGTCAATCAGACACCACCTGGCCGGCGGTTCCCGTCACTCACTCAGAGGCCGATACTACTCCCGTGAAACTGGAAGTCAAACCTGAACTGTCGGCATTCTGATCGACTTTCCTGAGGTCTGCCGAAGGCAGCCAGAATCCTCACGAATTCGTACTGTCCGACTTTTCTGCTACGAGAATCACGACACAAGACATGTTAAGAAATTGTGGATCAAACACGGTGGCAGGTGGCTTGACAGACGACGCAAAATCGAGTCTCTCAAGGCTAGATCGCAAACACTCGGCAAACATCAGCGGTCGAGCAGAACAGAGAAGCCGCCAGTAACACTCCGAGGACGTTCGTTTCAAGATTCAATCCGGAAAGCACGACGAGCAAAACCAGCGAGAAAATGCCGCCTCGAGGAAAACAGAAGCTTCATCACGTGAATGCGTCCTGAGAGACGATCCAGCAGATCAGAGCCTCTGGGTGTGCATTCTGTCCGGCTACAAAAAAACGGGCGTCTGAAAGATCCATTCAGACGCCCGAAGAATCCGCGGATTGCATGAGGCAAAGCGTTTTCCGGCAACAGAGCAACAACTGCTACCTGGTCCGCGCAAAGACAACGTACCTGTCCAGAGAATCTTTGAGGATTAAGAAATGCCAGTCACCGCAAAGATTTTTACGAAAGCCGTCTGCGATCAGGATTCCCGTAAACAACACCGCCCCTGAAGCTCCAGCAGTTGCCGCAGAGCTGCCAATAGCGGCTTTCATGGTTGCATCTCGGATCCGGTCGTACTTCGCCTGATCTGACTTGTAGATGGGAAGTTCTGTCATCAGTGACAGAATTGTTATTCTTGCTGCATTTTTTAATTCCTGATTGTCGCCTTCGTACCACTCTCTGAACATTTTGGGGACTTTCTCTGCCTCAACAGCCATGAGCGTCCCATGGCACCATTCGCCACGGAAGTCGTAATTCAACTGTTCGCCTGGCTTAATCAAGACGGGCCCCTCTACTGCCCAGTCGGTGTCGGCACCCTTGTCACCCCGTAAGAATCTTCCTTCGTAATCAAGCTTACCCCAGGCACGCGGCGAAATGTACAGCGCCTTTATAGGAGTGGCTGTCAAACCAGGAGCTGCGGGCTCAACGGGCCCCTCGTCTTCTGCAAGCTCGTAATTATACTCTTTCGCATTCAGACTGAATGCCCACAACAAAACACCGACTGCGGCGATGTAAGATATTTTCATTTCGGTCCTGCTTTCACTACGAATCCGAGACAACATGACTGAGTGATCAAAAACTGCCTTTAACGTCTTGTTCACTGTAGCAATACAACTGCTGACGGCGAGCCCTCTACTTTGACTTTGCTGCTTTGACGGCTCTTAGCAGATTCTTTAGACCTCCCTCGGCAACGCTTTTGCCAACTCGATCCCACCAGTCTTCGTCTTTCCATTTTTCAGGATCTGCTGCGCTCTTGAGAATTTCCTGATGATCTTCGTTACTCACTTCGTTTCCATATTTTGCCACAGCCAAATACTTGCTGATAAAACCAGCTGTCATTTGTGATGGGGCCACTCGACCTTTGACACGAAACGGATTTGGCGCAATACAAAACGTATAGTTTGCGCAAAGGGCGTCCTTGAAAATACTACCGAGCGGTGTAACAGTATCACTGAATGCTGTTAATATCAGGCCAGCAGCTGTACCAACTACTGGTGCTTTTCCTACAACCTTTGACGCATTGGATGAGACAACTGCCAGAGTTGAAAAAACGGCATCGTATGACTCTCTGTCGTCCTTAGCTTTTGTCAGATATACCGGAGCCATCTTATCCACAGACTCACCAACCAGGATTGTGTGCAGACAGAAAACTCCAACAAACTTGAAGTCAGCGGTATCGTGAGCAGCAACCTTCTGTGGCCCTTTCAGCTTCCACGAATCACTGGCTCCCGTGTCCCCAATGAAACCTGTACCTTTCGCTGCGAAAATAATATCGACGTATATGTCGCGGGAACCCAGATTCACAATGTGATAGTCATAGGCCCTAAGTGACTGTGTGGTAAGCATCAGGCATGTGAATACTGCGAAAGCAACCTTCGTATTTCTATTTTTCATGTCGTACTCCAGTCTTGAATGATTGTCTGCAGAACCCAACGGCTCCAACTACATTTTATCGAGTCTCCTGACATTGATTTGACAACCCTGCCGGAGTTTAACGAACCAGAGTTCGGCCCCTATCTTCTGGTGCCAAGATTTATTCCAGCAGGAATGTTTTAACTACAAGCAGAGTCAGGGTGGCCCACGGTAAGCATTCATCTTCACGGCAATATCTTCATTAAATGGCCTCTGTAGCCGGAATACCCAGACAGGATGTGCTGCATATCTATGTGATCAAAACTTCGAGCAGGAACTCGAAGTTCGCAAACATTCTGCTGCACAATCAAGAACTGCCGAATGCTGAAGGTGACAGAGTAGCCTTTGTCTACTTAGCGCCCAGGTAATCATCCTCTACCTGTGTTACGCTGATGCCTGCAAAACCTTCCCGCTTTTTTGGCTATTTTCTTTCATCTGATCAGGATGAGACCCTGGCATGGAGGAACGCGGCGGCGACACGCCGTTTGCGAAATTAGTCGCGACCATGCGAATGTACGCACAAAAACACCACTGGACGATCTTCATCGACGTTGAATAGTTCTCCCTATCTTGCCAGCTTCGATATTCCAGCGTTTGACCTGTTCATGGCCATCGTCCACCTGGGCAAATCGAAAACACTCTGGAACGTAGGCAAAGTTCGGTTCGTAGCCCCGATCGCGATCGACTAGAGATAACTCTCCACCTTCTGCTCAGAGATATTTATCTACCTGCTGACTCACCAGCCGGGAATTTGACGACACTCTGATTTCACAGCTGTTCTACCTTCCCGGCCGCTGATTGGCAGATCAGTTCTGAATTCTCCGCTGCGGCAGCACATATCGCCTGTTGAGAGTTCCAGATGAACCAGTGCCCGCCATGAGGGATGAGCATCCATTCGTGTTCTGGAGAAGGCGTCGGACACTGCCCGTGATCTAACCTGTCGACGTGATTTCTCTCTGCCAGACGCTTCCAACTCCGAGACCGTCAACGAGACGAGCAAGGCCCAGGTCAAGGATCCGCACCTCTCCCTGACGAGTGAGTATGATGTTCGCCGGCTTGAGATCACGGTGAACCAATCCGCTCTCGTGCACATGCTGCATGCCCATCGCAACGTGGCGAATGAGCTCGCACGCAGCTTCGAATGGCAATGGCCCGCTGACGCTGAACAGCGCCGAAAAGTATTTCCCCAGCGACATAATCCATCGGCAGGTAATGGAGACCCGTGCTGTTCATTTCCGTCGTATGCCATGACAATATTCGGGTGATGCAGTTTGCGGACGAATGCGACCTCACTCTGAAATCTGGCAACGAGGCCGGGACGTATCGAGGCCGAACAGGTAAGAATTTTGTAGGCCACCTGACGCGGCTGCCAGACGCGATAAACCACGCCCATGCCGCGTGCGAGCGAGCAGCCCCTGAATTTCACAGTCGGGTATTTGCGGAAGAGCCGTCCTGATTTTCAGCGAGGTCAAAAAGTCCGGTGTCTGAACTTCGACAGCCACGCGTCGAGCCAGACGGTCCAACACGGCGTCACAATGTTGGAGCGCGATGTCAAATTCCTGATCGGAGTTTTATTGGTGCAGAATCTCTGAATCTTTTTTCGAACGCTGCCTGGACGTGTTCATGGCCCGCTCTGTTCCTGTTTCAACACGCGAAGACTTCCACAGAGTCATTTTCGAGCAATTCGATTTCATTACGAATCATCTGCTGCACCTTTGATCGCGTCGAATAAACGGCGGCGAGATTGATATTCAGTTGTTCCAAAACCTATCCGCCAGCGATCTGCTCAACCGCTGTCATCTCCCAGACCTTCCAAAGATTCAAGTCGATGCGTGCTTTGACTCAAGCTTTTGCATGCTCGATCAACTCATAATCGAAAGCTTCGGTCAGTCTGCGATTGAGGTCTTCGCGGGCTTCTGCCGTATCAACCGGATTGAGTTTCCGGCTACGACACCACGAGCAAACTCGCGTCCCATACCGCTCGACGAATTCACGCCATGCCTCTTTTTCACTGTCACGAATTCTGGCAAGAAGTGTGTCGCTGGTATTCGACGACGAGCTGCCCAAAACCTCTTACTTCCATCGAAACGAAAACCTTCCGGTATTTTCTGAGAATTCCCTGGCTGACCGGAACTGCGATCACAGCCACGATCGAATCGTCAGTACGAGCCGATCACCAGGTGCCAACCGTCAACGACGTCGACTTCCGTGCCAAATTCAATGGCAGGTGTGTCCTTGAGCAACGCATAGTAAGTGTCTGGTGGCAGTGGGATGCTGCGTTCGACGTTTCGTCGCAGTTCAGCAATCGTTCGTTCCGTCTGCCCCTGCGAAACTCGAAAGGCTTCGGAGTATCCGTATCGGCGATAACCGAAGATCGCCGATGAACTCAGCGAACGGATATCGTGTTCATCCTGAAGTTCTTCCGGTCTGGCTGGAGCTGATCGGTCCATCAGTTTGCAGAACTCCAGCCGGTTGGCATCGGTGATTTGCTTCAGTGGCCGACCGCTTCCGGCGGCCAGGTCAGTGCCGAACCACGCCTGACCGTCCTGATCGATGAGGATCAACGATTCGATCGCCCATTCCAGACCGTTCGTGACGGGCAACTCGTCGGCTGTTCCGGCGGCGACAGTCAGGCGACCTCGTTCCGAGCGGACATTCTTCGTCAGAAACTGAGTGCGGGTTCGAGATCGAAGCCAGCCGGATCGTAGCCACTGTGTCTCGGTCCAGTCAGTGCGAGCGGATTCAAATTCTTCACCGCTGGGGCGAATCGGCATGACCAGTGTCGACGGAGAAAAACTCAAACCCGTCGACGGCGCCATCCCCGCATAAAGCGACACCCTGGCCGTCGACACCGCTTTGTTATTTCCCTGATCAATGATCGTCAGACTTCGAACACGAGACTTGACCGAGAAACCGTGCGACAACGCCGAATAACCAAACAGAAACAGACTGGTCACAATGGCGATCGCAGGAATCGTGACGACCAGAAAATTCAGCTTCTTCTTCCGGGCCAGCATGAAATAATTCAACGGGCCAATGATCATTGTGAAGAGCGAGATGAAAATCAGAAACGCCATGACCGGCACGCTGCGGATTCCGGGAATCAGAAATTCCAGGAATTCCGCGTTGTCTATCCGTCCCGCAACTCCCGTCCGACTGGTCTGCCGCAGTTCGTTGATCGGAAACGACTTCAGCAACCAGCCCCAATCCTGAATCGTCCCCGTTGAAAACGGATTGTCGACAAACCCAATCAGCCGCCCCTGTCCGAACTCACGAATTTCAAAGGGTGCCTGGTCTGTCGGCCAGCTGAATTTGTTTTGTGAACTCTGGTCAGGATTCTTCTGTCCGACCTCAACTGCCTCAGGTTCTGAGTCGACTGGAATCTCAATGAGAGCGTCCGCTGGCGATGAGATAAGATTGCCGTACTGATCCAGGTGTACCACCGGAATTGCCTGCTGCCTTTGGGGATCTGCCGCGACCCACTTAACGATCGCCGACTGAGTTCTCGCTTCAGTCAGTTCGGCAAGCTTCCGCGAACCGCTGACGAGCTCGCCTGCGGAGAAAACAAGCAGAGTTCCGCCGGCTCGGGTCCAGTCGAGAATCGCGGCCCGCTCCGTTTCGGCGAGCCCACCGAAGTCTGCGAGCGAAGTGATGACCAGATCAACGCTTGAGTATGCCAGCCAGGTTTCCGGAAGCCGGTAAGGTTCGATGGTCTGATTGTCTTCGGTCTTTCCGTAGCCATACCCGTAACTGTGACTTCGGTGGCTGGAAGACGTGAGGGATGTAATCGCGTCTTCCAGTGGCTGCATCGCCAGTGGGGCTTTCGAAATGGCCAGGAGCGAAGGACGGGAATTCTGATAGTCCGTATCCGGCAGTGAGATCGTGTTTTGCAGTTTTTCGAGTTCGCGACCATCGTGAGAAACGGTGAGCCTTCCATAGTTCCCCTGACCGGCCAAAGGAATGAGCAGCGTGAAACTTGCGGAAGCATTCTGGTCGACAACGATCCGTCGCGAGACGGACGGCAGTCTGGTGCTGTGCAAAGGCTCGAATTCGATATCGAGTTCCCGCGTAAGTCCTCGATTCTGCAAGGCAATACGAATCGGATAGTAGCCACCGACCGAACCACCAGCCCAGCGATAGTCGACGGACATTTGAATGTCGGCTTCGCTGGCGCCGTACTGTTCCCCGACCGCCATCGCGATTCGCTGCGGAAACGTTGCTGCGGAGCAGATCGCCAGAATGGCCATTACAACAAATCGCCTGGTCAGTCGACTGCCCATGTCGTCTCAACTTTCTAACGAAGACAACTTTTCAGATTCTCACCTGTTATCACAACAGCCTTGCCTGAAATCTTTATCAATCTCTCACAAAGGTACGAAGCGGTCATGCTTGAATGTCTGCGGGGATCGATCTGCCGATTTCCGGAACAGAATTCAGCAGCGTGTCGACCATGCGGGCAGTCGTCCAGCCTTCCATCCGTGCTGAATAGTCCAGGATCAGGCGATGCCCCAGCACGTGTGGAGCGACTCGCCGCACTTCGTCAAATCCAGCGTTCGGCTTGCCGGCCAGCAAGGCCGCCGCGCGGCATGTTCCGGCCAGAGCGATGGCCGCTCGCGGAGAAGCACCGTACCGCACAAACCGTCGCACTTCTTCCGGAGATTCGTCGCGGTCCGGATGCGTGGCCGTGACCAGGCGAGCGATGTAATTCCCGACGGCTTCCGGCAAATGGACCCGGTCGACCAGCGCGAACAATCGAGCCAGATCGTCGCCCGTCATGATTTCGTTCAGCGTCGGCGCGATGCCGTGCTGGCGAGTTCTGATGATCTGCTCCAGCGTGTCGCTCGTCACGCTGCTGACGTTGACCTTAAAAGTGAATCGGTCAATCTGCGCTTCAGGCAGCGGATACGTACCTTCCAGTTCGATCGGGTTCTGAGTCGCCAGCACAAAGAACGGCTGCGGCAGCGTGTGAGTTTCTCCCATGACCGTGACGCGGCGTTCCTGCATCGCTTCCAGCAGAGCGGCCTGAGTCTTCGGCGTAGCTCGGTTGATCTCGTCAGCCAGAAGCAGGTTGGCAAACACCGGTCCCTGGTGAAAAACAAGTTTCCGGCTGCCGCCCTGATCTTCCAGAATCGGCGAGCCAAGAATGTCACTCGGCAGCAGGTCCGGCGTGAACTGGATGCGACGAAACTGAAGACTCAGCAGCGACGCCAGCGACTTAACGAGTTCGGTCTTTCCCAGCCCCGGCAAACCTTCCAGCAGCAAATGACCGCGAGCGAGCAGGCAGGTGACAACGCGGTCAAGCAGTTCGTCCTGTCCAAGAATTGCCTTGCCAAGTCCAGCAAGCAACGACTGAATTGTCGTCTGAGCGCGGCTGACGTCGTCCGGCGACAGAAGTTGAGAACCTGCAGAATCTGACATGCAGCACCTTTGCTAACTTTTCGGCGTTCGACCGTGATCTCAACCCTGCAGAACCTGAATCATGCCTCGACAGAAATCCGGAAGGTCGTCCGGTTTGCGACTCGACACAAAATGCCGATCCACCACCACCGCCGCATCCTCAAACTCCGCACCAGCGTTCACAAGATCGTCCTTGATCCCCGGCGAACCGGTCACTTTGACGCCTGAGTAAACTTTCGCTGAAATCGGAATCCAGCCACCGTGGCAGATCGCGGCGACAAGTTTGCCGGCGTCTGCAAATTCACGAACCAGCTCCAGAACTTTCGGATCCCGGCGAAGTTTATCCGGCATAAAACCGCCGGGACACAGCACCCCGTCGAAGTCAGCAGAGTTCATGTCTGAGATGGCCGCATCGGAAACGCAGGGGTAACCATTCTTGCCGGCATAAGTTCGCCCGGCTTCCGGCCCGGCAATGACGACGTCGGCTCCGGCCTCGATCAGTCGAAGCTTCGGGTACCAAAGTTCGAGGTCTTCGTAGATGTCGCCCACGAAGGCGAGAACTCGTTTGCCCTGCAAAGGCAGATTGGACATGGAAAGCTTCCTGAGAACTATTGAAAGGACGTTTCTGCAAACCAGTCGGAAGTAATCGCCATCGCAATCATTTGATCATGCCGGTTCTTCCGAATCTGCAAGGATCGCTGGTCGGCGATGACAGAGCAACCGTCAACGTCTGAGCGTCGCCAGACATGCAGGCCAGACGCCCTGTCCGTCGCGGGCGTATTTTCGGCACAAACGGACGACTCGCCGGCCGTTGCTCAGGCTTCGCTGACCGATCGACTTTGCTGAAAGTTTCAAACCGTCCGAACCCGATCAACATTCTCAGCAGAAACTGTCTCCGCCACCTGTCGAAACGCGTCGGTTCAGACGCTCGGCCAGTGAGCGATTGATTGCTGGCCCGGAATTACTGTTGAGCCAACCTGACTATGAGCGACTTCAAAAACAATCTGGTTCAATCTGCCGACGCAGCCGCACGAGTGGGCGTGCTGTTTGTTGCCGTCGCCCTGTTCGCGGCGATGTGGGAGTCAGACTCGCCCCCAGCCGAAGCGAGTGACAACCACTGGCTGGCTCGTCGCGCCGGAGCTTTGACGATTGACGCGGCAGGAAACGAGCCTGCCGAGTCCGTCAACCAGACTCGAGACCAGATCAAAGCTCAGCCGGTCTTCGAGCCGGTATCGCACCCGGCAGTCATCACCCAGCCGTACCCGATGCCGGTTGGCATCGCTCCTGGCGAATATCGCGTCGTCGACTCGCGAGGCATGACCGAAACATTGAACGTGAGCGCCGAAATGGTTTCGATGCAGAAGTTTGACGAAAATCGAGACCAGTACATCATCGAAAATGGCGATCGGAAAATTTTCTTCATCCGAATCCGGAATGAAAACGCAACAGCCAGCAGGCACTCCGGACCGATTCGAAGATAAGCACTGTCACGCTCAGAGCTTCAAACGGGAAAGCAACGTGGGGAATGGGCATCGCCCACCGTCCCTGTCCATCTACTGCTGAGCTTCCCAGAGCCGCACGATGACGCGCCAGCGTTCTGACGAAGAAGGCAACCCGGCAGCTCGCAGCAAACGTTCGACGTGCGGCCACTTGATTGGTTGCTTCGCTTCCACACGATAAAGATCGCGGAGCAGGACTGAGTAATTAAACGGGAGCCGTTTGGCGAACGCTCGTAGAGTTGGGGCAACCTCGGCGATCAGCAACCGCAACTCGACCGCCAGCAACGAATCGCTCTTCCTCTTAAGCTGTTCGCGGTAGCGGTGGATCCAGTTAATGTGGACGTCGCCGAGTCTCGTGACGCCGCACGATTCCGCAATACCGTGCAGCAACGACCAGCTGGGAGTCTCTTCCTCCTGAAGATACGAACGCAATCTTGGCGGCGAAATTCCGGCGAGATTCGCGTCTCGAAGCTTTCGGCTGAGCGGCACCAGACCGCCTTCGCGGACAGCCAGCAGCTGAATCATTTCGGAAACAGAACCGGGAGATTTCCAGGCAACACGTTTTGAGTCCCGCCTGCTGCGACGCTTGAAAATCTCGGCAACCTTCCTGTGTCCGGCTTCGGCGAGTGCCTGCAGAATCCGGCTTCGAGCTGAATCTGAAAGCTGCTCGATCCCTCGTTCGATTTTCTGATATTCCAGACTCGTATAGCCGAGCACTTGTGCCGCATCGTTCACATCGAAACCGAAGAACTCTCGCTGCAACCGGAGATCAAGCTGCATCTCCGGACGATGTCTCAGGTGAAATCGGATGCGGCGTTGCTCCCAAAGCGTTCGCAGTTCGAGACATTCTTCAATCGCCAACCGGCTGGCGACATCCGTGATTACTGCGTTCTCACAATCGTCACCGGACTCGTCGTCCGCTGAGACAGCAGCATTGATAGAGTATGCCGTTCCGTTATTCGGAGTTTTTGCATGTCCATTCCTTGGAGTCGCCCGATCGGCTTCGAGTTGAAAATTCTCCTCGGGGGCAATCAGCGAGTCTGCCAGCAGCGCGATCAGCCCTGCCGGAAACGCCTGCTGAGAATAGTGACCATCCTCTTCGATATGCTTGATGATCCGAGCTGGCTTTTTTCCACCGACCAGAAACAGGTCTGACATTTCCCGCCGAGTGACGCTCTGCTGTTCACGCAACTTCTTAAGCCGCAAGCCAAACGCGTGCAGCCCTTCGTCCTTTTGACGGCGATAATCTTCCTGCCACAGCTCACGCAGATGCCGCAGCTCAGCGTCGTTGCGGCACATTGTTCTGGCAACGCTGGCAATGCGTGCCCACGGAAGCAGTTCGAGGTAGCACAAACGTCGGAGCTGCGCCGTCCCGAGTCCCAGTTCCAGCAGATCCGATTCTGCATGCCCGGCCCGCAGCCTCAACATGCAGAATTCAGCCATCGATTCCGGATAACCTCGTTGCCGAAAGCGGTCGCGTTCGGAATCCTGCCAGACAGGCTCAACATCCTCGAATTCGACTTTCAGCGTCTCGCACATTTTCTTCAGGATTTCGTGCGGGACGGGAAAATTGCCGCGACGGTACTCCCAGAGAGTAGCAGCGCTGATGCCGACCTTTCTGGCAAGTCGAGGCGATGACCCGGCTTTCAGTTCCAGCCGCGCGATCACGTTTTCCATCGAGTCAGCCGGCCCTGCATACAGATCCCGCAGCTCGTCCAGCCGCTCTTCGGGAACGCCGGCCTTGTTGCTGAACTTGATGAATCGTTCAAGCGTGTTTCGAGTCGGCGTGTGAATTCCCAGCTCCAGATCCCGCAACGCTCCACGGCTGATCCCTGACTTCCGAGCCAGCTCGATCCGCGTCATGCCGAGGTCCGAAACACGGACTTCCACGGCTTTTCGCGCTAGCGGCGGAGCGCTCACTGACCGCTTCAGCGATCGCTGACGCAGATTCGCGTTTCGCAGCGCGTGTCCGGTTAATGGCTCAGATTTCTGAACACGCCCCCGCGGCATGGCTCCCTCCACACTGGTATATCACTGACGAAAATCGACGGCACGATCGTATCGGCACACTCCGATATGATCAACGCAACTCGATATGTTGATCCGTGTGACCACGAAGGATTGCAGCAGACCGCAGGCAGCTGTCGCGACGGAGTGCTGACACGTATCCTGTTCCCGGAAGTCGACACGCGTTGCTTCGCCCTGGCTGAGTCCAACGTGTAGGCTGAAACAGGCTTCGCACCATTCCAGCATAAAAAACTCAATCTGAATAACGGAACGGCGCGGAGCCTGTTCCAGCCTGTTGCCTCATACTTCGACGCAAACCATGACCGATTCGCCGCCCTCTCAAACCGAAATCCCGCCAGCACCGAAGCCGAACCGACTTCCAATTGTGCTGCTGCTCGGGGTGCTCATTATTGGAGCGGGCGAAGCAGCCCGGCGTTGGATCACGCAGGAAATCGACCCGGCAGTCACCACGCAGACCGACAACCGGCTGATGGAAAGCGAAGGACTGATTCTTGACCTGACGCCGCGTCTGAAAGAGCTGCTCAACACCAGCGTTATGAATCTGTCGTTGCCCGACGCGCTCGGCGTTGAATTGTTTGCCGAGGATGCGAGCATCGTCGATCTGGCCGACGAGCCACCGCACGGGAAAAAGAATCTCCCCGCCTTGCAGCTCCGCAAGTTTTCCTGGGCCATTGACGGCACCGGGTCAAAGACGCCCCGAAGCGAGCTTTCACTGTGGCGTGCGTTGTTCAAGTCTGTCGACTACTTCGAACGAGCTGGCTTCAAGTTTGTACGAAGCCATTTCGACGATGTCGACTCCGACCTGCTGCATTCGGACGTTGCCTTCGAGGGGCTTGCTCGCGACAGAACCGGGCACCTTGTTCTGGTAAAAGCCGAGCAAAGCTTGAGCTGGCGTACAAAACTCGAAACGCCTGAATCGTCAGTCAACGCGCGGGCAGACACAGGCAAGGAAAACGCGACGGCGGGTGGGAAGCCTTCGGCTGCCGACCAGTGGCAAATTGTCGCCTGGACGCAAACGAACCTCGAAACGATTCTCGCGGAGCAGACATTCTTTTCAGAAACTCTCGACGCGGCAGTTCCTGATGCCGAACTTCGAAACCGCCTGCGGGACAGCCTGCACGAGCGGTACATCCTCAGCCGCTACGAGGCTCTGTCAAAGCACGAAGAATGGAAAGGGCCGCACCCGTATTTTTCAGTCGTTTCGCAGGACCGGCATCCGTCGCTCTCGGTCGTCGACATCGATCAGGATGGCCTCGACGACATCTACGTCATGGCACGCTGGGGAAAGAACATCCTTCTGCATAACAAAGGCGGATACTTCGAGGACGTCGCCGCGCAGTACGGTCTGGACATCGACGGTCATTGCTCCAGCGCTTTGTTTGCCGATTTTGATAACGACGGCGACGACGATCTCATGCTCGGTCGCACGCTCGTTCCCAGCCAGTATTTGGAAAACGACAACGGCCACTTTGTCGACCGAACTGAATCGCTGGTCGACGGTGGACTTCCCTCGCTCGTGACATCGGTTTCAGCCGCTGATTACAACGGCGACGGACTGCTCGACGTCTACCTTTCCACTTACGCGGCCAACATGCTGGAAGACGAAAACCGAGATCGTGGGCCGCCACTGAAAAATCCCGACGCACCGGGAGTACTGACTGACTTTCTGCCCGAATCCGACGCCGTCGCACTTCAGGAACGCTTGTCGAAGCGTGACAACCACCGCTACCTCAATAACTTTGGCCCGCCGAATCTGTTGCTGGTCAATCGTGGCGGACGATTTGAAACCGCTCCTGAAAACAAACAGGTCGCTGCCTGGCGGCACACTTATCAGGGATCGTGGAGCGACTACGACCAGGATGGCGACCCCGACCTTTACATCGCCAACGACTTCGCCGTGAACTCGCTGATGAGAAACGACGGCGACGCTGGCTTCGTCGACGTCGCCAGAGAATCCGGCACGACGGACATCGGCTTCGGCATGGGTGCATCCTGGGGCGACTACGACAACGATGGCCGAGCCGACCTGTACGTCTCCAACATGTTCAGCAAAGCCGGTCGACGCATCACCGGATCGCTCAAAGGGATCGACGATCGCTTCGCCCTGATGGCGAGGGGCAACTCGCTGTTTCACAATTCGGAAACGAGCTTCGAAAAGGTCTCCGGACTTGAAGAACCGACACTGCAAGTAGAAAAGGCCGGCTGGTCATGGTCAGGCCAGTTCGTCGATTTCGACAACGACGGCTGGCTCGATGTGCACGCGCTGAGTGGCTATTACTCGGCGCCACCGGAAGTCGCCGTGCAGGTCGATTTGTGAAGCCTCTGGTGGCGCACGGTCGTGCGAAATGACTTTAACGGAAGCATGCAGCTCGGTGGCAAATTTGCCACTGAGGAAGAAGAACAAAGCTGGAAAGAGGATGAGAAAGACCTTTCCAATATCACTCACCCATTCAGCGGCAACGAACGGAATCATCTCTTTCTGAGCAGTCACGGCGAGAGCTTTCTGGACGTGTCGGGCATCTCCGGAGTCGACTCACCGTCAGATGGCCGCGTCTCTGTCTGGCTGGACATGGACCGCGACGGACGACAGGACCTGGCCGTCGTGAACAGCAACCGTCCGCTGTTCCAGCTTTACCGAAACCAGACCGGCGACGCTGCATCCAGGAATGGCAACTTCATCGCGTTGAGGTTTGTCGGCGGCAATGATTCGGCAGAAGTTTCGTCTGAGTTTTCCAACCGCAATGGTTTTGGAACGCGTGTCGTCGTGCAGGTCGGCGAACGTCAGATTACCCGCGAGCATTACTGCAGTCAGGGGTTCGCCGGCCAGAATTCGTCGACCATGCTGATCGGTCTGGGAGACGCCACCACGATCGATCAACTTTCCATCACCTGGCCGTCGAAATTGAAACAACAATTCTCGAACCTGACAGCTGGCAAGCTGATGATCCTTTTCGAACGCCCCGCAGCGAACGCTCAATCACCACCTCAAACAGACAGCGCCGCGGCGGGAATCACCATCACGGAATACCCAGGGGTTACCCCGGCAGATTCTCGAACCGAACAACCAGCGAACGCCGTTCAAAATCCTGATTCACTCCCGACTCTGATGCCCGCACAACTGGCTGCGGGAGTTGAGACATCCGCCAACAATCTTCGAGCGGACGATTCAAAACTCGTCGTACTGACCACAATGGCAAGCTGGTGTGTTTCGTGCGCGAAGCATCAGCCATTGCTCAAAGCGATGAACAAAGAGTTTGAAACGTCGCAGGTATCGTTTGTCGGCTTCGCGGGGGATCCCGACGACCCTGCCGCCGATCTGCGAGGATTCATCGATCGACTCGGCATCGATTATCCCGTCGCCGCTGAGCCTGATGCTTCACTGCGTTCGACCGTGGAAGCGATCCTGAACTCCGGCGATGGAGCCGACGTTCTGCCGTCAACAATCATCCTCGACGGCCAGGGAAAAGTTCTGGCGACTCACCGGGGAATTCCGACCGCGTCAGAAATTCGCAAGCTACTTGCAGCGATCAAATTCGAGTCACCCCAATGAGCAACCACTCGGCAACCAGACACTCGCTCTGGCGCAAACTCTGGAACCTGGCTGACGACGTCGCGTATCTGAATCACGGTTCCTTCGGTCCATCGCCGATCGTCGTTCAGGAATCGTACGAACGCTGGACAAGGCAACTTGAACAGCAGCCGATGAATTTTTTCCTGCGGGAAATGGAGCCGGCCTTCGAAGAATCGCTGTCGGTACTGGCTGACTTCGTCGGCGCTTCGCGCGGCAATCTGATTTTTGTCGACAACGCAACGTTCGGCATGAACATCGTCGCCGCGTCAGCGAGTCTCGAAAAGGACGACGAAGTCCTGATCAACGATCACGAGTACGGCGCGGTGACTCGTCTCTGGCGACGAACCTGCCAACAGGCCAGAGCGAGACTCGTCACGAGCGAACTCGCGGCGCCGATCACGGACCCGGCAGCAATCGTGGAGCAACTTTTCGCTCGCGTGACCTCGAAAACAAAACTCATCGTCGTCAGCCATGTCACCTCGCCGACGGCCCTGGTGATGCCTGTCGAAGAAATCTGTCGCCGAGCGAAAGAACTCGAAATTCCAGTCTGCATCGACGGACCGCACGCCGTCGGAATGATCCCGCTGAATCTGAGAAAGATCGACTGCGATTTCTACACAGCCAGTTGTCACAAATGGCTGAGCGCACCGTTCGGCAGCGGTTTTCTTTACGTTGCCCCGCGTCAACAGAAAAGAGTCAAGCCGGCAGTCGTCAGTTGGGGAGGCAGCATCGGCGGCCGGCAACCGAGCTGGAAGGACGAGTTCAACTGGCTGGGAACCCGCAACCCGGCCGCATTCCTGGCAACGGCGGACGCCGTTCGGTTTCTGAAATCAAGCGTTGCTTCGATGAATCAGGCAATCGGCGCCACGGCAGTCTCCGACGACCCACGAACGATGCTCGACGAGTTTCGCCAGTCCGCCAGCACGATGATCAATCATGCCGTCGCCGAACTTGGTCGCACCGTCGGAACGAAACCGCTGATCGACAACCTCGAGTTACGAAGCGAAACGATGATCAGCCTGATGCTGCCCGACCGGTTTTCAGACAACGACGATTCCGTCGGCAAAGCCGGACAGCGCCACCCGCTCCAGGACTGGTTATGGAAAAAGCATCGAACCGAAGTCCCAATCATCAGCTGGAACAACCGTCTGATGATCCGCCTCTCCGCCCACCTCTACAACTCGCCATCTGAGTATTCCAACCTGGCAGCCGCCGTTCAGTCATTCGCCCAGTCAAACACTCGCATGGACTGAAGCGAGGCTTTACTGAACCGTGCTGCCGCTGAGTCGGCGAGACAGTTCATTGCGGTGTTGCTCGCGGATTTCGCTGTAGGCTTCAACCAGTGCCCAGGAATCTGTTTCGCGGCTGGCTTCGACCAGTAGTGCCGGCCCACTTGCCGGAGACCCCAGAGGGAACTGAGCCATTCTGGCCGGCTCGACCTGAGCCACCGCTTCGGCCTGAGTCGCGTCGTTGCTCGGCCCAAAGACAACCAGCATTGCCGCCAGCATGAACGAAGCCATCACCGTCAGGCGGCTGGCCAGTTCTCGACCACGGTCAACCCGGTCGAGCTGAATCAGGATTTCGGTTCGCAATCCGGCTCGCGGATCCGGAGCGTCGTTGCAGAAGTAGATTAATTCTTCTTCGGCGGCGAATTCCCAGTCGGTGGGTTCAAACTCAGGGACTTCAGCCCCCAGTGCCGCGAACAATCGTTCGGTTTCAGACACGACGCACCTCCTGTCGAATGCTTCGGTCCGTTGTCGACTTCGCAGCCGTCAGCGCGTCGGAACTGACATCTCTACTGGCATGATCGATCGGCGGCGTTTGAGCCGGCTGGTCGATATCCGCCCTGGCCGAATCGACCAGCGGTTGCAGATGCCGCGAGAGCTTTTCCAGAGCGTAGCGGTAACGACTGGCGGCGGTGTTAGGCGACTCGCCGATCAGCTCGGCGATTTCAGCAAACGTGAACTGTTCCCAGATCTTCAGGACGACGACTTCCGCCTGCTCTGCCGGAAGTCTGGCAACCGCCTGCTGGACCTTTTCGCGAGACTCCTGCTGCTCAAGCGGGCACTCGACCGGTCGCCACGCCTGAAGCAGACTCGCCAGCGACGCAATCGGCTTCCGCCGACCAATCACCTTCAGAGCCTCATTCCGCACCACTCGGACCAGATAAGCCCACGGTTTGTCCGCATTGGCCAGCTGCTTCGGCTTCCGAGCCACCTTGACCAGAGCCGATTGCACGGCATCCTCAGCGTCCGCCCGATTTCGAGTCAGCGTCTCGGCGTACCTCAACAATCGAGACGCCGCGACATCGTAAAGCCGACTCAGCGCAGACCGATCGCCCCGCCCGAGGTCAGCCGCAACTGCAGCCACCTCTGTCCAGATCGAAGTTTTCGTCGCCAGATCGCTCAAATGATGTCTCCAGCTTCGAGGCCGTCGTTGCTGAATTCACAGCCTGCCGCGGGTGGGAATGCTTCATTGACGCATCCGGCCCCCCCGTTTGTCTACCGAAACCGCGATTTTATTTGAAAAGATTGAACTGCGTTGGCGCGACACGAGCCAATTCCACTGTCGCACGACAACCCGCCTCGGCGAGCACCCGGATTTCCGTTGCCCATTTTTGATTTTTTAGTGATCGCACTGACAGGAATTTGTTCAGGACAAAAAGTACACTCACCAAAAAGAGTAAACTCGTCCACAGATCATTAACAAACCAGTGAGGGCACTATGACTGATTCTTCAACACTTGTTCGCCACCTGAAACGGTTGCGACAAAGGCCAGCCCCACACCCCGGCAGTTGCGTCAGTGACGACAAACTGCCGGCTCCGCATCACGGCATGGTTGGAGTAGCGACCGTACTGCACCTCGGTTGCCGTCTTCTGAAGTCTCAGTGCGCGACGGCGCTGTGGAAACCGGCTCAATCGGCGTTTGTCAAATTGTCGCGGCAATCCAGCCCGCCGGCTCCCAAATACCCAGACCCCCTTGCGACGCCATTTCCTGCACCGACTGGTAAGTTGCCGCGCAGAAAACCTCGAACCAGCCGCACAAAAGCCCCACCGCGAGTCTCCACTCACGACGGGGCTTTTTTCGTGCGAGACGGTGAAACCGCCTGGCATCAATGGGGCCGCGGTTTTGAGGCCGCGGAAAACTCGCCACAAGCGACATCCTCATCTCATCGCCAAGGCTTCAATGGGGCCAGGCCGTGAACCTGGAATTGCTGGCAGCCGAGAGCCGTTACATCCCTGAACCCGATTTTCGAACTGGTCGTCCGACATAGCACAGAAAACAAAACAACTCACAAAAACTTGCGTCGACAGCTACAGAACAATAACCTGCTTGTATATATTTTTCAATCCTCATTTCATCTCCAAGAAACATGAATAATTCATTCTCCTTGAAACGTCCTGTATCACAGGGGGCCGTTAAATTCTTCAGACGCGGAGACAAGCGATGACTCAGGACGATTACGTAAAACTGCTGAAAAAGTTTGTGGATGAGGATGCATTGCAGCAGGCATGGCTTGAGCTTCAGGCCAGAGATCCCGGTCTTGACCTGCAAAGCATCGATCGTCGGCTCCTCATTGGCCGGGCAAAATTTCGAATTGCCGATCAACACCGTCGGCGGCGGCGTGCAGGTTACGGCACGCTGGCGTCCCTGCTTAATTTCTCCTCGGACGAGAAGGATCCCGTAGTCTCTTCAGCAATCGACAAGGAGACAAAGGAAGAAGTACGGCGAGCAGTGGAAACGTTGAGCCCCACGTTTCGGGAAATCGCCATTCTGCTGTGGTTTGACGGACTGACTCCGGAAGAAGTCGCACTTCGAACTGGATTGAAACGGAAGACTGTTTACACGCGAAGACGACGAGCCGTGCAGCGTCTCCGAACACGCCTGACCACCCGTGGCCTGTGAATACAAAGGAGTCCCCAAATGAATTTGATGGCCCTTCGAGATACGTGGCTGATGTTCCAGCGCGAGCAAGGATGCTCCGTCGATCGGATGCTGTGCCGCCCCGAGTTACGGGAAGAGTACATCGCAGCCGCCCGCACGGTCTGCGGCTGCAATGACGAGGAAACGATCCTCTGGAACACCGTCAACCTGCGGAAAAAGAAGACGCTGCCAAGCGTCCTGAAGTAGCTCTCGGGACGCCAATTACTCGAATGAGAATGCACCATGACGTACGACGAATTCTTTCAAACAGCGCTGGCTGGCCAGAAGTACGCGCCGCGTGACTGGCAGCGGAAACTGGCAGAGGCCGGTGAACCTCGCAATCGTCTGATTCGCATTCCGACCGGAATGGGTAAGACGGCTGGCGTGCTGGCCGCCTGGCTCTGGAACGCTGTCAGTGATCAAAGCGGTGGTTCTCGCGAGGTCTGGCCGCGACGACTGGTGTGGTGCCTGCCAATGCGGGTGCTTGTTGAGCAGACTGCTGATGTTGCGCGGGACCTCGTCCTGCAGGCCGGATTGGAATCGCGGGTCGGCGTGCATTGCCTCATGGGCGGCGTCGAGTCGGACGAGTGGCATCTTCATCCAGAGAAGCCCGCGATTCTCGTCGGGACTCAGGACATGCTGCTGTCGCGAGCGCTCAATCGCGGTTACGCGTCCGGTCGGGCGCGGTGGCCGCATGAGTTCGGGTTGCTCAATCACGACTGCCTGTGGGTGATGGATGAAGTGCAGTTGATGGATGTCGGACTGGCGACGTCCGCGCAGTTGCAGGCGTATCGCGATGAAGAGTCGTCAAAAGGATTACGACCGTGCTTGACCTGGTGGATGAGCGCGACGCTGCAGCCCGAGTGGCTTCGCAGTGTGGATACGCAGAGCCGCTTCGAGGACTGGTGTCGCGATCCGTGCGTCATCGCGTCTGCTGAGCGAGTCGGCGGTTTATGGGACATTCCCAAACCGCTGGCGACGACGTCGATTGAGGCAAAGAACGCCGCAGCCTTTGCGGCGAGGATTCTCGACGAACACGCGGCCATCGAGGCAGGCGAATTCGGACGCGTGACACTCGTCGTCTGCAACACCGTTGAGCGAGCCTGCCAGACCCATGCGGCACTGCAGAAAGCCGGTCGAACTGAGAATCTGGAGCTGGTTCACAGCCGGTTTCGACCACACGAACGCTCGGGCTGGAGCCGCTACCTGAACCGCGACGCCTGCGGTCGCGACGCCGATCGCATCATCGTGGCGACGCAGGTAATCGAAGCCGGAGTTGATCTGTCCGCCGGATGCCTGGTCACTGAACTCGCTCCCTGGCCGAGCCTTGTGCAGCGTTTCGGACGCTGTGCCCGTTACGGAGGACAGGGGCGAATGCTCGTCGTGGATCGTGGTCAGAACGAGCAGTCAGCGCGCCCCTACGAGGTGACCACGCTCACCGCCGCCTGGGACGCGCTGCAGCGGCTGGATGATGCGGGGATCCGGTCGCTCGAAGAGTTTGAAGCGGGGCTCGATGACGAGCAGCGCGGGCTGCTTTATCCCTACTCGCCGAACCATCTGCTGATGCGGGACGAGTTCGTCGAACTGTTTGACACAACACCGGACCTGACCGGCGCGGACCTCGATATCAGCCGCTTCATCCGGTCGGGTACGGAGCGGGATCTGCAGGTCTTCTGGATCGCCGTTCCCAAAGGCGACGCTCCCGACGATCGACTTCAGCCTCGCCGAGATGAACTGTGCAGCGTCCCGTTTCTCGCGGCTCAGGACTGGCTGTGCGGGAAAAAGTCCGTCGCCGAGCGGGCGTGGATCCGGGACTGGCTGGACGGTCAGTGGGTACCCGTCCGGCGCGAGATGCTGTTGCCTGGACGCGTGATCTGCGTCGCGGCCGAACGCGGTGGCTATGTTGCGGAAGCGGGATTCGCTCCGCACTCGAAAGTGCCCGTGCCGCCTGTTCCGACCGATCCAGAAATCACGTCGGACTCGGTGGAGACGGCTTCCGGCAGGTCGGACAGTCAGCAGGATGACGAGTCGCTCAGCCGCAACGACTGGAAGTCGATCGCCTTTCACAGTCAGGAAGTCGCCGAAGAGGCCGCGTCCATCTGCTCAGAGCTGCAACTTCCGGACGACGTGTCGGAGCTACTGCAGCTTGCCGCCCGGTGGCACGATCTGGGCAAGTCGCATCCAGCGTTTCAGGGCATGCTGCGAGACAGAGAAAACGAGCAGCGTCCCGACCGAAGCGACCTCGCCAAAGGACCGGATGCCGCGTGGGAGACCGACCGCCAGAAGTTCTACACGTACCCCAACGGCTCTGATCAGCGGCGAGGCTTCCGGCACGAACTGGCCAGTGCACTGGCGATGTTCTCCGTGCTGAAGACGTTTGCGCCGCGACATCCCGCGTTGCTGGGACCGTGGGTCGAGCTGCTCGAATCGCTGTCCCACCCGGTGCCTGACGCTGCTGCGGAAGTCTCGCATCCGGAAATTCAACGACTCATCGATTGCTCGGCGGATGACTTCGATCTGCTCGCGTATCTCGTGGCGAGTCATCACGGCAAGGTCCGGGTTGCTCTGCATGCGGCTCCGGCTGATCAGGACTACCAGCCGACCGATGGCGATCCGCACGGCCTGCCGATCCGCGGTGTTCGCACTGGTGACGTGCTGCCGTCGATCGCGCTGACTCCCGACGGTCTGCCACTGCCCGAGTTACCGCTCACGCTGGAACCCGCGGCGCTGGGCCTGTCGTTTGAAACCGGAGCAAGCTGGCGAGAGCGGACGCTGAAGCTCATCGAGCGGCTTGGTCCATCGCGACTGGGATTCCTCGAAGCCGTACTGCGCTCCGCCGACGTCCGGGCCTCCCAAAGGACAACAAGTGACCAGGCATTCGAAACGGCGACATGAATCCACGATGGCGCACGACGCGAACCACCAACCGCAATCCAGAACCACCGACCACGATCCAAAAACATCGGTCGCGTAGCGACCAAATGCCGGTAGCCGGGGGTTTCAACCCTCGGTCAGGGAACATCAATGCCACACATCGATGTTCATCCGGAACGCGTCGCGTAGCGACGCCTGATGCTCACGACCTCAACGGCGAACGCAACAACATCAGAGAATCACAATGGCCAACACCTACACGAGCCTGCGTTACCACATCGTCTTCAGCACGAAGGAACGCCGTCCGCTGATCGCCGCGGACATTGAACAGCGAGTGTGGGAATACCTTGGTGGCATCGCCCGACAGAACGGGATGCAGCCACTTCAGGTGGGAGGCATCGAGGATCACATCCACATCGTGGTTAGCATTCCACCGACAATGGCGGTGAGCAAAGCCGTGCAACAGATCAAAGGCGGGTCGTCGAAATGGATCCATGAGACGTTTCTGGACCTCAACGACTTCGCATGGCAGGACGGATACGGAGCGTTTTCCGTCAGCCGGTCTCAGTTATCGACAGTCATCAACTACGCCGCCACGCAACGGGAGCATCACCGCGAGCGGAATTTTCAGGACGAATATCGATCGATCCTGGAGCGCCACGAAATCGAATACGACGAGCGATACGTCTGGGGCTGACCGGAGACCGCGATCAATGACAAATGAGTGCGGTCGCGTAGCGACCACATGCCGGTAACCGGGGGTTTCAACCCCCGGGCGTGCGGCAACCCCATCAACGCCATCGGGTACCCGGAACATTCACGACGCGTCGCGTAGCGACGCATGACAAACACGGATCGCACATGCATCGGCCATTCATCATGCGTCGCTACGCGACGCGTCCAACAACCGAATCTCAAACGCGCGCGACACATGCAAACCGGGGGTTGAAACCCCCGGCTACCGGCGGGTTGTCGCTACGCGACGTGTGCCGATTCATCCGAACGTCAATGACGGCACCTGCAAGGACTTCAGCATGACACAACATCTGCATCATCTCCGAGGCTGTGCTCCGGCACCGCTGGCGTTGTATCTGAAGGCAATCGGCATCCTTCGCCTGATCGCCGAACAGGCCGACCCCGACGCACGCGGCTGGTGGCAGGACGAACATTTCTGCCTGCTCACGAAGCTCGATCGGGGCGAGATCGAATCGTTCTTTCTGAATGACTACTCGCCCACACCTTTGCTCGCGCCTTGGAATGGTGGTTCAGGATTCTTCAGAACGTGGGACGCAAAGAGCGGGAAACTTCGTAACAGCAAGAATGCCGCAGCGCTTGAATCGCTTCTCGAAACAAACGACCAGCGAGTTATCCAGCTTCGACTAGCAGCAAGTGAGGTCACGACAACTCTGCCTGCGTATTGCGTACGCACGGACGTCTCAAAACTTTCGGCGAAGGAACGAAACAAACTGCTTGTCTTACCGGTTGGTGATGGCCCGACATTTCCGGTCATTCCCAAGGATGACTCTGGAAAACTGCAGGTGCAACGAACACTTCTCCGAATGTCCAGAGAGACTCCTTTCTATAGAAGCGCTCTCGTCGAAGTCGCGGAGAACATGAAAGGTCCGTGGCTTTGGGGAAGCGCAGGCAATGATGGCAACATCGACTACACCGGTCGATTTTTCGAAAATCTCAATTTGATTCTGACGCCAAAGGACGTGGCGAAAAACGAGCGATTGCTGAATTGCTCACTGTTCGAGGAATCCACACACGGACTCCTTACGAACGCGGCGGGAAAAGTCGGACAATTCTTTCCGACTGGTGCGGGTGGCCCTAATGTCACAACCGGTCCCGGGACACAGAAAGATACTTGTCTGAATCCTTGGGATTTCGTTCTCATGCTGGAAGGAGCCGTAGCCTTTAGTTCGAGCACTACGCGTCGTCTGGATCCGACTGCGATTCACCGATCAAGTTCACCATTCGTCGTTCAGTCACACACAGTGCGAAAGTCCACTGCACTGCACGAAAAAGACGAACGTGGCGAACAATGGATGCCATTGTGGAACAGGCCAGCATGCTTTCCTGATCTTTCTGCGTTAATAGCGGAGGCGCGATTACAAGTTGGGCGACGACCGGCCAAACGCCCGATAGATGCGGCCCTTTCGATTGCTCGGCTCGGGACTGCGCGAGGGCTTTCAGGGTTCGTTCGGTACAGTTTCCGAGAACGCAACGGAAGATCGCATCTCGCCGTCCTACTTGGGCGTATCAAGGTCAAACATCGACCCAATGCCACGCTTATTGATAACATTGCGCCGTGGCTGGACCAGTTGCAGCGAATGTCACGTGATAAGAATGCTCCAGCACGCTTTGTTCATGCGGAGCAACGACTCGCTGATGCCGTGTTTGCCGTGCTCACTCACGATGAGACATCGGCACGGTGGCAGGCGGTCCTCGAAGCGGCGGTGGGTATTGAGTCGATTCAGGTTGGTGACACCGCCATCAAAGCCGGTCCGATTCCGTTCTTGTCGCCGGGCTGGATCAAAGCTGCCGGAACAGGAGACGGCTCGGCGGAATTCCGCCTCGCTCTTGCACTGGGCAGCGCGGCTCGGGGTTTTCCCAAAGGCCGGCGACCGATTGATTCTGTCCGGCATCACTGGCTGCCGCTCGAACCCGGAGCGTTCCGATTCTCAGTCTCGGACAAGCGATTGGCGCATGATTCGCGCGTCGTCATCTCCGGTCGCGATCCGGAAGCCGACTGTGCGGCGATCGTGCGACGGCGACTGATCGAAGGCGAACGCGACAGTGCCCGCTCGCTGCCGCTGAAGGCCGCGTTTGGATGCGACGCCCGGTTGAACGACCTCGCGGCATTGATCAACGGCGAAGTCGATCTCGATCGAGTGCTCACGCTGGCTCGCGCCTTCATGGCGATCGACTGGAAGAACTGGTCGGGCAAAGAGGTTCATTCAAACCTTCCAACACTACCGTCACGTGACAATCGACCAGTTCCTGACGATGCCTGGCTCGCGCTGCGACTCGCCTGTCTACCGAGCCTGAAAAAGAGCGGTCAGGCATCCGGCAACGTCGTCTCGAAAGACAACATCACGATCCCGGCGGAACCATCGCTCGTGTCCCGCCTGCTGTCGGGTGACGGCAGCGAAGCCGTCCGCATTGCCACTCGTCGGCTTGGTGCGTCCGGCATTCGGACACCGTTCACGTCGGCGATCACCGATCCCGAAACCGCGCGCCGTTGGGCGGCGGCTCTGGCCTTTCCCATTTCGCTCCACAGTGCTCGTCGCGCTGTGGAGATTCTCGTGCCTGACTTCTTTGGAGAGACTCGATGACCGACCTGTCACCACTCAACGGCGTCAATCGCCTGCTGTTTACCGTCCCGCTGAAGCCCTTGCAGTCTGATCGCTTTCAACCGACCGGGTTCCCAAATCTCGGAGCCGCCACTTATCAGACGAGCGCCGGTCAAAAGCTGCTCGTTGAGAGCGCTCAGAGCATGGCCAACCGACTGGAAACCGTCTGCTGGGACACCGTCAACAATCAGCCCGTCGCCGACCTGAAGGGCATCAGCCACGTCACGGTCACGCGTCAGGGAAAATTCCTGACGGACACGATGCTTGAGGCGCATCGGCTCAACAGTGCGTATCTACTCGAAGGAAAAGACAAAACGTTTCTCACGCGACTCAGTGAAGAACTAGGGGATTTCGAAGTGGGGCCGATCGATCGACATCGCTTCGCCCGAACGTTGCTGCGATTCGATGTCGGGAGCCTGATTCATGGCGTGTTTCTCGCGAAAAAGGATCTTGCTGGTGGACGACTTCGAATGGCTCGTGCCGTTTCCGCGTTCATTGAAGCGACGGGAGTCCGAGTTGCTGCTTCCGGGGGCGTTAAGAACGACCATGTTCATCCTTCAAAGGTAAAAGGCGATTCGAAGAATCACTTCGGCAATATCCCATTCGCCCGGGATGAGTTCACTGCTGATTCGATCGACTGTCACATCAACATCGACCTCGCACAGATCCGTGGCTATGGGCTCGATGAGCGTGTTGAGCGGATGCTGATTCTGCTCGCACTTTTCCGTGTTCGCCGGCTGCTGGATGGCGACCTCCGTCTCCGAACCGCGTGCGATCTAACACCCGTCGATGGTGACTCAATCAGGGCGAGTCGCCCGTCTGGCTTCATGTTGCCATCGTCGAGCGAGCTCGATGCCTCAGTCGCAGAAGCCATCACCCCGTGTTGCGAATTAATGAGCCATGAGACAATCACTTTTGAAGACAAACTTGAGAAAGCGCAAGACGACACGTCCGACGATGACAGTGACGCCAAGACCGACGAGGAATAGCCGATGCCAACCATCGAACTACGGTTCCCTGGCGGTCGCTATCACGCGACGCCCTGGGGCCATCACGTCAATGAGGGACAGATCGAATGGCCGCCCTGTCCCTGGCGACTGCTGCGCGCTCTGATCGCGACAGGTTTCGCCACACAGCACTGGCTGGAACTGCCAGACGTCGCCCGCTCGCTCATCGAGCGGCTGGCGTCAGTGTTGCCCACGTACGAGCTTCCACCGGCCAGTGCGGCACACAGTCGTCACTATATGCCGACGGGCGAACTCTCAAAGGGCAGCGAAAAGACGACGCTTGTCTTCGACACCTGGGCCAACGTCGAAGCCGGCCTCCTGAGAGTCCGCTGGGACTGCGAACTCGACGACGAGCAGCGTGACTTGTTCACACGACTCGTTGAGTCGCTTGGCTATCTCGGTCGCAGCGAAAGCTGGGTCGAAGGCAGCGTCATCGCAGACGATGTCGAACTGGCTACGGGTCGGTTCGCTGTTCCTCATCAGGAAGGCGAACTACGTGGCCCCGAGTGGGAACAGGTCTCGCTGATGGCTGCGGTTCCGGCTGAACCGTACGCCGCGTGGTCGGAACAACGCGGATCCGACGCACTCAAGGAACACCCTCTGCCGGACGGGAAGAAGAAGCCGAGCAAGGCGCTGCTGAAGAAACGCGAACAGGCTGTCGCTCCGTATCCGCGCGACCTGATCGAGTGCCTGACGAAAGACACCGTCTGGTGGAAGAAGCAGCACAACTGGAGCCAGCCGCCCGGTTCACGCCGCGTACTTTATTGGCGCAGAACGAACGCTCTGGTCGTCGCTCCGCCGCGCGATCGCGCCCGACGCAACGGACGCCAGGTCGAACATCGTGTCGAGGCGATGCTGCTGTCGCTGTCGACTCCCAGTCGCAACTCGTCGGCACTCCCGCACGTGACGCGGACTCTTCCGCAGGCTGAGTTGATGCATCGGGCTTTGGTCGGTCGCGCTGGACACGGCGGCAGAGTCCACTGCCCGGAACTCACCGGCAAAGACGAACACGGCCAGCCGCTGCGGGAGGGGCATCAGCACGCACATGTGCTGCCGCTCGACCTCGACGGCGATCAGCACCTCGATCACGTCCTCGTCTTCACCCGGAGAGCCGACGACGGTGGGATGCTGCTGGGTGAAGTCGCACAACAGGCCATTGCCGGTCTGAGAAAAACGTGGACCAAAGGCCGTGACGCCGATCTGCAGGTCTCGCTGATCGGACGCGGCACTGTGGATTCACTCCGTCGCCTGCCCGAGCCGCTCACGTCTGGAATCAACAGTCTGCTGGGCGAGGCCGCTGGCTCGCGTTTCTGGATCAGTGCGACCCCGTTTGTTCCGCCGCGTTATCTCAAACGCAACGGGAAGAACACGCTGGAGGGGCAGATTGCCGCCGAACTGGCCTCGCGGGGACTCCCGGAGCTGGTCCGTTTCGAACTGCTCACCCAGTCAGCCAGTGAGCCCGATCATGAACGAGCAAGGATACTCCGACACCATGTCCGCGTTCGTGGGCATGGCGGCCAGGCTCCCCCGATGGATGCCGGGTTTGCATTGAAAATCGAACTGGCACGCCCCTGTTCCGGGCCTCTTTTACTGGGCTACGCATCCCACTTCGGCCTGGGGCTGTTTCAAGCGACCGATGAGCAGATCTGAGGAAGCTCGCAAACGACTTCGATCAATCTCGTGGTTTCTACCAGCCCAAGTTCTTTGACAATCTGGAAAAAGTTCTTGAGGTTTTCTGTTGATCGTGGCAGAGTGGATGTCTGTTTCGTTCTGCCGCTGCCTGGTGGGTATCAGGCAGCGGCGGGATGGTGAAGTCCTGGTCGGAAGCAGTACGCACTCGGAGGCGGCTGTCGGGCTTTGCGGGATGGAGAAACGTCGCTTCCGAATGAGCCGATTCAACACGCGGCGGCCTGTCAGGAATGCGTCTGGAATAAGTTTCCGAATCTGATGGTGAAGCTTTTCTGGACTCGTTCTTCGGCAGCCGACCGCTGCCTGTTCGGTTCATTTCGCGGCGGCACATTTCCCGCTCGCTGCTCCGGAACCTGACCATGATTTCGCCTCGCGATGTGGCGTCCCTCGACGCTTCACCCTCGTCTCCCTACCGTCCCGACGAGACTCACTTCGATGTGCCGGACCTTATCCCGGCGCGAATGCTCAACGAGTTCGCCTACTGCCCGCGACTCAGTTATCTCGAATGGGTGCAGAGCGAGTGGGCCGATAATCTGGAAACCGACCAGGGAACCTTCGGGCATCGCGTAGTCGACAAGCCGTCGCGTGGAGCCGTTCCCGAAGGAGCCGAGGCAAAGGAGTCCAACAACGAGGAACAGGAGTCGGCGAACGCAGCATCGAAGCAGGAGCAACCCGCCGCAGAAAGTCCTGGTCCCTCGTCTCCTGACTCTCCAACTACTACCGACCCTCCGCCGTCGATTCACGCTCGGTCGATGACGCTGTCCGCGCCGGAAGAAGGACTGATCGCCAGACTTGATCTGCTGGAACTCGACGGCAACTTCGCGACTCCGGTGGACTATAAACGCGGCAAGGCTCCCGACATTCCCGAAGGAGCTTACGAACCCGAGCGAGTTCAGGTCTGTGCTCAGGCTCTGATCCTGCGAGAAAATGGCTTCGAGGTCACCGAGGGAATTCTGTACTTCATCGCGTCCCGTCAGCGAGTCGTCATTCCGATCGATGATGAGCTTGTCGAGCGGACTCGCGAACTGATCAAGCAGTTGCGTTTCACGGCGGACGAAGGTGTGATTCCTCCGCCGCTTGAAGACAGCCCGAAGTGCCCACGCTGTTCGCTGGTCGGTATCTGTATGCCGGACGAACTGAACTGGCTGAGGAGGGACGAGGGGCAAGGGCGGAAGGACGAGAGTCAGAAAACGGCGACAAAACCAAACGACTCGAGCGGGCAACTCTCGTTCAACTTTGAGGCAGCATCCGAAACGAAGACTCCCCGACAACTGCTCGTCACACGCGACAACGCTTTGCCGCTGTATCTGCAGGAGCATGGCCTGTCTCTGGGAAAAACCGGTGAGCAACTGGCGGTCAAAAAGAAAGGCAGCCTGATTCAGAAGGTGCGGCTGCTGGACGTCTCGCAGGTCTGTCTGTTCGGCAGCATTCACATCACCGAACCGGCCTTGCGCGAGCTGATCACTCGCGGCGTTCCGGTCTGCCACTTTTCCTACGGCGGCTGGTTCTACGGAATCACCACCGGGCTGGTTCATCGCAACATCGATTTGAGAATTCGTCAGTACGCGGTGGCGGCTTCGGAGGGCGAGTCGCTGGAATTCGCTCGGCGATTCGTTAGTGGAAAAATCCGAAACTGTCGGACGCTGCTGCGACGTCACCTGCAGAGCGATGATCGCGACCGGCTGCTGTTTCAGTTAAATGATCTCATTGGCAAGGCGGAACGCGCCGATTGTGTGGCGAGCCTGCTCGGCTTCGAAGGGATGGCCGCGAAATCCTACTTCGGCGGATTTTCCAAACTGCTCAAAGGCGGCTCGGCGTTCGACATCAACGGTCGAAACCGTCGCCCGCCTCGCGATCCAACCAACGCTTTACTGTCATTCGTCTATGCGCTGCTGACGAAAGAACTCACCGTTGCCGCGCAGTCGGTCGGCTTCGATCCGATGCTTGGCTTCTACCACCGACCTCGCTACGGACGACCGTCACTGGCTCTGGATGTCTGCGAAGAATTTCGTCCGCTGCTGGCCGACTCGACCGTGCTGACACTCATCAACAACGGAGAAGTTACCGAGTCCAGCTTCATCAGTCGTGCCGGAGCAGTCGCACTGACAGCAGCCGGCCGGCGAGCCGTCATGGCTGCCTTCGAACGACGCATGCAGTCAGAAGTGACTCACCCGCTGTTCGGATACCGGATCAGCTATCGGCGCATTCTTGAAGTGCAGTTGCGACTGCTCGCTCGCACTGTTCTGAAGGAACTCGACGAGTACCCGTCGTTCTGCACGCGGTAACCCTCGATTCCGGACTTAAGTCACTCAACACGGGACCGTTATCATGAGAACCGTTTACCTGATCGCTTACGACATTCGTGACCCCAAACGCTGGCGACAGATTTACCGCATCATGTGCGGCGCCGGTGACCCGGTTCAGTACTCTGTCTTCCGCTGCGAGCTGACGGCTCTGGAACTTCAGCGAATTCAATCGGCGCTCTGGAGTGAGCTGAACCTGAATGAAGATCGCATCATGGTGGTGGACCTTGGCCCGATCGATGGGCGAGGCGACGGCTGCATCGAGTACTGGGGAAACCCGAAGGTTGAACCTTCCGACCGATCCGCGACAATCATTTGACGGACTTACCCGTCAGGAGAAATGCAGCAAGGCGATCGACGGTGAGTGCCGTCAGAATTGATGGTGTTTCTGCAGTTCGCCTGTCACTGACCATCGTTGTCTGGCGGGCTGCTCGCTCAAATTAGACATCGAGCGGTCCAGTGGCGTAAAAACCCCCGTGACCTCTCGCCGCAACAACCTCTGACAGGAAAGGAATTTACGAATTGCCCCTCACTGAACGGCCCCCGTCTGAGGCGTCAACATCGCACCCCTCGAAACACCGCACGCAAGTCTGTACCAGCCAACAGGATCGGACGCGAGCGGTTTCCGCGGCCTCAAAACCGCGGCCCCATTGAAGCCGCAACCTGCCACCAAGTCAATTCAAGTCAATTCAAGTCGTTTCCGCGGCCTCAAAACCGCGGCCCCATTGAAGCGAGATTAGAAAGAAGAAGGAGCAAATAGAAGGCGAAAGCGAGTTTCCGCGGCCTCAAAACCGCGGCCCCATTGAAGCACATCGGAAAAAGGATTTTCCAATGGCAGACGAACTGTTTCCGCGGCCTCAAAACCGCGGCCCCATTGAAGCCCGCTCCCTACGGCTCGTTTCGGTTCATCGGCCTGGTTTCCGCGGCCTCAAAACCGCGGCCCCATTGAAGCTTCCAATGCTTCGCAGTACATCTGCAAAGCGTGAGGTTTCCGCGGCCTCAAAACCGCGGCCCCATTGAAGCGGCGATTATCAAAACCGGGCGGCTGTCCGCGAGTGGTAGTTTCCGCGGCCTCAAAACCGCGGCCCCATTGAAGCGCCTCCCGCATTCTGACGGTGTTCCTGACCATCACCACGTTTCCGCGGCCTCAAAACCGCGGCCCCATTGAAGCTGTCAGCTTTTCGTCTGGCGGGATCATGTAGCGTTTTGTTTCCGCGGCCTCAAAACCGCGGCCCCATTGAAGCTTGGTGACTCGGAGCTGATCGTCGTCGTCGTCTCCGGTTTCCGCGGCCTCAAAACCGCGGCCCCATTGAAGCGTTGCTGAGGAGCATCAGGGCGAGATTGCCCACAACGTTTCCGCGGCCTCAAAACCGCGGCCCCATTGAAGCAACTTCCAGCTTGGCGTGTTCTCGACCAATCGCACCGTTTCCGCGGCCTCAAAACCGCGGCCCCATTGAAGCGAGCGACGTTCTGGTTGAGGTCGGGAACCGGCTCGACGGTTTCCGCGGCCTCAAAACCGCGGCCCCATTGAAGCGTGCTTTATCAGGCTTGTCCACTGAGTGGCAATCGCTGTTTCCGCGGCCTCAAAACCGCGGCCCCATTGAAGCAGGTTGTCGCGCTGTTGTCGCGCTGCGTCGGCGGCGGCGTTTCCGCGGCCTCAAAACCGCGGCCCCATTGAAGCGTGGCCACTCTGCTGAGGATGGCTCGCCCGCTCCGTTGTTTCCGCGGCCTCAAAACCGCGGCCCCATTGAAGCTTTGGACCAAATCTTGTGTCTGCCGACACCTGCTCAGTTTCCGCGGCCTCAAAACCGCGGCCCCATTGAAGCACGTCGATCGGCGTTTCGCCAGATGCCGGCGGCGGAAGTTTCCGCGGCCTCAAAACCGCGGCCCCATTGAAGCTCGAAAGCACGCCCACTGACGAGAACAGTTTCATCGCGTTTCCGCGGCCTCAAAACCGCGGCCCCATTGAAGCTCACGGGCGACGAAATAACTGTGCCGGCCAACACCGGTTTCCGCGGCCTCAAAACCGCGGCCCCATTGAAGCGACTACCCGGAATTCTACGACTGGATCGCTACGACGTTTCCGCGGCCTCAAAACCGCGGCCCCATTGAAGCCGCACAGCGATGGGACTGAGCTGGCCAACTACTCGTGTTTCCGCGGCCTCAAAACCGCGGCCCCATTGAAGCGCTGATTCATGACTTCGCGTTCCGTCACGATTTTCTCGTTTCCGCGGCCTCAAAACCGCGGCCCCATTGAAGCCCCTGAATTCTCGGCAGCCCTTCACCGTGCCAGACATTGTTTCCGCGGCCTCAAAACCGCGGCCCCATTGAAGCACCGACATCAACCGGCTGATTGCTGCCAGCCAGCTTGTTTCCGCGGCCTCAAAACCGCGGCCCCATTGAAGCTACCGGGCACAGTCCGAGCAGCATTTCGGTTCGCCGTTTCCGCGGCCTCAAAACCGCGGCCCCATTGAAGCCTGAGAGACGCCGACACAGGATTGATGATCGGCAAGTTTCCGCGGCCTCAAAACCGCGGCCCCATTGAAGCTGTGAGCGTCCGAGCTCTTTCGCCGCTCCGGACAGGTTTCCGCGGCCTCAAAACCGCGGCCCCATTGAAGCGTCTTGTGCCGATCTGCACCACGGTGCAAACTGGCTCGTTTCCGCGGCCTCAAAACCGCGGCCCCATTGAAGCGTGTTCGGTTAAGTCATTGCCAGATTCGAGACCTGGTTTCCGCGGCCTCAAAACCGCGGCCCCATTGAAGCCACGCTGAAGCCTTCTGGAACTCCATTGCCCGGCTCGTTTCCGCGGCCTCAAAACCGCGGCCCCATTGAAGCCTCAGTTGAGCCAGAATGCGGCTACACCTAACCAAAGTTTCCGCGGCCTCAAAACCGCGGCCCCATTGAAGCCTGTTGCTTCGTCAGCGTGGTCATACCTGGCTTCAGGTTTCCGCGGCCTCAAAACCGCGGCCCCATTGAAGCACCATTATCACGGACGAAACATGGACGACATTATCACGTTTCCGCGGCCTCAAAACCGCGGCCCCATTGAAGCATCGTGTACGCGGCTTCGTCTTCATGGACTACGGTTAGTTTCCGCGGCCTCAAAACCGCGGCCCCATTGAAGCGGCCAGCGTGCTTCGCACGCAGGCCCAACACGATCGGGTTTCCGCGGCCTCAAAACCGCGGCCCCATTGAAGCACGGACGAAACATGGAAGACATTATCACGGCGGGTAGTTTCCGCGGCCTCAAAACCGCGGCCCCATTGAAGCGATTATTGGGTCAGAATGGACGAGGAAGGTCCGAGTGTTTCCGCGGCCTCAAAACCGCGGCCCCATTGAAGCCCGCTCTTCGGCTGTCCTCCCGTTGATCGTGTACGGTTTCCGCGGCCTCAAAACCGCGGCCCCATTGAAGCCCAGTGTCGCTGATCCGGCTGCTGGCTGGGCAAATCGTTTCCGCGGCCTCAAAACCGCGGCCCCATTGAAGCTTCATGAACAGGTTTGACGGTTTGTTTGCCATTGTGGTTTCCGCGGCCTCAAAACCGCGGCCCCATTGAAGCCCTTAAACATGGGTTGATAGGAGGAAGGAACGGCGTTGTTTCCGCGGCCTCAAAACCGCGGCCCCATTGAAGCAGCAACTGTCCGCTCTTCGCGGAGCACTCGAAGCGGGATGTTTCCGCGGCCTCAAAACCGCGGCCCCATTGAAGCGGACCAGACGGTATCACGTCGTTGCTTGTGCTGGACGTTTCCGCGGCCTCAAAACCGCGGCCCCATTGAAGCACATTTGATGAGGTACGATAATGGCCCAGGTAGGATCGTTTCCGCGGCCTCAAAACCGCGGCCCCATTGAAGCTTAGTGCTTTACAGTCTTCTGATCATCCTCGGGTGAGTTTCCGCGGCCTCAAAACCGCGGCCCCATTGAAGCTCTTCTCACTCACTCACTCACTCACCAGCTCGACCCGTTTCCGCGGCCTCAAAACCGCGGCCCCATTGAAGCGTCCACCCTGATTTTGCGTCGACTTTGTTATCGGACTGTTTCCGCGGCCTCAAAACCGCGGCCCCATTGAAGCCGATAGGCGGGAAGGATTCCCGCAACAGGCCAGTCCGTTTCCGCGGCCTCAAAACCGCGGCCCCATTGAAGCGGCTCCCTTGCACGGTTTGTGCGGGCATCCATGCCCGGTTTCCGCGGCCTCAAAACCGCGGCCCCATTGAAGCGTGGAACATGACCACGATTGATTTTCGTATCACGGTGTTTCCGCGGCCTCAAAACCGCGGCCCCATTGAAGCCTGCATACGAACCATTTCCCAGAGCGATAGCCGAATAGTTTCCGCGGCCTCAAAACCGCGGCCCCATTGAAGCCTGACGACGGTGTGATTGACGATTCCGATTCGGCGTTTCCGCGGCCTCAAAACCGCGGCCCCATTGAAGCTTCGACTTCGAGACCGTTCCCGACGAAGAGAAGTGGGTTTCCGCGGCCTCAAAACCGCGGCCCCATTGAAGCAGACTTTGCGTATACTGCTGCACTCTTAATTCCCAGTTTCCGCGGCCTCAAAACCGCGGCCCCATTGAAGCTTTACTCTTTTGCGATTTTCTGGATTTTCGTACCCGTGTTTCCGCGGCCTCAAAACCGCGGCCCCATTGAAGCTCTCAAATCGCAAGTCTTAAGGATTGCAGCGACTCGTTTCCGCGGCCTCAAAACCGCGGCCCCATTGAAGCCCGTCAATCTGTTTATCGGACGTTCTTCTGTTTCGCGTTTCCGCGGCCTCAAAACCGCGGCCCCATTGAAGCGTTGCAGCGTATTGCGCCGGATTGCGCCGGATTGAGGGTTTCCGCGGCCTCAAAACCGCGGCCCCATTGAAGCATTAGTTGTGTCCGTCGGAAGCGGTGGTACTCGTCGGGTTTCCGCGGCCTCAAAACCGCGGCCCCATTGAAGCGTAACCATTTCACACAGCGATGGGACAGAGCTCGCCGTTTCCGCGGCCTCAAAACCGCGGCCCCATTGAAGCTAAAGCAGGGAAACCAGAGCATGGCCCCAGCGTCATGCGTTTCCGCGGCCTCAAAACCGCGGCCCCATTGAAGCGACCAACTGGCGACTGAAGGCCAGAACGCCCGTACCGCGTTTCCGCGGCCTCAAAACCGCGGCCCCATTGAAGCTGGCTCACTGAGCGGTCGAGATTGAGGCTCTGGCTGACGTTTCCGCGGCCTCAAAACCGCGGCCCCATTGAAGCCCAGTAGCGGACCAGTGTCCGGTACCCCGACCAGGACGTTTCCGCGGCCTCAAAACCGCGGCCCCATTGAAGCCTGAATCAAAGGCTGGAGTTTCTGAATCAGGACACGGTTTCCGCGGCCTCAAAACCGCGGCCCCATTGAAGCGCGGCGACGGATCGTCGAAGTCTCCCGAGGTGATCGCGTTTCCGCGGCCTCAAAACCGCGGCCCCATTGAAGCCCGCCCGGCGATGATTGTTCCCGGCCCAAAATTGCGGTTTCCGCGGCCTCAAAACCGCGGCCCCATTGAAGCGACCTTGAGCCGATCGGCTGGATCGAGTTCGACTGGGTTTCCGCGGCCTCAAAACCGCGGCCCCATTGAAGCTCGGCGGCGAGACGATCGCTGCCTCCGACGGGTAATGGCGTTTCCGCGGCCTCAAAACCGCGGCCCCATTGAAGCGTATTCGGATCGCTCCCGTTCCGTGAGCGATCTGAGTGTTTCCGCGGCCTCAAAACCGCGGCCCCATTGAAGCAGCGACTTCGTCTCGGTATCGATTCTCGCCTGCTTGTTTCCGCGGCCTCAAAACCGCGGCCCCATTGAAGCAGTTTCAACTTCAGTTTTAACTTCAGTTTCAGAAAAGAGTTTCCGCGGCCTCAAAACCGCGGCCCCATTGAAGCGGGTTTGCTGTCGAAGATGATCAGGGTAGGTTTCAGGTTTCCGCGGCCTCAAAACCGCGGCCCCATTGAAGCCAGGCGACGCTGCCCGTTATTGCTACCAAGACGCTTGTTTCCGCGGCCTCAAAACCGCGGCCCCATTGAAGCAATAATGCCGATCGCATTGAACGGGCCGCCGCCAAGTTTCCGCGGCCTCAAAACCGCGGCCCCATTGAAGCCTGCTCTGTTTCGGTGACTGTTGGTTCGATGGCGGATGTTTCCGCGGCCTCAAAACCGCGGCCCCATTGAAGCTGGAGAGGCTAAAGCCGAAGGTTGCGATTGCTGAGGTTTCCGCGGCCTCAAAACCGCGGCCCCATTGAAGCGATTGTGATTACGATGAGCGGTGGCGGATGCTGGATTGTTTCCGCGGCCTCAAAACCGCGGCCCCATTGAAGCGCCCCAAACATCTCGATAGCTGCCGACTGTGCCATGTTTCCGCGGCCTCAAAACCGCGGCCCCATTGAAGCAGGAACATTTCGTTCTCGGGCAGCATTACGCTCTAGTTTCCGCGGCCTCAAAACCGCGGCCCCATTGAAGCTCATATTGATGACGTTGCCGCGTTCGTCGGTATTCTCGTTTCCGCGGCCTCAAAACCGCGGCCCCATTGAAGCCGAACTTTTGCTGCACCGTCCAATGGTGGGTTGGTGATGTTTCCGCGGCCTCAAAACCGCGGCCCCATTGAAGCTACTCAGAACTATGCGTTGTACGTTCACGAAATTCCGGTTTCCGCGGCCTCAAAACCGCGGCCCCATTGAAGCTTACTATTGTCGGTCCTGGTGACCGCCACTAAGCCGGTTTCCGCGGCCTCAAAACCGCGGCCCCATTGAAGCGTCTCCCCAACTTGGGAAGAGCATTTTATATTTTGGCGTTTCCGCGGCCTCAAAACCGCGGCCCCATTGAAGCACGGTCAGAGCCATTCAGACGATCCAATGGCTGAAACGTTTCCGCGGCCTCAAAACCGCGGCCCCATTGAAGCGCAGTGGTCTGAGATATCGCCTGCTGATCCAGTAACGAGTTTCCGCGGCCTCAAAACCGCGGCCCCATTGAAGCAGCCTGGCGGCGATGGGCAATCCTCACGCGGACGTGTTTCCGCGGCCTCAAAACCGCGGCCCCATTGAAGCGACATCCGACGATTCGACGTCTGACACTTCTGATACGTGTTTCCGCGGCCTCAAAACCGCGGCCCCATTGAAGCACGCCCAACAGCAGTCACAGTGACCGTCCGCCCTGTGGTTTCCGCGGCCTCAAAACCGCGGCCCCATTGAAGCGTCACTTGGAATTGCATTGCTGAGTCCCTTGAGTCGTTGTTTCCGCGGCCTAAAAACCGCGGCCCCATTGAAGCTTGTCCGTCGAGGCGCAACCGACGTTGACTTTTCCGCGTTTCCGCGGCCTCAAAACCGCGGCCCCATTGAAGCACGGTCACAGAAGTCAACGCTCGCCGGCGAGCCATTCGACGTACTTCTTGTCACTGAATACTGCGACGCCCCTTTCCCAGACTCCTTTCTGGAGCCCGACATAAGAGAATCGCCTGTTCACACGACAGTCACCACCTCAGCTGGGGCACAAAATAAAGCGTTGCGGTCACTGCCAGGCATTCCAGAGCGTTGCCCTAACGGGGCAGACTTCCGACACAAGGCAGTGGAACTCAGGACTTGTCGGCAAGCAAATCTGAAAACGAAAACGGCCCGGAAAACCGGGCCGTTTTCGTTACCTGATAAGGAGTTTTCACACTTGTGAAAACTCCTGAAAAAGTGAGAGCGCAGGGATTCGAACCCTGGACCTACGGATTAAAAGTCCGTTGCTCTACCAACTGAGCTACGCTCTCAAAGTATTACACCACTTCATGTTACAGTGAAAATCCACCCGCCACATGAGCCGTGTATCCATAACCGATCGCTGCCAGACAGGCACTCACTGGACAGTTTGAGAATCGATCAGTTCGTCCTTGAGGGGCGAAGATTAGAATGAAGTATTGCTGTCATCAACCCTGCGGACTTCGAAGCGGAAACTGGCTGAATTGCGTTCAGCCGTTTCAACGATCAGTTTACGAGAGCTTTCCAATAGTTGTTCCTGTCGTCTCCGTGCATGACGGCTTGAACATCCCGCCATGCGGTTCGCTCAACGGACTTTCCAGCGTGCCTCAATCCGCCTCAAACAACGGTCGATCGGGTTCCTGCACGCTCCTTCGACCTGACAGCGGTCGATCAGGCGTTCACGCGGCAACTGCGACCTCGATTGGTCGATCATGAGGCTGCTGGTACGATAATCGGCCAGCAATTTCAGGCATTGAGTGACCGGCAACGAGCAGAACTCTGTTTTGGCGCAAAGCAGCGAAGACATAAAGAACTACATGGCGACGCTATCACTTTGCGAAGCTCGTACTCGCCTGCTGGCTTTTCTGACAAGAAGCATCTTCCGACGACGGAGCACTCGGACTGATCACGGAAGAGGTGATTCCTTTCCGTGTCATACCGTTTCTTCCATGGCTTAGTCCCATCACGGCAAAGCAGTGCGAGCTCATCCATGCAATTCTTCAAAGCACTTGTGACTGGATTCGCCCTCTGGCTCTCTGGGGAATGTCAGCTCGCCAGCGCGGCCGAGCCGGTTGACTTTGCGAAGCAGATCAAACCGATCCTTCAGAAGTATTGCGTCAGTTGTCACGGGGGCGAGACGGTTGAGTCTGGTTTTCGCGCAGACTTCGGCAGTCTGATGCTGGAAGGCGGTGATCGAGGAACGGTAATCGTTCCGGGCAATGCGAAAAAAAGTTCGCTTTATCAGGTGCTGGTCGGCGAGGGCGACGTCGCGCAGATGCCGTTCGAATTGCCAAAGTTATCGGACCAGCAGATCTCGCTGGTGAAAGACTGGATCGACCAGGGAGCAAAAGCCGCCGCCGATGACAAACCATCGACCGATGGGCGACCGACCAGCAATCACTGGGCGTTTCAGACAATCCGCCGCCCGACTCTACCCGAGGTGAAGAATGCCAGCTGGCTGCTGAACGAAGTCGACGCGTTTGTGCTGGCGAGGCTCGAATCTGAAGGACTGCGACCTTCACCCGAAGCATCCCGATCGACACTCATCCGCAGGCTGTATCTCGACCTGCTGGGAATCCTGCCGACTCCGGAAGAAAGTCGAAACTTCGTGAACGACGATCAGCCGTTCGCCTACGAACGACTTGTCGATCGACTGCTCGTTTCGCCTCGGTACGGCGAGCGTTGGGGGCGGCACTGGCTGGACATCGCGCGTTACGCCGATTCCAACGGCTTCACGATCGACGGTGCGAGGTCCATCTGGCCGTACCGCGACTGGGTGATCAACGCGACGAATGGAGACATGCCCTTCGACCAGTTTGTTATCGAGCAACTCGCTGGCGACCTCCTGCCGAAACCAACCACCGATCAAATTGTGGCGACCGGTTTTCATCGCAACACACTGATCAACCAGGAAGGCGGTACGGACCAGGAACAGTTTCGAGTCGAAGCTGTCGTCGATCGGGTCAACACAACCGGTGCGGCGTTTCTCGGCCTGACAGTCGGGTGTGCTCAGTGCCACGTCCATAAGTATGACCCGATCACTCAGCGGGACTTCTACAGACTGTTTGCGATTTTCAACAACTGCGACGAGCCCAACATTCCCCTGCCTTCCGAAACTCAAGCCGCCGCCCAGGCTCGGGTGAAAGCTGGCCTGGCGGAAGTTGCAAAGCAACTGAAAGAGCATGACGCGCAACGAGCCAACGGGCAGCCAGACTGGGAGACAAAGCAGGCTGCGATTCCGGTTTCGGCCTGGAAATTCCTGAAACCCATTGAGGCCGTCTCGAAGGCCGGCGCGACGCTGAACAACGTTGACGAGCACACGCTGCTGGTCGGCGGCAACGGCAATATCCCGGCTACGGACGTCTACACTGTCACGACAGAATTGCCTGCCGGGCGAGTCACTGCTTTTCGACTCGAAACTCTGACCGGTCCGTTGCTCCCCAAAACCGGCCCGGGCTGGGCCGACAACGGCAACTTCGTACTGAACGAGTTCCAGGCGACGAGCCAACCGCTCGATTCCCAAACCAATGCGTCGATGACGAAGCTGGTGTTTGCAACGGCGGCGACCGACTGGCAACAGGAAGGATACCCTGCCGAGCACGCCATCGACGGAAACATGACAACCGGATGGGCCATTAACGGCACGAAGAAAAGTTCGGCCAACGTCAACCGCGAAGCCATCTTTGTCCTGAAAGAGCCGCTCAAGACCGATGCTCCGCTGAAGATTACTTTCACACTGCATCAAAAGCACAACGCTCCGAAATATCTGATTGGAACGTTCCGACTTTCGGCGACTGATGCCGCACCGGAACAAATCATCGTGCCACCATCGATCCACAACATTCTGCAAGTCGCCGCCGACAAACGTGACGACGGGCAAAAAGAGTTGCTCGCAGCGGCGTACGGTCGGAGCGATGTCAGCCGGAAACCGCTGGAAGCAGAACAGGCCAGACTCAAGAGTGAGGAAAACGCTCTCAAAGCCGCTATTCCAACGACAATGGTTCTGCGGGAGCGAGCGAAGAATCCTCGCACCACTCACATCCATATTCGCGGAAACTTCCTGGAGAAAGGGGCTGTGGTTCAGCCGGACGTTCCTTCGATTCTTCCACCACTTGAGTCTGCGGAAACACCCGTCAACCGCCTCGAATTTGCCCGGTGGCTGTTCACGCCCGAGCATCCGCTGACGTCACGAGTCACGGTGAACCGAATCTGGCAAAGGCTGTTTGGAATCGGTCTGGTTGCCACTGAAGATGATTTCGGGACACAAGGCGCCCTGCCGTCGCACCCGCAATTACTTGACTGGATCTCCAGTGAGTTTATGCGGATCGGCTGGAGCCAGAAGCGACTGATCCGCCTGATTGTGACTTCGGCGACGTATCGGCAGTCGTCGCGCGTCACACCAGAGTTGCTGGCACGCGACCCGCGTAACCGATTACTGGCTCGGCAAAGCCGAGTTCGTCTGGAAGCCGAAGGAGTTCGCGACGTCGCTCTGTCAGCGAGCGGCCTGCTGTCTCAGAAGATGCTCGGACCGGGCGTTTACCCGCCACAGCCTCAGGGCATTTATGTGGTGACTCAAGTGTCGAAGCAGTGGCCCGAGAGTAAGGGCGATGATCGTTATCGCCGCGGTCTTTACACTTACTTCTGGCGGTCGAGTCCGTATCCGATGTTGCCGACCTTCGACGCTCCCGACGCCAACGGAACATGCACTCGCCGCAACCGATCGAACACTCCATTACAGGCGCTCACGCTGGCCAACGACGGCGCTTTCATGGAATTCGCAAAGGCGCTTTCCGATCGAATTCTGAACGAGTCGTCGGACTACGATGAGGCGAAAATCAGGTTTGCGTTTGACGCCGTCCTCGCGCGGCAGCCCAGCGACTTCGAGAAAGAGCGACTGCTGGCCTTCGTCGCTGCCCAACGAGAACATTTTGAATCAAACGCCGAAGCCGCTAAAGCTGCCGCATCAACAAGCCGTCCAGAATCAGCCGACGAAGCCGCATCCGCTACATGGACGGCGTTTGCGCGAGTCGTGTTGAACCTTGACGAATTCATCACTCGCGAATGAGACCACGATGAAAATAGTAAGTATCGACGTGATTCCTCTGACCGGAGCGACCGTCGACGGTGGCTGGCCCCAGGGTCACGAGCCTCAGGAAAATCTGCACACGCTCATCGAGATTCACACGGAGGATGGAATTTCGGGAGTCGGCAGTTGCTTCACATCGGGCAAGCTAGTTCAAGGTGCCGTTGATCTGCTGTGGCCACTGCTGAAAAACCAGTCGGCTGTCGAACCCGAACGCGTCAGTGAGACCTTGCGACAGGCATCATTCTGGCAGGGCCGCGGCGGATCAGTTGAGCACGCGATTTCGGGAATCGACATTGCCCTGTGGGATATCATGGGCAAGGCCTGCGGACAGCCGGTGTCGAGACTGCTCGGCGGAAATTATCGCAACCGGATCCGGCCGTACGGATCGATGCTGTTTGACGAACCGGACGCGCTGCGGGCGTCGCTCGAAGCAACCGTCAGCCGAGGCTTCAAATCGATCAAACTCGGCTGGCGACCGTTCGGTCGGCGAGATCGAAAGTTCGACGAACTGCTGGTCCGCACGGCGCGAGAAACTGTCGGCGAGAAAGTCGAATTGATGGTCGACGCCGGAGGCAGCGAGCAGTTCTGGCCGCACGGTTTGAACTGGGCGAGGGAAACGGCGCGAATGCTGGCGGATTATGACATCGTCTGGTTCGAAGAACCGCTGCCTCCGGACGATCTTGAAGGACATATCGAGCTGACTCGACAGTCGCCGGTGCCCATCGCAGGAGGCGAAGTCCTGACTCGAAGACAGTCTTTTCAACCGTGGCTGGAGCGGCGGGCTGTCGATATTATCCAGCCGGACGTGACCAAAAACGGCGGGTTAAGCGAGTCTCGAAAGATCGCGTGGCTCGCCTTTGACCACAACGTTCAGATGGTTTCGCACGGATGGAATACGGCGATTGGTCTGGCCGCCGATCTACAACTGGCTGCGGCCATGCCGGTTGCCCGATATGTCGAGTACCTGACGCCGTGTGCGTATCTTGAAGAGCTGACGGTTGAACCGTTTGTGATCGACGACGACGGTTGCCTTGAGATTCCCGATCGTCCGGGTCTGGGTATCGAACTCGACCGCGACCGATTGAAACAATTTATCCGCTGAAGCCCTCCGCAGAATTAACTGACGCCCCGATGGGACATGGAACTCGCTCGAATGGAACTGCTGAGAGGTTTTGATTCACTGGACTCGTTCCGCGGCGGATTTCTGTCGATCGGGAACTTCGACGGCGTACACCGCGGGCATCAGCAGATGTTCGCCTGCCTGGTTCGCCACGCCAAAGAGCACAGTGTTCCGTCGTGCGTGTTCACGTTCGAGCCACACCCGATTCAGCTCCTGCGACCGGAACAGTGCCCACCCGCACTGACATCGCTTGAGCAGAAAGCCGAATTGATCGCGGCCTGCGGCGTCGATTGCATGGTCGTTTACCCGACGGATCTTCGACTGCTGAACCTGTCGGCGGAAGACTTTTTTCAGGCGGTGGTGCTGGGCGAATTCGATGCGACCGGCATGGTCGAAGGTCCGAATTTCTACTTTGGTCGTAACCGATCGGGCACCGTCGAACACCTGGCTGACTTCTGCAAAGCGGCATCGATCGAACTGGATACGGTCCCGCCGGTCTTCGTCGGGACACAAATGGTTTCTTCCAGCGTGATTCGTGGCCTGCTGATCGAGGGCGAAGTTGAAGAAGCCAGCGATCTGCTCGGACATCGTTACCGGGTTGCCGGGCAGGTGATGAAGGGAGCGGAACGGGGCCGAACCATTGGCTTTCCAACCGCCAACCTCGGACAGATTGTCACCGTATTGCCACTTGACGGAGTGTACGCGGGAGTGGCCATTCACAACGGCAGGAGCTGGCCAGCCGCGATCAATCTTGGCCCGAACCCGACGTTCGGCGAGCGACGACGAAAGCTCGAAGTTCACCTGATCGGCTTCGAAGGCGACCTCTACGACCAGCCGCTGGAAGTCGAGTTTGTCTCGCGACTTCGAGACACGTTGGAGTTCCCTGATGTTGCTGCCCTGACGACGCAGCTCGAACAGGACATTCAACAAGCCGTGGCGGTCGTCACCCGAAACTCAAATCGTTAGTCTTTCGCCGCCCGAGAGTGACTCGGAACAAGATTACGGACTGGTCGGGATCGACCGCTCTATTCGCCTGATCGTCTGAAAGATTGCGATGTCCATCGACTGGTCGCCTCTGATTGAGATTGTGAATTCACACGAACGCTTTGTGCTTTCCAGCCATGTTCGACCGGACGCCGACGCCATCGGTTCAGAACTCGGATTGGCCTGCGCGCTGGAATCGCTGGGCAAGAACGTTCGCATCGTCAACCCGTCGGAAGGCTCTGCGAACATCGCCTTCCTGGATCCAGATAGAAAGGCGAGGAAGCTGGGCGACGGCATTTCTGCGGACGAAGCCCGCGACACCGACGTCCACATCGTCGTCGACACAAGCGCCTGGGTTCAGCTTCAGGATGTCGGCTCGGTCCTGAAAACGACTAAAGCCAAACAGACGGTCGTGATCGATCATCACGTCAGCTCGGATAATCTGGGAGGGTTGGAATTCAAAGAGACAACCGCTGCGGCAACAGGCGAGCTGATCTATGAACTCGCTCAGGCTCTGGGGGCGACGCTGGATGAGCGAGCTGCCAATGCGCTCTATTGTGCCATCGCGACGGACACCGGCTGGTTCCGATTTCCGTCAACAACCAGCCGAACAATGAGGATTGCTGGCGAGTTAATTGACCTGGGCGCGAAACCGCATGTACTTTATCAGCTGCTTTACGAGCAGCACTCGGCCGCTCGCATGCAACTTTTCGGAAGAGTCCTCAGTCGGATGACCATCGAAACAGACGGGTGTCTTGCCTATCTGACGGTCACTCAACAGGACTTCAGAGAAACGGGAGCCGCTCCGGCGGACACCGAAGAGCTGGTGAATCAGTGTTTGCGGATTGCTGGAGTCAAGGCAGCGTTCATCGCCATCGAGCAACCCAATCAAACAATCAAAGTGAGTTTTCGAAGTCGATTAGACACGAACGTGGCAGCCGTCGCCGAGCAGTTCGGGGGTGGAGGTCACAAACAAGCCGCTGGAGCCGTCCTGCCCGCACCTCTGGCAGACGCTCTGGCAAAAGTCCTCCCACTCATGCGGCAGGTGGTTACTCCCGATTAACGCCTGAAGCAACCAGCCAGAACAGACGTCCTGAAACGGGCGTCTGTTCAACGATCAACCTTGTAGATATCTGACAGTAAGTTTGAAACATCTTCGTTCGGTGCCGCGCTGACACTTGTCGCGTTGTCACCGTTCCTGTTTGTCTTCCGGTGCCGAATTCCCGTCACCACTCACCGAGGTATCGGCATGAGCGAAAATCAAAACGCCACTCCTGACGCTGATGACACTCCGCCAGCAGAAAGCGCCAGCGAAACCTGTTGCGGCACTTCACCCTCGGATGAATCAGATTGCTCAGGGAAACCTCGCCGGAACTTCGTTGTTGAATTCGCAGCGGCCGCTGTAGGTGCTCTGGTCGGAATTGTCCCGGCGGCGATTGGGGGTCTCTTCTTTCTGGACCCGCTGGTTCGCAAAGGCGACAAGCAGGCCGACCCTGCCGGCAACAGCGAAGACACCGGCGGAGTGGTCAAGGACGCTCAGGGGTTCATCCGACTGACTCTCGGAATCGACGCACTGCCCGAAGACGGAACGCCAGTCCGTTACACGGTTCGCGATGACATCGTCAACGTCTGGAACAAGTTTCCCAACCAGCCAATCGGTTCTGTGTGGCTGCGAAAAATTCAGGACCAGGTACTTGCTTTCAACACAGTCTGCCCGCATCTCGGCTGTGCAGTCGACCACCGCCCCAGCGAAGGCGATTTCTACTGTCCCTGCCATACCAGTGCGTTTGATCTTGATGGCAAGCCGCTCAATGTAATTCCGCCACGAGCGATGGACACTCTCGAAGCAGAAGTCCGCGACGGTGGCCGAATCTGGTTGAAGTATCAGGAATTCCGTGGAGCTACCAGCGAAAAGGTGCCTGTATGATCCGCTCACTCCTCGCGTGGCTCGACAATCGAACTGGGTGTAACGGCCTGATCCACGAAGCGCTTTATGAAAAAGTGCCCGGCGGAGCCCGCTGGCGATACGTCTGGGGCAGCACGCTGGTCTTTACGTTCGTCCTGCAGATGATCACCGGAATCTTTCTCTGGACAGCGTACAGCCCCAGCGCTCAGACCGCCTGGGAAAGTGTGTATTACATTCAGGAAGTGATGTTCCTTGGCAAGATCGTCCGAGGAATGCACCACTTTGCCGCTCAGGCAATGGTCGTTCTGCTGGCCATTCACCTGATCCAGGTGATTATCGACGGAGCCTATAAAGCGCCGCGGGAGATCAATTTCTGGCTCGGTCTGGTCCTGATGAAAATTATTCTGGGACTCAGCCTGACGGGCTATCTGTTGCCGTGGGATCAGAAGGGCTATTACGCGACACAGGTCTCGACAAAAATTATGGGCGCAACACCGGTTGTCGGTGCGCAGCTTCAGGAAGTCGTCCAGGGCGGAGCACAGTACAACCACCACACACTGACTCGATTCTTCGCCATGCACGCGGGAATTCTACCAGGCCTGCTGATCGGCTTCCTTGCTCTGCATCTGTACGTCTTCAGACGTCACGGTCTGACGGTTCATCAACCGAAGAAAAAGCCAGACACCACGTTCTGGCCTGATCAGGTTCTTAAGGACGGTGTCGCATGTCTGGGCGTTCTGGCAGTTGTGCTGCTCTTTGCAATTTTCAAAGGAGCGGAACTCAGCCCACCTGCTGACGCCGCCAAGGCGTACGCAGCCGCACGACCGGAATGGTATTTCCTCTTTCTGTTCAGATTCCTCAAGTTCGAAGCGGTCGAACATCTGGGACTCGCCTTCGGAGCGATCTACGTGCCCGGTGCGCTGATGGGCATTCTTTTCATGATGCCTCTGACGGCGAAAATGAAAGCTGGCCATCGATTCAATGTGGCGTTTACCTGGCTGGTCACGTTCGGCATCGTCGTGCTGACAACGATGGCGTTTTATGAAGACGCCAACAACGAGGATCACCAGGCAGCCATCGCCGAAGCCGAACGCGACGCACACCGCATCAAAGAACTGGCAAGCCGGCCATCAATGATTCCGGTCGAAGGTGCGGTCTCACTGCTCCGCGAGGACCCGTTCACTCAAGGACCGGTTCTCTTCGCCAAGTACTGCGCAAGTTGCCACCGCTACAACGGCCACAATGGTCGAGGTGTGGTTCTGAAACAAACGGACAAGGACACGAAAAAAGTATCCACTGTAATTCCCGAGGCTACAGACCTGGCAAACTTCGGCAGCCGAGACTGGATGAAGGCGATCATCACGGACTACGGCAATCACTTCTCGCCATTGAAAGATGCTCAATGGTATCCCGGAGCGGATGACGCCGAGTTCAATCTTGACGATTCAGAAATGGCGAGTGCTTCTGAAGAATACGCCGAAGCCTTCACCTCTCCTGAAAACGCCAACGACCTGAACGCTCTGGTTGAAGCTCTGGTGGCCATGCGAGGCTGGAAGGGCGACGAGGAAACCATTGATGCAAAACTGGTTGCACGAGGTCAGCAGATTCTTGATGGCGAACCACTCGCTGACGGAACTGAAATCTCATCCTGTACCGATTGTCATGACACGATCGGTTCTGACTTCGAAATCACGGGCGAGGGATACGGGTATCCTGACCTCGCCGAATACGGCTCCGCAAAATGGCTGAAAGCATTCATCAGTGATCCGGGTTCTGACCAGTTCTACGGAGCGAAGAACCACATGCCGGCTTATGCAGACAAGATGAACTCCACGGATCTCGATCTTCTCGTTCGATGGATGACGGGCAACTATCACGAGACTCATGTTGAAGATTACCCATCACGAATTCCCGAAGTCTTCGGCGCAGGTGCACAGCCAGCGGCACCGTCCGCTGACGAGTAGAGGTTAGAATCTGCAGGGTGGTCACCTCCCGCCAGTTTCTCTGGTGAGCAGTGTTCGCCCTGCGTGCTTACCGGTCAAAGAATGCTCGAACCTGCAGAACCCGCGCCGCAACAACTGAAACGTGTCGTCGGATTGCCCGGCGCAGTGACGCTGGGGCTTGGGTCAATTCTGGGCACCGGCGTTTTTGTGAGCCTGTTGTTCGCCGTGAATCTGGCTGGCGAGTGGGCAGTTCTGTCCGTAACGATTGCTGCCGGACTCGCTGTCTGCAACGGACTGAGTAGTGCTCAACTTGCGGCCAGTCACCCGGTCAGCGGCGGAGCGTACGAGTATGGTTACCGATTTCTGACGCCGGTCCTGGGTTTTAACGCCGGGTGGATGTTTCTGATCGCCAAAGGCGCCAGTGCTGCAACGGCGGCATTGGCTTTTGCAGAAGGCATTCAACACCTGACACCAGCGGCAAAGAACATCGACGTTCGATTTCTCGCGGCTGCAATCATTGCTGCTGTGACCGCTCTGGTTCTGTCAGGTGTTCGGCGTTCGGTCCGCGTTAATGGCCTTATCGTCGGTCTCGTCCTGCTGGCTCTTGGCACATTTTCGTTCTGCGCCTTATCCAACCCGGTAACGATTCTGGAACTTAGCTCCGTGTCGTTTTCCTGGCGAAATGTCTTTCACGCGGCAGCACTTTCTTTCGTGGCTTACACCGGCTACGGACGGGTAGCGACGATGGGGGAAGAGATTCGCGAACCGGCTCGCAACATTCCTCGAGCAGTCATTGCCACACTCGCGACCACGTTCGTTGTTTACCTGATCGTAACAGTGGCGATCGTCGCTCTGGTCGCGCCGATTCCGAACATGCAGGTTGACGGTGTTGGGAATTCGCTCGACCAACTGCTGGAGAATGGGCAAGCCGGTCCCGTTGCTGCGTCAATAGTTCGAGGCGGCGCCATGCTTGCCATGCTCGGCGTATTGCTGAACCTGGTTCTGGGGCTTTCCCGAGTGGCCCTCGCGATGGCACGACGCCGTGATCTGCCTTCGAGCTTTGCGTCGCTGAGTGCTGATGGCGACTCGCCTCATCGTGCGGTTCTGCTGGTGGCTGTCATGATCTCGCTGCTCACCTTGAGTGGTGACGTGTTTCGAACGTGGTCGATGAGCGCCTTTGCCGTTTTGATCTACTACGCAACAGCGAACCTGTGCGCACTGCGGCAACCTGCAGAAGAGCGACGGTATCCTCGCCTGGTCTCAGTCGCTGGACTTTGCGGGTGTCTTGGCCTGGCACCGTTTATCGATCTAAAAACGATCTTCGGATGTGTGGTCCTGATGATCGTTGGGCTACTGATCAAGCTTGTCGCCAACTTCAGACAACGAAAACGCCCCGCAGCCTGAAGTCAGGGCGGGGCGAGATGAGTTGGTGTGTCGAGACGCACCCTGCGGGACAGGACCCGCCGAATCAAAATTCGACCGGCAGCGTCCCATCACTACGTTTGCCGAGGCTTTCGAAGAGTTCTTTCTCAATGTTCTCGCTGAGAAATCGAACCGATCCGTCACCGAGTGCAAACTGAGCCCCCCCCGTGTGCCAGCTTCCGAATCCTCCGACAATATTGGGATCCGCCAAGTCCTCAGGAGAGTTTCCGCGAGGTTGCCCATTAAAACCAGGTTTCGACGGCAATTGATTTGGTTTACTTCCCGTGTTCTTCAGCGACGTTCTGGTCCCGGACAACCAGTTCAGATCGCTCTTCGTCCTGAACTTCTCACCGAAAAACAACGTGTTTGTGCTTCCGTCTTTGATGTCGCGGTATCGGATCCGGCTGTTCAGAAAGAAGACGCCTTCGTTGTCTTCTGCAATCTGAGTTTCTGATCCCCCCTGGCAACCCGCAAAACTTACCGAGTCCTCGTTACCCGGATCGCTTGGGCAGAAGTATGCGCTCATCCTGCTGTTGTTGATCTGTTCTTCCTGATCGTAAGCGCCTTTTGAAAAGTCAATAACCTCGAAGAGTGCCGACTGATCCATGTATGGTAGAAGCTGGACCGTCCAGCCCATGTGATAGCCCTCTGCAGTGGACGAAATCGGCCCATCCGGATTGACGCAGCCTGGCGGCAAGACGCCGTGGGCCATTTCGTAATTCAGAGTCGCCAGGGCGATCTGAGCAAGATTATTTTTGCACTGCGATCGGCGAGCGGCTTCGCGAGCCTGTTGGACAGCCGGAAGCAGCAGAGCGATCAGAATCGCGATGATCGCGATGACGACCAGCAGCTCGATCAATGTAAAGCCACGGCGGGTTGCGTCACTTCGTTGAGGTAACGGTTTTGAAATTCGCTTCATGGGAAAACTCCTGTCAATTTAGTCGGCCGCAATGAAAGCTGCCGTGTTTGTTTCTGATGAATTCGGGACATCGTCAGGCAGAGCCCGACCTACAGGGAGATCGTGACAGCTCGCGAGACAGTTGCTCGTTGTGCGTCGTTCGGTGGGTAGTTGATAGTGATCGCAACTCGCCGCTCGTTTGTCTTGCCCTCGACCGGTTCGACAGAAATTTTTGCGAGTGCATCCGAATTCTGACCGAGCGACGAGGCTGTCATCGTCCATTCTTCGCCGGTGTATTCGGCGTTTGATTTCAATTCGGTTGAGGCGCGGGCCACTGCCGACTGAAACAGCCATTCAGACTGAATCCGCAGTTCATTGCTTTTCACCATGCTGCGTTGCAGCAGCGTCACTCGAAGCATCGCAGCCCCAGTCAGAGTGAGCATGGCCAGGCTAACCATGAAGATCACCAGAACTGTGCCCTGGCGGTTGTGATGGTGAATTCTGGCAGTTGGCGAACACTGAATCTTCGTCATGGCTGCTCCTCCGTCGTTGCGGCTGACGCGAGAAAACGATGGTCGAGACCAGCCGTTGCCACCGCGACCTTCGGAGGCAGTCCCCCGCCATTTGCAGTCAGCATCGGAGAAATTTCAATCGACGCCACCGAAGCTGCTCCGGCTGCTCCGGCTGCCCCGACGGTGAGTGAAAGCTGAGCGACGCTTTCTGGAAACACAAACTGCTCTCCGGGCAGGCGGGCGATGGCTGTAGTGTCGGCGGCGTCCGTCAATTCCAGGCTTTGAGTGATTCGCCGGATCTTCTCGCCATCAGCCAGCCAGGTCACCGGCCCCTCGGCGGTGACAAGGTCAAGCCGATTGCTGTTACCCGTCTGTTTAATCGTGAGGGCCGAGTGAACGTCCTCGCGAAAATCCTGAGTCAGCCTCAGCCAGGACGACGTCTGAAACGCTCGCTCGACCATGCGGGATTCCTGGCGAAACATCTGGAACAAGGATGTCGACGCAATCGTCATCAGGACGCTCATCACGGTCATTGTGACGACAACCTGAACCAGCCAGCTGCCTCGTCGCGAATGTCGACGTCGATTCAGGAACAGGCACGAAGAACGTTCAGCGGGGCGGCGACGTTTCATTGAATCCCCCCTTCCGACTCAAGCGGGAACCACGCTGTCAGCCGCTTTGGTTCGACAGACATCCCGGCGTCATTCACCCAGGCAATCGAAAGCGTGACCCGTTGAAGTCGATCCTTGTCGGGTTCAAGTGTTGCTGTCAGTTTTGCCTCAGGAATCATCGTTCGAGTCGACTCGGACAGAGTCAGTAATTGCAGTTTGTCTTTCGTAATCTGCGAAGGGAGCAGGGCCGCCAGCTGTTCCATTTGCGTCGAGAGTTCTTCCATCGCAAACTGATGCCGATCGCTGGTCCGTTTGGATTCGCGAATCCAGCGGAACATAGGACCGACGCTGCTCAGAAAGATCCCCAGCAAAACGGCGCCGACGACGACTTCTACCATGAAGGCACCGGAACGATGATTCGACAGCCGCGAATTCGCAGGCCGATTCACGTTTCGATTGTTTGATGAATGACGCACAACAAGCCTCGTTGATCAGGAAAGGTCGTTCACAAGCTTCACGACAGGCATAAACATGGCGATGCAGACCCAGCCAACGAACAGCCCTACCGCAATAATGGGAACCGGTCGAAAGAGTTGCACCAGCGTGTCGACACGAAAGATGAAACGCTTTTCGCGAACGTCAGCGATTTCTCGAAGAGCCCACGGCAGGTTGCCGACTCGTTGCGCTGCTTCGATCAACGCCAGGTCGCGCCGCGACAGGAAGCCTTGTTTCAACAGTGCTTTCCAGCAGTCGCCGCCGGATTCTGTGTCGACGTAAACCTCTGCAATTGATTCGGCGACGGTCGGTCGATGATACGAATTGGCAATCGCCAGTAGACTGTCGGGGAGTGTTTTTCCCTTCTCGATCATCCGAGCCAGGTGCCGCATGATCGGCGACGAGTCATACCGAGTATAAAACTTTCGGAACAATCGTGTGCGAACATTCCGCCAGCCCGAATGATCAAACCGAAGCAACCCCAACACGCCAATAAATGAGACGCCCATCAGCGGAACATACAGATAGAAATAGCGAACGACATGGTCGCTGAAAGACAGAAAACCTTCAGTGATCCCCGGCATTTCAGCGCCGAAGCCTTCGAAGATATATTTCATTTTCGGCACGATGAAGTATGTCATGAAAGCAATTGGCCCGATGATGACCCACGGGTAGCAGGCCAGGTAAATCAGAAGGCTGCCGACGGCCCCTGTCCGGAACCTTTCTTTCATCCAGTTGAGCTGCGTCGTCGCGCACTCGTTCAGAACCTCGCTGAGTGTGCCTGTCTCGTCACCAATTTTGATCGAGGCGATTACCCAGCAGGGTAGCAGGCCTGGAACGCGTTCCAGGGCCACGCCAAGTGGTCGGCCGGCTTTCAGGTAAACAGCCAGTTGCCGGAGACGTGCAGCGTAAGAGCCGGACCATGTCGCAGCATGGTCGTCGACTTCCTGAGCAAGGTCGTGGTTGTTGCGAACGCTCAGCGCCAGCAGCCAGAGAAACTGCCCCTCGCGCCCTCGGCGTCGCTGCCAGAGCAACAGCGGAATCAGCCCAAAGAAGAAGGCCGATACGAGAAACAGTCCAAAGCTCATCAACATCGCGAAAGCAGAAACGAGAATGGCAACGGTCCACCAGAGTGTGATGCCAAAGCTCTCGGACACCGGCCGTGGCACGTTGGGCACGGAATAGTCGTCATCATCGGTCACGGTGCGGAGACTGGTTCGAATCCTGAAGAGAGGACGCGTAGCAAGGCTGAGAGCAATTCCAAACACGGTATAAAAAGCGAAGATGACGCGATGGTCACCGTCAGTGGCGACAGTCATCACTAGCCCGACCAGCGTGCAGCAGATGGCAATCCCAACATTAATAACGATGAGGGGCGTCACCTTCCGCGCGAGAAAGCGAGTGTTGTGCGGAGTGCGTTGTTCCGGAATTAGCGTGGCGCGCCACCAGCAGAACCCGGATACCAGAACTGGTACCAGAATAATTGCGGCGAGAAAAAGAAGTTCTTCGAATTGCACGGGATTGACCTGGTCCAGGGCTATGACGGGCTGCCAGATTGCAGCTCAGTTTTCCGTAAGGATTAACGATAATTCACGCAGTGACGCAGGCTGGTTCCTGAGCCAGCAATTCCTCAAAGCCAGGTCTCGACCCAGCCTGCTTTTTCTTCAACTCAAATCGTTCAGCAGTTTGATCAGCGGCATAAACAGCGCAAGCACCGTAATGCCGATCATTCCTCCGGCAATGATGACAGTGGCAGGTGTGACCATACCGGCAATGCTTCGGCCCGTGATCTCACTCTGAAGAACAAACACCTCGCTGGAGACTCGCAGCGACTCGACAAGACTCGAATCGTCGTTTCCCCAGCCAGGAACTCTCAGTAACTCGTCAGGAATTCCTCGAACAACGCCTCTCAGATCGGTGAATGAATCTCCGGCTTCGATCAGCTTTGCGGCGAGCCGGGCTCCTTCGGAAAGGTTGGGATCGCGAACGGCGCCGCCAACCAGCTTGAGCGCCGCGGGCAGCGGCATTCGTGCCTCGATCATCAGTGCCAGTAGCTGAGAGAACTCAGCCAGCGCCGACTGCTTGAAAACTCGACCGATCAGCGGAATCTGGTACACGAGTCTGCGAACACCGGCGGCCCCGAAAATCAATTTCGACAGGAACCACAACGCGAGAGCCGAACTCCAGAAAATGAGCAGGGTCATTGGCCAGTAAAGAATCATGGTCTCGACGACAGAACTCAGGGCAAGGATCATCTCGGTAATCTTTGGAAGCTCTGTTCCGAAGCCTTCAAAGACTTCACGAAAATCCGGGATCACCAGATGGCACAGAAATGTGCAGACAGCCAGGCCGGCAACGAGAAGAATCACGGGGTAAATCATGCTGATCAGTAGTTTGATCCGAATGCCCGCTCGCAGACGGCTGAACTCGATGAAATGCTGAATGCACTCGGGCAGGCGTCCGCTTTTTGTGCCCGCCTCAAAAACTGCCGACAGCCATTCCGGAAGATCGCTGGATTCTGACTGAAGCACATGTTCCAGAGTCTGGCCTCGATCGAGTCCTGCACTCAGTCGATCGAAAACTTTCCGCAACCGCCTGGACGGAACTTCTTCACTGAGCGTTCTCAATCCGGCCGCCAGAGGAAGTCCTGCGGAAACAAGATGCCCGATCTGGCCGACGACTTCGACATGCTCGTCCGTCGTCATCCAGACAGAATCGCCTGACCGTTGCGATTGAGCATTGCCTTCAGTCGACACAGTCAGCTCAACCGATTCCGCAACAATGCCCTGTTCGGCAAGCAGATTTCGAGCGGCCTCTTCGCTGCCAGCTTCGATGTAGCCCAGCCGAAGTTCGCCGTTCTCGTCAGAACTTGTGTACTGATATTGAGGCATGCTGCTTTGTCAGAATCAGGCAGAGGAATTGATGTTCGAACGCTGGTCGTAACTCAACGAAAACCAAACTGGAATCTATCTGAGAACCGGATCGCCGAGCCTGTCGTACAGTTCTCGGATCGGTGCGAAAAGGATCACTCCATAAAGCAGAGTCACGCTGCCGGCAACAAACACCGTCAACACAACCGGCAGCACGACTCGCAGCAACTCCGCGCGTCGTGAAGCTCGCTTTTCGTAGACGTCGGCGGCCAGTTTTAATGTTTCACTCAGCTTGCCGTTCTCTTCGCCCGAGCGAAGCATCCAGCAGAGGAACCGAGGCAACCGCTTTGCGGCTTCCAGAGAATCCTTTAGTGAATCGCCTTGCTGGAGCCGCTGGCCAACTTCGGATGAGTCCTGGATGATTCTCCGATTGCCGGTTGAGTAGCCGGCCAGAACCATTGCCTCATGCAACGGAGTTTCATGTTCAACCAGCAACGCCATGATCTTGAGAAAGGTTGCGTTGTCGTAGTTATTGACGACACCCGGAACCCAGGCAAAACGATGCAGCCGACTTTCGACCAGACGTCCGGCTGGCGTTTCACTGTTTCGACTGCCGGCCACTCGCAGCCAGACGAACGCCACAATGGCCAGCACGGGGGCACCGATTCCCCAGTACGGCATTGTCTCACGAATCGTCGCGAGCATTCGTATCGCTGGCCCTGATTCCAGCCGAAGAAATTCCCAGGTGTGAAGCAGTTGCGGAACGATGAAATCCGCAAAACCGAGCAGCATCAACCAGACAAGAGTCAGCACGATCGCCGGGTAGATCAGCGAGGCGATGATCTGACGATGCAGTTTCAGCAGAACGCGAGCAACGACCGACAAAGACTCCAGCGCTTCCGGCAACCGACCTGCCCGGATCCCCGCTTCGACGATAGCTCGGTAAATCCCCGGCAGGTGGTCGCCTTCCTGATCAATCGCGGCCTGCAACGTGTCGCCCGATGAAATGCGATCGGCAAGACGATTCGATAGTTTTCCCAGCGCCGCGGAAATTGCGTGTCGCTCTTTGCGTTCGCCAGGAATACCGGGTTGACTGAGCGTTCCGTACTGCCGCAGGCCAAGGTCCAGCGGCACGCCAGCTCGAATCAACGCACCGATCTCTTCGTTGAGAGCGAGCAACTCTTCGAGTCGGATAGAGGCTGAAGTTCTGGCTGGCTGATCGGACATTGCGAGGTCTGCTGATGCCTTGTCAAACGGAAAATTGCAGCGAGGTCAATATATGGATGCAGTTAAAAAGTCGGCAAGAACATGAAGTGTGCCACGTTGAATTTGTTTATTGATCGATTCTCAACAGACAGTTCATGCGACACTCGAATCGTCGTTACCTAACGCGAAAACCCGAACACACGTCGCACTTCGGCTGGACTGGTCTCACCACTTTTGACGGCTTCAACAGCCCGCTCCCACCGCGTCGTCATGCCTGCCGAAACAGCCAACGCTTCCAGTTCATCCGAGTCGCTTTGTGAGAGGATTGCTCGACCGACTTCCGATGATTCCGTTCGCAGAAACTCTGCCAGTAACAACCGACCGTGATAGCCGGTCCCGCGACACTTTTCACAACCCACCGGAACATGACAACTGGCCAGGTCGAGCCCCAGCAGGCTATCACTGTCTGAAGATTCGTTTGAGCATTCACAAAGCTTTCGAACCAGCCGTTGAGCAACAATTCCCAGCAGGCCCGTCCGCAAAAGGTAAGGTTCGATTCCCATGTCAGACAGACGACAGATGGCTCCCGTCGCGCTGCCCGCATGAAACGTCGTCAGGACCAGATGTCCCGTCAACGCTGCCTGAAAGACCGTTTCCGCCGCCACTCGATCTCGAATCTCGCCGACCAGGATGACTTCCGGATCCTGCCTCATCAGCGACTTCAACCCCGTTTCGTAGTTGAAACCTGCCGTTGGATTAATTTGCGACTGAGCCACTCCGGGAATCACCGCTTCGATCGGGTCTTCCAGACTGACTAGACTCCGCTGCGATCCGAATTTGTCTGCCAATTCTCGAAGACAGGCATAAATAGTTGTCGTCTTGCCGCTGCCGGCCGGTCCGCAATCGAGAATCACGCCACCGGATTCCAGCAGAAGATCGCTCAATCCGGTCTGAACATCTGCCGGCAAACCAAGTGTCGCCAACCTTTGATACTGCCCCGAACCGGCGAACAGCCGAACGACAGCCTTCTCTCCAAACATCGTCGGAAACGTGCTGACGCGCATTTCGACATCGTCGGCTGCGGAGTTTTGAATACGACCTTCCTGCGGAGTCTCGCTGCGGTAAGTCAGCAATCCGGCCAGCACTTTAAGTCGTGAGACCACATTGGTGGCAACATTCGCTCGCAGGTTTTCGATCGGATGCAGGACGCCGTCGATTCTCCACAACACGTCCAGACCCGACTCGACTGGAATCAGGTGAACATCGCTCGCCCCGGATTCGCGAGCGGCTTCCAGAACGCTGTCGACAATCTCGACCGCCGTTGCCGCCTTGCCCGCCGTTTTACCGGCCAGCACTGCGTAGTAACGATCGCTCAACGATACCGGCATGTGATCTTTCGGTCGGGATTCTACAGATCGAGACTTTGCGGGATGGCAGTAGGATCACTCGATGCACTCAATTTGTCTAACAACCTTCGGCTCGACCCTAAATTCGCCATTCAAATCACAAATTCATCAGCTCGACAGGACCGAATTCCTTCGCTGCGTTTTCTGTGACCAACCAGCTCACCTAGAATCGGCAGTTCATTCTCGAACTTTCTGTGAACTGTCGAATTGGCGCACTGCCCCATGAAATCAATCGTCTGGCCGCTGCTGGCCCTGCTCGTGATCCTGCATCACGACTTCTGGTTCTGGAACGATCCAACGCTCGTCGTCGGGTGGATTCCGATCGGACTTCTGTACCACGTCGGCCTGTCGCTTGTGGCAGCTGGCTTCTGGCTGGTGGCCATTAAGTATGCCTGGCCAGGCTATCTCGACGATGACCAGGCTGCTCTTTCAATTAATGGCTCGTCTGCGGGTGACTCTGCGGAGGTACAACAGCCATGACCTCACTTGTCATTATCGGAATTTATCTGAGCATCCTGCTTCTGCTTGGCCTTTGCGCGGGACGTCTCTTCAAAGGCACAAGTCTCGATTACATGCTGGCCAGTCATTCGATCGGCCCGTTCCTGCTGCTGATGTCTCTGTTCGGAACGACGATGACCGGCTTTTCAATGGTCGGTTCGTCGTCCGCGTCGTACCGGGTCGGCATCGGCATATACGGACTGATGGCTTCTTCCAGCGCAATCCTGCATCCGCTCTGTTTTTTTCTGATCGGACTGAGACTCTGGTCGCTGGGACATCGGCACGGATACTCGACGCAGATCGAATTCTTCCAGGACCGACTGCAAAGTCCACGAATAGGCTGGGCCTTGTTTCCGGTTGTGGTCGGACTGGTTATTCCGTACGTGCTGGTCGGAATTATTTCGGCGGGAGCCGTCTTCAACGGAGCCAGTCTCGGCCTGTTTGAAACGGCGTTTGCCGACTACGGCCACGGCATCCCGCCCTGGCTCGGCTCGCTGGTTGTGTGCCTGGTCGTGCTGACCTATGTCTTCTTTGGAGGCATGCGAGGGACCGCCTGGGCCAATGCGTTTCAAACGTGCGTTTTCATGGCTCTGGGAGTCATCTCGTTCTTTGTTCTGGTCAAAGGAATCGGTGGTCAGGAAGGTTTCCTCGAAAGTCTCAAGTCTGCCAGTTCGGCGGTTGACCCGGCAAAGCTGTCCCGCGAGAAAATGCCGCACCGCGAATACTTCGCGTTTCTGTTGATTCCGTTTTCGATCGGCATGTTCCCCCACATCTTTCAGCACTGGCTAACCGCCAGGAACGCGGCTGCTTTCAAACTGCCGATCGTCGCTCACCCGGTATTTGTGACGATCGTCTGGGCTCCGTGTGTGCTGATCGGAACCTGGGCATCGGCTGACGGAGTGTTACCCGCAGGCGTGAATCCAAACGCGTTGCTCAGCTATCTGGTAAGTGCACACTCCGGAGAAGTTCTGGCTGGACTGCTGACTGCCGGAATTCTGGCAGCGATCATGTCGTCACTCGACAGCCAGTTTCTCTGTCTGGGCACGATGTTCACAAAAGACATCCTCAAGCGCAAAACGGGCACCGATGAAGAAGACCGACGCACCGTCCTGCTGGCTCGAACGTTCGTCGTCGCCGTCGTGGCCGTCTGCTACCTGCTGAGCCTTGTCGTGCCCGGCGGAGTCTTCAACCTGGGCGTCTGGTGCTTTACCGGTTTCTCGGCATTGTTCCCGCTGGTTGCCGCCGCCTTGTACTGGCGAGGCCTGACCGCTTCCGGCGTCTACGCAGGCATCCTCGTCACGGCAGCGTTGTGGTGTTACGAGTTCTGGCAGTCGGGATACGGAGTCGACAAACATTACGAATTTCTGGGCATCCACCCCGTCGTCTCGATTGTCGCCGGTTCAACCATCGCCATGATCGCCGTCTCGCTGGTCACAAAACGTCCGGACGAAACGACGCTCGCCAGATTCTTCCCCGAACACCGCTCAAATTGAACTCAGCAATCGACCGATTGCCACTCTTAAGAGGCAAAGGATGCGAACCACGAAAGTCACTGAGCACCATCTCTTCCAAAAATACTCCCGGAGACTTTTCCTCATGCATTTCCAAAGACGAATTGCCGCGACGAGTTTCGCGTTAATCGTATCCTTAACAACTCTGATCCAGGCAGCCGACAAGCCGTGGAAGAAGCACGTTGTCCACCAAGGCGAACGATGCAACACCGCCGTCGCTGCTGATTTCACCGGAGACGGCAAGCCGGACATCATCGCCAACAGCGGCGGTAAGACACGGCTGTTTATCGCTCCGAACTGGACTGAACATATCATCGACGAAACTAAAGGCCACAACTTCATCCACAGCGAACACTTCGACGTTGATGGCGATGGTGACGAAGATTTTATCGGTGCGCGTTATCAGCCTGGACTGGTCGCCTGGCTGGAACGTCCGGACGACCCAACTGCTGGAACATGGAAAGTCCGCATCGCCGATCAGGAGATCAACGGAATTCACGGACTGCTCAAAGGCGACGTGGACGGTGACGGCAAGGTCGACCTGCTTGCCAACAGCGCTCAGCCTGTCGGAGCGTTCCCCAACTCGGGAGCGTGGTTGAAAGTTCCAAAGAACCCGCGTGCAGCAGAATCATGGCAGCGCAACATCTTTGCCCGAAACGACGCGCCAGGACTGAGCCATTATCTCGGCTTTGGAGACGTCAACGGTGACGGTCGCGCGGACATCGCCATGGGAGCCAAAGGCGGCGAACAGGATAAGTCCGGTCTGGGCGAATGGTTCTACTGGTGGGAAGCCTCCAGCGATCCCACGAAACCGTTCACTCGACATGAGCTGCCCGGCAAGCATCCCGGCGCCACCAACATTCAACAGGCCGACGTCAACGGCGATGGCAAAGTGGACTTCATTGCGACTCGCGGCCACGGTCGGGGAGTCATCTGGTTCGAAGCTCCGACCTGGAAGATTCACGACATCAACCCGGACCTCGAATTTCCACACTGCCTCCAGGTCGTTGACATGGACGACGACGGCGACATTGACGCCGCCACCTGCGCCTACGGAAGTCAGATTGCCGCCTGGTTCGAGAATGATGGCAAAGGGAATTTCAAAACGCACATCGTCGCGACGGAGCAAGCCGCCTACGACATCCGGGCGGTCGACATCGATTTGGACAAAGACCTTGATCTACTGATCGCTGGCCAGCAAAGCCAGAACGTCGTCTGGTACGAAAACCCTCGCAAGTAGCGAACCCGGTCGCTGTTCGCCGAGTCTCGACTGGTCAAACTAGTTTTTGAACGCAGACCCCGCAGAGGGAAATACGCAAAGGCCAAAGAGCGTGCTCTCCTTCATCTCTGTGAGTCCTCGGCGATCTCTGCGTTCCCTTTCCGTGCCTCAGTTTCAACGCGCCGCAAAGGTCACGATGCCCAGTCTTCCCGTTGCCTATGAAGATGTGATGGAGGCGTTGCCTCGGGTTCGGTCCGTTTTGAAACCAACTCTGCTCAATGAGTGGTCCGGCCTGAGCGAACTGCTCGACTGTCAGTACTTCGTCAAGCACGAGAATCACCAGCCGGTTGGAGCGTTCAAGATTCGCGGCGGCATCAATCTGGTTTCGACGCTGACTGAAGAAGAACGATCTGCCGGCATTCTGGGATGCTCAACCGGAAATCACGGGCAGTCACTGGCCTACGCTGCTCGAAGATTTGGAGTCGAATGCACGATCGTCGTGCCTGCCGGAAACAATCCGGGCAAGTGTGACGCCATCCGTCGACTTGGCGCCAGGCTGATCGAACACGGCCGAGACTTTGACGAAGCGCGAGCGTACGTCGAAAACGAACTCGCTCAATCGGGACTTCGCTACGTCCACTCGGCCAACGAACCAAAGCTGATTGCCGGAGTCGGCTCCATGGCCGTCGAAATATTCGACGACCTGCCCGATCCTGATGTGATCCTAGTCCCGATCGGTCTGGGTAGCGGAGTGGCCAGTACCTGCATCGTCGCGAAACACCTTCGTCCCGAAACAACGATCATCGGTGTGCAGTCCGAAGGAGCTCCGGCCGTGGCCATGTCCTGGAAGAACAGTCACATCGGAACCGACTATCCATGCAACACCTGGGCGGAGGGCGTCGCGACGCGAGTACCAGCTGAAATGACGCTCGACATTATGAACGAACTGCTCGACGACGTGATTCTGGTCAGCGATGACGAAATGCGACAGGCCGTGTACTGGCTTCTCGAACACACTCACAACCTGGCCGAAGGCGCGGGAGCCGCAACACTCGCCGCCGCATGGAAAGAACGGTCGAAGTTCGCAGGACAGAAAGTCGTGGGAGTTCTCTCGGGAGGAAACCTCGACCTCGCTCAGTTGCCGAAGATTCTTGAACTCAGTCACACGCTGTAGGGACCAGACTTCAGCGAGGCTTTGCCGCAGACAACTGGTTCCAGGTTGAGACAACTCATTGCTGCCCACGAGCTGAACTTTCCACACCTCACCGATATGCTGCATCCCTTCGGCGTTTCAAGGAAGGTGTGGACATGCAGCATCGTTTGATCACTCGTCACGCCCTGACGATTATTGCCGCAGCTCCCGTCGGTGCAGCAGCACTCGGGAGCCTCTTCAACATCTGGTACAACGTCACTCAGGTTGACCCGTTATTGAGTGCGCCACAGCGAGCACTCTTTACAAATGGCATTCTTCTGTACAACGCTGCTGTCTATCCGTTGCTGATTATCGTCTGGCTGTGGACGGTCCGGCCGATTCAACAGACGTTTCCCGTTCTCTACCGTGGCGGCGAGGTCGCCCCTCAGGCATTGCGCCGCGCTCAGAAGCGGGCGATCAATTTGCCATGGTGCCTGGGAGCCATTCTCGGACTTGGCTGGGCACTCAGCGTGCCCGCTTTGCTGGCCGCCTTAAGCCAGAGTTCTGAACCTGTCGATACGCGAGTTCTGTTTCATCTTCCGGTTTCAATCGTGATCGCGTCACTGATCACCATGACTCATGGTTTCTTCATCGTCGAATTGCTGATAGAGCGGCTGCTGTTTCCGACACTGTTCGGTAGCGAAAGTCCGTCCGGAATTCCTGGCACCATCAGCCTGCCGTTGAATCGTCGAAACCTTCTGTGTGCCGTAGCGGTGTGCGTTTGCCCGATCCTGTCACTCGTGCTGCTGGCGTTTGTTGATGCCGACTCACTGAACGACCTGAACTGGTTCATGGTTTACGTTGGCGGCGTGGGGATTCTACTGGGAATGTTCTGCTCGTGGATGGTGAGTAATCATGTCGTCGTCCCAATTAACGCCCTGAAGAACTCAGCCCAGAAGATCGCGTCCGGCAGTCTGGATGCGAAGATTGAACTCCGTCGAGCTGATGAATTCGGCCCTTTGATCGACGAGTTCAATTTCATGATCGATGAAATGCAGGCCAAGCGGGAACTCCGCCAGCGATTCGGCCTGCATGTCGGTCGCCACACCGCCGAACTGATCCTTGCACAGGATGCAGGTCTGACAGGCACAGAACAGGACATCACCGTCATGTTCTGCGACATTCGAAATTTCACAGCTCGTTGCTCCGTTACGCCAGCTCGTGAAATCGTCCCCCTGCTGAATCGATTTCTGACGATGATGGTGAAAGTTGTGGAAGACCATCATGGCGGCAATGTGAATAAGTTCCTTGGTGACGGATTTATGGCTCTATTCGGGATCGGGCTGGACTCTCGCAAAAACGCCGACGGAACCCAACACGCCAGAGCAGCCGTCCACGCCGGTCTGGAAATGATTCGGCAACTCGAACAGATGAATTCAGAACTGGCCGGAGACCATGTTCCTGATCTGGGCATCGGCATCGGCCTGCACTGCGGGTCGGCGATTGTCGGCAGCATCGGATCAAGCGACCGCCTTGAGTACACTGCCATCGGCGACACCGTCAATCTGGCTTCGCGAGTGGAAGGTTTGACGAAACTCGTTGGCAGTCCGCTGCTGGTGACTCGCGCTGTGCGGGAACGGCTGGGCGATGAGTATGTCCTCAACGAGCTCGATCCTCAGAATGTCAAAGGCCAGTCGCAGCCAATTGAGATCTTCAGCGTTGGCCCTGGAAAAAACGAACCAACCTCGCAATCTTCGACAGGTGACACCGGCCAGTAACCGACAACCGTACTCAATGGCAACGGCGTGAGACTCATCTCACTCAACTTTGGCGAACGCGTCCCGCAGTTTGAGTTCAATTGGCTCCGCCTCGCTTTCCGCCAGAACCGCAAACTCGACACTGCCGATAAAATGCGGTCTCGGCAGCCCCGACGAGAACATTTGCCCTTCGGTCCACGCGTCGTAGCCGCTGACGATGGCGACGTATCTGCCTGGTTCGAGTGCATCCGTTTCGAACTTTCCGTCGTTGCATTGGTGGGCGTCGAAAACCGTAACGTCCAGACCTCGTCCTCTGTCCGTGTCCTTCGCGTTGGGACTGCAGATTTCGATGATTGTTCGGTTCGGCTTGAACTCGGCCATGTTCGTGACGAGGCCTTTAATTCGTTGCCCCTTTGCCCGTGCAAAAATGATCTGTTTCTTATCACCAGCCTTCAGCGTGAACAGTTGACGGTCCAGATAAACTCCCGAGTTGACTCGCGGTCCCTTTGGATCGTTCTCGCCACCGACCAGCGTGATGATCTCCACTTCGCGATACCGAAAGACCTGGTAATCTCCCGGAATGAGCTTGTTGAGCTGCAAAAATTCTCCGACTTTTAACGGCGTGTACCTCATCATGCCCTGCTGCCAACTTCCGATATCACTGTCCTGAACGCTGGTATTCTGAATGCGGATCCGTGCTTCTTTGTCGCTGTCCTGAATGTCGTACTTCACAGTCAGCCCCGCATACCTTGCCTCAGCTTGTTCAAAGTCAGCAGGTTTCAACAAAGCCGTTGGCGGCTTGTTCGTGGCAGCAGCGTTTTCTTCCTTATCGGGAGCCGCTGCGAGATCGATCGTGACGGTCGTTGACTCGCCCGCTCCGACGCGCACAGTCTGCTGCTTACGAAGTGCCCCTTTGATACCAACGTCAATGATGACATCCTCGTCAGGAGCGACTCGCTGGATGACGTGTTCCGGGCCCTGCTTCGGGATGCTGATCACGAACCCCGGATCGCGCACTCCAAGCTTTTCGAATTCGGCAGCCCGCGCGTATTTCACGGTCAGGCTGCGAGCGTCCCAAGGAATGATTCTCTCACCTGCTTTCACGACGAGACGGATCGTGCCGCTCTGCCGAAAACGAACGACGACCTCATCACCGTTGCGATTGACATCGCTCAGTGACAACCCGGTGCCCGGTGCGGGTGCAGAACCAACCGTCCTCTGCCAGACCGTCGCGATCTCCTGCGGGCAATTCGTCGTAATCGTCGCCGCCCTGCCCCGCCGAACCCACAAACGATACCGGCCAGGATCTTCTTCAACAGGTTCGCTGGTCACGCCGCGATAAGGTTCGGAGCCCGTCCAGAACTGCCGGTTCAGAACTGGACTGCCGTCTTCCGCATACGCCGTGACGGTGACAACATCGGACTGAGCCTGCCTGATGATCGCGGGCTTTGCTTCTCCTGATTTCGGCAGATTCACCGTTGCACCAATGAACGGCCGAGTGAGTGTGCGGCCTCGGAAAGTTTCGGTCAGAGGATCAATAAAACTGTCCGTCGTCGAGACTCGATATTCGCCCGGAGGCGACGGAGTGAATGCGAATTTTCCGTCGGCATTCGTCTCCGCATAAAGAACCGGCACGGTCGTTCCAGTAAAGGCTTGAACGAATATGCCGGCAAGGCCCTTACCGTCCTGATCAACAACGCTGCCGGTCAGGCGAGGTCCGTTCTTCAACCGGATTGTGCCCTGGTCACCAAACGTGATCGGCTCTGGATTGTCCGTTGCCTTTTTCAAAGCGACCGAGTCACTGACAAAATTCTCGGGGAACCAGTGCAGACGTTTCGGCCAGCTCGATGTCGTCGCAAGCCGGTACCGCCCCTCAGCGTCCGTACGACCAATCACGTCTCCGCGAAATCCGGCGCCGGGAGCGTCGCGGCTGCGCGAAACCATGATTGGAAGATTCGCTGCCGGAGTTCCATCGGGATTCACAAACCGCCCTGTCACCGGCACACCAGGGAGCAGTTTAAGGTGTCGCAAATCGGACCACGCTGGTTTCGGAGCGTCGGGCAGAGTCAGCCGCGTGCCCACGTCCTTCTTCGGAAGAAAGTCCGAGTGCTGAACCTCGAATTCCGTCGTCATCTGGGCAAACTCAAACACCGCACGCGGCAGTGCAACGGTGTAACGTCCCTTCGCATCCGTGGTGAATCGCTGTTCGAACATCGGCAACTCGTCTCTCTTGAACGGAATTCGACGGACCCGCCACAGAACTTCTGCGCCGACGATCGGTTCTCCCGTTGTCTCATCCGAGACGTCGCAGTCATACGTCAACACCGAGACAGGGGGCACCATCGCTCCGCGGATGGCATCAGCAATCATGGTCAGTTCATCGTTGGAAAAGCTTCCCGTGATGACAAATTCCCGACTGATCTCGCTACGCACGATCGGTGCCGAAATGACAACGCCGTTGACGATGATGGCTAACTGCTGATTCATGGACGCCTTCGAAAGCCGTTGCAGATGAAGGCCGCCGAGCTGGTCAAGTTTCACTCGGATGTTGCGTTGTCCGAAGTCGTCATCCTGAACTTCCACCTCTAAAACATGCCATGAGCCATCGGCGGTCAGAACGTGGTCTGGAGCATCGCTGAGCAGGCCAGTCTGGAAGTTGCCATTCATTCCCGATACCGGAATGTCGACCGTGCCGTGCTCCTTTTTCTGAATCGGGAACCAGGCAAATCCTGCGTCGTTTGCAGAGCCCATCCCTTGAACCGTGCCGTCACGATAGTGCGACTTGCTCCAGTCTTCTGGAACGTGAACCTTCGCGTTGGAATCAGGAAGTCCGGGAACGACTCTCAATTCGAAAGCAGGTGTGTTCGCCGGAATGAGCACGCCGCCAGGTTGAATCTCAAACGTCAGGTGAGCCTGCTGAACGATCTGATCAATCAATGCCCGAACGGTTATGTCCTCAACGTCGAGTGTGATCGGCATTTGCGGATCAACGCCGCGCATCAGGAAATCATCCAGGTTGACCGTCACCGGAACGCCGCTCAGCTTTTCAACGGCATCGAGCACGGCGATCAGCGGCATGTTTTCAACGTGTAGTTCGGCTGGCTCTTGCAGTTTTCGCTTCACATTCGATTGTTCTTCTTTTGCATCTTCCGCCTGCGACCCTTGATCCACTGAAGCTTCTTCAACCATAGCCGGATTCGACGCAGCATTGAGTTGCCTGTCGGAGATGCCAGGCAACACAGGAACCAACGACAAGGCAATCGCCATTGCGGAAGCGACCAGAGCGAAAGTCGCGCGACTCTGGTTCAGTCGTACGCCCGGTTCGTCGTTGCTCTGGACAATTCGCTGAATTCGTTGCCTCAATTTCGAAGGATCACCGCCATCGACTGCCAACCGAGCAATCTGCCGCGCACGATAGTCGTCACCGACTCGCATTTCAGCGACACGTAACAACGATCGAGCGTAGTCCATACGGTCGGTGCCACCCTGAATGACGAGGTCGTCGCAGGCCTCTTCCCGCAGATCATGGATCCGCCGACCGAGCCACCACACAGCTGGATGAAAAAACAGCACAGCTTCCAGAAACCGCTGCACGACAATCAGAACGTGATCAAACCGTTTGACGTGAGCAAGTTCGTGCGCGAGTACGGCTGCCAGTTCCTGAGAGCTAAGTCCGGTCAGCATCGCGGTCGGTATCAGAATGACCGGTTTAAGAACTCCCACAACGACAGGCACGGCAACGCGTTCGCAAGTCGCGACCATCGGCGCCGCTTTCAGAGTCAACCGCATTGCCTGCGTTGCCACCACGTCAAGCATCGACGGATCGGCGACGGGTAACCCGAACGAGGTCAGTCGCTGACCACCACAGAGCGCAGCAGCCAGACGTACCAGCATCATTAGAACTCCACCGACGTAGACAATCGCAATCATCGGGGCGACGTTTCGAAGCTGGTTCAGAAATGTTGTCAGCGGCGAAGCTGAATTTCCGTCTGGCTGAGCGACTACGGTCAGTAATTCCTGTGCAGACCGCGAGGCAGGCTTGTTCTCCGTTTTCAACGTTTCAGTATTTGCCGCCTCACTGAGTGTCGCGTCGGGAACCAGACGCGAAGATCCCACAGGATCGGTTTCGGATATCACATTTGAAACTGAAGCCCCGGTTTGCTGTGCGGAATCTCTCACCACGAGAAACGTGATCGGCAGAGTCGCCGCGAGCGTGACCAGCGCGGTCATGTTCAGCCAGTAGCGGGCTCTGGCGTTTGCCGATCCGAAACTGCTGGACGCTGTATCGCTCGCCCCTCTCGCTAAAATTCGATCGCAGGAAACGGCCAACGCAGCGATAACGGTGCCGATCCACAGAACGTGCATCAGCGTTAGTGTGAGTTGCCAGGCGAGCAAAGCCCCAATGTCCGCAAACTGTGAAAAAGTGAGTGCCATCATGAGTGCGTCTCCGGAATTCTCAAGGCAGGCATTGCTCACCACCCCTGAAGCTGGCGGGCAGCGCTCACCCCTGCATGTTTCGAACAGTTGGGCCACTGCGGGACTACTGGTTCAGCTCGCGAGTCTTGCGGGAAATGAGCTTACGGATGGCAGCCAGTTCTTCGGAGTCGACGTCCGACGATTCAAACAGTTCAAGCATGACAGCGCTCGCTGATCCGTCGAACACTCGATCGACAATGTCGCCCAGCATGCGGCGACCAACGCTCTGCTGCTCGATCAGCGGCGTAAATTCAAATGCCCGCCCGGCCTTTTCACGTTTGAGATACTGCTTGCGGACCATGATATTCATCATGGTGATCACCGAACTGTGAGCGAGTTCCCGCCCAGCCGCAGCCAGTTCATCTCGAACATCCTGCACCGTCTGCGGCGATTTCTGCCACAAGACTTTCAGGATTGCCAGTTCCAGTTCCGTAGGATTCTCAGAAGGTGGGCGAGCCATATGGCATAACTCCAGAAGTTGCCGAATCAACTTTTAATTCGTTCGGAGTTTAAGCGGACTGGCTGGTCGGTCAAGTCGAAAATCGAACGAATTAAAACTCAACTGAGCCGCAGCAGGCTTGACGAACCACAGATACCACTCTGATTTAAAGCGGATCAGTCAGGATGCGAACTGGCGTTCTGCGCACTTATCGCAAAAGCCAATGATGTCGAGGAGCCCGTTTCGGGCAGTGGTGACCTCGGCAACCGATCGCCCAGGCAAGCAGGGATCGCCCATTGGCGCATCCTTCCTCACCCGTACATCGCCGAGTAATCCGTGATCAAAACCTGCAGGAGACCATCTACTTGCCGAGGCAGATGACGGTTCCGTCCTGTGTGGACAGGTAGAGCTGCCCTCGAGCGGCGGCCATGCCGTCCCAGATGGGGAGCACTTCGAGTTGCATACTCGAAAGGGTCGAGCCGTCTTTGGCAGAGACTGCCCGGAGAAGCGAACCTTCTGAGCCGTTCAGCAGGGCGTCCTGCCTGGCGAGTATGGCGTCGACGGTAACGTCGCGGTTCTTCAGCTTCTCGAAGGTTTCCGCTTCGTCGACGATGTCTGGCGGCCCGACGATGAACAGGTTGGAGCCGGCTTTGACCATCGCTCGTACAAACAGAGGTGCGTCTTTCGTCCAGTGAGGCTCGACGAACGAACCGGATGACTTCGCTCCGCCCCTCGCCGCGCCGGAAAAATGTAATGCTTTTCCCGAACGACCAACGACGGCGGTCGCGGCGACGATTGATCCGTCGTTGCCGAGGCCGGATTCATCCGTTGCCTTGCCGCTGGTGAATGAGCTGGCAAAGACGGTTTTCCCCTTCAGGGCTTCCGGAGCCTCGATGTGCTCTTCGACGTCGGCGGCCGTGAACGATCCGTGGATAATCCTCACGTCGTCGATGACGGCTGTGATACCGAAAGGCGACTGGTAGTCGGCAACGGCGCTGCCATCGTCTGCTCCAATTTCAATTCCCTGTGCCGGAGTTTTTGGAATCAGGCCTTCGACTTTCGCAGAAGCAACCATCGAACCGTTGACATAAAGGACCACCTTGCCATCGCTGGTAATGGCTCCAGCGAGTTTCGCCCACTTGCCGACGACCGACTCTTTGCTGGAAACCTGAAACAGCTTTTCGTTGATCCGAGCGGCAAACTGCGGTCGACCTTTTTGGATAAACAGCGAGTACCCGTTCAGAGGGCCGCCGTGAGCAACGACGACTCCCTGAGGTTTCTCAACGTTGGTCCATGCTTCGACGAAGATCGACTTGTTGGTCGGGTCAACTTTCTTTGACAGCGGAACACGAACCATCGCGGCGCTGCTGGCTTTGCCTCGACGTACAGATTTTGCAGATTCAGGAACGACGGGTGCTTCGCGAGGCGCGGAAAAAAGTTGATGTTCCAGGACCGTCGTCCAGCGCAGGTGATCGGGTTTTCGACCGAAGCCGTAAACGTTGTCTTCGTCGAAAACGAGGATCCGCCCGGATGGAGCGAACTTGCCCGCCTGGTAATAGCCTGCGTGGCCGCCGGCGAAGCTCTTGCCGTAAACCCAGTAGGAACGATGAAACCAGGTGTCGTCCAGAAAGCCCATCGGTGCGAAGAGGTGAGCGTGCTTGCCGACATGGACCGATGCCTGACCAGCAAAGTCACCCGAGTTTGGTCCGATGTCGTAGCGTTTACCTTCCTGGTCGAGCCGTTGTGACTTCATGTAAACGTTTTCGCCGTCGCTCGACAGAATGTCCGGCAGACCCACCGGCATCTGCAACGTTTCGTGACGCATCTGAAGGTTGTTGCCGGTTTCCGGATCGATCTCGTCGATGATCGATTCAGCGACCATGCTGCCGGTGCGAGCGTCGAGTTTCAAGAAACGCAGACCGCCGTCCAGGAAATTGGACCGACCGGCAACTCCGAAGACAAAACCGCTCTGCACGAGCACGCTGCCGTGTACTGGCCAGACAGATTCAAGCTGTTCGAATGCCATCAGTCGACGATCTTCGGGAGCGGCGAGGTATCGCCAGACGAGTTCTCCATCGGTCGCGCGGACGCAGTAGATCCAGCCGTCGTTCGCGCCGAAATAGGCTCGTCCGTCTTCGATGGTTGGCGGCGAATCGACTCGGCTGCCGGCAGTGAATGTCCAGACTTTCTTACCGGTGGCCGCGTCGAGCGCGTGAACTCGGTGTTCGTCGATCTGTGCTACGAAAAGTTTTCCCTCGGCGACGGTGACGGCTGATAATCGCCCGCCCAGATTCGTGGTCCACTTCGTCGCAAGCTCCGTCGGAACTTCAGTAAGCGATGTGCCGCTGCGAGTCTGGTCGTGGCGGAAGGTTGGCCAGTCATCGGCGACGGACGACGCCGTGATTGAGTCTCCGAACGCCGGACCTTTGACCAGGCGAGCTTCTTCAGGCACGTCCTTCGGTGTCTCTCGCGAGGCAGTTGCGGGAGCCAGCGCATTGAAGCCGTACAGTTTGGCTTCCGGGTAGCACGCACAATTGTGAGGCGGGGCATAAACCAGACCGTTGCACGGCATGATCCCATAGAGACAGCCACCTCGAACCCAGTGGTTGATGTCCCAGCTCTTCTCTTTCGTATCGACGAATTCGATGCCCGTTCGCGACGGCATGATGAAGTTTTCAGTCGCCTTGGCGATGTAGCAACGGTGGTGAAACCAGTAAGCACTGACGTCGGGCGGGAAGGTGATCTTCACTTCGCCGGTTTTGAAGTCGCGAGCGGTGAAGGCACCCGAGTCGCCTCCACTGGTCGTCGGCGCGGACCAGACGAGGTCTTTCACGATGAGCAAATCTTCCGGCGACTGATAGCCCGATCGGTCGTGCGGAGCTTCCCACAGAACGTTGCCGGTTTTCACGTCGAACGCTTTCATCGTGCGTTCGCCGCCAGCGTAAAGCAGAATGCCTTTGTGGATGACCAGTCGCGGTCCGAAGTTGTAGGTGATCGTGCGGCGCCGCGCGGCTGGTTCGGAACTCCACTCCATGTCGCCGGTAACTCGATTCAGACAAACGACCTTTGTTCCATCGTGAAGGTAGACTCGCTCGGCGTCTGCCGTAAGGGTCAGCGGTGCGACCTGCGTACGGCGTTGCCAGTTTGTCTTGCCGGATGCTGCGTCGATAGACATGACGATGACGGGCTTTTCGTTCCAGCGCCAGTTCTTGCCGACGTCGCCCTGGTCTCCGACGACAGGATTCAACGGTGCGTACTTGACGAGGTCCGATTCTTCCTTGTTGACTGTCAGAAAAAGCGTTCCGTTGTCGTGCAGAATTTCTTCAGTCGACGCCGTGCCGTCGTAGGTGCGAAGAATTTCTCCAGTCGCGGCGTCGATGGCGGACAGCGGAGCGTCGATGCCCAGCGTGGCATAAACCTCGTCCTTCGTCGCGACCAGACGTCGAGCGAGCTGAGTCGGGCCACTCTTCAGCGGCCACAGATGACTGTGCCATTTCGGGATGTCCTGCTTCCAAAGGACCGTCCCGTTAAATGCGTCGCGACCGACGAGCTTCCAGCTTGGTGGAAGCTGAATCGAAACCCGCGAGCCTTCGTCCATGATATAAAACAGCCGACCGGCGGCAGAGACCAGAGCACTCATGCTGGCCATGCGGTCGTGGTGTCGCGACCAGCGAGGGCTGCCCAGCCATTGCAGATGCCGAGGCGGGCCGACGACGGTGTCTTGAGCAACGGCGTTATTACTCGCACTGTGCAGGTAATGAGACCAGTCATCGATGTTGCCCGGACGAGGCTTCACGACTTTCTTCCACTCCTCGCCGTTCCGAATGAAGGCGACGCCGCTGGGGGTCAGTGCTCGCAGGATCTCGTCGTTCGAAATGCCGCTGCGGTTTTCGATCACCATCAGATTGACAAGGTTCTCGATGTACGGCAGCCGCTCGCCAGTCAGCAGCCCGACGGAAACTTCCCCGTAAACTCCCATTTTCTGCAGAGCTGATCGAGCGGCGTTGACCTTCGTGATGTCACGGTCAATACCGTGGACCTGGTAGCGACTGTTGACCTTCAAGTCAGCTGTGAGCTTGCCATCGCTCAGGCCGAGATGAACGACCAGTCCTCCTTTAATGCCGGATTGTTCGATCAGCGTTGCCGCTTCGGATGCTGCGACGGGAGCGGCGTTCGCTGTTGTTGCATCGGAAGTCAGACCTGGCAAGACCATGATCAGCAGAGCAAGCAGCACGATCGTTGGGCGATTCATCAGGTATCGTCTCCAGAGAAATCAGGCGCGAATCAAAATTCGGTAGGCGCGATGCGGAGATCTGAACCGGTCTGGTCTGAGATTGCAAATCCGTGACGCCGGACTTCGATCGAAGGGCTGAAACCTCAAAGCCGCAGGTCGACGCTGCCAGCATGGCTGTGAGCCGAAAGCATAGAACGCTTCATCCTCAGTGTATGATGAAACAGAGAGCCCACATTCATCGCGAATGAATGATGAGTCATCCTGTCACTGCCTCGTAACGATAAGCCGAAACAGAATTGGGTTGAACAACGTGCTCCTCACAGCTCAACAGTGCGACCTGACAATGCTCGACTCCCAATAATCGGGACTCCCATAACCGGATGATTGATCTGGCTGAGACGTCGTCGACTACGGCGTGCTTTCCGTCCCCTCCCGATCAGCGGCTGGCCCCTCGATGGCCGCTCGGTTTAACGCTTTGAGGTACGCTCGGGCACTGGCGGCGACGATGTCGGTGCTGACGCCTTTGCCGTGGAAGACCCGGTCGTTGACTTTGATTTCAACCATCACCTCGCCCTGGGCATCCTTCCCGCTGGAGATGCTGCGGACCTGATAGTCAGTGAGGACGGCTTCGATGCCGATCACCCGTTCCAATGCTCGGAAGATCGCGTCGACGGGACCATCGCCAGTTGCCGCGTCCTGGAACACTTCTTCAGAATCTTCGCGCCGCATCTCCAACGTCGCCGTCGGAAGTACGTCGGTGCCAGCGACGGTGTGAAATCGTTCGAGCGACCATTGATCCTGGCTCTCGCCGACGTGCCCTTCGATCAAGGCGATGATGTCCGAATCGTAGACCTCTTTTTTCTTATCGGCGAGCGCGATGAATTCGTCGAAAACTTCCTGCACGAGAGTGTCGTCGAGTTCGTAGCCGAGATGCTTCACACGGTCGCGGAACGCATGCCGGCCACTGTGTTTGCCGAGGACGAGGTTCGTCCCAACGTACCCGACGTCGTCCGGCCGCATGATCTCGTAGGTGCTTCGGTTTTGAAGCATGCCGTGCTGATGAATGCCGGCTTCGTGAGCGAACGCGTTCTGCCCGACGATGGCCTTGTTCCGCTGCACGAGCATGCCCGTGATTCTGGAAACCAACCGGCTGGTCGAGAACAGTTTCTTCGTATTGATCTTCGTGCCGACCTTGTAATGGTCCTGCCGGGTTTTGATCGCCATGACGATTTCTTCGAGCGCCGCGTTGCCGGCTCGTTCGCCGAGACCGTTGATCGTGCACTCAACCTGTCGCGCTCCGGCTTCGACTGCCGAGAGGCTGTTCGCCACGGCCAAACCCAAATCGTTGTGGCAGTGCGTGCTGATGACGGCCTTGTCGATGTTGGGCACGTTTTCTTTGAGATGCCGGATGATGTGGAAGTAGTGCGACGGCGTTGAGTACCCCACCGTGTCCGGAATATTGACCGTTGTTGCCCCGGCCGCGATGGCCTTTTCAGTCACTTCGCAGAGGAAGTCGAGTTCTGTACGCGCGGCGTCTTCCGGAGAGAACTCGACGTCGTCCGTAAAGCCCTTCGCCCGTTCGACCATCTCGACCGCCCGCTGAACGATCTCATCTTTGCCCATCTTGAGTTTATGCTCGCGATGGATAGCGCTCGTGGCGAGAAACACGTGCATACGTTTTTTCTCGGCGTCCTGAAGGGCGTCGCCGGCTCGGTCAATATCCTCAACGCGGCAACGAGCAAGGCCACAGATCGTCGTCTGACTGCCGAATTCGCGAGCGATCTTCTGCACGGCTTTGAAGTCGTCGGGCGAGGCGATCGGGAAGCCGGCCTCGATGACATCGACGCCGAGTTCGACCAGAGCCTTCGCGATCTCCATCTTCTCGCTGATTGTCATGCTGCAGCCAGGTGACTGCTCGCCATCGCGGAGTGTCGTGTCGAAAATCGTGATCGTATCGCCGGACATCGGATCGCTCTCCATGAGCCTTGGGAATCGTTCAGTTAAAAAGTCTATTCTCACACGAAGGCACAAAGACACGAAGCATTCAAGACATCAGGGGACGAGATCAGGCAGGTCTGGGTGTAGCCAGTCTGAGATTCCTGGAATTGTTCCTCTTCGAATTTCTCCGTCATCTCTTAGTGGCTTTGTGACTTCGTGTGAAACTTCAGTCAGCAGGTAAAGTCAGTTGGTCTCAAAATCAGCCAACAAAAAAACCCTGAGGCCGGGAAGCCTCAGGGTTGTTTTTGTCTGACTCGACCGAAACGGTCAACACAACCTAAGCCATTCCCGGAGGGAGGGGATGCAGTAGTAGCAGGCTTAGGTTGAGAAGGTCGTGATTCATCGGAGTTTCAATTTTCTTTGGTCAATTTGTCGCGGCTCGAAACCGCTGAAAGTCACTCTACCCCTGACTATCGGACCCGTCAAGCTGCCGAGTCGAGTCAAAATTCACATTCGCGACAACGGCAGACACGAGCCTGGCTCAACGGGTTCGCACCCCGACCCAAAACATCAAACCACGGATTACACGGAATAGAACAGGGATGCTCTAAGGGGGCATCCATTGCTGATCCGTACGCATCCGTGAAATCCATGGTTCCTTAATTTCGATTGCCGCTGAGCTGGCGATGCCCGGCAACGTGTCAGTCTGGAAGAAGCTGTCAAACCAGGTAAGCGATGGCTGTGGACAAACGGGAAAATGAGTTCGTACCCCTTCCGTCCGAGGACGGGCTGCTTTACGCTGGTCGGATCGCTGGTTTGTGGAGCGAAATCCGCTGTGGCGAAGCGGTCTGGAGCTCGAATTTCGAGGACTCTGGAAGTGGCTCCACCTTCAGGTCATGCCCGATCTGACGCATTCCCCGATGTTGATCGCTGTCGGATTCCGTTCCGGCTCGATTCGCAAAAAGTGACGACAAGACAGTTTTAACCACAGAGGCACAGAGTTTCGGAGAAGCCAGGGAATTACCTCGTTGCATCCTTGTCCCTGTGCCTTTGCGGTTAGAAAAATTGAGTTTCAACATTCACCGCGAGAATGCGGTCGAGAATTCAAAGTATTCCAGTCAAAGGTTCATCATCGTGCTCCGTTCACACACCTGCGGCGAGCTGACAACCGACCATGCCGATTCCGAAGTCAAAATCTGTGGCTGGGTGAACAATTACCGGGACCACGGCGGGCTGATCTTTATCGATGTCCGAGACCGTTACGGCCTGATTCAGGTTGTCTTCGACCCGAACGACAGCGTCGAAGCTCACAGAATGGCTGGCTCGCTTCGCAACGAAGACGTCATCCAGGCAAACGGAGTGGTGCGTCTGCGGGGCGAGGGACTCGTCAACCCGAACATCGCTTCCGGCAAGATCGAAATTCGAGCGCAGGAGCTGATCGTCCACAACAAAAGTAAGACGCCACCGTTCGAACCGACTGGTGAGAACATTCCCAACGAAGACCTGCGTCTGAAATATCGATACATCGATCTGCGGCGACCGGCTCTGCAGGAAGCGATGATTCTGCGACACAAGCTGTGCAAGGCGACTCGTGAATACTTCGACAAGCTGAACTTCCTGGAAGTCGAAACGCCGATGCTCGGCAAGAGCACTCCGGAGGGGGCTCGCGATTACCTGGTTCCCAGCCGGGTGCACCCAGGCGAATTCTATGCACTGCCGCAGTCGCCTCAGCTCTACAAGCAGTTACTGATGGTCGGCGGCCTGGACCGCTACTACCAGATCGCCCGCTGCTTCCGTGACGAAGACCTGCGAGCTGACCGGCAGCCTGAGTTCACTCAGATCGACGTCGAAATGTCGTTCGTCGAGCAGGAAGACATCCTGACGACGATCGACGGGCTGATCGCTCACATGGTGAAAGAAGTTCGCGGCACGGACATCCAGCTTCCGTTGCCCCGGCTGACTCACGCGGAAGCGGTCGAACGATTCGGCAACGACAAGCCGGACATGCGGTTCGGAATGGAACTGGTCGACATCGGCGAAATCGCTGCCCGTTGCGGATTCGGCGTCTTCGCGAAAACGATCGAAGGTGGCGGTCGAGTCCGCGGCCTCAACGCCAAGGGAGCCGCCGAAAAATACAGCCGCCGCAACATCGACGAACTGACCGCTTTCGTCGGCGACTACGGTGCCAAAGGGCTGGCCTTCTTCCGTGTCAAAGAAGGATCGCTCGATTCGCCGATTGCCAAGTTCTTCTCGGAAGAAGATCAGAAAGCGATCATCGAAGCACTCGACGGAGAAAACGGCGACCTGCTGTTCTTTGTCGCGGACAAGTGTGAAGTCACTTCGGCGGCGCTGGCTTCGCTGCGAGTTCGACTCGGTAAAGAGCTGAAACTTTACGACCCGAAAGAGATCAACGTACTGTGGGTGCTGGAGTTTCCGCTGTACTCACGAGACGAAGAGAACGGTCGCTGGAAAGCCGAGCACCATCCGTTCTGCTATCCGCACAAAGACGACCTGGACAAATTCGACACCGACCCAGGCTCGATGCGAGCTCAATCGTACGACCTTGTCTGCAACGGCTACGAAGCCGCCAGCGGCAGCGTTCGTATTCACGACCCGAAAGTGCAGCAGAAAGTCTTTGATTTCATCGGCATCGCCGAAGCAGAAGCAGAAGAACGCTTTGGCTTCCTGTTGAACGCGCTTCGCTACGGAGCACCGCCTCACGCCGGCATCGCGTTGGGACTGGATCGCTGGGTGATGATGTTCCTGGCGAATGACAATATCCGCGACGTCATCGCCTTCCCGAAAACTCAGAAGGCCGCCGACCAGATGACTGAAGCTCCGAGCGAAGTTGACGCGATCCAGCTTCGAGACCTGCATATCAAACTCGACGTCCCTCAGGACGAAGTCTGATCGACGGCCGGTAATCTGCGTGGCAATTTGATTTTCGGAATCAGAGCGTCGTTGTCGACGACTCGCGACTGACGTTCGAAGGCCGCTTCGACTTGTTGGCGGTCTGAACGTATCTGAAAAACTTCCTGTTTCGGAACGGCGAACTGGTGTGCCACGATCGGGAAGTCATTTCACGCATGATCCTTAGCCGAGGCGCAAAAGAAAACGACGCCCTGGAAAATTCCGGGGCGTCGTTGTCAGGTCACTGTGGTTTGTTACGCGGGAGAAAGGTGGCTCCTTTGTAACGACCTGTGGTTCGTCGGGGAACGACTAGCCGAGCAGCGAAAGAACCTGCTGTGGCTGCTGGTTCGCGATTGACAAAACCGAGATACCAGCCTGACTCAGAATCTGAGCCTTGGTCAGGTTGGCGGTTTCGACCGCGAAGTCTGTGTCGACGATCTGGCTTCGTGCTTCGGAAATGTTTTCCAGAGCCACTCCCAGTGTCGCGACGTTGGTTTCGATGACGTTTTTCTGAATGGCTCCCAGTCGGCCTCGCAGAGTGGAGACTCGATCCAGAGCTTCTTCAACGATGCTGACCAGGTCGGCACCGGACTGGCCATCGCCGATATCCAGCAGGCTCTTGCCGCCACCGGAACCCAGCTCGAAGAGCTTTCCGGACAGTCCGCCAAGACGGGCCGTATTAACAGACTCGATGCCGATTCCGATCTGTCCTGATGACGAGACTTCCTCGCCAATCTGGAACGTTGCTCCACCGCCGTTGATGGTGAAGCTTGCCGTATTGGCAGCCGTGTTCGCGGAGGTCTCGAACGTGATCGAAGCATCCAGAGAACCGGTTCTGATCGAGGCTTTCAGGCCATCCGTCTTGGCAATCTGGCCATTGATCGTGACACCGATGTCAGCACCAGTATCTCGACCAGCGGCTGTCGTGCTGTCACTGAGTGTGGTTGCAAACGAACCGCTCAGAACATCAACTTCGACAAACTGCCGTGAGCCGAAGTCGTTGCTGGTCAGAATCAGAGCACCGCTGCCGGCGTCAACAACACCGTTCGCCAGACCGCCGGTATCAGCAACAGTTTCCGATCCATCCCCTTCGGCAGTCGCATTGACGATCAGGCTGGCAGACGCGTCAGCATTGATAGCGGCCGCAACGTCAGCGGCTGTCGAAATAATGTTGCCATCAGCATCGGTCGCCAGATTGACGGTGATATCCGGATCATTTGCCGTACCGCCAATTGTGATCGACAGTGCCTGGTCGGCGGCGGCTGGATCGGCAAACGCGACACGAGCCGTTCCAACACTCGGGTCAGACCGAACATCGGTGAACGACACGTCGTTGTTCAATCCGTCGTTGCCGTCTGTGAAGGTAGTCGCGGCGGCGGCAATTGCCAAGGTCGTGCCTGTGCCAATATTCGTGGTATCCGTCGTGATAAACTCAGCCGCACCGCCAGCCGTCTGATCGGCTGCAATGATATCGACCACTTCCTGCAACGTCGCCCCTGCCCCCAATGTCACGCTGACCGTGACATCGCCATTGGCATCAGTTGCTGCTGTCGCAGAAGTAGCACCACCAGATGTCAGTTCGATTGATAGCGAACCGCCAAGTGTGGCAAACGAACCAGCAGTTGACGTTGCTCGGTTGTCGGAGAATGTGACCGACTCGCCGTCGACCCCGCCAGTCAAGTCAGCAGCAGCTGCCACGTCAATTACGCCTACCGACGAATCGTTTGTGACTGTCACCAATGCACTGGCAGCACCATTTGTCGCGATTGCATTCTGGATGTCAGCGAAGTCGGCAGTGGAGTTCCCTGAACCGTCGTCTCTAAGTTCGATCTCGATGTTGACGTTTCCGCTCCCGTCCGTGGTAATTGCGCTGACCGAAGACGCACCAGACCCACTAGCACCGTTAACAAACGAGACGGACACTGTGCTGTTTCCGAACGAGGCATCCGTCCCAATCGTTGGGTCTGATCCACGATTGTCAGTGAAGACAATCCCACCACTCGTGGATGCGCCAACTGTCAGTGAGTTCCGAATCGCATTCGTGCTGAGTTCGAATGTGCCTGCGGTAGCTCCCTTGGTCAGGACCAGACCGTTTCCGATTGTGGCCGAGACACCGGTTGACTCGCTGACGCTGTTGATGGCGTCGCGGACGTTGGCAACAGTGCTGCCTGCGTCAAACTGAAGCACCTGGCTGCCGATGCCGCCTGAAACTTCAAGTGTCGTGGCGCTGGAGATGTTGCCGCCGGAGTAACGCAGTTCAGCTTTCTCGGCTGCACTGGTCACGGTAGCGTCAACAGAGATGGACGAGCTGGTCCCGAGCAACGCTTCGTTTACCTGGAAGTCAGAAATCTTGGCAGCATTTGCTGCTGTGAACGAGGTGTTGAAACCCTTTGACCCGTCGATCAGCTTGTCACCACCGAACGTCGTGTTTGACGAGATTCGGTTAATGGCAGAGAGGGCCGTATCGATCTGAAGCTGGTTGGCTTCGATCTCTGTGTCGGACAGAGCTCCACTGTTCAGACCTTCCTGAACCAGCCCACGAATCTGGTTGAGCAGTCCGCTGATTTCACCCAATGCACCATCGGCAGTGGCGATCACGTTGCTGGCTCGGTTGCTGTTTTTGATTGACTGCTCGATCGTGGTGACCTGGAATCGCAACTTCTCGCTGCCGATCAGGCCAGAAGGATTGTCCTTACCACTGTTGATCTGCGAACCCGTTGAAAGTCGCTGAATCGCTGAGTCAAGCTTGCTGTTTGCTTTGTTGAGGTTTCGAAGGCCTCGGGTAGCGCCAACGTTTGTGTTAATCCGCGTCATGGCAATATGCCTTTCCTAAAGTGACCTTGGTGTTCCCTGGCTCTCCCGCAACCACTGATTTGATTCCGTCATCCGACGGCGTTGAATCAGTGGTTCATTCGAAGTGCCTCGGACAGTTGAATCCCTGGCGTCTGAGAAAGTTGTTCCAACGTGTCTTCTGTGGTGTCAGTCAATCTGCCAGCCTCCACGACGTGGAACTTCTGGCTCAGACAGAAATCTCCTGTTCGGGGCGTCGATCGCTGGGAACATCCCGAGTGATCTATATGGCTCCTGCCAGTGCCTTGTTTCTTATCGACTGACATTTGTGGTTCGCTGTTGATCAGCGAGTTGTGTCAGCCGTTTCGAAAGCCCTTCTCCATAACCGAATTGACTCCCAGACTTTTCTGGGCCATCGCAGTCACTATCGGTCAGGAAATCACGAACTGCGGATGTTTAGATGGAGCAACTGTGGAAATCAGGGACTATTAAGAGTGACACCTGATGAGCAACAGGGATTTCCCTCACTCTTATGAGCGAGTGAGCAGCCGGACGCGGTTTCAGCGTGAAACCAGAGAAACTACAGGCGACCTGAACGTGCCGCCGGGCGTCTGATACGATCCCTCGTTTGCGGGATCAAAGAATGGCCCTGAACCGAAAGGTTGAGGGCGTGCCGTTGTCAGAAACTGGCCGGAGCGGGGGCGAATTTCGTTGATCGACGACCGTCCCCCCGCGACGAACGGTCGGAGCGTCGTGCTCGGCACCACGTGGCCGGGCAATCGACGCGCGATCCTTCCGCTCAGCTGCTAGGTGGACGGCGACGTGGTGTCGTCGGCGACTTTCTCGCCGGATTCAGCCTGAGTCCGCTCGCGCTGAATCGCTTCGTAAACTTCCTGCCGATGTACGGGCACCTCTTTGGGAGCTTCGATACCCAGTCGGACCTTGTCACCACGAATGTCGACGATCGTAATTACGATGTTGTCGCCAATGATGATGCTCTCATCTCGTTGTCGGGACAAAACCAGCATCTGCAAGACTCCTTCTCGTGTGTGAACTGCGTCTAACGACCAGACGTCAATTAATTCAGGTTCCGCGACCGCTTCAGTCTGAGTCGCAATGGCCAACGCAGAATTGGTGCCGGTCGCGATGCCAACCGTTGAGTCGACCTTTGCCAACTCGCGGTTGCCAGTTGGGGATCGCCGTCAGGAAAGCGAGCCTTCCAGAGACGCCGACATCCTTCCCGCACCGGGTGTACTTGATCCGTGGTTCCGTCATCGTCTGTCAGAGAGTCGCAACCCGGGCGCGTTTCCGGGATAAACACAGGACTCGCGAAAACGGGGTGTCGGCTGTTCCGTTTGTGACGGGAAGAACGGATACTCGTGCAGAGATTTCGAGGCGAATTGCCGAAAGTCATTTGACGTTCAGCCACTTGACTCGAAATGGAATCAGTCGGCTTGAAAAATGAATCCGGCAGAAGCTGGACGTTAAAGTCGACTCGTTGCGACTCCGACGATGGCTGGGTAATGTTTGAGACGTGCCGGATTAAGGCCGCCGAGCCAGAGTTTCAGCGACGAGGAGCCATCCAAAGACTGGCTGTCTACGATGATCACCCTCGGCGTTGTTTGATTCTCCAGCCAGTTTTGAACGCGCCGCGTCAGGACAGAAAGACTGAACTGGCGACTCGACCAACGGCGTTCGAGTCGACAGACTGGTCAGGTTTCAGAAGTTGTCCCAGGCTGATTGGCAACCGACTCAGGGCTGCTCTGGCACAAAGCGTCGTTGATAGAATATTCGTGCCAGATCACTCGCCGTGATTTTATATCCGGGTGACTTTGTATCAGGCGTCCCGCGTTCCCCCACTTCGTCGGAAAATCTACGGAGCTGTTTCGATGCTGACACTGTTTATCGCTGTGGGCTCATTCGTCGGATACCTGATCGCCTACCACACGTACGGGCGATGGCTGAGTCAAAAAGTCTTTCAGCTGAACGACGAAACAAAAGTACCCAGTCACGAACTCCGTGACGATGTCGACTTTGTTCCAACAAAGCGACAGGTGATCTTCGGGCACCACTTCACAAGTATCGCCGGAACCGGACCGATCGTTGGCCCGGCTATCGCTGTGTTCTGGGGATGGCTGCCGGCTTTGATCTGGGTATTTGTCGGTTCGATCCTGATCGGCGCGGTGCACGACTTCGGTGCGCTGGTCGTTTCGTTGAGAAATCGCGGTCAAACGGTTGGCGAAGTGGCCGGCCGGCTGATCAGCCCACGAGCCCGCGTGCTGTTCCTGGTGATTCTGTTCATGGCGCTGACAGTCGTGCTGGCCATTTTCGGGCTGGTCATCGCCACGATCTTTAAGCTTTATCCTGAAAGCGTCCTGCCAACCTGGGTTTCTCTGCCGCTGGCTGTCGCAATCGGATTCTGGGTTTACAGGAAAGGTGGCGGCATCCTTGGGCCATCACTGGCAGCCGTCGCGATGATCTACTTTTGTGTGTGGCTGGGAGCCTACGCTTTCCCGATTAACATTGAAGATCTGTTTGGCGTGCCAGCGACAGGAGCGTTTCCGAATGTGATCTCAGTCTGGACGGTGATCCTGCTGATTTACTGTTTCGTCGCCTCGGTTCTGCCGGTCTGGGTGATGTTGCAGCCTCGAGACTATGTCAACAGTCATCAATTGGTGGTTACGTTAGGACTGCTGATGATCGGGGTGGTTGTCGCCGGGGCGACTGGTCAGGCTCAGCTTGATGCCGCTCCCGCAGTCGCGACTCAAATTCCGTCGGACGCTCCCCCGATCTGGCCGTTCCTCTTTATTACGATTGCCTGCGGAGCGTGCAGCGGTTTTCACTGTCTGGTCAGCAGCGGCACGACCAGCAAACAGATTGAGAAGGAATCAGACGCCCAGTATGTGGCTTACGGATCGATGCTGCTGGAAGGTGCGTTAGCCGTCATGGTGATCCTTGCCTGTTGTGCGGGAGTCGGTATGGGCAAGTTCACTCGTGAAGCCGACGCCACCGCAGGCGGGGGATACAACTATGTGGAGCAGCTCGAAAACGGCCAGCACGTAACGGGAGCCGCCGCCTGGTCGGCCCGTTACAACGCGCGTGGCAGCTGGCAGAAATTCAAGCTGCCTCAGACGGTCGGTGCTTTCATTGAAGGAGGGGCAAACTTTCTGTCGACAATTGGCATACCGGTAAAACTGGGCATCAGCGTCATCGCCGTTCTGGTCGCCTGTTTTGCGGCCACAACTCTCGACAGCGCGACACGACTGCAGCGATATGTTGTGCAGGAGCTGGCCGGGACACTGCGGATCAAACCGCTCACCAATAAGTATGCGGCAACATTGCTGGCCGTTGTTCTGGCTGGTTGGGTAGCGATGCTTCCCGCCGATGCCACACAACCGGCTGATCACCCTCTTGGCAGCGCGGGAACCGGTGGCCTTATCCTCTGGCCGTTATTCGGAGCGACCAACCAGCTGCTGGCCGGTCTGGCATTCATGGTGACAATGTTCTATCTCTGGCGACGTGGTCGTCCGGTCTGGTTTATCGCAATTCCGATGACGATGATGCTGATCATGCCTGCGTGGGCAATGCTATGGCAAATGTTCAACTCAGAGAGCGGCTGGTACCAAAAAGAGCAGACACATCTTCTATGGATGGGCGTGGCGATTCTTGGAATTCAGGTGTGGATGATCGTCGAAGCGTTGTTGCTGTTGCCTCGAGTTAAAGGCGTGCTTGAGGATGGCTTGCCGCCACTGGTAAAGCCGACTCTGGCAGGAACTGACGGCTCCAGCGGGCCGGCCTGCTGATGAGTTCAGACAGAGGGATCCGTTTAATCGGACGTTGATTCTGTCAAACCGACAAAGTATTCAAGGTGTTTACTCTGCTGATCGAAAGGAATGTCGTATCAAAGATCAGGCTCAGAACGCTCTGAATAAGGCTCCAGGACTTGAATTGACACAATCGGTATTCGAGTTAAGATGCCGGGAACCTTTGAGTACTGTTGCCTTCCTCACGTATCGGTTTCTTGTTCCGGTAGTTTACGGTTGAGGAAGTTGAATCCGGGTTCCACGTCGGACTTAGTGTCAGCTCGATTGTCCCCACTTTCGATCTCACCGTTTCTGGCTTAGAGCGGATTCACTCATCGGTTAGCTTAGCCCTGAAAACGCGTGTGTCTGTTGACTCACTGGCTGTCTCAGTCTTCAATGCAAGAACGACTGATGGATGCAGACTCATGTTCGGGGCGTCACCTGGTCGCGGTCTTAAGTGCTGTGAAGCAGTGGCTGTAGAGTCGTGGCTTTGCAAAACGGATGGCTTCACGTTGGCTGCATCCTGGCCTGTTGCAGGTTGCTCTGGTCCAACGCCCGCTATTGTGAGTTGCGGAGTTGTTGGGGAACGATACTCTGGAATCCGGGCTACGGATCGCCCGGTGGTACCTTGACGCACTCTCGCGTCATTTGATTTTCAAACGTCTGCGGCGTGCAATGTCGCTTTTCGGGAATCACTAAAGGTCATTGTTAGTCTTGTGGCCGATGCGCCTGAGCTTCTGGCTGGTTTGGCTGAGGTGGACTGTTAAACCTCACCCCTCGCGTTTTACCTCGGATCGGACTTCTTTCCGTTATCCAATGGCACTTTTTGCTGGCGCTTTCTGGTAGCCGGTTGTCAGCCTTCAGGCTGTCCACAAAACGCTTCAACAGTCGAAATCGAATCCGCTGTCTGCGTTTTGTGAAATCCTGCTGAGTTGAGTTTCGGGCTCCTTCAGTAACTGCCCGTCGAACACCGTTGTGTACTCTGTGGACAGGTCGTGATTGGCTTCATTTTTATCATTGAAGTAACGAATCCTGTTCATGCATCGCTCCGTCTGGAATGAGTTTTATGGTCGCTAAGAGTTCAGATTCATCAGCTAAACCACCCGCCCGTCGACGTCGACGCGTTCGTACCAGTGAGGATGAAGTGGCAAGTTCTTCGAACAACGACGATGTAAGAGACGTCATCTTTGACGAGTCGGAAGACGCTGCTCCGCCGAAACGGAAGAAAGCTGCTCGCCGCAAAAGTGCAGCCGCAAAGTCGACGGAGCAGGAGCCGGACAAAGTCGCTGCTGGTGGCAGCGATGACTCAGAACCAGCCAAGCCAAAGCCGCGCCGACGGACACGCCGTACGACCGCAGCAGACGTTAGTGATGGCGAAGTGAGTGATCGCGATTCGTCGAATGATGAAGCACCTCCAGTTCAGTCGTCGCAGGATCGAGCCGAACAGGATCGCCAGGAAAGACTGGATAACCGCGAGCAGGAAGGCGCTACATCAGATTCCGATGAAGACGGTCGTCCTCGACGCCGGCGCCGACGCCGAAGGCGGCCACAGGGTGGCGGCGACGGCGGATTTAACAACAACGGCGGTAACAGCAATAACCATCAGGCTGGCGGTGGCGGTAACAACCAGAACCAGCGCGGTGGGCGGCGACGACGCGGCCGGGGCGGTCGAGACGGCGGACGCGATGGTCGAGACAGTCGCCAGGGGGGACGCGATCGTGTTCGTTCCGTAGCTCCCAGCACGGAAGTTATCGAAGGGACGATCGATGGCGTCCTGGAGCTGCATCCGAAGGGCTATGGTTTTCTTCGGAACGCAGAGAAAGGGTACGTCGCACAGGAATCAGATCCGTTCGTGCCGAGTTCACTGGTCGAAAAATACCGGTTACGTGAAGGCGTCATGATTCGAGGGGATGTTGGACCAGGGGTTCGCAATCAGGGACCGCGGCTCAAAGAGGTCGAGTTGATCGACGGCATGACTCCCGAAGAGTATTCCGAGATCAAGAATTTCGACGAACTGACTCCGATCACACCGCACGTTCACATTCGGCTGGAGACTGGCCCCAAGCCTGTGACCATGCGTGTCATGGATATGCTGACGCCGGTCGGAAAAGGCCAACGGGCATTGCTGGTCGCTCCGCCGCGAACTGGTAAGACGATGCTTCTGCAGGACATCGCCGACGCAGTCAGTAAGAACCATCCCGAAATGCATTTGATGGTTCTGTTGATCGATGAGCGTCCTGAAGAAGTCACCGAGATGACTCGCTGCGTCAAAGGCGAAGTCATTGCGTCTTCGATGGACCGTGATGTCGAAAGTCACGTCCGCATGAGCCAGCTCATGATCGAACGAGCCAAGCGAATGGCTGAAGCAGGCAAGGATGTTTTCATCCTGATGGACAGCATCACTCGCATGGCTCGAGCGTTTAACAAATGGGCCGGTGGTGGCGGTGGTGGCGGCAGTCGCCACTCGGGAACGATGAGCGGCGGCCTTCATGTGAAAGCTCTCGACATTCCGAAGAAGCTTTTTGGAACGGCTCGCCAGTTCGACGAAGGCGGCTCGATTACGATCGTCGCGACAGCGCTGATCGAAACGGGTGGCCGTATGGACGACGTGATTTTTCAGGAGTTCAAGGGGACAGGCAACATGGAGCTTGTACTCAGTCGCGACCTGGCGGATCGTCGAATCTGGCCGGCAATTGACATCACTCGATCCGGCACACGACACGAAGAAAAACTGTTTGCCGAAGACGCTCTTGATAGTGTAATCATGCTTCGTCGGAGCCTGATTTCGCTCAGCCCTGTCGAAGCGATGGAGACACTGACCAGAACGCTGGAGCGGTTTCCAACAAACACAGAGTTCCTCACGAAAGTGAAGGCGATTCTTTAACCGCAACGCCGTTTTTGAAGAACTTGACTCCCGATTTCAGCAACCGCTGAAGTCGGGAGTTTTTCTTTGCGCTGCTTTAGACAGGTTCGGCACAAGAGACGCGACATTCACAATCCGGTCGGAAGTTTACAGCGTACTTTGACTGGTGATTTCGGATTCTGTTGATTGGAGCCTTCGATTCTCGTTCTCCAAACTGGCACGCAAGCGCTGGTCTCAGAACGTCACGACTCAGAACAAACGACGAGAAGGGTAGCACGATGGGGATGATCGACCTGGGATCTCCAGCGGCGAAGGTTCATTCGTCATTGGAAAACCTGCAGGAAGCCTGGATGGCGGCACAGGAAAAGTGGAACGATGACAACGCTCGCAAGTTCGAAGAAGAGTATCTGATGCCGCTGGCGTTGACGGTCAAACTGTCGCTCGACGCAGTGAACCGGATGGCTGAGACACTGCACGAAGCCGAACGGGACTGCCAGGAAGATCGAGAAGTCGTTTAGGACGTCTGGCAGCATCGCTCGCTGTGGTCGTGAAAAACTACCGAATACTTCTGCTGTCGTTCATGCTCGGAGAATTCGAAATATCATGACAACTCTGCATAGCGAAGCTGACCCGATTCACGACTTAACGGAATCTGACGAAGCGACCGCATCTCAGATGCTGTCAGATTCGGCACCGGATACACTCAACGCTTCGATATCTGGCACGCGGTATTCCGGGAACGCTGTGAAATCGGAGTGCGCCGTGTCTGGTCGGCTTTTCCCTGGTGACCGGCAGCAAGAGGAGATCAAAGTGCCGGGTGATGCTGCTGCGAAGCGAGTTCAGAATCTGATTCAGTCATTGTTCGACGGGATTGCCCAGCGAGTTGATGGCGAGCTTGGTCTCGCGCAGCGACTGAAGAATGAACTGGCCGATGAACAGGTCCGCTTCCAGGCAGAGTCCGAAGCACGGCAGGCGCTTTACGAAACTGAACGAAAGGCTTTGCAGTCTGAATACGATTCCGTTTGCGCCGAGGCTGGACTTCATTATCAGGGGCATTACTCAGCGGCGTCCGAAGAGTATGACGAAGCACTTCGAGCCGCCAATGACGACTACGAAGACATCGCCGATCAGATTCGCAAGGAGTTCGAAGAGACTCGCTGGATGGTCGTGTCGTATTTCGACGAGAACGCAGGTGGGTCTCCCAAACAACAGTTCGAGCAGTTTGAACACAACGTTGAACGATCTCGCGAGCATCTTGAAAGCGAGTCAACGCAACTCGAAGAGATTCACAAAGCCACTGTCGCGACCTTAAAAAAACGCCGCATGTGGACAGAGCCAGATCCAGCAGATCATGGTCCGTTGCCATCATCGCTCGACGGTCTGATTGAGCTGTTCGAAGAGCGGGCTGAGCAGACGCGTACTCAGGCAGCACGGTTGAACCGTCAAAAGTTGCCGTTCCTGTTTGCCGGTCTGTTGCCGCTGATTTTTTTTGTGGTGGTTGCTGGCGGACTGACAGCGACGACGTGGTTCGCGGTTGACCCCGCAATGCTTGGTTTCAAGACAACGCCACCAATGCAGGAATGGCTGGCGATTCTTGGCGGCAGCTCTATTGTTCTAACGTTGGCCATACAAGGAATCCTGTTTGGAATCGCTCGCAGCGGTGCCGATTCCGGATATGAGAAACTGACTCAGGTGATCGTCGACTTACAGGCTGCTCGTCAGCAATGGACGCGACTTTCTGCTCGTGAGTTCAAGCGTCGAAAGAAGGAGTTCGACGAATGGTTCACATCCCTCGTTGAACAACGGGATTCACGGCTGCGAATGTCGCAGGAAAAGTTTGATCGAGAAATAAATTCTCATCGGCAACGCCGCGCCGAGCTGCTCAAGCAGGCAAACGATCGATACCCGTCTTTGATGGAACGACTGACTCGTGAACGCGACGAAAGATTGCAGCTGGCTCACGACGAGTTCCCACAAAAACTCGACAAGCTCAAAGCAAGATTTGAATGGGACACGAAGAAGATCGGCGAAGAAAGCCAGAGTCGCGCAGCAGCGATTCAGCAGCGATACGATTTCGACTGGCAGAACATGTCGCGGTCATGGCATGGCGTCGTTGAATCGGTGCGTACTACCGCAGATCGGATGAACGCCGACGCGGCAAGAATTTCGCAACGCTGGCCCGACCTGGCGTTCGGAAACTGGGCTCCAGCAGCGTCGATCCCAGGCGGAGTTCGACTCGGCGATTTCAAACTGAACCTCGACGACATCGAGTATGGAATACCGGAAGATGATCGGCTTGTCCCGGAGGTCAGCGAGTTCTCAATCCCCGCCATGCTGCCGTTTCCAGACAAGGCTTCACTGCTGCTCCGAGCGAGCGGTGCCGAAGGCCGCCAGGCATCAGTTGACCTTCTGCAGGTCGTGATGCTTCGATTGCTGGCAACATTGCCGCCTGGAAAAGTTCGCTTCACCATCATTGATCCGATCGGGCTGGGTGAAAACTTTTCTGCCTTCATGCACCTTGTCGATTACGACGAACTGCTTGTAACAAGCCGAATCTGGACCGAAGCATCGCACATCGACCAGCGGCTGACCGACCTGACCGAGCATATGGAAACGGTTTTCCAGACGTACCTGCGCAACGAGTTCAAAACGATCGAAGAGTACAACGAGTTCGCAGGCGAAGTCGCCGAGCCGTACCACATTCTGGTGATCGCCGGCTTTCCGTCGAGTTTTTCGGAACAGGCGGCAAGACGTCTGACAAGCATCATGTCGAGTGGTCCTCGATGTGGCGTTTACACACTGTTGAGCGTCGATCCACAGTTGACCATGCCGCCTAACTTCAGTCTGGCAGATGCGGCCTACGAAGCGACGTGTCTGTCGTGGAATGACGGAGCTTTCGCCTTCGATGATGAGGAAGTTGCCTGGCTCCCGCTGGAGTTGCACCAACCGCCTGAACCTGATGAGTTCAGTCGATTTGTAAAGCGAGTTGGTGACGCTTCAAAAGATGCAAGACGTGTCGAAGTCTCTTTCGAGCGAGTTGTCCCGAAAGAACTCTGGCAGCAGGACAGCCGCAGTGGTCTGGATGTTCCGCTTGGCCGTGCAGGAGCGACGAAACTTCAGCATATGCGTCTGGGAAAAGGGACGTCGCAGCACGTTCTCATTGCTGGCAAGACGGGTTCCGGCAAGTCGACGCTGATGCACATTCTGGTGACAAATCTCGCTCTACATTACAGCCCGAACGAGATTGAGTTTTATCTGATCGACTTCAAGAAAGGCGTCGAGTTTAAGACGTACGCTGCGAATCGATTGCCGCACGCTCGCGTGATTGCCATCGAGAGTGATCGTGAATTCGGACTGAGCGTTCTGCAGCGGCTCGATGGAATTCTGAAAGAACGTGGCGATCTGTTCCGAGAACGAAGCGTGCAGGACATCGCCGGATTTCGTAACAACAATCCAGAGCGGATGCCTCGAATCATGCTGCTGATTGACGAGTTTCAGGAGTTCTTCACCGAAGACGATCGGATCTCGCAACAGGCTGCGTTGCTGATGGATCGGCTGGTGCGTCAAGGTCGAGCGTTCGGCATGCACGTGATGCTGGGATCGCAGACGCTGGGCGGAGCCTACTCGCTTGCACGCAGCACGCTCGGACAGGTTGCTGTCCGGATCGCGTTGCAGTGCAGCGAGGCTGACGCGCACCTGATTCTCAGTGAAGACAATACGGCCGCTCGGCTGCTGACTCGACCAGGCGAAGCCATCTATAACGACGCCAACGGACTACTGGAAGGAAACCACCCGTTCCAGATCGCGTGGCTCGACGATGACAAACGCGACGGGCATCTTGGGCAGGTTCGCGACCTCACCGATGCGCAGAACATCGAAACTTCCGCCCCCATCATCTTTGAAGGGAACGTTCCGGCGATTCCGACTAACAATCGGGAACTGGTTGCATTATTTGCACCGGATCGAGTTGCCGAACCAACCTCGATTGTCGAAGCGTGGCTGGGCGAAGCGGTGGCCATCAAACCTCACACCTCGATTGGGTTTCGCCGGCTTGCAGGGTCGAACCTGCTGATCGTTGGGCAAAGTCCCGTCGGAGCACGCGGAATCCTGTCGTCGGTCGTGCTGGCCGCAGTCGGTCAGGTTCCGCCGGTCATACCCGACGATGCCGTCGGGCTGGTCGAGGATGACCTGGAGACAGACGACTCAGAATCAACAGCTAACGACGCGGCGTCTGAAACTTCAACTGTCGACGCGCTGGAAGCCATGAAGTCGTTCTCGTTTGCCAGCATGAAAATCCCGAATCCAGTTGACGAACCAGCAGAACCGAATGCCAAAGATGCAGGCAAAGTTCTTTCCGCAGCGCAGCTCTATATTCTGGACGGTGAACTGGCAGACGCTCCGAGCGTCGAATTCTGGAGCAGTCTGACGCAAGGGTTGCCTCACGACATCCGTGTAGGTGGTCCAAACGATGCCGCCGAGCTTGTCGGCGAACTGGCTGCAATTGTCGAGTCTCGTGGCAAGTCGACCGCTGCCCCTCCAGTCTTTTTCGTTGTCGACAACCTCGGTCGCTTCCGGGATCTTCGGAAGGGTGACGATGACTACAACTTTTCGCCCGACCGGAGCAAAGCCGCGAGCCCGGCAAAGCAGTTCGTTCAAATTCTGAAAGAGGGACCGAGCGTCGGAGTCCACGTTCTCGTCTGGGCCGACACTTACAACAACGCCAGTCGATGGATGACGAATCAGACCATGCGGGAACTGGAAATGCGAGTCGCCTTCCAGATGAGCGCGACCGATTCAAGCCATCTGATTGATTCACCGGTTGCCGGGAGGCTTGGACAAAACCGAGCATTACTCTACCTTGAGGAAACAGGCACGCTTGAAAAGTTTCGTCCGTACGGTCTGCCGTCCGCGGAATGGCTGGCGACAATCAATGGACGCTTCAAATCGGATGAAAAAGAAGCGAACAATACCGCCTCTGAGATTGCGACAATCCCCGACGAAGACATCGAAGTTTGCGATGACCTGAGTTCCTGGACGGTGCTTTAAGATTTCGAGCTTCCTGCAAAGTCCCAGACGGCCTCAGCGAACATTCCAGCAGCGCTCACAGAACCAGCTGAGGCGGGCTGCTCAGACTTTTCGGATGCGAGAACACAAACCTCAAGTCGTCCGGCTATACTCCGTCGTCCTGCTGGCGGCGACCACTGGCGGGCTGCAGCCAAACAGAAACTCCCCTGCTTTACTTGTACGTGACGATTCGATTAATGACTTCTTCGGCTCCCGATTCGTTCCCATCCACTCGTGACTTCTCACAGCATTTCCGCCCAACCGGAAGTGCTCTAACGATGCGCTATGAGTCGTTGCAGAAGTCCGATGCCGTTCACTGGACGGCGCAGTATCGCTTTCTGGAACGTCTGGGGGCGGGCTCGCAAAGCGTCGTTATGCTGGCAGACCGGCTGGGGTCACTTGATGTTTCGCTGCGTGTTGCGTTGAAACTGTTTTCTCCGTTGCTTTACCCCGATACAGATTCGTACCTGACTGAGATGGCTCAGACAGCTCAGATCGCGATGAAGATCGCATCGATTCAGCAGGATCATCTGCTGGACGTTCACAACTTCATTGAGAGCAGCGGCATTCAGATCATGGTGATGGAGTGGGTCGATGGCTTCGACCTGAAGTACCTGATGGAGCCGGAGCGACTGCGGGCAACGGCTTCAGCGGCCGGACGTGAACGCTGGGTACACGTCAACGATGTTGTCGTTACCGCAGGGCCAACTCAATCCAGACTGAAGCCTGGAGTCGCCCTTCACGTTCTTCGGGAGTGCCTCGCTGGTTTGTCAGTACTTCACCGAGCGAACATCATTCATGGAGACATTAAACCATCGAACATCATGCTGAAAAGAACAGCCAGTTCGAAGGTAATCGATTTTGGTTCGGCCTTCGAAATCTCCCGGCCACGTATTCAACCGGCCTGGACGCCGCGGTATGCCGCTCCGGAAGTCATCGAAACCGGGAAGTTTGAACTGAACTCTGACCTCGCGAGTCTTGGGTATGTCTTTCTGGAGTTGATTTCCGGACGATCGCCATTCGATGACGTCAAGACGAAAGTTCAAATGCTGGACGTCAAGAATTCTCTGCATGATCGAGTGGAAGACGTATTACCGCGCGACGTTCGCCGCGATGCAGGGCTGGTTGAGTTAATCCGCGGCATGATTCACCCGGATTGTTCGCAACGTTTTTCCGGTCCTGATGACGCCGATTTATCTCCCGACGGCGCGGCCGCAGCGCATAAGCGACTGGTACTGGGCGATCTTTCCAGCGAGTACGAAAACGACATCCGCGAATGGCTGCAGTATGTGCCTTCTCCGAATTGATGCGTCGAAGTCGTAGCTTTAATGGCAGGCCGAAGAAGGCTCAACACAAGTCCGGAACGCCGAACGAGATTTGGCTCCCCAGCTGCTGAAAATGAGCTGGCAGACGAAGAAAGCCTCGCCGGATGGCGAGGCTTTCTGTTTTTCCGGCTGAGAATTCCGACACTCAGGCAAACTCTGGACGACGTCGTCGGAGCTGGTCTTTTAAGCGAGCCACAATGCTGGAGTGCATCTGACTGACTCGTGATTCTGACAGACCAAGCGTCGAACCGATTTCCTTCATCGTCAATTCCTCGTAGTAGTAGAGGATCATGATGAGGCGTTCGTTGCGGTTCAGACCTTTGGTGACCAGACGCATGATATCGCGTTTCTGAATTCCACCGGTGGGGTCTTCGCCTTTCTGATCTTCGACGATGTCGACCTCTCGAACGTCCTTGTAGCTATCAGTCTCGTACCATTTCTTATTCAGACTGACGAGCCCGACGGCGCTCGCGTCGGATTTCATCTTTTCGTACTCTTCGAGCGACATTTCCATCTCAGCGGCCATTTCGGCGGCTGTTGGCGGACGTCCCACACGAGCTTCAACGCGCTTGCGTCCGGCTTCGAGCTTGCTGGCTTTGCTTCGTACAAGTCTCGGAACCCAGTCCATGGTGCGGAGTTCGTCCAGCATCGCTCCACGAATTCGCGGGACGCAGTACGTCTCGAATTTGACGCCACGTTCCATGTCGAATGCTTCGATGGCATCCATGAGTCCGAAGACGCCGGCCGAAATCAGGTCGTTCAGGTCGACCCCTTCGGGCAGTTTCTGCCACACACGCTCAGCGTTGTATTTGACTAACGGAAAGTACCGTTCGATGAGAATGTTCCGCAGTCGCTGATCCTTGAGATCTGCTTTGAAGTCCTTCCAGACCTCTGCCAGAACTTCGTCGCTGATCTTCGTTGCCATGAAACCCTCCGTGGTTTTCATCGTCATGCAGTTTCGAACTCTGTTATGGACGCGTCAGCAGCGTCGTTCAGGGTTCGGTACTGAGTTGTTGGTTGTTGTCCTGAGGTGCGTTTTCGCCAATGACTTTTCTGATTTTCGAAATCACCATGTCTTCCAGCAGGCGACGGGTGAGTTCTCCGATGATCAGTCCGATTCCGAAGAATACGGCTCCGATCTTGATGGCCAGTGTCAGTACTGTCTGAAATTCCGAACCGTCCAGAACGCCGCGAAGTACAACCGTCGCAAACGCGATGAGTGCAAGTCGACATGCAATGTGGAGTGCCACGGGACTGTCCGAAAACTGGTACAGGCAACGACTGTGATCTCTTGCAGAAACTCACCAGGAGTGACGTAATTGCGAAGAGGGCCTGCTTCGATTTATCGGCCAGTTGGACTTCTGAAATCAGCCTTTTCGGAAAAGTTTTCGTAATCGGAAAAGTTTGACAAGCAGAGAAAGCAAGATCTGTGAAGCTTCAAGGTGGTAGGAGAAGAAGGAGTGAAGTGACCAGCAGAGTGCCGGCAATGAGAAATGACGTGTGGTGAGATGGGTCAGCAGGCTAACCCGGGGTTCATCATTGAGTGAATGTCAAATGGAGGCCATTCTGGACTGAATGTAGACATCCCAAGGGGACATGTACTGTATTTACTGTTCGATCAGATCCAGCGACGCCGTATTGGAACGATGATTTTTCGAGTAATTTTTGACCGGGCATTAAATCGAAGCAGGAGAGGACTAAGAACTCAGATTTGCGATCAGGCCGCACATCCGTGCTCTCGATTCTCTCCTGCATGTTTGAGTGCCAGACGGCATGAAGTGGCCCGCACGACTCGCACTCCACATAAAGTTGTAGATCTCACCGTAGTTCAATCCACGTTTACAGGTCAGGTAGCGTCTTCAATCAGGCATACCTGCTGCCGTTGCTGGTTGCGAAAGACGAACTACTCAACCGCCTCGAAATCTGAGTGAGTGAGGCAGGCCCATTTATGATAGATCTGCTGATCCTCACAACGTTTGACGTACGACGCGGGCATTGAGGTCACGACGGCATCGTCCCATTCAACAAAGTATTTGAAAGGAGCCTTTTTGCCGGAAACCTCGACAATCCTGCCAGTCCAGCCAGCGAAGGAGATATCCGGAAAATCCGGTGAGACGACTTTATCAAGAGCACGAATGCTGGTCCCAACCTTGTGCTTAACCGTCTTTTTCTTGACGGTCGTCTCAGGTTGAGAATTGGAGGCGGTCACACTGGGCATCTGTCTGTCCTGCTTCTGGGAAGTTCTGTTTTAGGACGGTCAACCTGACGGCTCGCTGCGGGAAACAATCAGATCAACTGGCTGTCAGAAAACGGCTTCAATCGAAATTCACAGTTAGGCGTGGATGTAGGGTCAACAGTTCGAATTCAGTTCGGGTCAATCAATGAGCGGTCACAGTCGGCAATGCAGAGAATCGCTGATCAGCGTGAGCTGGATCGGCATTTCCAACTCCTGCCATTGAAGGTCGTGTCTGGTGCATGACGATCGGCTGCGAATGGGCAACTGTAGGCTGAGCTATGACGGGCTGTCCGAACGCAATCGCCGACTGAGCCGGCGGATAGTTGGCGAATGTCGGCTGCGGTGTCTGGGCAATAATCGGCTGCCCGTTGACGAAAGTCGGCATCTGAGCAAACTGCGTCGACGTCTGCGGAGCCACTGAACCACCAAGAGTAGCGACTCGGCTTTTAACATCGGGCTGATACCAGTTCTGGTAGAGCGACCGACGGTACATGGCAACGGCCTCGCTGGATCGTCCCTGATCCTGATACACCTGTCCGAGGTGAGCGAGTGCCGTAGCATTTGAGGGATCAACCTGCAGCGCCTGTCGAAGATTTTCTTCCGACGCGGCGTGGTTACCCATTTCACGGTTGAGCCACGCGAGTTCGATCTGCGGCTCAGGAATGTATGGTTGAGTGTCAGCCCAGGCGGTCATCAGCTCATGAGCTTCGCCAGTACGGCCCTGTTCGTTCAGCAGTTTCGCCAGGCTGTGGTACGACGGCTGGTGCATCGGATCGATGTCGAGCACCTGTCGATAAACCTGCTCAGCTCCCGCTGTATTGCCCTGCTTCCACATGGCGGACGCAACATTGTGAAGGTATGCCGGCTTGCGGGGATTGTCAGCAGCAGCCATCCGAAAATAACGACTGGCTTCGGCGTAGTTCCCGCTCTTGAAATTCCGTGTGCCCATTGTGTTGTGCACAAACCCGTTCGGTGCACCACATCCGGCCAGCAGACTGACCAGACAAGTGATGATCGCGCAGGCCATGACCCGTGTGAAAAACATGGGTGGAATTCTCCAGAAAGTTAATGCCGGAACCGATGCGGAACGAATATTCCTCGTACAGCCCACGACCTTTCGATCAGAGATATGCACGAAGAACTGAAACGTAACTGAGTTAAGAAAACGCAGACACGAATCTGTGGATGAGTTGTGATTGGGTGAGTGATGCCCCGTCAGACATCGCGTGCTCTGAGGAAGTCGAGCGAAGGAAAGGTGCGTCGGATGTGACTCGGACGAAGTGAGTGACGGGAATTTGCTTCAGGGCCGGGCAGACTACTGGTCGACAAAAAACGCTGCAATACCGAATTGCAGACTCTGCAATAGGTCTGAAAATATTACACAACCTGCAAGTCCGGTACGGCGAATGGAGACGTCGATCGCCGCTGCCAACCTACTGGATCCGTGCGTAATACCTCAGCATTTCGGCGTCGAGCAGAATCAGATTGTCACCGAACGATTCCTTGAACAGTTTGACTCGCGCTTCGGGAGCCAACTGTCGAGTGACTTCCGGCGAGGCCATTTTCTGAAGGAACCTGGCGTATTCACGCGGCCGAGTTTCGATCAACCAGAATGAAAGAGCCCACGCCTGAGCATAAGCGTTGCTCATTTGAGTGCTGAAAGTTTCGTCGTCTCGAATGAACTTCTCAAGAAAACCCGCAGGGCGACCTTCTTTGATGAACTTCTGCAATCCGTAATGCCAGCCAGGATTCAATCGCTTCCTGACGTCTCGGTCCATCGCAAATTCCTCCATGCCCGGCGTTTCAAAGACCGTTGCCAGGCCTTCGACGACCCACTTCGGATTTCGCCCCGTTCGATTGTGGAGTCCCAGGTTATAACCAAGCTGGTGAGTCGCCTCGTGAATCATCGTTTCGCGAAGATCCGAGTTGATACCCGCTCGCGATGCGACATCATCCAGACCATGAGAATGTCCGAACTGGCTCTCGGTCCCGGAATTTTGAAACGCCCAGCCCCAGGCGGCGTCTTCCAGCTGAGCGCGTTCACCGAAGAAGCCATCGCAGCCAGCCTCCTGGAACGCCGCCGCCAGCAATCGTTCACTGGTCGCTGCCTCGTGGTTGAGAATCGAGGCTTGAGACTTCTGATCTTCGAACATGATCACTCGGTTATGGGTCGACCAGTAGTAACCGAGGATGCTGGAATTAACTTTCGCGTTTTCCCTGCGAGCATAGTCGAGGAAACTCTTTCGATCCTTCAGGACGACGGCAATCATCGGAAATTCGGGGTCGCTCAGCTCAAAACCCCGAATAGAAAAATACATGTGAAATCGCCGCCAGGTTTTCTCGAAGACTTCGCAGTAGGATTTTGCGCGACCTTCAGGAGCACACACGACATAGTGTCTTGTCGTCGCCACTTCAGAGTCACTGCCGAACTCCCTGAGCAGCTTCGTTCGCAAAGTCTGAAACGAGTGAGGGGCAAAGGTGGAAGAGACCTTCTTGAACCGAGTGACCTTACTCAGGTCGATCGTGTGCATCTTCCCTTCGCGGTCATAGAGCGTACACCACCCCTGGCCACGTTCTGCGATGCGACCTTCAACGGCTGCGTCACCAAGGCGAAGTTCCACCATTGGCTGGGCGGCAAATGCCGATCGAGATGAAGAGAGAACAGCCGCAAAGGCGGCAGCGACGAGCAGAATGTTTTTTGGATTCATCGTCGAATTGAGTCTATCAGCAGAGGTGAATCGTGATGCGGATGCAGCCTCCAATTGCTGACGCTCAGTCCAATCCCTCGCCTCAACTATACCTCTCGCCTCGCGCAGCGTGAGATTTGAGCCGGCAATCTCCACGAGCTTTCAGGTCCGCCGACCGGGGTTAAGACCACCGTTGACTAACCTGCCAGCCAGGCACGAACTGCCAGCTTCCACAGACAATCGATTGATTGCAGCAGGAAATGCCGGTCTGTCACGAGACGACGGCGACGCGCTGAGTCACTTGTCGAAAACACAGAAAGACCACTTCGGAATATCACTGGCTCCACCAGCGCAGATTTTCCGGCAATGGCCAGGCACCGATCGCACTGGCAGGACCAGTGGCACACATCCTTCAAACGTCTGCTAACTCACTGCGGATCCCATCGGGCCGAAGAAGCAGTAGTACGGTTGGGATCCGTCGGCGACTCGCTGAATGTAGAGGGCGAGTTCTCGCAGGTGATAGTCGCCCCACATGCACGATTCGCTGTGAGGGATTTTCGATCCTGCCGGGATGTGGTCCCAACCTCGCGGCTGATGATAGATCGTGTGCAGAAGCTGCCCCTGGTGATCGTCGTCCGTGCTGAGGTACGGTTCGGCGAACAGCGACTGAGCTGTCGTCAGTCCAGCCTGCCAGTATCGAGCGGCCGCATCGTCATCGTGACCTTGCAGGAAGCGCCCAAGTCTGAGCAGCCCCTGAGCACTGATCGCGGCAGCCGAACTGTCGACAGGCTCGTGATCGTTGAACGGCTCGGACGGACGATTCAGGTAATCACCCAGTTGAGAAAGCCCCGGAACGCCGGTGTCCCAGTAAGGCACGCCATCGGTCGGTGTGTTCTCGATGAAGAAATCGCATGACGCCTGAGCAGCCTTCAGCATGACTTCTTCGATTTCTTTTCGACCGCCGAGAGGATCGAGCTGCTCGTCAGAAATGCTCTGCAGAAACTCCAACTGCTCGGGATAGCCAGCGATAATCCACGACAAGCCGCGTGTCCAGGTTGAAAACGGCGAATAACCCTGCTGCGTGCTCGGGCAGCGGTACCGACCATCATTCCGGTTGAAAATGCTTTCGTGGGCGACACGACCGCAGACATCGTATGTGTCGCGACTTTCTCCGTAGTAGACGTTGTACTTCGCCGTTGTCCGAGCGTGCTGGATCATGCGGTCCAGCAGGCAGATCGGATCATCGTTTTCTCCCATCAGTGAATGCCCAAGCTGGTGAGCCAGTGACAGCGACCTCATCGACCGAATCGTGTCGCAAAACAGCGAGTGGGGGCCGTTGAATGAGTACACGTAGCCGTGCCCGTCGGCGGTCGTGCTCCAGCGCGATGCCTGGACAGCTCCGGAAACTTTCAGCGCCAGTTCGTAGAAGTCGAGTTCTTTGTCGTCGTGCGAAATCCGACCTTCCAGCATCAACCGGCGGAGATTCCCGTAGGTGCTGACGTTGTTAAAGCCGTGATCGTGAACTCCGACATGCGAAACATGCGGCGCCATTCGTTCGACGGTGTTTCGTCGACCGATCTCCAGAAACTGCTCATCGCCCGTCGCGTCGAACTGCAGAATTGCCGAGCCGAACTGAAATCCCTGAGTCCATTCGGTCCACCCTTGCGGCTGATACTTTCCTTCGATTGTGAAAACCGGCGTCTGCGAGTTCGCCGAACATGATTCCTCAATGGAAAGAATCTTTCGTCCAGACGCATCCCACATCTGGTCGATGGCTGGAAGCAGGTCAGCAGTTGTCAGCTCAGAGTTGATAATCATCGTGTTGTCAGTCGAGTTTGGGGCAAAGTCACAGTGCTACGAAGTGAGTGCCGTCAGCTTCCCGAGCTGCGGTAACTGCGGAGCGACCACTGAAACAGCATTCTGGAAAGGACGAGGCCGACGGTCGACGAAACCAGCCCGATCACCGGGTAGTGCCACTCAGTCAGCCCCTTCGCAATGACACGAGCGGGTACGGTAACGACCAGTAGAATCGGTATCGCAAAGGTAAAGGTGCCCTGCAGGATCTCGCAGAACTCCAGCCGCTGGGCATCCACGCCGTTGTAAATGCTGCGCGGGTAGCGTGCGAAAACCGTGATGTAGAACCAGAAATCGTAGAGTCCCTGGTTTCTGGTCAGCCAGATGCTGGTACTCGCCATCGCGATCATCAGGCTGTAGAAAAAAAACACTCCCACGACAATGAATCCCAGGTAAGCGGCGACCTGCATGACGCTGACCGGCTCCCCGATCTGAATCAGCGAGTACGTCAGCAATCCCAGAGCCAGCAGCGACTGGTTGACCATCGCCAGCTCCATCTTCTCGCACGAAATCAGGAACTGCGTGTCGATCGGTTTGACCAGAACGAAGTCGAGATTGCCCGTTCGAATCATCTCGCTGAAGTTTGCACAGTTCGGCATGAACAGGGCTTCGATGATCGAGTTGATCAGCATCCCCGTCGCCATGAAGGCAAAATACTGAGGCCTCGTCCAGTCATTGATTGTGTCGACGTTGCGGTAAACGATCTCGAACAACGTAATCTGAGCGCAAAACCAGAACGCTCGCGTGATTACATTAATAAGGAAGTTGCCGCGGAACATCATCTCACGGACGAGCGCGTTCCGTAGAAACGTCGTCCAGACTCGCCTGTAGTTTGCTTGCGCTGATTTCGCGGGATGATTCATGCGGAGAGTTTAGCAACCGATCGAAAGTGTGCCCATTTGCTGAACGGACGAAATGGCAAGGCGCCGATCGTGTTCGTCGGGATCCTCATCTGGACAGGATTTTGGGTTTTCCATATCAACCGGCTGGATTTTGTTAAAGTTCCGGGAAGAAGGCCTCGAAACGCCAGTGACACCTGACGGACAAGGTGTAAATCGTTGCTGTTTCGGACTTTCTAACTCGTTTTATGAACGACGCGGAGGCATGGATGCCGCCGGATTCGGCCAACGGATTGCAGCAGACATGGGCGCAGGTGCGGGGATTCGCGTTCCCGCTTCTGATCGTGACGTCCATTCTGGTGATCATTGCGCCGCTGCCCCCGCTGATGATGGACATGCTGCTGGCCTGTAATGTGACGGCTGCCGTCCTCATCCTGCTGACGACAATTTACGTCTCCAGACCGCTCGAATTCAGCGTATTTCCGGCGATTCTGCTGGGAACCACGCTCGCCCGGCTGGTGCTGAATGTTGCCTCCACCCGGTTGATTCTGACTCGAGGAGCGACCGACAAAACTGGAGCGGCGGGCGAAGTCATTCAGGCGTTTGGCGAATTCGTCGCCGGTGACAAGATCGCCGTTGGGCTGATTCTGTTTGCGATTCTGGTCGCGATTCAGTTTCTGGTCATTACTAAAGGTTCCGGTCGAATCAGCGAAGTCGCGGCCCGATTCTTTCTCGACGGAATGCCCGGCAAGCAGATGTCGATCGACGCCGACCTCGCGGCCAATGTGATCACTCAGGACGAAGCGAAAGCTCGCCGCCAGGAAATTTCACAACAGGCGGACTTTTACGGAGCGATGGACGGTGCCAGCAAGTTCGTGCGCGGTGACGCTATCGCCGGCATCGTTATTACGTTGATCAATATTGCCGGCGGTCTGTATATCGGCATCGTCGAGAACGGGATGAGTTTCGGCGAAGCTGGAGAAGTCTTCACGAAGCTGACCATCGGTGATGGACTGGTGACGCAGATTCCGGGCTTTCTGATTTCGCTGGCGGCAGGTCTGATCGTGACCCGGTCATCGGTCGAAAGCGACCTGCCGAAGGAAGTCATGAGCCAGATGTTTCGGCATCCGGAAGCTCTGTTTCTCTCGTCGGCATTTCTGGGAGCAATGGCATTTACCGGAATGCCAATGGGGCCACTGCTTTTCCTTTCGGCCGGATGTACGGTGATCGGCCTGTCACTGCAGAAGAATTTGAAGAAGACCGCGCAGGCTGCTGATATCAAGACGGCGGCGGACCTTCCAGAGAATCAGCCTCCCCCGGAACGGAAGCCGGAAGACCGTCTGCCTGTCGAACCGCTGATGGTGGAACTCGGAGCGGGCGTCGTGCCACTGGCCGACCCGTCTCGCGGCGGCGACATGCTGGAACGAGTCATGCAGATTCGACACCAGATCGCCGAAGAGCTGGGCATCATCCTTCCGAAAGTTCGCGTGCGGGATAACACCTGGCTCGGCGTCAATGAATACGTCATTCGAATTCGCGATATGGAAGTAGCGAAGGGCGAGGTCTGGCCATCAAACATACTGGCAATCAACCGCGGAACCGCCGAAGGCGACCTGCCCGGAATTAAGACGACCGACCCACTGAACGACAATCCGTCGTTCTGGATCGACCCCGGCCAGGTGGACCGTGCGGAAGGACAGGGTTACGCAACTGTCGAACCATCGATCGTCATCATCATGCATCTGACCGAGATCATTCGTCAGCACGCATCCGAACTGCTGACACGTCAGCACGTTCATGAGTTGATCGGTGCCTTGAAGGACCGCGCTCCGAAGCTGGTTGAAGAAGTGAATCCCGACCATGTCAAAATGTCGCACGTTCATCAGGTGCTGAAGAACCTTCTGGCCGAGCGTGTACCGGTGCGTGATCTGGAAACCATCCTGCAGACAACCATCGACAACTCAGATCGAATTTCGAACCTGGCGATCATGACCGAGTACGTCCGCACGGCGCTCGCTCGAACGATCTGTCAGAAGTATCGAGATTTGAAACGTCGAATTCACCTGGTGAGTCTCGACCCGGTTCTGGAAGACTTCCTTCGGCAGAAGATGGATTTTGACCAGTTCGGGATTGGCTCGAAGCTGACGCCGCAGGAGTCCGAAGCCATCCTGGATGGTCTGAAAGTCGAGCTGAAAAAACTGACCGACATCGGTCTGCAGCCTGTCGTCATCACGACGGCTCCGCAGATTCGAGCCGGTTTGCGACAGATGACGAGCCGGGCATTGCCGAAACTGGCCGTGCTTTGTCTCAACGAAATTACTCCGGAAACACAGATCGTCAGCCGCGGCTATGTGAGTGCCGAAGTTCTGCGATCCGTACTGATGGCTCAAACAGAAGGTTAAGAACAGACGCGCAGAACGCGTCTCGACGCACCGGATTGCTCCGCCGAATTTCAGGGGGCATCAGGACGCGCCCCGTGAAAACAACAATCACAGCGGCCCGAAGCATTTGCGACGGAAAGATTTTTCATGAACGAAATCAAGACATTCAAAGCGGGATCGATGCAGGAAGCGCTCGCGATCGTGCGGAGTGAACTGGGCAGCGACGCCGTGATTCTGAACACGCGGCAGATTTCTCATCGGCGACTGATTCCCTTCCTGAAAAAACGTCAGGAAGTTGAAGTGACCGCTGGCGTTTCCCTCGGAACTCGTGCTGCGAATTCGCAGGCGTCAGTTGCCGCCCCGCGCGCCGGCGCTCCGCGTGCCGCGACATCGACGTTCGAGCACCGAGCAGGATCGTTTTCCGCAGAAGTATCAGACGATGCGGCCGTCCTGAACTCGCCTTCTCCGGCTCCTCGTCAGACGCCCGTTCGACAACCGACTCCCTCACCGAAAGTGTCGACCGATCCCGACACGCCACTTGCCCGAGCAGCCGCTCTGGCGATGGAACTGGAACGTCGCAACGCCGACAAAGCACAACTTGAAAAGAGCCTCAGTGCATTGGAAGCTGCGGCGGCGGTCGCGACTCCGAATCTGGCCCCAGTGACGCCTGAACCGATGCCGCCGCTATCAAAACCAGGAGTCGCCCCAGATGAACAACCTGTTCGAAGCGAAGCCCCGCCCGTTTCCGAAACGCAGCCCGATCCTTCAGTAGAGTCCTCAGAACAAACCGCACAGAAATCCAGACCAGCCAATCAGGCCGCTGGTTTGCAGGCCGCTGCAAAAGCGTTAAGCGAAGAAGGCAATTCGGCGAACGAACTGTCGGTGAAGCTCGATGTCCTGCAGAAGATGGTCGAAAGCCTCGCCCAAAAATCACACTTCCGCAGCGCCGACGAAGTGCCGAGCGAACTCTTCGACATTTACACACAGCTCATCGACGCGGACATCGACGACGATCTCGCAAGAGAGCTGATCTGCAACCTTCGAAAAGAATGCACGGCAGCGCAACTTCATGATCCGGTTGGCTCGCGGGCTTTGTTGTCGGCGATGGTCGAAGCCGACATTCAGTGTTCGTCGCCGATTCAAACAGAAGTTGGCCGCCGCCGAGTCGTTGCACTGGTCGGCCCGACCGGAGTTGGCAAGACAACAACCATCGCCAAACTGGCTGCAAACTTTCGGCTTCGCGACGGCGTAAAAATGGGACTGGTCACCGTCGACACCTACCGCATCGCCGCTGTCGAGCAACTTCGGACGTACGCAGAAATTATCGATCTCCCCATGAAGGTCGTCACCAGCCCGCAGGAAATGCGGCGGGCACTTGATGAACTGTCCGATCTGGATCTGATCCTGATCGATACCGCCGGTCGAAGTCCTCGAGACGAGCTGAAAATCCAGGAGTTGAAGTCGCTGCTCAACGAAGCGAACGTTGACGAAGTGCATCTCGTGATGAGTCTCACAGCGAGCGTTCGCAGCATCCGGATGACCTGCGAACAGTTTTCCTCCGTGAATCCAACATCGCTGATCCTGACGAAACTCGACGAAGCCGCTGGCGCCGGCAGCCTGCTGTCCGTCAGTCGCGACGTCAAACTTCCTTTCAGCTATCTGACCACCGGGCAGGACGTTCCGGAAGATATTGAACCGGCAAACGCCTGCCGTATCGCCCGCCTCGTGCTGGGCGAAGACCGACTGTTCGACTAACTGATTGCGACTTCCACTTCAAAAGAACTCATTACGAACCATGCCCGATCAGGCGACTATTCTGCGAGGAATTGTTGAGACGCGACAGGATGCTCGTCCCGAGCCGACGTCGACCGGGCCTCATCGTGCGCGAACTATCGCCGTGACCAGCGGAAAGGGTGGCGTCGGTAAAAGCAACATTGCTCTCAACATGGCGATTGCGATGTCGAGACTTGGCAAGTCGGTATGCCTGCTCGATGCGTGTCTGGGGCTGGGAAATCTCGATCTGCTGTGCGGACTGAACGGCTACTGGAATCTTTCGCACGTTGTGAACGGTGCTCGTGCACTTAAAGATGTCGTGCTGGAAGGACCGGACGGAATTCATGTGATTCCCGGAGCGTCGGGGCTGATTGAGCTGGCAGACTGCCCCGCTGCCGTACAGCGCGAACTGCTCTTTCAAATGGAAGAGCTGGAGCGAAGCCACGACATTCTGATTGTCGATACGAGCACCGGCATTCATCGAATCGTCCGACAGTTTGCTACCTCAGCGGATCAGATTCTGCTGGTGACAACGCCGGAGACCACGTCCATGGCGGATGCTTATGCCACGATCAAGGCGATGGCTTCGCCCGATTGCCCACCGCTGGACATTGTCGTCAACCAGGTTGAGTCGGCTGCCCAGGCGAAAGCAATCGTCGGTCGGCTTCAGCAAACGTCGAAGCTGTTTCTTCAGAAGTCTGTCGGGTACGCAGGGCATGTTTCGCGAGACCCGGCTGTCGTCGACGCGGTCGCCAGTCGAAAACCGTTCGTAGTCGACTCAACAAACTGTCCGGCGTCGACCGACATCCACCAGCTGGCTCGTCGAGTCATCAGCAACGGTGGGTCGCTGCGAACTTTCCAGTCGTACTTCGACCGGTTTCGCAACGGCAAGCAACGCGCCGCCTGAACGCAATGTCGTGTGATTGTTGCCGGCCAGACATCATCCGTGCTTGACGGTCCCCTGTCCGATTGTCGGATGCGTTTCAGGATGCGACAGTAGCCGCTGCGTCTGTTGTCTGTAACGTGTCACGGTCTGAGTTCGATTGCCATGTCCGAGTTGCCCCCGTTGATTGAATCTGCGTCTTTCCAGAATCTGCTGAGTGAGCTGCGAAACTCGTCAGGCCAGTTGAACGACGTCGACGCGTGGCCTGCGGAGCAGCTCAGTGGGATGTCCAAAGCCGGCGTGCTGGGCTGGATAATTCCGGAAGAGTTCGGCGGTAGCGGCATCACGAATGCGGAGCTGACAGCCGGTTACGAACAACTGTCCGCAGCCTGTCTGGCATCCACCTTCGTACTCACTCAGAGAAACGCTGCCATTCAGAGAATCGTGCAGTCTCAGAACAGTTATCTCAAAGAAGATCTTCTTCCGGACCTTGTGACCGATGAACTGTTTGCGACCGTTGGCATTTCACACTTGACCACATCAAGGCAACATCTGGGTGAACCAGCCGTCACGGCTGAACGCGTCGATGCCGGATTTCATCTGACTGGTGAGATTCCCTGGGTCACCGGCGCAGACAAGGCAGACATCATCGTTTGTGGCGGAACACTGGAAAACAACACTCAGATTCTGGTTGCACTCGAAACAGTTAATCAGGGGGTCGAGATTGCACCAGCGGTTCCGCTGATGGCGTTGAACTCGTCGCGCACAGCGACCGTCAAGCTGAATCATGTCTTTGTCTCGCTGGAGTACCTGCTGCATGGGCCGGTCGAGAACGTGATGAAGCAATCCGGCGGCGGAGCGGGGTCTTATACAACTTCGGCACTGGCTGTCGGCCATGCCGCCAACGCAATTCGTCAGCTTCGAGAAGAAGCCAGCCGCCGACCGGAACTCAACGAGATCCTGCAACCATTTGTTGACGAGCACGCGTCGCTCTCCGCCGACCTTTGTCTGGCCGTTTCCGGAAATGCTGACACGCCCCCGAACCTCACTGCCGAAGCGATGCGGCAACGGTCCAACTCGCTGGCACTCCGCGCAAGCCAGGCGTGTCTGGCCGCGAGCAAAGGAGCTGGCTTCGTCGCCAGCCACCCGGCATCGCGACTGGTTGCCGAAGCGATGTTCTTCCTGGTGTGGTCGTGCCCTCAGCCGGTCGTGCTTGGAAACCTGCGGGAACTGGCGTGCGCCTCGAATTACGAAAATTGACAACCACGAAATGCACGAAAGTAAACGGAAAGGCGAAACCATTAATTACTTTTTGTTTCTTCCGTGTATTTCGTGGTTGTTGATCATCAGTCGCCAGTCATTGAAGTCAGTCTCTTTGACGGCTGCTACTTTTTGCCATCTCCCTGCCCTGCTTTGGCGAGTTCATCAAAGTAGAGTTTGATCAGCTTTGCGTAGTCGCCGTTAGCTTTTCGCTGAGAAGATTGCAGAATTTCGGTCTTCAGGTTGCCGGGGAGCTGGCCCCAGTTTTTCATGGCACGGCGTTTCAGTTCTGTGTCGAGCGGGCCTTTCATCTCACCGTCAGCGAAGGCTCCGGTTCCGCTGTTGCCCAGTCCCGGTTGCTGGCTGGACGGTTGCTGATTGCTTTGTCCCTGATTGTCTCCAGACTGGCTGCCGTCTGCGGCCAGTTGTTGAGCCGCGTCGCTGAGCATCTCCGCAGCTTGCTGCAACGCGTCGGCGGCTTCCGCCAAAGCACCGTTTCGTTGTTGTGTCTGCTGGCCAGGCTGGTTGCCTGGGGAAGAACCTGGCTGACGTTTGGAACCCGGCGTGCCGGGAGTCGGTTGTCCTGACTGCTGACCGGGCTGGCTGTCCGATACGGCGTTATCAGGCGATGGCGCCTCGTCCGCTTGTTCAGCGGGGACGCCTTGTGATGGCGGGCGTTGAGTCGGCTCGCCGTCAGAAGGGCTATCACCCGACGGAGGCTGAGCAGTGGCCGTTTCGCCGGTGGTTGCGTCAATCGCGGTCGTTCCTGGCTCACTGTTGCCCGAAGCTACTTCCGCGGATGTCTCGCCTGGTTCTCCTGAAGTCTGGCTGGCCTGTGGTGTTTCAGCAGCGGCTTGAGCCAAACGTTCCTGCGCGTTCTGAAGCTGTCTCATCGCGTCGGAAATCTGAGCGGCAAACTCACCCGGCACAGGTGAATTACTGTTGGGACGCGGTGAGTCAGCGGCGGCCTGCTGAGCTGATTCCCGCAGTGAATCCGCCGCCTGTTGTGCAGCCTGAGCGGCCTGGTCACGGCGCCCCGCCTGCATATTTTGAGCGGCCTGGCTGGCAGACTGCTGACCTTGCTGCGCGGACTGTTGAGCCGAGGAAGCTTGCTGCCCCTGCTGTTGGAGGTCGAGCGGCTGAGAGCCAAGTTGCTCGGCCAGTTCGTCCAGTGCCTGAGCAATCTGATCAGCCTGTGCCGCAAGTCGTCGTTGCTGTTCCTGCTGAGCGGCGGCTCGCTGAGAAGGAGAATTCTCCAACTGCTCAAAAGCATCGGCCATCTGCTGCTGTTGCACGGCGAGCTGTTGTGCTTGTTCGGCAAGTTCGGGGGCTGACTCCTGAAGAGCTTCGGCTGTTGCTGCAGCAGTCTGTTGAGCATCGGCTGCTTCACTGGCTGCCTGAGCGAATTGCCCGCCTCGTGCGGCGGCCTCTGCCTGTTCACTTTGCTGTGCAGACTCCGCCGCAGAGCGAGTCGCTGGCGAATCGGTGCCCGCTTCCCGAGCAGTTTGCAGTGCAAGTCGAGCCGCCTGCGCGGTCAGCTCTTCCTGCTGAGCCAGCAACTCGCCGATCGATGGCGACGTCTGAGGGGAGGCGACAGGCTCGGAATTCGGTGGGTGCCCGACCGGATCGTTTTCTTCCGAAACAGCAACGTCAGCCGCAGAGTTGCCCGGCTCAGTGACCGGAGTCTGCCCCGTTGAATTCTGCTCTGTTGAATTCTGCTCAGCGGGCAGAGAACCAGCTTTTGTCAGCGGCTCGACGGATGGTTCAACTTCTGAGTTCTGATCTTCGGGTTTCGCGATTGATTCGGCTGTCTGGCGAGCCAGTTCGGCGTCTTTCTTCAGAGACTCGGCCAGCAGTTCCTGAGGTCTGGCAACCTCACTGGCCTGGCGGGCAAGGCCAGCCAACTTTCCGAGCTGATGATCGCGCGCGGCCTCCAGCAGTTCGGGCCGCTGCTGCATCAGGTGGTCCAGGGCGGCCATCAACTCCGACTGCTCTTCCATCAGCAGTTGCTGATTCTCGGCCAGCTCCTGTCGAACCTCTTCGTGACGCTGCGCGGCGTCGCTGTCGAGCGGCTCTGCGGCGTCGGGCGTCTTCGAGGCAATCTCTTTGCGGAGCTGCTCGAGCTGTCTGGCATCGTCGGCAAGCTGGTTCGCTCGCTGGGAGATCCGATTGAGTTCCAGCAGGTCTTCTTCCAGGTCGGCCAGTTTCTCGAACTCAACGGCAACGTTAGCCAGTCCTTCTTCGACCATGTCTGCAACAGCCGAGTTCTCATTGAGCATCGCTACCTGATCTTTCCTTTCCTGCTGAGACGACTCTGCAAGCTTCACGGCTACCGGATCAAGTTCGTCCGCCGCCATTCGCCACAAGTTTTCGCTGAGGTTGGCAAAGAGCGGGTGCTCCGAAAACTGGTTGGCAAGTTCTGCCATGCGGGCGGCCAGTTCTTCTTCACGGCCTGCCAGATTTTCAACAGCCTGCTGCTGTGCAAACTTTCGGTCGTCGTCGAGCGACCGCTGAGCGTCGTCTCGAAGATCGTCGCTTTGTTCAACAGCTTCTCGAAGCTGGTCGCGGATGTCCTGAAGTTCTTTCCGGATCTGCTCCTGCCGAGCCAGCACGTCGTTCGTTCCCTGTGCCGACGCGTCATCGCTGATCGCGACGTAACGAACCTTCGACCAGACTTCGTTCGCCGATGGAGTCGGTCGTCCGTCAGCGGCTCGAATCTGCAGCTTCAGAAAGTCGCCCGACTTCACCGCGATGTCTGAAAGGTCGATGCGGAATTCATGCTCCAGCGATTCCCGCCCGAGCAGTTCGCTCGGAGCTTTAATAACCTTGTTTAACCCTTCTCGCGACGAAACGTGCAGCTCAAGTTCTTCCAGAGCAACGTCGTCGACTGCGGAAACGCGGATGCCGTAAACGTCGGTCGGCTTTGCTCGATCCTGCTCGCCGCCGGGAACTTCCAGAACCGGTGGCTGATCGCGTCTGATGATTAGCTGACGGAACGGCTCGCTATCGTTCTCAAGGCCGTGAGATTCTTTCAGCACAAACGCGAACGCGCCCTGGATAGTCGCGGGAATCTGGAGCCGCGCTGAGAGACCGTCTTCTGCAACGACAAGTTGAGTCGCCGGCAGATCGTCGACGGTGACCAGTAAGTTCGATGTTGTACCCGGCTTTCGAAGTTCGTCGGCGGTTTCTTTGTCTTCTTCGTTTAACGGAACGACCTGTTGATCACCAGCCGCTTCGCTGTCGGGCAGGACCATCGCCGATAACCAGTTGATCGCTGCTTCGTCGACCGGCTGACTGAAAGTCAGATCGAAGGTTAGCCTGCTGTGTTCGAAGACGGCGATCTCGCCGGTGACTCCGTCGAGCGTTTCTCGTGGCTGACCGAGATAGCCCGGCGGCGAGATTTCGAGTTTCGCTGCCAGGACTTCGGGCCTATCCAGGACGTTGATCCTGTAGCGTCGCGAACGATTACCTTCAGACGAGACAAAGAATTCCAGCGAGTCCTGCACGTCGGGTATCGCCGTCGTGAAGGCATCCCGATCTGGATCAAAGCGAAGCGTCCGGACGTCCGAGTTGCCGTCTTCGCTGTGCCATGAAAGCTGCACGGGCTCCGGGACAGGATCGTCCGAGCCGTTTCGCCAGGTCAACTTTACAACGATCTGCAGGTCGTCACCTCGCGCGACGAATTCGTCGGCTCCTTCGATTTCAAAAAGTAATCGGCTGACGGATTCGTAATTGCCCCACGGGTTGAACAGCCGAGCCAACAGCAGGCTGGAAACCGACGGAAAGATCAGCAGCGAGAGCACGAGAAACGAAAGCGTCCCGAATCCGTAACTCAGACGTCTGACCGCTGGCCGAACCGAAACCGACCGGTCGAAGTCGCAGCGGGCGAGAGCTTCGAGCGTCTCTTCCTCAAGCAGATCCCGCATCAACGGCGACCCTTTCTCGGCGTCCGGGACGTCGGGGTCAGCCAGTTCGACCAGCGACGAGACTCGTTCACCAAGTTCAGGAAACTTCTCCTCGACCAGTGACGCGACTTCCGGATCCGTCAATCGAATAACCAGCGGGCGAACGAGAAGGAAACCCAGCAGCACAACTTCGGCGACGCAGAACACGACGAAGCCGGCAAGACGCGGACCTGTTTGCAGGTCGAAAAGAAAGTCGATCAGCAGTGTGCCGATCAGCAGCCCGCACGACAGTGTCAGAAACAGCCCGCAACCTCGCAGAAACGCGACGCGACGAATCCGCCGCCGCAGCGAATCAAGCTGCGAAGTCACCGCGTGAGGAAGCACATACTGAAACGCCATGATTCATGCTTTCCGAGTGGCGAATTGCGAGTCGCAGGTCAGATTCCGCCTGACAAGATCAAAGTGTCGGCAAACCGGTCCAGTGTCTACACGCGGCACAGACGAATCAAGTTGCCGCCTTCACTGCTTGAAACAAGTGCAGAGGTTTAGAAAACTCTACCGAATCGACGTCGACCGAATCCGGCTAATCGTTTCAGAATAAACGTCCGGCGTAACGCTTTCGACCGGTCGCCCTCAGAATCCAACTGAAAAGCTCATCACGCGATCGAATTACGTTTGCCCGGCTCTGTGCTCAAAATGTCCAGCCACCACTACAGTCCTTGACGCATATTTACGGCGGAATCTGCTCAATCGCCTTTTACCATGAAACCAGGCTGACGAATCATGCGTCCAAATCTCGTTTATTCCCGGATTGGTTCGGCCTTCGTGCTACTTGCCGTTGCGGCGGCAGGATGTGGCGGCGGAGACGGCCTTGAACGAGTCGCGGTCAGCGGCTCGGTGACAATGAACGGTGAACCGGTTCCCAACGGCGTCGTGCGTTTCAGACCGGCAGAGGGAACTGAAGGGCCGATGGCCAACACCATGATTACCGACGGTCGATACGATATTCCAGGCACTCACGGACCGGTTCCGGGCAACTACGATGTCCAGGTTCTGGCTTACGAAGACCCCGGCTCGGCGGCGCCATCGACGACTTCGGCTCGACCAGCCGTCGCCAGCGACAAGCTTGGGCCGAAGACCTCGACCGACGATTCGGACAGTGAAGCCGTTCCCGTCGCACCGCAAGCTCCGAATGAATCAAAGCGAACCTTCAATGTGACGATCCCCGAACTTCCCTCTTTCGAGCAGGACTTCGCTCTTTAGGAAACGCATCATTTTCTTCAGCGGCCGATTTCACGAGCGACCGAATGAAAACGACGTGTGCCACTGACTTTGCCGGTGGCACACACCTTGACCGACAACTTAAACAATCCGGCTGTCAGAAAAATTCATCACTGCATCATCCACAGCCATTATTCTGAGATTCACAATGAAACAATCGACTCGCCGAGGATTCACGCTGATCGAGCTGCTGGTTGTCATCGCAATTATCGCAATCCTGGTAGCGCTGCTGCTTCCCGCTGTTCAGCAGGCAAGGTCCGCCGCTCGGCGTTCGCAATGCAAGAACAATCTGAAGCAGATCGGCGTCGCGATGCACAACTATCACGAAACGCTGAACGTTCTTCCGATGGGCAGCCACGTTCGAGGCTCGTCGTGGGGAAGTCTGGTTTACCTGCTGCCTTACATGGAGCAGGCTCAGGCTTACGAAACTGTCGACTTCGAAGTGTCCGACTGTTGCGCGATGGTCAAAGCTTACCAGGCCATGTCACCGGCTTTGCCGGAGCCGCAGTCACTGCAACTCCCGGCGCTGGTCTGCCCGTCTGATCCAAACACTGGCCGGGAATTGTTGTCTGGACCGACAGGCCCGGTTCCCGGCACCGGAGACTGCGGGCGGCTGATCCCTGGCAACTACCTGGGAGTATCAGGCGACACCGGTAACAGTTATCCCGCCTGCTTCACCATGCACACGACCAATGGCTCAGGAGTTTATTACTCGCAGAGTTCCACGCGGTTTCGAGACATCACCGACGGAACATCCAACACCCTGGCTTTCGGCGAACGAGGATTACCCAAAGAACTGGGTTGGGGCTGGGTAAAATGCGGCGGCAGTGAATGCGAACAGTACCTCAGTGTCGAAGCCGGTCTGATCCCACCTCAGAACGCGAACTCAAACGCCGTAAACATCTCCAGTTTCTGGAGCTGGCATGAAAGCGGCGCCCACTTCCTGATGGCCGACGGCTCCGTTCACTTCCTGAACCTCAGCATCTCTCAATCCACTCTCGAAGCCCTCTCCACCCGCAGCGGCGAAGAACAACAGGGAGCTTTCTGAACCGCTCTGTGTAGAACCATTCCTCACGCCCGAGTCCCCGAGAAACGGAGTTCCAGTGAAGCCTGCCCGCCTTGTTATTGTCATCTTCGCTCTGAGTCCCCTGCTCTTCGGAACCGTGTCTGCACAGCAGAACGCCGGTCAGAAAGGCAAACAGAAAGAGAAACCGCCAACCGGCCCGTCGATTGTCTGGGTGAATGAGCAGGGCGATAAGGAACTTCCGACAGGAGTCACTCATCGGACATTTCACAGCAAAGCGGCCGGGCAGGACGTGGGGTATTGCCTCTATCTACCGCCGGGGTATGACGACGAGGCAAACAAGGATCGGCGTTACCCGGTGATCTACAACCTGCACGGCAACGGCGGGAACGAGTTTCACAGTTTTGAAGACGTCGAGGTTCTGCACGAAGGCATTGTCGCTGGCAAATGGCCGCCGATGATCGTCGTTCTGCCGAACGGTGGCAAAAGCACGTTCTACAAAGACTCGTACGACGGACGGTTTCCGATCGAGACGATGTTTATCAGGGAAATGATTCCTTACATCGACGAGACCTGTCGCACCATCGCCGCTCGGCATGGGCGATGCATCGAAGGCTTCTCGATGGGCGGTCGAGGCTCGACGCGGCTGGCGATCAAGTATCCCGACCTGTTCTGCTCGCTGTTCTGTCAGGCGGGCAATGTTCCTCGCACTTCGGAAAACTTTGACCCATCGATGCCGGATGTTTATCCCAATAATTTTCTGGGACCAGACATCCAGAATTACATCGACAACGACGTGTTCAAACTGCTCGAAAAGAACAAGTGGAAGGTCAAACGCGGGTTGCGAATTCTGATCGCCTGCGGAACGAAAGACGGAGGCCACTTGCCAACTGTTCGAGACTTTCACGCAGCCCTTGTCGAACACAACATCGATCACACCTACATCGAACTCGAAGGCCTCGGCCACCGCCGCACCGAAATGCTCAAAACCCTCCGCCCGATCTGGTTCGACTATCACGTCGAATCACTCCGTCGCGCCGCGACAGAATACGAAAACCGCTAACAGCAGGGTGGAGTCTTAACAAACCACTCCAATTCTGGTGCGTCGAGGCAAACCCGAAAACAAAATCACGATCAAAGGCCGATGTAGCGAGCGTAGATGGCTCGGGCGAGGGCGGGTTCGTCGGTGCCTTTGATGATGGCTCGGCCGTCTTTGAAGAGCGTGATCTCGTAGTCGGGATCGGTCAGGGATACTCGAAGCAGAAACGCGTTCTGTGTGACCGTGCCCGATTCACGCAGCTTGCTGGCCATCTCGTCGAGCGACAATGCCGCTGGTTCCTGAGGACGGATTTGCACGGCATTGCGACCGCACAGGATCGTTGACTGAGAACCCTGCTGACCCGAGAGCCAGATTCGTTCTCCGTGTTTGCACGCGGCACAGTCGGCCTGCTCTCGAAGATCGGACACGTTCATCTGGCGGAGCGTTCCGTCCCAGACGTCGATCATCGTCAGAGAAATCGCGACGTCTTCGCGGCGGCCGGCAAGAATTTTGATCGCGGTCATCGCCTGCAAGGATGCGATCACGTTGACCGTGGGGCCAAGGATGCCTGCCGTATCGCAGGTTTCTGTCGAACCGGCGTCGGGTGGAGAATCGATCAGGCAGCGCAGGCAGGCGGTTTCGTTCGGGAAGATGGGCATCGTCTGGCCGTGACTGCTGATGCAGCCGGCGTAGACCCAGGGGATGCCCGTCTCGAGTGACAAATCGTTGATCAGAAATCGAATCTCGAAGTTGTCCGTGCCGTCGAGAATCAGGTCGACACCTTCGGCCAGCTGGCCAATGTTTGAGTATTCGACGTCGGCGACGACCGGTTCGATGGTGACATCGCTGTTGATTTTTTCGAGCTTCCTCGCGGCGGCGACGGACTTTGGAAGCTGGTTCTTAATGTCGTCTTCGTCGAAGAGGACCTGCCTCTGAAGATTGCTGAATTCGACAAAGTCTCGATCAACGATTCGCAGAAAACCGACACCTGCGCGTGTCAGAGTCTCCGCGAGAACCGTCCCCAGCGCTCCGCATCCGCAAAGCAGCACGCGGCTTTTCAGCAGGTTCCGCTGCCCTGCTTCGCCAAGCTGCGGAAAGCGGGTTTGTCGGCTGTAACGTTCGAGATTCATGCTGAAAGTTTACTTACTAATCTAACTGGCAAACGATTACTGAACGGAGTCCTGAATCTTCCTGGCAACGCCTGCTTTGATCGCTGCTGCCGCGACGGCTTCGGCGACTGCAGGGGCAACTTTGCGGTTAAAGACGCTGGGAATGATATAGTCCGGGTGAAGCTCATCGTCGCTGATCACGCTGGCAATGGCGACGGCGGCGGCCAGTTTCATGTCGTCCGTGACCGAGTGTGCCCGCACATCGAGCAGACCTCGGAACAGACCCGGAAAACACAGCACGTTGTTGCACTGGTTGGGGTAATCCGACCGGCCAGTTGCCATGACTTTGACGAACGGCCCGGCGTCTTCAGGCATGATCTCGGGATCGGGGTTGGCGAGCGCAAAGACAATCGCATCGTCAGCCATAGTCTGAACATCTTCGGGTGAAACCAGACCGGCAGCAGAGACTCCGATCAGAACGTCGGCTCCCTGAATCGCATCACTCAGCGATCCGGTTTCGCCGCCGGAGTTTGTATTTTCGGCCAGCCAGTCTTTGACCGGGTTCATGCGGTCGGTACGGCCTTTGTAGATCGCTCCGGTGCGATCGCAGACGACAATCTGTTCAACGCCAGCCAGCTTCAGCAGTTTGGCGATGGCCATACCGGCAGCTCCGGCACCGCTCATAGCGACTCGGATTTCGCCAGGCTTTTTGTTGACCACTTTCAACGCGTTGGTCAGAGCAGCCAGCACGACGATGGCTGTTCCATGCTGGTCATCGTGGAAGACTGGGATGTCGAGTTCTTCGTGCAGCCGTTGTTCGATCTCAACACATCTCGGCGACGAGATGTCTTCCAGGTTGATACCGCCAAACCCTGGGGCAATCAGCTTGCAGGTTTCGATGATCTTCTCAGGATCTTTCGTGTCGAGGCAGATCGGAAACGCGTCAACTCCAGCAAATTCTTTGAACAGCAGAGCTTTGCCTTCCATGACGGGCATGGCCGCTCGCGGGCCGATGTCGCCCAGCCCGAGCACCGCCGTTCCATCGGAAACAACGGCGACAGTGTTCTTTTTGATCGTGAGATTGTGAGCCGCTTCAGGGTCTTTGTGGATGGCCAGGCAGACTCGCGCGACGCCCGGCGTGTAAGCCATCGAAAGGTCGTCGCGAGTTTTCACAGGGACTCGCGAGTTGACTTCAATTTTCCCGCCCAGATGCATCAGGAACGTGCGATCCGAAACTTTCAGCACATCGACTTTTCCGTCGTCCTTCAGAACCTGAACGATCTTTTCGCCGTGCTCAACGTCGGACGTGTTGACTGTGAAATCGCGAGTGATCGCGTTCCCGCTGACGTCCACAATGTCGACCGCCCCGATCGAGCCACCGACGTCACCAATGATCGACGTGATGTGTCCCAACGCTCCGGCAGAATCAGGGTAGCGAAGTCGGACGGTGAGACTGTAAGACGGGCTAACAACTTTCATGAGGTGATCCTGGAGAGCTGATTGGACATTCTGCGAGCGTGCAGCGGGATTGTTGGCTCGGCGAAGCTGATTTGCAAAGCTGGATCAATCTCGTTGGTGAGTCTCGTCAAACAGACTCGCAGGTCAGGCACAGCCCGGACAGTGTCCGCTCACAAAACACAACCACGAAAGACGGCAACAAAGCGCGTCACGCGAAGCCAGCCTTCCGCGCCTGCACAGCAACAAAAAAAGCCCCGGCTGCGCTGGGCAGCCGGGGCTTATTGACTTTG